>Ga0065721_10004956_pt1 | contig 18152 bp, 13 predicted proteins | sample Mesricmetagenome_FD_59108 | JGI IMG/M metagenome (GOLD analysis project Ga0065721, IMG submission 59108) | Mesophilic microbial community from rice straw/compost enrichment Sample: eDNA_1 v2 (version 2) | ecosystem: Engineered > Solid waste > Grass > Composting > Bioreactor | place: USA: Davis... | reverse complement strand
TCGCAGCACGGCCCCGGCTCGTTTTACCTCGCAGCCAACCCATTACTTGAAACCAACGAAGAAAATGTTATGAAACACACACCTCAGGGTGGCCGGTTTTGAACCGCCCATCACTGGCCGGTTTTGAAGTGCCCGGTGACATTTGAGACCGGAGCGACTCACGTCGTGGCAGCAGGCGCACTCATCGAGCGCGTTTCAATCCGCGCTCCGGCTTTGAGACCGGAGCGACCTGGATTGAAGCAAACGACAAGGATTCTAACCAATGTTTCAATCCGCGCTCCGGCTTTGAGACCGGAGCGACGATAGTCAAACCCGATGGCAGACTATGCTTTGTAGTTTCAATCCGCGCTCCGGCTTTGAGACCGGAGCGACATGTCCTTTCCCTCAATCTTCGCGGGTTTACCCTGTTTCAATCCGCGCTCCGGCTTTGAGACCGGAGCGACTATTTTTCACGGAGTCGATTAAACCCGCTAGAATGTTTCAATCCGCGCTCCGGCTTTGAGACCGGAGCGACCAATTCCGGCGCAAAACTTCGAATCCGATTGCATGTTTCAATCCGCGCTCCGGCTTTGAGACCGGAGCGACCCACGCAGACGAGTCGCTCGCAAGTCCCATACCAGTTTCAATCCGCGCTCCGGCTTTGAGACCGGAGCGACTCAACAACCACAAGCGGAAATTCCGGTTTTACTAGTTTCAATCCGCGCTCCGGCTTTGAGACCGGAGCGACGCCGGAGACGTGGGACAAGCTCGACGCGATCCGGGTTTCAATCCGCGCTCCGGCTTTGAGACCGGAGCGACCGCCCGGATCAAATCAATCTTCCAAAACTCAGAAGTTTCAATCCGCGCTCCGGCTTTGAGACCGGAGCGACAACTAGCCCCGGGCTAGTTCGCTGCCCTCACCGTGTTTCAATCCGCGCTCCGGCTTTGAGACCGGAGCGACTGTTTCATGGTCCGTTGTGCTGCAAACTGGTACCGTTTCAATCCGCGCTCCGGCTTTGAGACCGGAGCGACTTTACACCCTCGAAAGCACATTCAACCGGAAACGTTTCAATCCGCGCTCCGGCTTTGAGACCGGAGCGACAAAGCTGGATTTGAAATGCCGGCAACGTGGCAAAGTTTCAATCCGCGCTCCGGCTTTGAGACCGGAGCGACGGCTCCCGAATTGCCACCATAAAACCGGATCGCCGGTTTCAATCCGCGCTCCGGCTTTGAGACCGGAGCGACACCATTTCGTCGATTGTCGCCGATACTTCTAGCAAGTTTCAATCCGCGCTCCGGCTTTGAGACCGGAGCGACGCCGTGAAACCGTGAACAAAAAGTGAACCGCAGAGTTTCAATCCGCGCTCCGGCTTTGAGACCGGAGCGACCACGCAGACAGACAAGAGCCAGTCGGCCAGCGTTGTTTCAATCCGCGCTCCGGCTTTGAGACCGGAGCGACACGCTGCCTCCGTGAGATTCGACACAGCCGTTGAGTTTCAATCCGCGCTCCGGCTTTGAGACCGGAGCGACTGTTTGCGATTGCTTCCGCGAGCACATTGCTTGCGTTTCAATCCGCGCTCCGGCTTTGAGACCGGAGCGACATGCACTCGGGAGCCTGAACAATGCAGCCGAGCACGTTTCAATCCGCGCTCCGGCTTTGAGACCGGAGCGACGACCAGGCCGGTGATGTCGCGCTTCAGCAGCTCGAAGTTTCAATCCGCGCTCCGGCTTTGAGACCGGAGCGACTTCTCGCATCTACGATTGGTGGCTGAAGTCAGACCGTTTCAATCCGCGCTCCGGCTTTGAGACCGGAGCGACGGAAGCAATCGCAAACATTGATCCGCCGGACGGTGTTTCAATCCGCGCTCCGGCTTTGAGACCGGAGCGACACTAAAAAATTCAAGGTTTTAGTCTAATTCAATCGGGTTTCAATCCGCGCTCCGGCTTTGAGACCGGAGCGACAGCACACTGCTCAACACGTGGATTGACCCGTGGGGTTTCAATCCGCGCTCCGGCTTTGAGACCGGAGCGACCGAATCTTTAAACCCGTCGAATCAAATCCTAAAGTTTCAATCCGCGCTCCGGCTTTGAGACCGGAGCGACATTCCGAAGCAACCGCAAAGCGTGGGGCATGAGCGTTTCAATCCGCGCTCCGGCTTTGAGACCGGAGCGACTCTACGGAAGGAAAGCAAGCTTGCCCGATATCTTCAGTTTCAATCCGCGCTCCGGCTTTGAGACCGGAGCGACTTGCGCGGAGTGTTTCCTTTTTGTCTTGAATGATGTTTCAATCCGCGCTCCGGCTTTGAGACCGGAGCGACCCGCAGAACAAGTCCAGGAGGGACGGTCGAACAAGTTTCAATCCGCGCTCCGGCTTTGAGACCGGAGCGACTCCACCGTGACGCCTGAACAGCTCGCCACGTTCGCGTTTCAATCCGCGCTCCGGCTTTGAGACCGGAGCGACATGTTGTCTGGAGATCCCGCATAGTCCCATGTGAGTTTCAATCCGCGCTCCGGCTTTGAGACCGGAGCGACAACAATCCCCGCTTTGCTCCGCTTCAGCTTGTCGTTTCAATCCGCGCTCCGGCTTTGAGACCGGAGCGACACAGCAGTTTTGCGAGATCAGTCTCGTTCATAAAAGTTTCAATCCGCGCTCCGGCTTTGAGACCGGAGCGACGATAGAGACGGACGGCTTGAGAACTTCGAAGTTTGTTTCAATCCGCGCTCCGGCTTTGAGACCGGAGCGACCGAAGTTCGATCAATCGTTTTTTGATCGTTTCTTTGTTTCAATCCGCGCTCCGGCTTTGAGACCGGAGCGACGAATCGATTCTAGGGCTGTTTCCGCGCGATTACGGTTTCAATCCGCGCTCCGGCTTTGAGACCGGAGCGACAAGACACAAACCCAATTAGTTTTGAAATTCTAAAGTTTCAATCCGCGCTCCGGCTTTGAGACCGGAGCGACTTGTCGCGCTCATCATCGCCGTCATTGCGTTCTTGTTTCAATCCGCGCTCCGGCTTTGAGACCGGAGCGACTTGCTAGAAGAAACGTTCAACCGCAAGCGGAAAGGTTTCAATCCGCGCTCCGGCTTTGAGACCGGAGCGACCGGCCATTGTCAGCGCCAAGGTCAATACGATCTATGTTTCAATCCGCGCTCCGGCTTTGAGACCGGAGCGACTGGATGAAATGCTGAATTCCGCGCAAGTGGGTCAGTTTCAATCCGCGCTCCGGCTTTGAGACCGGAGCGACTTTCGACGGCGGTTGCGAGCACGTCCGTTGTCGCCGTTTCAATCCGCGCTCCGGCTTTGAGACCGGAGCGACGCGCGGTAACGTTTATTGATAATATATCGTTTGTAGTTTCAATCCGCGCTCCGGCTTTGAGACCGGAGCGACTGGTCGGCACATCCACATCGGTAAACGTGTCTAGTGTTTCAATCCGCGCTCCGGCTTTGAGACCGGAGCGACTCGCGCTCAGGTCTATTTTCAACAGGACACAAATGTTTCAATCCGCGCTCCGGCTTTGAGACCGGAGCGACAAGTTCTTTCAGCGAGTCGCTAGCCTTGGTGTAAGTTTCAATCCGCGCTCCGGCTTTGAGACCGGAGCGACTCACGAGGCCAACAACGCCCTCGGCGAGAACCATGTTTCAATCCGCGCTCCGGCTTTGAGACCGGAGCGACGTTGACCACGCAATAAGCACCCACCCCGCAACACGTTTCAATCCGCGCTCCGGCTTTGAGACCGGAGCGACTCAACGTGCGGACGCAGAGGTGCAGCGCCGGGGGCGGTTTCAATCCGCGCTCCGGCTTTGAGACCGGAGCGACTCATCCCTCCAGCCTCTGCAAGATCGTCCAGTGTGTTTCAATCCGCGCTCCGGCTTTGAGACCGGAGCGACCCGGATACACGAGCGCCAGCGGAATGCCGGCCACGTTTCAATCCGCGCTCCGGCTTTGAGACCGGAGCGACTCACCATGCTGACCGACAATGACGCGACCGCCTGTGTTTCAATCCGCGCTCCGGCTTTGAGACCGGAGCGACCTGGAGTTCGGGCCGACCACAAATCAGGTGAACTGGTTTCAATCCGCGCTCCGGCTTTGAGACCGGAGCGACGGACAGTCCTGACGCGCCAAGGAAATGCCCAATCTGTTTCAATCCGCGCTCCGGCTTTGAGACCGGAGCGACCCGCTGGATGCGCTCTGCACGCAGAGCGTGTCCACGTTTCAATCCGCGCTCCGGCTTTGAGACCGGAGCGACCATCACGTTGGTCGCGTCATGGCTCGATCCGTGGGTTTCAATCCGCGCTCCGGCTTTGAGACCGGAGCGACTTGCGTATCAAGCGATCTCGAACGGTTGGGCAGATGTTTCAATCCGCGCTCCGGCTTTGAGACCGGAGCGACCCACTGACGATTGCTTGCGGCAATCGATCACGTAGTTTCAATCCGCGCTCCGGCTTTGAGACCGGAGCGACTCCAGTAGGTGAGCAGTGCGAACAGGTCCCAACCCGTTTCAATCCGCGCTCCGGCTTTGAGACCGGAGCGACTGTTAACCCGTCAAGGGTCGTCGCGTTGGTGGCCAAGTTTCAATCCGCGCTCCGGCTTTGAGACCGGAGCGACCACCGCGGATGGCGGCGTGAAATCAAATGTGTTCGTTTCAATCCGCGCTCCGGCTTTGAGACCGGAGCGACCCGTGGCGCGATCGAACTGACCCTGTTGCGCCAGGTTTCAATCCGCGCTCCGGCTTTGAGACCGGAGCGACCTGGTCGAAATTGCGCTCCGTGCAATTGTTCTAGTTTCAATCCGCGCTCCGGCTTTGAGACCGGAGCGACTATGTCTAAAATCTGGACACTTTACTCAAATTCCAGTTTCAATCCGCGCTCCGGCTTTGAGACCGGAGCGACTACAAGCAACGGAGGAGCAGAACATCCGATACGTGTTTCAATCCGCGCTCCGGCTTTGAGACCGGAGCGACGCGAAAGCGGACGCACGAACATTACCCCAGAACCGTTTCAATCCGCGCTCCGGCTTTGAGACCGGAGCGACGTGGAAGCATTAGCTTATGCGCTTCTGCCATGTGTTTCAATCCGCGCTCCGGCTTTGAGACCGGAGCGACCAAGCGCGGACATTGAAACCAGCGAGCGCGAAGCGTTTCAATCCGCGCTCCGGCTTTGAGACCGGAGCGACATCAATGGAGCGTTCACCCTCGCGAGAATAGCATGTTTCAATCCGCGCTCCGGCTTTGAGACCGGAGCGACGCAAGCCTGCCCGATGTTTTCCGGTTCGCGCCGGTTTCAATCCGCGCTCCGGCTTTGAGACCGGAGCGACCTTGTGCTTCGTCCACCACGACAAGGGGGAATTCCGTTTCAATCCGCGCTCCGGCTTTGAGACCGGAGCGACAGCGAGCGCGAAGCAGCATTGATTCGCGCCGCCGGTTTCAATCCGCGCTCCGGCTTTGAGACCGGAGCGACCAATCATTAAGTTCGTTGAAGGTCTCAAAACAATGAGTTTCAATCCGCGCTCCGGCTTTGAGACCGGAGCGACTCCTGTGCTTCATCGACGACGACAAGCGGGAATTCCGTTTCAATCCGCGCTCCGGCTTTGAGACCGGAGCGACTTGGATCGAATCAGCTCGCGACCGCAGCAACCGGAGTTTCAATCCGCGCTCCGGCTTTGAGACCGGAGCGACCGCGCTCCGTGGCGACCGGACCCTCGACATCGAGTTTCAATCCGCGCTCCGGCTTTGAGACCGGAGCGACTCAGTCTGTCCGAAGAGGTGATCTTTGTGTTCATGGTTTCAATCCGCGCTCCGGCTTTGAGACCGGAGCGACCAGCTCGGTTTCCCGGAGTAGTTTGAAGCAGTGGAGTTTCAATCCGCGCTCCGGCTTTGAGACCGGAGCGACACGCGCTCCGTGGCGACCGGACCCTCGACATCGAGTTTCAATCCGCGCTCCGGCTTTGAGACCGGAGCGACTCGGCGCGCGCGATCCTCGACAACAAAGACCGTTGTTTCAATCCGCGCTCCGGCTTTGAGACCGGAGCGACAGCAGTGGTAACTCAATCGGCCAACTCCAGCTTTGTTTCAATCCGCGCTCCGGCTTTGAGACCGGAGCGACAGGGTAGTCCGTGTCGGTGGGAGCGCGTTTGTCGGTTTCAATCCGCGCTCCGGCTTTGAGACCGGAGCGACCGGTGATCAACTCAAGCTTGTTCCCCAGTCCGGTGTTTCAATCCGCGCTCCGGCTTTGAGACCGGAGCGACTCCAGCCGCGAGTTGCATTCACAAACTCGCTGGGTGGTTTCAATCCGCGCTCCGGCTTTGAGACCGGAGCGACTTTTTGCTCTACCCGCTGGAGTCCACAGTTGCGCGGTTTCAATCCGCGCTCCGGCTTTGAGACCGGAGCGACAAGTGAAGTTGCTGGCCACGGACGCGGCGAGCATTGTTTCAATCCGCGCTCCGGCTTTGAGACCGGAGCGACGCACGGTCGTGACGAACATCCCCACCTACGGAGCGGTTTCAATCCGCGCTCCGGCTTTGAGACCGGAGCGACCACCGATCACGCTGGAATCCATTCGACAGGTGCTGTTTCAATCCGCGCTCCGGCTTTGAGACCGGAGCGACTCATTGGTTTATACAAATGGTGCACCGCTTTGGTGTTTCAATCCGCGCTCCGGCTTTGAGACCGGAGCGACCACATTAAATCGGCGCTCTGGAGTCCAAAGGTTGTTTCAATCCGCGCTCCGGCTTTGAGACCGGAGCGACCAACTTCCAGCAGCACGATAGACCTGAGTGGAACGTTTCAATCCGCGCTCCGGCTTTGAGACCGGAGCGACACGCTCTGGACGAGAAGGCCATCCGACAATAAACGTTTCAATCCGCGCTCCGGCTTTGAGACCGGAGCGACAAAACACTTTGGTTCTCCACGCTGCTGTTCGTTTTGTTTCAATCCGCGCTCCGGCTTTGAGACCGGAGCGACCTCTCGCCAACGCGATTCCGCAACTGTCAGACATGTTTCAATCCGCGCTCCGGCTTTGAGACCGGAGCGACATGTGCATCCGAGACATAAACCTGCGGGCAATTTTAGTTTCAATCCGCGCTCCGGCTTTGAGACCGGAGCGACCTTCATCAGGATCCGGCTTGTTCTTCACGTACTCGTTTCAATCCGCGCTCCGGCTTTGAGACCGGAGCGACAATTGAAGAGTGAGAATGCCCGGCTGGCGATTCAAGTTTCAATCCGCGCTCCGGCTTTGAGACCGGAGCGACTGGCTCGCCGCAGTGGTGAAAGGCTTTTGGAAAGTTTCAATCCGCGCTCCGGCTTTGAGACCGGAGCGACCATGGTCCAATGCTGCAACTGGACAGAGTGGCAGGTTTCAATCCGCGCTCCGGCTTTGAGACCGGAGCGACACCAAAGTGTGCAAGGTGATAGCTGACAAAACTGTGTTTCAATCCGCGCTCCGGCTTTGAGACCGGAGCGACAATCATTCCCGAGTCAATTCGGTTAGCTCCTTGTTGTTTCAATCCGCGCTCCGGCTTTGAGACCGGAGCGACTGCGGTCCTCTCTTCCGATTGGATCGCAAAGGCTTAATACGGCATTTCCGCGAACTTGCAAATATGACATCCGCTTTCGCTGATGTGTTTGTCAAAGATCGAAACCAAAAGCCGTTGAAGATTGGCCAAAGAATGCGTCCGCGAAAGTGCCGGTTCTGAACCGGCGCTATAGGTTCGCGGAAAAGGCTACAAAATGAGGGGTTCGGTGAAGTCCATCGGCTTATCGATGCCATAGTGCTCGATCTTTTGTTTCGCGGCTTCATCGAGATAGTAAAATCGCAACGAATCTTCGTCAGACTTGATCTCCCGCAGCAGCCGAGCTTTCAGTTGTATCCATTCTGTTTGTCCAACCTGGCATTCGAAAACGCTTTTCTGAACCCGCACTCCGTAGTCTTCGCAGGCCCGCGCGACCCGGCGCAGCCGTTTCATTCCAGCTTTCTCAACCGTCGAAACATCGTAGGTGATGAGAATCAGCATGGCTGGTCAATATCGGGGAGCATTGGAAACCGGATTTTCATTTCGGCACAAGCGGAATGTAATCGCCAATATCACCGCGCAGATGCCGTGCGAGAATCCGTGCCTGAACGAATGGAAGCTGTCCGATCCGGAGCTGCTGGTCCAGCAACGGATGTTGAAGCGTTTCCTGTTTTCGCGCCTGGTAGGCTTGAATCACATTCTTCCTTCCCGCATCGGTGAACTCGATGGCGCCGCCTTCGCATTCCCGGAAATGTTCGGGGCCGAGTTGTTTTCGATTCACGAGAGTGATTGCGAGTCTGTCCGCAAGCCAGGGGCGGAATTCTTCCATCAGATCCAGCGCAAGAGCGGGACGGTTCGGGCGTTCTGCATGGAGGAATCCGACGAACGGGTCGAGGCCGACTGACGTGAGAGCCGCCACGCAATCGTGTCGGACCAATGCATAAAGAAAGCTGAGCAGGCAGTTGATTCGGTCGCGCGGCGGGCGACGCGTGCGATTGACGAACGCGAACGATTCCCGTTGCTGTTTGAGAAGCAGGCTGAACACGGAAAAATACGTGGCTGCGGCCATGCCTTCCATGCCGCGCAATTGATCCAATGCTGCGGGTGTGTTGAGTTCGTTGGAGGCCCACGCGCCGAGATCCCGGAGCTGCCGCGCGAGTGTCTCGGCGGCTGCGGCGAGTTGGTTCTGCTCGTCTGCGGATTCATTTTCACGGCCACCACGCAGCAGTGAATTGCGGCAGTTCTGAATTTTCCCGGCGATGATCTGGCGTGCGATGGCCGCGCAGCGAGCCGGTTGATCGGCAACCCGGAAATGCGCCCGCCGCAGAGTGACGCTGGTATCGGCGATTCCCGTCATCCGCGCGTGCAGATATCCCCACTCACTCAAGAAATGCACGGCGACGCCGTGTTCCCAACAGAGGTCCAGAGCAGGAGGCGTGACGGTGATTTGGCCGAAGGCGCAGATGGATTCCAGGTGATGGATTGGAATACTCAGTTTGCGCCAGTCCGTTGCCTTTTCACGGGAACGTTGGTCCGGCTCCAGTTCGGGAGGATAAACCGGAACCTCTACAAGCAACGTCAGGTGATCGCGGCTGACGAACGTGCTGTTCGTTGTCAGATACAATGTGTTCTGAATGACTTGAGGCATCAGGTTTTGAAGAGTTGAAGGCTCAGCTTCGAAGCACGGCCGTCCCGCGCAGTGGCTTTCGGGAGACAGATATCGAAAAGCGAGCATTCTTCGCACGCATCGCGAAATTCCGCCGCAGGCACGGATTGTTGCGCCATCAAAGAATGCAATGCCGCGACGGCCTGTTCCGTGCGCTGCCGCAATTCTGCCGTGAAGTGAACTTCGCGCCGGCGTTTGCTGTCGGCGTGAAAAATGGCGCCTTCCGGAATTTCCAGGGCAAACATTTCCTCCAGGCACATTGCCTGGGCGCACAGTTGGGCGTCGTCATTCACCCATTGGCGACGTTTTCCCACTTTGAATTCGACTGGGAACAGGCCGCCGTTCGAGCGTTGTTCGACGATGTCGCATTTGCCGCTCAGGCCGAGCCGTACTGACCAGACTGGCAGGGCGCGAAGCAATGTCACACCTTTGGCGACTTCGTAACCGGGCAAATCTGCGTGTTCGTGGACGATGTCGCCGCGGGCGGTGTGTTGGTTGGCCAAACGCCAGCCTTCGACGACCTTCAACGCCGCCCGCCGTGGGCAGTAGAGATAATCGTTGAGGAGCGAGAGCGGAAGCGCGTCCGTCATGGTTTACCTTCGCGGGGAACGTGGGGAAAACCGCGCGCCCCATGCCAGAAACGCGCGATCTCAATGCTTTGTTGCTCAGGCAGCACACGGTAAATGATTCGATAGGACCGACAGACGATCTCCCGCAGATTCCGCTGGTGAAACTCGGGAACAAGGCGACCGATCTCGGGAAACTGCGCGAGGCTCTCTGCCCGGACAACCAGTTCGTACCCGATGCGTGCGGCCGCGTCGGAATTATGCCGCGCAATGTAGCGGACAATGCTTTCCAGGTCAGCCCCGGCGGACGGTGCGAGGATTACTTTCCAGCCCATTCGGCGATCTTGGATTTGACTTCCTCAATGGGAATGCCTTCGCCGCGATCCAATTCCGCCAACCCTTGCTCCACCGCCTGGCGGAATTCCAATTCGCTGATGGCGTCCACCAGTGTGGCGTCTGGCGGCAGCTTTTCCGCCACTTCCAGGAGGATTTCTTTGGTGCTCATGCGTGATGTCTATAGCTCAAGCGGCGGCGGCTTGCCAGCCTACGGTTGTTGTGTTTACAGCATTTCGATCAATTCAATTCCGGATGGCATATCGTCGCGATTGATCTTCACGTGCGGTTTATAATCAGCGAAATCGCGGGCAGGCGACGCATCTTTGGGTCGTTCGACGGTTACGCGCTCAAATAATTTGTGCGCGGGAGCATTGCCCAGGGCGGATTGGTGTTTGAAGACAATCAGCTTTTGCGGCGACATAGTTCCGCGTGACGCAGAGCGGTCGTGGTCGAACATCTGAGTGAGTGCCTGCCAGAACAGTTCCAAATCGGCATCGCTGAAGCCGGTTTCTTTCGCCAGATGAGCGCTGATGAAGCCGTGGCATCGATAAAGCCCGTAGGGGATGAGGTTCTTTCGGCCCATGGTTTGATTGGGAGAATCGGCTTCCTTCGCTTCGGTGACGGCCATGCGGGTGATGCTTAAGTCCAATGGCAGGATTGGATCAATGCTGCGGCTGAAACTGAGCTGTACCGGACCGCGGACCTGGCCGGCGTTTGCGCCGGTGGACATGACTGCGCCGAATGTGCGGACGTCAAAAAAGCGTTTGCACATCTCAGCGCGAGCAGATTGCACTTGTTTTCGATCAGCCGTTTTCTTTTTTCCATCGACGTCATTTCCGGCGGCCTTGTGGCCCTCGAGAATCTTGTCATTCAGCACGGAACCCTGTTGCACAAAAATGTCGAACGGAGGTTGTGCGTTCTTTGCAAGCAGAACGAAGTTCCGAATCTTGCGTTTCAGGCAGACGTCGGAAACGAGACCGTGCATGTCCTGCGGATCGATGCGTGGTGAATTGGCTGCATCGGGATCGCCGTTGGGGTTGCCATCTTTGCAATCGAAGAGATAAACGAAGTCGTAACGGTGGTTCATAGTGTTTGATTTGATGTTAAGGGGTTGAAATTGCGGGCGTTGATTAAACTGACGCGGTTTGTTCTTTTTCTTTGCGCTCCGCCGCGCGACGGCGGTATTCGGCTTTCTGGTGGTAATAGCCAAGGGCAAACCGCCCCTGGCCTTCGAGATCCAATGTTGCAGGAAACTGGTTGCCCAACGCACACGAGATGGATTCGAAATCCTTCGAAACATTGCCGGCAACGCCCCCTTCAGCTTTGGCGAGATGGAATTGCGCGTTTCGGAACAAGCGTCCCATTACCAAAGCTGGTGTGGTGCTGGCACTGGCGTAGTAACGCTCCACGACACCGGCGTTAACCCCGCCGAGGGCGAGATATTGCAGTCGGTCAAAAATCGCGAAGAGACGGCCGCACAGGTAGGCTGGGTCGCGGGATTCTTGATTCAAGCATTCAGTCATGATTTCACCTTTTTGTTGAGTGTGGACATTTTTGGAGTTCGGAGAACGAAGCAGGCACGCTTTAATCAGGGCAATACGTGCGGGGTTAAGTTTGCTTTCCTGGTCGAGTTGTTGACGGCGCAGCGCGGCAGACAAAGCCGCTTGCGGCAACGGCGTCGAGCGTCCGCGCAATGCACCGTGCAGCAGTTGGGTAGGCAGTTGAGGAGGCAACTCCTCCAAATCCGCACGCACCATGCCGTAAAGCAACGCGTAAAACTTGAAGTCACGTTTTACTCCGATGCCCTCCATCGGAACGATGGAAATGTCTTCAAACCATTCAGCAATGTGCTGGCGGACTTCTGGCACCGTGCTTTCAAGCCAATCGCGAACCATAACTCGTGCGCCGTTTCCAGAAAGGCTCAACGCGTAGTAAGCGTTATCATCGAAGTTCGCAGGCTGGTGGCCCGTATGGACAGATTTCAATAGTGCGGCTACAACCTGTTCATCAGCATTTGCGAGAAGATCCAGTGGGTCGTAATCCAGTGGCCGGCGTGTCCAGTGCAGGTGAACCGTGTTGTTGAAGACAAGCCTCTGTTCTCGGCTGATTTCGATGAGCCGATTGAGTGCAGAACGAATTTTCAATTCTGCGGGCGCAGACAGCGCGGCGTTTTGGGCCTGTTCCAAACCAAAGGAGCAGAATGAGTCTTTATCGAAGCTGATCAGATTCGTGCCGGTGGCCAAACCGCCAGGAACGCCTTTAATTTTTTCCGTGGTGTCGAGGGTTTCTGAGAGTTCGCCGGTTGCGATACAAACCCGCTGTTTGCGTTTTTTTCGTCCATCGCTGGATCGATTGCGGCGTTTTCGCCAGAACTGTTTGAGGCTTTCGGAATCCAGTAGATTTTTGCCATCCACTGAGAAGGTGGCGTTCTCCGTTGGCTTCGCTTTAGCAGTGTTCAGTTGTCGGTGCAGTTCTGTTACGTTCGCTTCATCCCGCAGGAATAAAAGCACTGCATGTAATCTGGCGGATTCGTCTGGGCAGGTGGTTGCAGCTTCTTCCAGCAAGGTTTGGAAGTAGCGGTGCTGCACTTTTCGCGCTTCTGATTTTTCCGCGGCTTTCGGATCGAGAAACAGTGTCGCTCTTTCCAACGTGTCGCACAGGAAGTGCGATTTTGTGCCCTGATTCAGTTCATTGGGTGAGGTGAAGGGGCGCGGAAGCATTTTGGGACGGGGCTTTTTGTCATCTGGATTCTCCGAGAGTGGAATGGGGCCGCCTGCAAGTTTGCCGTCTTGATCCAATGGAATGAGCCAGCGCACACCAACCGTTTCAAAATCGGCGTCTCCGAGATTTTCGCGTTCTGCGTAAGAGATGAGAGCTTGGAGCATCATGCTGTACCTCCGAGTTTGGATTTTACTTCATTCCACTCAGGAACATTCACAACACCATCTTTGAGTTGAGCGGAAAAGAATGTGATGTGCGGCACAGGTTTTTCGATCTTTCCGGGCGCTTGGTCCTTGGCTACGTCGAGATCAAATACGTCGTAGAGCATCAGCCCGAGATCTGTGTCGGGGTTTGTAGCAGGGGACGCACGCATTGCTGATTCATCAGCCAGCTCGAAGTGTGCGGGAAATTCACGACAGCCGAAGCATGGCTGAACGAAGCACTGACCCTTTTCAGCTCGTCGCTGAAACATGGCGAGATACTTTATGAGCGAATCATCACCGTGATCTTCGTCATTTGTGGGAACGCGTCGTGGCAAACCGGCCAGCGGTGTTAGGTGGAGGCTGGCTTCAATGACGTATTCCACATCGCGGAGAGCAAGTGTGTTCCGCTGTGTGCGATCGTCATCCACAAGTAATGGTTCTGGTTTGCGGGGCGAGAGACGGGATTTCACTTCGTTGCGCCGAAACGCGAGAAAGCGAATAGGCTTTTTTACGGCGATGCGGCGGATGCGCCAGCGAAATTGCGGTTTGTAGAGAATCGCTTCGAGCAAGCCGCGTGCGGCGCTCGGTGTGATGACTGGATAGCTCACGCGTTCCACTTTCATTTCTGGTCGCGTGAAACAGGCGAGTTCGCCCCAGGTGCGGAGATAAATGGTCATAGCATTGATTGATTCATTGGCAAAATCCTGCGGTGTCGAGATGCCCGAGGCCCAGGTTGTCGTCGTAATCAGAATTCCAAACCCAGAAATTCCAGTTGGGTGCTGGTTGATAGATGTAGCCTTTCGTCTGAGCGTCGAAGAATTCACTTTGATACAGATTCACGCTGTAACGCTGTGCTTCCCGGCATTCTGCAGCCGTCAGGTGTTTCTCCCTCTCAAGTATTTGCGCGAGGGCAGCACCGTGTTTCCATTTCACGAGGACGGCGCGGGTTTCATTGCCGATCAGCTGGCATTTCAGCGCGGCCTTCGGAAAATTAAATTCTTCGCTCGCGGCGAACACCGGATCTTCATTTCGCGATTCCGGGCCACGCAGGCTGTATAGCTCGGCAAAGTATTCGGCGTAGAAGGACGGTTGATGAATCCTGGCTTGTGCTTCCTCAAAGCGAGCGAGGAAACTTTCAGTGATTTTCATCACCTGCTCGTAACCTTTTGGCAGATGCCCTCCCTCCGTCGGACGAAACACGACTACGGGACACGGGGTGGAGTGATGGCCTTCGCGATTGCAACGGCCTGCGGTTTGAATGATGGAATCAAGTGGACCAAGCGCACGATAAGCGATCGGAAAATCGACATCCACACCAGCCTCGATGAGTTGCGTGGAAACGAGACGGCAGGGTTCATTGTGTTGCGGGTCGAGTCGCCGTCGAATTTCCGCCAGCTTTTTCTGTCGGTGGGCGGGGCACATCCGCGCGGAAAGATGGAAACATGCCGAAGAGTCGTAAGCACGTAGCAGTCTGAACAATTCGCGGGCGTCTTTAGTGGTGTTGACGACACAAAGAGATTGGTGTGCTTCAGCCAGTTTTTCGGCAAGTTCAGACCACGTGACAGATTCTTGTGGCTTTGGAAGGAAAATTTTTGTTCGACACAACGTCTCCGCCATTGCACTCGGATTCGAAGATATTTCCGAAGGGTTCCACTCATAAGGCAGCGCTTTGCCGGCCGAAGCGAAAGCTGGCTGAGTGGCAGTCATGAAAACCGCTGTCACGCCGTAATCACGCACAAGCAGGCTAACACCCGAAAGCAATGACGGGATGAGGCGTGTGGGAAGTGTTTGCACCTCGTCGAAGAGAACAACGGAGCGGCCAATGTTGTGCAGCTTGCGGCAGTCAGATGGTCGGTTGCTGAACAAGCTCTGAAAGAACTGCACATTGGTGGTCACTACCAATGGAGACGCCCAATTTTCCGCAGCAAGCCGTGCCCGGCGCAGGCGTTCGTCTTCGGCATCGCGGCCATAGTCCTCCTTACGTTCACGTGGGGCGACTGCGCTATGGTGTTCAAGCACATAGTCGGGTCCGAACACCGGCTCGAACAATTCGCGATAAACGCGGGCCGTTTGCTCGATGATGCTCGTGAATGGAATTACGACGATGATGCGACGAAACCGCCTTGGGTTGTTGGGGGCAAGCTTCGCATTGTGTTCAGTGATGTGTTGTAACGCGAACGCCAACGACGAAAGGGTTTTTCCGCTTCCTGTGGGTGCCGTCAGAGTGAAGAGTCCGGGTGGTTTCGAAGCAGCCATGAAACAGTCGTTAAGCAATTGTTTCCGCATCGCGTTAACCGGGCCGTCCGCTGGTTTGGCACTAAGATTGTGCCGAAGAATTTCCAAGGCGCGTTCCGGTTGCAAGCCGGGAACCGTTCTTTGGGCGGTTTGACTGGGATCGAAATGCTCCTCGGTATCCAGGAAATCCGCATCCACGAGGCAACTGAACAGCATGCGCGTGCGCAGCGCTTCCTCAAACAATTTCTCCTTGGGAATCGGGCGTGGAAGGAATTGGGGAAGGTTTAAACCGTCGGTTTTCAACCGGGCGAGCAACGTCGAGACATCTTCGGGACATTGGCCTGTCAATTCCAGCCGTCGGCTGGAATCTGCAAAATCGGCGACAGTTTTCTTCAACGGATTGCCGAATTCGGGATCGTGCAGCGCAGGGATTCCGGTGTGATGTCCGTCGGCAGCAAATGCTACAGCCCATGCCTTCAAAGCTGCTGCGTGCGCTGCGCCAGCGGCCCAGTGATTGATATTTCGTACGGCCGGATTATGAAGTCGTTGTTGGAACCGGCTGGTGTACTTCCCCAAATCGTGCAGCAGTCCTGCAAGTTCCGCTTCGTTTGCCAAGCCGAGTGGCTCAGCAATCCGCTTCGCCGTTTTCGCCACATTGCGGAGATGGGTTGAGAGGAGTTGCCATTTGCCGGAATTTTCCGGCAAAGGTGCGCCGTTTTGATCTTCTGCAGTGTGGGCGTAGTAGTTGGCCATCAGACTCCCTCCCGCTCCAATTCGCGCAGTCATTTATCAGTGAACGGCTGACCTTACAAGCGGCGAATTTGGCGAAATTCGCAATAACTCACGGCGCGGACGTGAGCTGATTTGTGGCGGCGAAAGGTAAGGCGAATCAGGTCGTTCAGCCGGAACGTTCTCTTGAAATCGAAGCGGTTGGAGATAGCTGCGGAAGCAAGTTCGCGTGAAGCAGGGGGATCAGGAAGGGGAGAACCTTATACGATTTGCGGGAGGCATCGTGGCTGTCGGTCGATTGTGACGGCAAAATAGATAGCCAATTCAGCCCCGAAGAATCCGTTCGAAGGGGGCGGCGGATTTGATCGGGCTGACCATGGCGAGGTTCATCCGGTCGGGTTGGAAGAAATCACGCGCGGCTTTTCGAACCTCGGCGGCGGTCACCTTCATCAGACGCTTTTTCACCTGATCCGGACGAGCCACGGTTCCGTAGCTCAACAGCTGTTCGCCGATCCAGTTCATCTGGTTGTCGGTGCTTTCCAGACTGAGTTCAGTCTGGCCAATCACGTAGTCGCGCGCGCGGCGCAGTTCGGCGGGACTGACGATCTTGTCACTCATCCGTTTCAATTCCTGGCAGATGAGTTTCAGAGTTTTTGAAACGTTGTCGGCATCGAGACCGGCAGAGATGACGAGATCGCCGGTGTCGTGGAAGAAACTCGGCGTGCTGTAGATCGAGTAGGCCAGTCCGCGATCTTCGCGGATGATCTGAAACAGCCGTGAACTCATGTTTTCGCCAAGGATTGCGTTGAGGAGCCGCAAGGCATGCCGCCGCCGGTCGTGACGCGAACAGGTGCGGATGCCGAGTGCAATCTGCGTTTGCTCGGTCTTGCGCGTGGCAATTCGAACGCGTGGTTCTGTCTGCGTAAACCGGACGGGCACAAAGGCCGGGCGCGGCGCCGTTTTGAAGTGATGGGAAATGCGTTGAACCGCCTTGAGAGTCTGTCGGTGCCAAATTTTTCCCGCCGAAGCGATCACGATGCTGCCGGTTCCATAATTGCGTTTGAGAAATCCGACGAGCTGCTCCCGTTTGAGGCGGTCGAGCGAATGGTTGGTTCCCGTGATCGGCCGACCCATCGGCTGATCCGGCCAGAGCGTCGCATTCAGCAGTTCCTGAACGTGATGCTGCGGCTGGTCGAGATACATCGCGACTTCTTCCTTGATGACATCGCGCTCCTTCCGGACGTCCTCCGGCGCAAAACGTGAATGCAGCAACATGTCGGCGAGCACGTCGAGCAGGTCGGTGAACCGATCGGCGCAGGCCCGCGCATGGAAGCAGGTGAACTCCTCGCTCGTGAAGGCGTTGAGGTACCCGCCGATGCCTTCGACGGCTTCCGAAATTTCCTTTGGCGAACGTCGGCGCGTGCCTTTGAACAGCATGTGTTCGATGAAATGGCAGACGCCGTTCAGCTCAGCGGGTTCGTAGCGCGAACCGACACCGACCCAGATGCCAAGGCTCACGCTCGCCATGTGGGGCATTTCCGCGGTGGCGACCGTGAGTCCGTTTTTCAATTGTGTGACCTGATACATGATGCGAATGCGTCGGCGCAAAAATTGTAGCAGCTCCGGTCCGTTTGCCGAGGACCGGATTCATCCCCTTGACGCAACGGGGCGCCACTGAACACACGCAGCAGAATTATGAAACATTCAGCGAAGCGTGATATTCGAATCTCCCTCTCTTCCGAGTGAAGCCGGAGGAGCTTTTTCTGCCCAGAATCTCCTCCCCATGAACCTGGTTCAGGGGTTCAAAGCACAAAATTCCATTTGGGAGAAATCTCTCCCCGCGCTTCGCTTGCGAGGCGAGGGAAATTTGCGATGTCGTTGACGAACGGAACGCACCAGTCGGTGCGGAAAATGGGGCAAAGCGGCAGCTTTGCCCTACCTATTGCTGGTAGGGCGGAGCTGCCGCTCCGCCTGAAAATCGTTCGGCCAAGCAAGTCCTCCCCATGAACCTGGTTCAGGGGTTCAAAGCACAAAATTCCATTTGGGAGAAATCTCTCCCCGCGCTTCGCTTGCGGGGCGAGGGAAATTTGCGATGTCGTTGACGAACGGAACGCACCGGTCGGTGCGGAAAATGGGGCAAAGCGGCAGCCTTGCCCTACCTATTGCTGGTAGGGCGGAGCTGCCGCTCCGCCTGAAAATCGTTCGGCCAA
>Ga0065721_10005943_pt1 | contig 18153 bp, 16 predicted proteins | sample Mesricmetagenome_FD_59108 | JGI IMG/M metagenome (GOLD analysis project Ga0065721, IMG submission 59108) | Mesophilic microbial community from rice straw/compost enrichment Sample: eDNA_1 v2 (version 2) | ecosystem: Engineered > Solid waste > Grass > Composting > Bioreactor | place: USA: Davis... | reverse complement strand
CGCGCGGAGCGTCGGACTTCGTCGAAACGGTAATTCTCATCTGCTTCCGGGCGAAGGCCCGGCGCTCCGCCTAAGCCCTCCAAACTCCGCCCGGAACGGCGGAGGCGATGACGCACGCCTGATGAACTGGAGCGACCCCTTGGCGAAACACAGAACCCGCAAACCCAGACCCGCGCGCGGCCTGCCGCCCCGCGATCCCGTCTATGACGCCGAAACCGAACGCATCCGGCGCGAGCTGGAGGCGGACTGCATCCGCCTCGACGCCCTGCTGATCGAGAAACGGGCCGAAGCCGCCGAGCGCGCGCGGATCAAGGCCCTGGCCCGGCAGGCCCAGGCGGAGTCCGAGGCCGAGACCGGCGACATGGACCTCTGGTACTGATTCCTTCGGCGGCGCCGGACGGCGGCCCTTCAGCCCTCCAGCAGCGGTTGCAGCAGCGGGTGGGCCAGCACCGGCGCCGCCAGCCGCACCACCGCCTGTGGATCCTCCAGCCGCACGGCCGCCGTGGCGTCGGCCACCACGAAGTCCGCATGGACGCGCGACGGTTCGGTCAGGCGCTCGTGGCCAGGACGGACGGTGGCCAGGTACTGCGCCACGACCGAGTCCGCCGACCGCCCCCGTTCGGCCTGATCGCGCAGCAGGCGGCGGATGAAGCGGATGTCGGCCGGGGTGTCGACGAACACCCGGATGTCGAACAGCGCCGTCAGCTCGGGCGTGCACAGCACATGGGTGCCCTCGACCACCACCACTTCGGCGGCCGGGATCGGCTCGCCCCCCGGCTCGCGGCCGTGATGGATGAAGGAATAGACCGGCGCCGTCACCGCCCGCCCGGCCTTCAGCTCGGTCAGGTCGGCGATCATCAGGTCGTGGTCGCGCGCCGCCACGTCGTCGAAGTCGAAGGTCGCCGCGTTGAAGCCGGGCAGGGAGGCGGCGTCCCGATAATAGGAGTCCTCGCGCACCAGCACCGCCGCCCCCTCGGGCAGGGCCGAGACGAGGGCCTCCGCCAGGGTGCTCTTGCCCGAGCCGGAGCCGCCGGTGATCGCGATCAGTATGGCCATGGCCGCCTTCTAGAGCGCCCCGCGCGTCAAGGCCATCGTGGACGATCGGTCGCGCCGGGGCTGACCTAGCGGCACGTTGCTTATCGCTGTTCACCAAGATAGCGTCGGCTCAAGCGTCGCGCTCAAGCTGACGCACCAAGGGACAAGGGATACGACGATGCTGGGCTTGATGCAGGACTGGCCGCTGACGGTCGACAGGATCCTCGACCACGCGAAGAACTGGCACGGATCGCGCGAGGTCGTGACCCGCTCGGTCGAGGGGCCGATCGTCCGCACCACCTACGGCCAGATCCACGAGCGGGCCAAGCGCGTCTCCAACGCCCTGAAGGCCTGGGGCGTCAGGCCGGGCGACCGCGTGGCCACCCTGGCCTGGAACACCGACAAGCATATCGAGACTTGGTACGGCGTCATGGGCATCGGCGCGGTGTGCCACACCCTGAACCCGCGCCTGTTCCCGGAACAGCTGGTGTACATCATCAACCACGCCGAGGACCGGGTCATCTTCACCGACCTGACCTTCGTGCCGCTGCTCGAAGCCATCCTGCCGCACATCCCCAAGGTCGAGCGCGTCATCGTCATGACCGACGCGGCCCACATGCCGCAGACCAAACTGCCGAAGGCCGAAGCCTATGAAGAGGTCATCGCGGCCCAGTCGGCCGACTGCGTCTGGGGCGACTTCGACGAACAGACCGCCTGCGGCCTCTGCTACACCTCGGGCACCACGGGCAATCCGAAGGGGGTGCTGTATTCGCACCGCTCCAACTTCATCCATACGCTGCTGGGCCTTCAGTCGACCGTCCTGGGCGCCACGCCCAGCGAGGTGATCCTGCCGGTCGTGCCGATGTTCCACGCCAACGCCTGGGGCATCGCCTTCGGCGGCCCGGCGGCCGGCGCCAAGCTGGTCATGCCGGGGGCCAAGATGGACGGCGCCTCCATCTACGAGCTGCTGGAGGCGGAAAAGGTCACCTTCTCCGCGGCCGTGCCCACCGTCTGGCAGGGCCTTCTGATGCACATGCGCGAGCACGGGCTGAAGCTGTCGACCGTCAAGCGCGTGCTGATCGGCGGCTCGGCCGTGCCGGAAAGCCTGATCCGCGCCTTCCACGACGACTACGGCGTCGAGGTGCTTCAGGGCTGGGGCATGACCGAGACCTCGCCCATCGGCACCCTGTCGAACATGACGCCGGAGCTGGCGGCCCTGCCGTTCGACGAACAGATGAAGTGGCGGGTCAAGCAGGGCACGCCGCCCCTGGGCGTGGAGCTGAAGCTCAAGAACGACCACGGCGACCCCCTGCCGCACGACGGCCGGACCTTCGGTCACCTGATGGTCCGCGGCCCGACCGTCGCCCGCGCCTATTTCCGCGAGGAGGGGTCGATCCTCGACGGCGAGGGCTTCTTCGACACCGGCGACGTGGCCACCGTGGACGAGATCGGCTTCATGCAGATCACCGACCGGTCCAAGGACGTGATCAAGTCGGGCGGCGAATGGATCAGCTCGATCGAGATCGAGAACATCGCCGTCGGCCATCCCAAGGTCGAACTGGCCGCCGTCATCGGTGCAGCCCATCCCAAGTGGGACGAACGCCCCGTGCTGATCCTGAAGCTTCAGGCCGGTGAGGCGCTGGACAAGCAGGAGCACCTCGACTTCCTCCAGGGCAAGATCGCCAAATGGTGGATGCCCGACGACGTGGTCGCCGTGGACGAGATCCCGCTGGGCGCCACGGGCAAGATCGACAAGAAGCTTCTGCGCGAGCGGATGAAGGACTACCGTCTGCCCGCCTGATCCCGTTCCCGGAGCGCCGATGCCGTCCCGAAAGCCCGTTCCCGCCATCCTGCCCTGGCTCGTGGCCCTGTCGGCGGCGGCGCCGGTCCTGATCGTGGCGGCGATCGCGGCGACGCGGTTCGGGGGCGTCGATATCGGCCTGGCCTACGACTTGCTGACCTGGACGGTCGCCCGCATCCTGGCCTGGCTGGGCCTGGCCGCCGCCCTGGCGGCCGCCGTCCTGGCCCTGCGCGACCTGAAGGGCAGGGGGCTCTACGCCGTCGTCGCCCTCGGGCTCGCCGGCGCGACCGTCGGCGGCTTTCAATGGCAGGCCGCGCGCCTGGACGTCGAGACGCCCCGCGACGTGACCTCCAATCCGGCCGAGCCGCCCGCCTTCACCCGCGCCGCGTCGATCCATCGCGGCGCGACGCCCGCCGGCCCCGACGCCTGCCCGGCGGTCCGCTCGGTCCCCACCCAGGTCCTGGCCCAGCAGGCCGCCTCGGCCCTGGTCGACGCCGGCTTCCCCGTCGTCCGCGCCGCCACCTTCGAGGTCGAGGGCGTGCATGAGGGGGCCTGGTTCGGCTTCGCCCACGACGCCGTCGTCCGCATCCGGCCCGGCCGCACCGACATCCGCGTCGCCGCCCGCGACCGGACGCGCCCCGACGGCGGCGCGACCTGCCGCCTCGCCGACAAGCTGGCGACGGCCCTCGAGGCGAACGCCCGCTAGACCAGCCGGAACTCGGCCGCCAGCGTCGGCTCCGGCGACGCGGCCACGACGCCGTCGCTGACCAGCTTGATCAGGTGGGCCAGCACCGACAGCGACGCCGCCGGCCACAGCCGCCGGTCCACCGCCGCATAGAGGGCCGGGACCATCTCGGCGATCGTCCGGTCTCCCGCCGCCAGCCGCGCCAGCACCTGCGCTTCCCGGGCCAGCCGGTGCTCGCGATAGGCCGCAAGGAACGGCCCGACCTCGGTGACCGGCGGCCCGTGCGTCGGCCAGATCGTCGCGAAGTCCCGGGCGATCACCCGGTCCAGGCTGGCCAGATAGGCCCGCATGTCCCCGTCCGGCGGCGCCACCACCGTCGTCGACCAGCCCATGACATGGTCGCCGCTGAACAGGGTCCGCTCCTCGGCCAGGGCGAAGGCCAGGTGATTGGACGCATGCCCCGGCGTGGCCAGCACCTCGATCGTCCAGCCGTCGCCGGCGATCGTCTCGCCGTCCGTCAGCACGACATCGGGCCGGAAGTCGGCGTCCTCGTCCTCGTCCAGCGCCCCCGAAGCGTGCGTCTCCCGCTCCGGCGGCCGCGCGGCCAGGATCGGGGCCCCCGTGACCTCCGCGAACGGCCGGGCTAGCGGGGCGTGGTCCCGGTGCGTGTGGGTCACCAGCACATGGCTGACCGTCCGACCCTCGACCGCCTTCAGCAGCGCCGCCAGGTGCGCCTCGTCCGCTGGGCCGGGATCGATGACGGCGACCTTCGCCCCCTTGTCCGGCCGCCCGACGACATAGGTCCCGGTTCCGGTGAAGGTGAACGGCCCCGGATTGTCGGCGACCACCCTCTGGATCAGCGGCGAGACCTGGTCCCGGCGGCCGTAGGCGAAGTCGAATTCGCGGACGAAGGGAATCATCGGACCTCACCGCAGTGGCGCGGGCCTTGCCTTAGCACGGCGGAAACCTTCGCCGGAGCGTCCGCATGGCCCGTTCGATCGCCCTCGCTGTCTCAAATCGGCTCCAGCCGGCCGTCGCGGCCCTGCTGTGTCTCATGGCGGCGCACCTCGTCCTCGCCTCCTGCACGCCCGAGCCGGCGCCCTACGCTGCGCGGGTCGCTGTCCAGCGCTGACCTACTGGCGCCGCACCCGGACGGCGCGGCTGTTCTCGACCGTCATCAGATAGCTGCCCAGGCTGGCGCGGCGCACGCGCACCGCCTCGCCCTGCCGGTTGCGGAAGCGAACCTGGCCCGAATCGATCTGACGCCATTCCGAACCGTCGGCCAGGCGGAACAGCCACTTTCCGTCGCCCACCAGACCGGCGGAGACCAGCGTGGTCTCGATCGAATCGATGTCCGGCGCCTCGGGCCCGTTCAGGCGCCCGGCGAAGGGGTTGCCGATCTGGAAGCCGAACAGCTGCCGCCGGGTCTCCTGCACCTGGCGTCGATCCAGCACGACCACGTCGCCGCCGCGCTCCGCCGCATCGAGCGCCGCGGCGGCGGCGTCATAGCAGGCCAGCCGCTGGCCGCCGTCCGCGACCGCCCGGCATTGCGCCAGCCGGTCCAGCACCTCGGCGCGTCCGGCCTCCGTCTGCGCAGCGGCGCTGGAAACCGGCCCAATCGAGAAAAGAACCGCCAGCGTGGCCATAATCTTTTGCAAGTCTGTTCCCCAATGTCATTGAAACGCACATTGCATGACCAATCGGCCACGGTTTCGCTTCCACGATAGCACAATCAAGACGTGGAGCGGGGCGGCGTGGCGGATTTGCGACACAGTTGCCTCAATTGGGTTACTTGGCTGTAATTTCCGTGGCGGGGAGACGAAAGCCAAGCCAACGTCCTTCACCTACCCGTCGCTGGAAGACGGGAGAGCTTTGTTTTCCGCCGCGTCAGCGCCGGAAACTAACCTGGAGGGTACCGAACGTGAGAATTCAGAATCAGCGCGGGCGTCTGCTTGCGTCGACCATGATCGCCGGCATCGCCGTCGTGGGCATGGCGGCGCCGGCCCTGGCGCAGACGACCGAGCCGCCGACCGAGAGCACGGCGCAGGTCGAGGACATCGTGGTCACCGGTTCGCGTATCCGTCAGGCGAACCTGGTCACCACCAGCCCGGTCACCCAGGTCACCAGCGAGGACGTGCGCGAGACCGGCGTGACCCGCGTCGAGGATCTGGTCACCCAGCTGCCGCAGGCCTTCGCCGCGCAGAACTCGACCGTCGCCAACGGCGCCTCGGGCACCGCGACCGTGTCGCTGCGTAACCTCGGCGCCACCCGCACTCTGGTCCTGATCGACGGCAAGCGCATGCCGTACGGCTCGCCGCTGGATGCGGCCGCCGACCTGAACCAGATTCCGGCCCAGCTGGTCGAGCGCGTGGAAGTCCTGACCGGCGGCGCCTCGGCCGTCTACGGTTCGGACGCCATCGCCGGCGTCGTCAACTTCATCATGAAGAAGGACTTCGAAGGCCTGGAGATCACGGCCCAGTACGGCCAGTACTTCCACCACAACGACTATGATGGTCCGGGCAACCTGCGGGAGGTGATCCAGCGCCGCTCGGAGACCAACCCCTCGCAGTTCCAGTTGCCTGACGACGACGTCCAGACCGGCTTCAGCCGCGAGATCACCGCCGTGATGGGCGTCAGCTCGCCGGACGGTCGCGGCAACATCACCGCCTACGCCGGCTATCGGAAGAACAACAAGGTCCTGGGCCGCGACTACGACTACGCGTCGTGCTCGCTGGGCGGCGAAGCCAATGGCGAGTTCACCTGCGGCGGTTCGGGAACCTCGTTCCCCGGCCAGTTCACCGACTTCGCCAACTACGCCTATACGCTGGGCGCCGATGGCGACTTCATTCCGTATGACGGCGCGCGTGACGCCTACAACTTCGGCCCGCTGAACTACTATCAACGTCCGGACGAACGCTACAACCTGGGCGCCTTCGCGCGCTATCAGGTGAACGACAAGATCGAAGCCTTCGCCCAGCTGATGTTCAACGACTATCAGTCGGTCGCCCAGATCGCCCCGTCGGGCAACTTCGGCAACACTGCGTCGATCAACTGCGACAACCCCCTTCTGTCGACCCAGCAACGCGGCCTGATCTGCGAAAGCGATCTCGTCGCCGACATCATCGACGATCCGGATACGACGGACGACGAAGTCCAGGACTACATCGACACCGTGGTCGCGGGCGGCGGCACCACGGCCGACGCGCTGGAGCAGATCGCCGCCACCCTCGGCGTCCAATCCTGTACCTCGACCGGCGACGACCTGATCGATCCCTGCCCGCTGTACATCCTGCGCCGGAACGTCGAAGGCGGCGGCCGTCAGTCGGACCTGAAGTATCAGTCCTATCGCGGCGTGCTGGGCATCCGGGGCGACCTCGACGATGCGTGGAGCTACGAGGTTTCGGCCCAGTACTCGCGCGTCCGCCTGTCGCAGATCTATCGCAACGAGTTCTCGGTGGCTCGCCTGACCCGCGCCCTGAACGTTGTCAGCGATCCGACCTCGGGCGATCCGGTTTGCGCCTCGGTTCTGGACGGCACCGATCCGAACTGCGTCCCCTACGATGTGTTCTCGCCCGGCGGCGTGACCCAGGATGCGCTGAACTATCTGCAGGTGCCGCTGGTGATGTCCGGCTACACCGAGCAACAGGTCGTCACCGCCTCGGTGACCGGCGATTTGACCGAGCGCGGCGTGGTCTCCCCGTGGGCTTCGCGTGGCCTGCAGGTCGCCTTCGGCGCCGAATACCGTCGTGACGCCCTGGATCTGGTCACCGACGTCTCCTACTCCACCGGCGACGGTGCGGGTCAGGGCGGCGCGACCATCGGCCTGGGCGGCGCCAACTCCACCTACGACCTGTTCGGCGAATTCCAGCTGCCGATCGTCGAAGGCCTGCCCTTCGCCGACTCGATCACCCTGGACGGCGCCTACCGGGCCTCGGACTATACGCTGGGCGGCAAGACCGACACCTGGAAGCTGGGCGTCGACTATGCGCCGGTCTCGGACATCCGTTTCCGGGCCAGCTACCAGTCCGCCACCCGCGCGCCCAACGTGATCGATCTGTTCACCGCTCAGGGCTTCAACCTGTTCGACCTGGACGACGATCCCTGCGACCTGACCGATCCGAACGAGGACGGCACGGCCGGCGCGGCCGCCTGTATCGGCAACAATCCGTGGCAGGTGACGGCCGCTCAGGCCAACAGCGGCTTCCTGACCAACGGCGCCGGCCAGTACAACTTCCTGCAGGGCGGCAGCACCGAACTGACGCCGGAAGACTCGGAAACCACCACCTTCGGCCTGGTCTTCACGCCGTCGGCGCTGCCCGGGTTCAACCTGTCGGTCGACTACTTCAACATCGAGATCACCAACCTGATCTCGTCGATCGGCGCGGCCAACACCCTGAACGCCTGCTACACCGCCGGCCTGCAACAGGCCTGCGAGCTGATCCAGCGTAACGACAACGGCTCGCTGTGGCAGGGTGACGGCGTGGTGGTCGATCTGAACACCAACATCGGCGGCCTGAAGACCTCGGGCGTCGACATCAACGCCGGCTACAACGTCGATCTGGCCGATTGGGGCGCCGGCAGCTGGGGCACCCTGGGCTTCGCCTTCACCGGCACCTGGCTGGAGAAGCTGGAGACCGACACCGGCCTGGGCTTCGAGGACTCGGTGTTCGACTGCGCCGGCAAGTACGGCAACACCTGCGCGGCCAACAACATCGCCGCCTCGCCCGAGTGGCGCCACCGCGCCACCATGTCGTGGGGCACGCCGTGGGATGGTGTGAACCTGGGCCTGACCTGGCGCTACATGTCGGAAGTCGAACTGGACACCGGCAATACCAGCCGCCTGGACAGCACCCTGGAAGATCGTCACTACTTCGATCTGAACGGCGCCTGGCAGCTGCGCGACAACGTCACCCTGCGTGGCGGCGTCAACAACGTGCTGGATAGCGACCCGCCGCTGTCCTACTCGGTCGGCACCACGGGCAACAACAACACCTACCCGCAAGTCTATGACGCGCTGGGCCGGTACGCCTTCATCAGCGTGACCGCGAGCTTCTAAGCCCGCGTCGCACGGACGACCGGATCGGGCGGCGAACCTTCGGGTTCGCCGCCCTTTCTTTTTTGGTCGCCGCACAAAAACCACTTGGGCCCTTGAAGCGTTACGTTGCGTTCGAAACGGGCGACGCCGCCCGCAACCGACAGGATTTCCATGCAGAAGACCGCCGCGGCCGGCCTCGCCGTCCTATTCGCCCTGACCGCCGTTCCCGCCTTCGCCCAGGACCAGGACGGGCCGATCGCCACGGCCAATCGCGCCGCGGAGACCGCCGACGCCCTGCGGTTCCGCGAAGCCGTCGCCTACGCCAATCCGCTGCCCCGCGGCGCGCCGACCGAGGACTATCCCCTCGTGGCCTGGTGCGACGCCCTGGTGACGGGTCATGCGGACCTGGGCGACACCCTGACCGACCGGACGCCCGAGGATACGGAACTGGTCCGCCTGGGCCGCCTCGAGGCGCAGGACTTCCGCTCGGCCCTGGCCGCCGCCACGCCGCGCATGAGCGCGACCGCCCAGGCCGAAGCCCAACGCGCCGCGGCCGAAGCCAAGGCGCGCTGGCAGCCGCTGCTGGCCAATCCCGACGCGGCCTCGCGCAGCCAGGCCTTCGGCCTGTTCTTCGGCCTGCCGGGCCGGTGCGAACACGCCGCTCGCCGCATCCGCGAGAACATCACCACCCCGCCGGCGACCCCGGCCGAGGTCGGGCTGGAAGACGCCGCCGCGACGAACTGATCGTCAGCGCCAGATCTGGAGCGGCGGCCTGGTCTTCAGGCCGCCGTTTCGCGTTTCCGGGCGTAGGGGTCGTAGTTCAGGATCGGCGCCAGCCAGCGCTCCGCCGTGGCGACGTCCCAGCCCTTGCGGGCGGCGTAGTCCTCGACCTGGTCGCGGTCGATCTTGCCGACGCCGAAATAGTGGCTGCCGGGATGGCCGAAATAGAGGCCGGAGACCGAGGCCGGCGGCGTCATGGCGAAGCTTTCGGTCAGGGCCATGCCGGCGTTGGCGCCGGCGTCCAGCAGGCGGAACAGGGTCGCCTTCTCGGTGTGGTCCGGCTGGGCTGGATAGCCGGGCGCGGGACGGATGCCCTGGTACTTTTCGGCGATCAGATCTTCGATGCTGGTCGCTTCGCCCGCGGCGTAGCCCCACAGCTGGGTCCGCACCTCCTTGTGCAGCCGCTCGGCGAAGGCCTCCGCCAAGCGGTCAGCCAGGGCCGTGGCCAGGATGGCGGAATAGTCGTCGCCCGCCGCCTTGAACGCGGCAGCCTTCTCCAGTTCTCCGTGGCCTGCCGTGACGGCGAAGGCGCCGACATAATCCGCGCCGTCCTCGGCCACGAAGTCGGACAGGCACAGGTTCGGCTTGCCGTTCGACTTGGCGATCTGCTGGCGCAGGCCGTGGAAACGGGCCAGTTCGTCGGTGCGGTCCTCGTCACTCCAGACCACGATGTCGTCGCCGCGCGCATTGGCGGGCCAGAAGCCGACGACGCCGCGCGCCGTGAACCACTTTTCGTCGATGATCCGCTTCAGCATTACTTGCGCGTCGGCGAACAGGTCGCGCGCCGCCTGGCCCACGATCTCGTCGTCCAGGATCAAGGGATAGCGGCCGATCAGCTCCCAGCTGGCGAAGAAGGGCGTCCAGTCGATGTGGTCGGCCAGGTCCTGAAGATCCCAGGCGTCGAAAGCGCGCACGCCCAGGAAGGACGGGGCAGGGGCGGGCGTTTGCCCTTGCGCCGGTCGCCAGCGGTTGTCGCGGGCCTGCTGCAGGCTGGCGCGGGCCTTCACGTCCTGGCCCCGGGCGTACTGCTCGCGGATGCGGATGTATTCGTCGCGGGTGGCGGCCTCGTTCTTCGCCTTCTCCGTCGGCGACAGCAGGCCGGAGACGACGCCGACGGCGCGGCTGGCGTCGACGACATAGGTGGTGGAGCCGCGCTGATACGCCGGTTCGACCTTCACCGCCGTATGGGTCCGGCTGGTGGTTGCGCCCCCGATCAGCAGGGGGATGTCGAAGCCGCGCCGCTCCATCTCCGAGGCCACGAAGACCATTTCGTCCAGGCTGGGCGTGATCAGGCCCGACAGGCCGATGATGTCGCAGTTCTGCGCCTTGGCCTCCTCCAGGATCCGGTCGGCCGGGACCATGACGCCCAGGTCCACGACCTCGTAATTGTTGCACTGGAGCACGACGCCGACGATGTTCTTGCCGATATCGTGGACGTCGCCCTTCACCGTCGCCATCAGGATGCGACCGTTGGATGAGCGCGGCTGGCCGGCCTTCTCGGCCTCCATGAACGGCTCCAGATAGGCGACGGCCTGCTTCATCACGCGGGCGGACTTCACCACCTGCGGCAGGAACATCTTGCCCGAGCCGAACAGGTCGCCGACCACGTTCATGCCGTCCATCAGGGGGCCTTCGATGACGTGGAGCGGGCGTGCGGACTGTTGGCGCGCCTCTTCGGTGTCGGCCTCGATGAACTCGGTGATGCCGTTGACCAGGGCGTGCTCGATCCGCTTGCCGACGGGCTCCTCGCGCCACTTCAGGTCCACGACCTTGGCCGCGCCCTTCTCGCCCTTGTAGTTGGGCGCCATGTCCACCAGCCGCTCGGTGTTGGACACATTGGTCCGCTGCGGCCGGTTCAGGATCACGTCCTCGACGGCCTCGCGTAGCACCAGGTCGATGTCGTCATAGACCGGCAGGTCGCCGGCGTTGACGATGCCCATGTCCATGCCGGCGTTGATGGCGTGGTACAGGAAGACGCTGTGGATCGCCCGGCGCACGGGCTCATTGCCGCGGAAGCTGAACGACACGTTCGACACCCCGCCCGAGATGCGGGCGTAGGGCAGGGTGCGCTTGATCTCTCGGGTCGCCTCGATGAAGTCGACGGCGTAGTTGTCGTGCTCCTCGATCCCCGTCGCGACGGCGAAGATGTTGGGGTCGAAGATGATGTCCTCGGGCGGGAAGCCGACCTCGTCCACCAGGATGCGATACGCGCGGGTGCAGATCTCGATCTTCCGCGCGGCGGTGTCGGCCTGGCCCACCTCGTCGAAGGCCATGACCACAACGGCGGCGCCGTAGCGCAGGCATTTGACCGCCTGTTCGCGGAACTCGGCCTCGCCCGCCTTCATGCTGATCGAGTTGACGATCGGCTTGCCCTGGACGCACTTCAGCCCCGCCTCGATCACCTCCCATTTGGAGCTGTCGATCATCACCGGCACGCGGGCGATGTCCGGCTCGGCGGCGATCAGGTTGAGAAAGGTCCGCATGGCGACGACGCCGTCCAGCAGCCCCTCGTCCATGTTGACGTCGATGATCTGTGCGCCGGCCTCGACCTGCTGGCGCGCGACGTCCAAGGCGGCGGCGTAGTCGCCCTCGACCACCAGCTTGCGGAATTTGGCCGAGCCGGTGACGTTGGTCCGCTCGCCGACATTGATGAAGGTGGGACGCACTTACGCTACCAGTTCAAAGGGTTCGAGGCCCGACAGCCGCAAGGCCACGGGCCGTTCCGGGATCGCACGCGGCTTCAGCGGGGCGACTTCCTCGGCTACGTGCCGGATGTGATCCGGCGTGGTGCCGCAGCAGCCGCCGACGATGTTGACCAGGCCGGAGGCGGCCCATTCCTCGATGAAGTGCGCCGTTTCGTGCGGCTCCTCGTCGTACTGGCCCATGGCGTTGGGCAGGCCGGCGTTGGGATAGGCCGCGACCAGGGTGTCGGCCACGCGGCTCAGCTCGGCGATGAAGGGCCGCATCAGGTCGGCGCCCAGGGCGCAGTTGAAGCCGACGGCGAAGGGTTTGGCGTGACGGACGCTGTTCCAGAACGCCTCGGCCGTCTGGCCCGACAGGGTCCGGCCCGACCGGTCGGTGATGGTGCCCGAAATCCAGATCGGCAGGGCGTCCATGCCCTCGTCTTCCAGGTCCTTGATGGCCTTGATCGCGGCCTTGCAGTTCAGCGTGTCGGTGATGGTCTCGATCAGATAGAGGTCGACGCCGCCTTCGTTCAGCGCCTTCACCTGATGGCGATAGGCCTCATAGACCTGGTCGAAGGTGACGGAGCGCGCGCCCGGGTCGTTCACGTCGGACGACATGGACAGCATCTTGTTCAGGGGACCGATGGAGCCGGCGGCGAAGCGGGGCTTGTCCGGCTGCTTCTCCGTCCAGCGATCGGCAGCGGCGCGGGCCAGCCTGGCGCCTTCCAGATTGATGTCCCACACGGCCTGTTCGTCCAGGGCGTAGTCCTCCTGGGCGATGGTGGTGCCCGAGAAGGTGTTGGTCTCGGATATGTCGGCGCCGGCCGCGAAATACTGGTCGTGCAGATCGGCGATGACGTCCGGGCGGGTGATGCAGAGGATGTCGTTGTTCCCCTTCATCTGGTGGCTTTCGTCATAGCCGTTGGCGGCGACGAAACGGTCGGCGCGGAAGTCGGCCTCGGACAGGCCGCGACGCTGGATCATCACGCCCCAGCTGCCGTCCAGCACCAGGATGCGTTCCCTGGCGATGCGGTGCAGGGCGGCGATGCGTTCGGCGCGGGTCATTTCTGAGCTCCGTGAGGCGGAAAGAGCCCCTCCACCACTTCGTGGTCCCCCTGCCCATCATGGATGGGGAGGAGACGCTGCGGCGCCGTCTCCTCCCTGTCGCGAAGCGATGGGGAGGTGGCCCGGAGCGTCAGCGGAGGGACGGAGGGGCTCTTCACGACGCCCCCGCCTTCTGTTCGCGCACGCCCAGCACCCGGCAGATGGCATAGACCAGGTCGGCGCGGTTCAGGGTGTAGAAGTGGAAGTCGCTGAAGCCTTCCTCCTGCAATCGGGCGCAGGTCTCGGCGGCGACCGAGGCGGCCAGCAGGCGGCGCGTGTCGGGATCGTCGTCCAGGCCGTCGAAATGGGCCTCCAGCCAGTCGGGCACCGCGGCGCCGCAGGCCGCGCTCATCCGCTTCAGGGCGCCGAAGTTGGAGACCGGCATCACGCCGGGGATCAGCGGGATGGTCACGCCCGCCGCCCGCACCCGGTCGCGAAACCGCAGGAAGGCGTCGATGTCGAAGAAGAACTGGCTGACCGCGCGCGTCGCGCCGGCGTCGACCTTGGCCTTCAGCACGTCGATGTCGTGGTCGATCGACGGGCTTTCGGGATGCTTTTCCGGATAGGCGCCCACCGTCACCTCGAAGCCGCCGATGCGGCCGATGGCGGCGGTCAGTTCTGTGGCGTTGGCGTAGCCGTCGGCTCGGGGGCGATAGACGCCGCCGATGCCGCTGCCGCCCGGCGGATCGCCGCGCAGGGCGACGATGTGATCCACCCCGATGGCCTTGTAGCCCTCGATGACCTCGTCCACCTCGTCGCGGCTGGCTTCGACGCAGGTCAGGTGGGCGGCGGGCCGAAGGGCGGTCTCGGCGATGATGCGCTGGACCGTGCGGTGCGTTCGTTCCCGCGTCGAGCCGCCGGCGCCATAGGTGACCGAGACGAAGGCGGGGTTCAGCGGCTCCAGCCGGCGGATCGCCTTCCACAGATTGGCTTCGGCCTCGTCGGTCTTGGGCGGGAAGAATTCGAACGAGACACGCACGGCGTCGCGGTTCGAGCCCGCCCGGGCGACGGGGCCCAGGGGCGACAGCAGCAGGGCGCGGGCTTCGGCGAGGTTGGCCATCAGGCGCTCCTGCGTTCAACGGCGGCGGGACGTTCGCCGGTCCAGATGGTCACGGTCAGGCCCTCCTGGTCAGGCGGCAGGGCGACGGGGGCGAAGCTGGCCAGCCCCGCCTCCTTCAGCCAGCCCATGATCTCGGCGTCGGCGAAGCCCAGCCGTCGATGCTGATGCGCCTCGCGCATGTGCTCGAAGTCGTGCGGGGCGAAGTCGACGATCAGCAGCCGCCCGCCGGGGCTGACGAGGCGCGCGGCTTCCGCGACGGCGGCGGCCGGATCGGCTAGGTAGTGCAGCACCTGATGCACGATCACCAGATCGGCGCTTCCGGCCGGCAGGCGGGTGGCGAAGATGTCGCCGTGACGCAGTTCGACCTTGTCCAGCCCGGCCTTGGACACATTGGTCCGGGCGATGTTCAGCATGTTCTGGCTGAGATCCAGCCCGACCGCCATCTTCGCCTTCTTGCCGAACAGGGTCAGCATCCGGCCGGAGCCGGTGCCCAGATCGACCACGCGCTCGAACGGGCCGGGACCGGCCGCCCTTTCCAGGGCCGCCTCGACGGCGCTTTCGCTGACATAGAGCGAACGCAGCTTGTCCCATTGCGGCGCGACCTGCTCGAAATAGGCGGCGGCGGCCTCCTCGCGATCCTTGCGCACCTCGTCCAGGCGACGATGGTCGGCCTCGCCCGCGTCGTCGGCCAGGATGTCCAGCACGGTGTCGATCAGTCGGCGGGCGTGAGCGTCGTGGGACAGGCGGTAATAGACCCGTGCGCCGTCCGGAAAGCGCTCGATCAGTCCCGCGTCGGTCATCAGCTTCAGATGCCGGGACACGCGCGGCTGGCTCTGGTCCAGGATGCGCGACAGCTCCATCACCGACAGCTCTTCGCCGGCCAGCAGCGAAAGAACCCGAAGACGGGTCGGCTCGCCGGCGGCGCGCAGGGCCTCCACGGTCTGATCGGCGTTCAGGTTCATGTGATCATATAAAGATATCCTTATATGATCATGCAAGCGATTTCGATGAGATGAACGCTCCGCCGGCGCCGGACGGGCCTGCCGCCGTGCGGGACTAGGGAAGCTGCGCTGTACGCCCTATATGACTGGGGTCACACGGCGAAGCGAGGCGACGATGGCGGAATCGGGTATCTGGCTGGCGGCCGGCGTTCGGACGCCTTTCGCCAAGGTCGACGGGGCCCTGGCGGCCCATGACGCCATCGCCCTGTCCGTGCCGGTCGCTCAGGCCATGGCGGCGCGAGCATCCGGCCGCCCCGACTTGGCCGTCTGGGGCACGGTCATTCCGAACCTGACCTGGAGCAACATCGCCCGGGAGGTCCTGCTGGACGCCGGGCTCGATCCCACGATCCCGGCCTGGTCCACGGTCATGGCCTGCTCGACCAGCATGGTCGGGGTCTTTCAGGCCGCCGGCATGATCGACGGCCGGGGCCGCGACCTGGCGCTGGTCGGCGGGGCGGAGGCGATGAGCCGGGTGCAGATCGGTCTGAGCCCCCGCCTGTCGGACGGATTGCGTCACCTGCTGCAAGCCCGGACCCTGGGAGAGAGGGCCCGGCGTCTCGGGGGGCTGAAGCCGCTTTCGCTGTTCATCCCGAAGGTGGTCAACCGCACCACCGGCATGAGCATGGGCGAGCACACCGAGATCACGGCCAAGGACTGGAAGATCAGCCGCGAGGATCAGGACCGCGTGGCCCTGGCCAGCCACCAGACGGCGGTCAAGGCGTGGAAGGACGGCTTCTTCGACGATCTGGTCATTCCGGTGGGAGAAGTGGCACGCGACACCATCCCCCGCCCGGACACCTCGCTGGAGAAGCTGGGCCGCCTGGCGCCGGCGTTCGACCGGACCAGCGGCCAGGGCACGCTGACCGCCGGCAACTCCTCGCCGCTGACCGACGGCGCGGCGGCGGTGTGGGTGGCGTCCGAGGCCGGCCTGAAGCGCCTGTCGGCCGAGACGCCCCGCGTTCGCCTGGTCGATTACGAGGTGACGTCGATCGACCTGAGAAACGAGGGGCTGCTGATGGCGCCGGCCTATGGCGTGCCGCGTCTGCTGGCCCGCAACGGCCTGCGCTATGCCAATATCGACCTGTGGGAGATCCACGAGGCCTTCGCCGCCCAGGTGCTGTTCCACATCAAGGCCTGGCAGGACGAGGCGTTTCGCCGGACCCACGCGGGCGTGGACGCCGATCTGGGCGCCTTCCCCGCCGAGCGCGTCAATCCGACTGGCGGCAGCACGGCGCTGGGCCACCCGTTCGGCGCCACGGGCGCGCGCATTCTTAGCCAGGCGGTCAAGGAGCTGGCGGCGATGGGGCGGGGCGCCCGGGCCATCGTCAGCATCTGCGCCGACGGCGGGCAGGGGACGATGGCGCTGCTGGAGGCGGCCTGAGGCTCAGTCGTCTTCGGCGTCCTGGATGTCGGGACCGTTGACGATGCGGGTCGCGGCCAGGTCGGCGGTGACGTTGCCCACGGTGCGGAAGATGTCGGGAATGACCTCCACCGCCAGCAACAGCGGAAGCACGCCCAGCGGCAGCCCCATCGCCAGGCAGATGGGCCCGACCGAGGCGAAGAAGCTGACCTGGCCAGGCAGACCCACCGAGGCGATCGACACGGCGAACGCCGTCAGCCCGCCCGCGACCAGGGCTGTGAGGCTCAGCTCCACGCCGTTCAACTGGGCGACATACAGGCAGACGGCGAGGTTGGCGACCGGACTGGTCAGGCGGAAGACCGCCACCGCCAGCGGCAGGACCAGGCCTGCGGAGGCCTGGGGCACGCCCAGCCAATCTCTTGCGCGCTCGATCATCACGGGCAGGCTGGCCAGGGAGGATTGGGTGGAGACGGCCACCACCTGGGCCGGGGCGGCCGCCCGGGCGAAACGTCCCAGAGAAACTCGCCCCCAGACCACGGCGACCACATAAGTCAACAGGATCAGGCCGATCTGGCTCAGGCAGACGATGGCGACGTAGTGCCCCAGCGTGCCCGCCACGCCCAGACCGGCGCGGAGGCCCACGCCCAGGGCCAGGGCGAAGACGCCGAACGGCGCCGCCATCAGCACCCAGTGGACGATCACCACCATGGTCTCGGCCACCGCTTCGAAGAAGCCGGCCAGCGGGCGGCGCAGGTCCGCGCGGATGCGGGTCGCGGCGAAGCCGAAGGCGATGGCGAACACCACCACCGCCAGGACGCCGTCGTCGGCGGCGGCGCGGATCAGGTTGGCGGGGGCCAGGCTGGCGAGGAAGGCCTGGAAGCCGTCGGTCTGGGCCGCCGCGCCGACGGTGGCGGCGGCATCGGCGGGAACGCCCGCCAGCAGCGCCGCGCCACTCTCAGAATCTATGGGCCAGAGTTGCAGCAGGCCCAGGCCCGCCAGGATGGCGTAGACGACCGCCCCGACCAGCAGCACGGCGAAGACCGCCAGCGCCCGAACCGCCATCCGGCCCGTCGCGGCGGCGTCGGCGATGGAGACGATGCCGGTGACCAGCAGGCTGAACACCAGGGGGATGACCGTCATGCGCAGGGCGTTCAGCCACACCTGCCCCAGTCCCTCGATCACCCGCAGTCCGCCGGTCAGGGCGGGCGCATCGACATCCTGTGCCGCCGCGCCGACCACGATGCCGGCCGTCAGGGCGGCGATGACGAAGAAGCTCAGGGAAGAGAAGAAGGCGGCGACGCGGGATCGTTTCATACCGCACCGCTAGCACTCCTTCGCGGGCCGCGCGCGCGAAACCTTCGCCAGGGCCTCACGACCAGGGGCTAAGCCAGACGAACAAAATCATGAGGGCGATGATCGCGACGGCGGCGACGCCGATGAACAGGACGGCGGTCCGGAACGCCGACCGGCTCGTGCCGTGGGAACGCGCGGCGTCCTCGTCGTAATCGACGGCGGACTTCAGGTCGTCTCGATCAGTGCGGGCCATGGGGCGGAAACGCCATTCGGACAGGCAGGTTCAGCCGGCGCGATGCGGCAGGCCGTCGGTCT
>Ga0065721_10050741_pt1 | contig 18157 bp, 12 predicted proteins | sample Mesricmetagenome_FD_59108 | JGI IMG/M metagenome (GOLD analysis project Ga0065721, IMG submission 59108) | Mesophilic microbial community from rice straw/compost enrichment Sample: eDNA_1 v2 (version 2) | ecosystem: Engineered > Solid waste > Grass > Composting > Bioreactor | place: USA: Davis... | reverse complement strand
CCCGCCCCGCCGTTTTCCGTCGTGGCCGGCCCTTTTGCGGCTCGCGGCATGCCTCTTCGCCTTCGCAAGCGCCGGCCACCTCGCCGCCCGGGACGCGCGCGTGGTCCGCGTGTGGTCGCACCAGGGCCAGGAGGCCGAAAACCGCGCGCTCCGCGAAAGCGCCGCCGCCTTCAACGCCGCCCACGCCGACCGCGGCATGCGCGTCGAGCTCACCTTCTTCCCGGACTTCCAATACGCCGAGAAACTCGCCATCGCCGCCGCCGCGCGTGATCTGCCCGACGCCTTCGATCTCGACGGCCCGCTCGTCGCGCGCTTCGCCGCCGCCGGGCTGCTCGCCCCGCTCGATCCGCATTTCTCGCGCGAAGAGCTCGACGATTTTCTCCCCACCATCCTCGAGCAGGGCACCGTCGACGGAAAACTCTTCGCCCTCGGCTCCTTCGACTCCGCGCTCGTGCTCTACTACGATCGCGAGATGTTCGCGCGCGCCGGAGTCGAGCCCCCGCCCGGGGGCGAAGCCTGGACCTGGAGCGAGTTTCTCGCCGCCTGCGAAAAGCTCCGCGCCGCCGGCCTCGCGCCGCTCTCCCTCCACATGGACGAAAGCGCCGACGAGTGGTTCACCTACGCCTTCAGTCCCGTCGTGTGGAGCGGCGGCGGCGCGCTCATCTCACCCGGCGCGCCACGCGTCCGCGGAGTGCTCGCCTCGCCGGAAAACGTCCGCTCGCTCTCCGCCTGGCGCGAGCTCTTCGCGCGCGGCCACGCCCCGACCGACCCCGTCGATCCCGATCTCTTCGGCAAGGGCCTCGTCGCGATGGACTGGACCGGCCATTGGATGGCTCGCGCCCACCTCGCCGTGAAGGGCGACAAGCTCGGCGTCATGCCGCTCCCTCGCGTCGGCGAACGCTCCGTCGCGCCCTGCGGAAGCTGGTGCTGGGGCCTCTCCGCCCAAGCCGCCGACAACGAAGGCGCCGTCGCCTGGCTTCGCTGGATCGTCGACGCGGAGACCGGGGTCGTCCCCGCCGTGCGCGCCAACGGCGCCGTGCCGGCCCGCCGCTCCGCCTTCACAGCCTTCCCCGAGTATTCGGAAATCCCCTACAAACTCTTCCGCGCCCAGCTCGAGACCGCCGCCCGCGCCCGGCCGCGCACGCCCTTCTACGCCACGCTCACCGCGCGTTTCGCCGCCGCGCTCCGCGACATCGCGCGCGGCGCCGACGTCGCCGCGCGCCTTCGTCAGGCCGAGGACGAGATCCAGTCGGTGATCGACCGGCGCGCCCCCGCCGCGAAGGAGGCGGCCCGCCCATGACCGCCTGGGAAAAAGCCCGCGCTCGCACCGCGCCGCTCTTCCTCCTGCCGGCGCTCGCCCTGCTCGCCGTGTTCGTCGTCTGGCCGCTCCTGCGCGCCGCCGCCTGGAGTTTCACCAACGCCGATCTGCTCGCTCCCGGCGAGGCGCGCCCCGTGGGGCTCGGCAACTACATCGATCTCTTCACCGACGCCCGTTTCCTCCGCGCCTTCGGCAACACCTGGCTCTTCGCCCTGCTCGTCGTGCCGCTCCAGACCGCGCTCGCGTTTTTCCTCGCGCTCTGGGTCGACCGCCCCGAGCCCGCGTGGCGTTGGTTGCGCGTCGTGTTTTTCCTCCCCGTCGTCGTCTCCATGCCCGTCCTCGCCGTGCTCTGGACGCTCCTCTACCAGCCCGCGCAGGGCGACACGATGGGCCTCGTCAACGCCGCCCTCGACCTCGTCGGCGCGCCGCCTCAGGCCTGGCTGCGCGATCCGGCGCTGGCCCTGCCCGCCATCGCCTTCATGTCGATCTGGCAGGGCGTCGGCCTCCAGATGATGGTCTTCCTCGCCGGCCTGCAAAACGTGCCGCGCGAGCTGCTCGACGCCGCGCGCATCGACGGCGCCGGGCCGTGGCAACGCGTGTGGCACGTCATCGTCCCCTCGATGCGCAACACCTTCGTGTTCGTCGTCACCGTCACCACGATCCTCGCCTTCCGCATCTTCGTGCAACCCTACCTCATGACGCGCGGCGGTCCGGGCAACAGCACCCTCTCGCTCGTCCAGTCGATCTACGAGACAACCTTCGTCAGCCAGGATCTCGGCCGGGCCTGCGCCGCCGCGCTCGTCTTCCTCGCGCTCGTCGGCGTGCTCGCCGGCCTGCAACGCCGTTTCTCCCGGGAGGACCGCGAATGAACTCCGCCGCTTTCCGCAATCTCCTCCGCTGGCTCCTCGCCCTCGCCGCCGCCGCGTTCTTCCTCGCGCCGCTGCTCTGGATGTTCGCCGCCTCGTTTCAGACCGAGGCGCGCATTTTCGCACCGGGTTTCTCCCGCTGGTTCGATCCCGCCGGATGGACCTTGGAAAACTACGCCGACGCCTGGCGCCGCGTCGCGCTCGGCCGCGGCCTGTTCAACTCCGCGCTTCAGGTCCTGCTCGTCGCCGCCGGCGGCCTCGTCGTCAACACCGCCGCCGCCTACGCCTTCGCCCGGCTCGAGTTTCGCGGACGCGAGGTTCTCTTCGCGCTCGTTGTCATGCTCGTGATTCTGCCCGTCGAGGTGTTGGCCATCCCGCTTTTCTTCACCGCGCGCGACCTCGGCCTCACCGGCGGTCCCGTCGCCGCCATGGCCGGGCTCACCGTTCCCTTCGTCGCGAAGGCCTTCAACATCTACTTCCTCCGCCAGCATTTCCTCTCCGTGCCGCGCGCCCTCGAGGAGGCCGCGGTGATCGACGGCGCCGGCCCCTGGAACCTCTTCTGGCATGTCGCCCTGCCCGCCGTCCGACCCGCCCTCGCCACCGTCGTCGTGCTCGATCTGCTCGCGCACTGGGGTGATTTCCTCTGGCCGCTCATGATCGCCACCCGCGAGGAGTCGCGCACCGTCCAGCTCACGCTCGCCAACCTCTTCACGCAGCCGCCCGTCCAGTGGGGCGACATCCTCGCCTGCGCCGTGCTCGCCACTCTGCCCGTCGTGCTCGTTTTCCGCCTCCTCCAGCGCCACATCGTGCTCACCGACGCGCGAGCGGGAATCAAATAGCACGAATTCGAGACTGGCACCGACCGGCGCGAAGGCCTCAACTCCCCGCGCTTCAACCCGCGCATGTCTCGCACCCATCTGCTGATTCTGCCCCTCCTCGCCCTGCCCTCCGTCGCCGCCGAAACGCCCGCGGCCGACGACACTCCGACCACGGCCGCGGCCGACCCCGCCGCCCAGCCCGTCGTCGAGCTCACCCCGCTCGAGGTCACCGGCGCCGTGCCCGACACCGCCTTCCCCGGCATGCCCGTCGCCATCACCAGCTACGAGGGCGCCTTCGTCAGCGAGAACCGCATCGACAGCATCGCCGGGCTGGCGCCCTACGTCCCCGGATTCTTCTCCAGCGAGCAGTCCGCCTCCAACCCGAGCTACAGTATCCGCGGAATAACTACCGACAACGTCGACCCCCGCAGCGAGGAGCGCGTCGCCCTGTTTCAGGACGGCGTCCCGATTTCGCGCACGATGGGCGCCACCGTCGCGATGTTCGACGTGGACCATGTCGACGTCGTCAAGGGCCCCGAGCCGACCCGCTTCGTCCGCGGCGCGCAGGCCGGCGCGGTTTCCATCGTTTCCAACCCCGCGCGCAACGAGCGCTCCGCCTCGCTCGCCCTGACCCTCGGCGAATACGACACGCGCGCCGTCGAGGCGGTCGTCAACACGCCGATCATCGAGGACAAGCTGTTCGCCCGCGTCTCCGTTTTCGCGTCGGAGAACGACGGATACGTGGACAACCTGGTCGCCGGCGCGCCCGATCTCCAGGACGCGCAAACGGCCGCGCTCCGCGCCTCGCTGCGTTGGCTGCCGTCGGATCGCGCCTCGCTCGACGTCGTCTTCAATTTCCAGCGCGACACGCCGGGCGGCGCCCCGTTCAAGAGCATGGTCATCCCCACCAGCACGGGCGACCTGAACGCGTTCTCCGCCACCGAACTCAACCGCGGCGGCGCGCTCGGCGTCGATCGCGACATCGAGAGCCTCGCCGCGACGCTCCGCACCGAGCTCTCGCCGAACTGGACGCTCACCTCCACGACCACCGGACGCCGATTCAACACGAAGGAGGAATACGACGGCGACGGTTCGCGGTTCTACCTCTTCGAGCTCGGCACGCGGCAGAAGACCGAGCAGCTCAGCCAGGACCTCCGCTTCCACTACGATTCCGGCGAACGCCTCACCGCGATGGTCGGCGGAAGCGCCTTCTGGGAAAAAGGGCGCCAGCACGTCATCATTCGCACCGACGAACGCCGCGCCTGGTCGCTCCTCTCCGGCTATTTCCGCCAAGGCCTGATCGACGCCGGAGTGCCCGACGCCCTCGCCAACGCAGCCGTGCCGGTGCTCGATCCCTTCGTGCCGGACTCCGCGCTGCCGACCACGCTTCCGATCGAGTTCGCCGCCTTCAACAACGTCGCCCTGCCTCCCGAGTTGCAGGCCCTCGCCGCGCTCGCCGGCGCCCCGCTCTCCAGCCGTCACGAGGAGGGCTACTACACGGACAACGAGTATCGCTCCCTCGATCTTTTCAGCGAGGTCGACTTCAAGCTCACCGAGCGCCTCACCATCGGCGCCGGGGTTCGCGTGACCGCCGAGTCGATCGAGTCCGGCTACAACAACCCCGACTCCGGCACGGGCTCGTTCGGCTTCGTGCTCGCCGGCGGCTCGACCAACAACGTGTATCGTCCGACCAACGGTCGCCTCTCCCACTCCGACGACAACGTCGGCTGGTCCGGCCGCGTCCATGCGCTCTACGAGATCACCAAGGCCCACGAGGCCTTCGCCGCCGTCACACGCGGCCGCCGTCCGCCCGCGCTCTCGCACGACCAGACCACGCTCGATCCCATCCGCCTCGACGAGGAGACGGTCGTCAACTACGAGGCCGGCGTGCGCGGCGCTCTTTCGTCGGGTCGCGCGGTTTATTCCGTATCCGTTTTCCAATACTACTACGACGGCTTCCAGACCAACGTCGCCACCGCCCCCGGCGTCATCACCGCGGTCGACGGCGGCCGCGCGCGCGGCCAGGGCGTCGACGCGACCGTCCGGGGCGTCGTCAACTCCAACCTCTCGCTCTTCGGTTCCTACGGTTTCACCGACGCGAAGTTCGCCGCCCTCGACGAGGACGGCCGTCCGCAGGCCTACGCCGGCAACACCTTCCGCCTAGCCTCGCGTCACACGATCTCGCTCGGCGGCACCGCGAGCGCGCCCGCGTTCGATCACGGCACCGTGTATCTGTCACCGGTTTGGCAATACAAGTCCGAGGCCTGCTTCGAGGACGACAACGCCCGCTCCGGCGGCCAGCTCCGCCAGGGCAGCTACGCCATCGTCAACCTCACGCTCGGCTACCGCCCCACCCGCGGCAACTGGGACGCCGCGATCTTCGCGCACAACCTCTTCGACCGCGACTACCTGCTCGACGCCGGCAACATGGGCGCGACCTTCGGACTGCCCACCGCCGTCCGCGGCGCACCCCGCGTCATCGGCGCCCGTTTCTCCGCGCGCTTTTAACCGAGACCGCGTCGTCGCGCGATCATCACGAGCTCGGTCGCGTTCGTCGCGCCGAGCTTCGCCATCAGATTCGCACGGTGAAATTCCACCGTGCGCACGCTCAGCCCGATGAGCTCGCCGATCTCGCGGCTGGTCCTGCCGCCGAGCACATGGCCCAACACCTCCTGCTCGCGTCGCGAGAGGATCTTGCCGATCGCCTCGGCCTTCGCGCCTTCGCGCGCGAGCGTCTCGCGAAACTTCCTCGAAAAATACGTCCGTCCCTCCGCCACCGCCACCAGGGCCTTCATCAGTTCATCGGGCGGCGCGTCTTTTTCCAGATAGCCCTCCACGCCGCTCTCGCGCACACGCGTCATCGCCAGCGGATCCATGAGCGAGGACAACACCAGCGCTCGCAACTGCGGCCGCACCTGCCGCGCCGCGCGCACCATCTCCAGGCCGTCGAGCCCCGGCAGTTGAAGATCGACCAACATCACGTCCGGCTGCGCGGCCACGAGCTTGGCCAGCGCCTCCTCCGCCGAACTCGCGGAGCCGACCCGCGCGAAACGCTCCTGTTCATCCAACCACTGCTCAAGGAAGGAGCGAAACATCCCCTGGTCCTCGACGATGAAAACGCGCGTGCGGATCATGTCGCCGTCTCCTCCTTCGCCAGCGGCAGCGTGAAGGAAAACTCCGTGCCCCCCTCCTCCGGCGTCCGCGCCTCCAGCCTCGTTTTCAAGGCCTGCCCGATCTCCGCGCATAGGCGCAGCCCCAGCCCGCCTTCCGAGGGCCACGGCGTCGCCCCGTTCAGCGCCGCCGCCACCGCCGGGGGCAGGCCCGGACCGTCGTCCTGCACCGTGACGCACACCGCGCCGTCCGCCCGTTCCTCGACCCGCAGACGCACCCGCGACTTCGCGAACTTGAGCGCGTTGGCCAACAGGTTTCGCACCAACGTCTGCGCCAGCACGAGGTCGGTCTCCGTGCGCGGGCCCTCGGGCATCGTCACCTCGAGCGCCACGCCGCCGCGCTCGGCCACCGCGCGGTGTTGCGCCACCGCGGGCGCGACCAAGGCCGTCGCCGTGTGACGTCCGAGGTGCACCGTTCCCGCGCGCAGCCGCGCCCACAGCACGAGATCCTCGATCAACAACAACAACGCGCGCCCCGTGCGCGCCGCCTCCGCCGCGAACTCCGTCGACGACATCCTCCCCGCCACCGCCTGCTCCGCCGCGCGCGTGAGTCCCGTGAGCGGGCTGCGCAGGTCGTGACCGATCACCGCCAGCATCCGGTCCTTGCCCGCGTTGGCGGCCTCGAGCTCGCGGGTGCGTTCTCGCACCTCGACCTCCAGCTCGTCCGCGTAGGCCTCCTGCATGATGCGCCGTCGCTCGGCTTCCTCCGCGGCGCGTTGTTGCGCGATCAGTTTGTCACGCTGCAGCCCCGCGAAACGGTCCGCCACCGCGAGCGAGAGCAGCAACATCTCCAGCGCCGAGCCGGTCATGAGCGCCATCGCCGAGATGCCCAGCGGGATCGCGAGCAGCCAGATGATCGCGGTCGGAAAGGCCCCCGCCACGAGGAAGCCGAAGGACAACACGAAGAAGCGTCCCTGCGACTGCCCGGCCCGCCACGCGACGATCGCCACCGCGAACAGGATCACGTGCGTGAGCGCGGCGCCGCCCACCGTGAAGTGCATCCAGATCGTGCTGTTGACCCACGGCGTCGAGAACCCGCCGATCATCAGCGCCAAGCCCGCCGCGCGCAGCCCCCGCACGATCCAGTCGGCCACCGGCGCGATCCGCGCCAGATCGAGAAAGGCCCGCGCGAACTGCGAAAGAAACACCATGCTCACCGCGAGCGACAGGGTGACCGTCGTCTCCATCACCGGCGAACCCCACGCCACGCCGAGCACCTGGTGCAGGCAGCGCGAGAAAAACATGAAGCACGCCATCGAGCACATGTAGCCGAGGTAGTAGCCGATGTCGTGGAAGCGCAGGCGGACCCAGAGCACGCCGTTGTAGATCATGAGCGCGAGCAACAGGCCGAAGTAGATCGCCTCCGCCGCGGTGTCGCGCAGTTGCGCCGAGAGAAAATGCCGCTCGTCCGGCCACCACGCGGGCCGCAGCCAGATGCCGAAGTGATCCTCCAGCCGCATCACCGCGACGCGCTCCCCGTGGGCCGGCACCTCCACGAAAAACGCCGCGTCGCGTCCCCACAGCGCCCGCTCCCGCGCCGGCGTCCACTCGCCGGACTTGAACGCCTGCCAACCGCCCGGCGCCCGCTCGTCGTTCAGCCACAGATCGACGTGATCCGAATAATACTCGGCGTCCGCGAGCACGCCGCGCATCGGCTTGTCGCCGTCGTTGCGCAACACCGTCCGCACCCACACCGCCTCGCCGATGAAGGACTGGATGTAGTCGCCGCCCTCCCAGACCTTCCACTCGCCCTCCGGTCGCGCCAACGCTTCCTCCAACGTGTAGCGCGCGCCGATGTCCGCCAGCACCTCCACCCGCTTGGCCTCCGGCGTCGGCAGGATCTGCATGTCTTTTCGGTCGCCCGCGATCCCCAGCAACAGCCCGCCCACCGCCGTCGCCGCCAGCAATAGCAGGCCGGCCATGGGCCATCCGGAGGGCGCGTGCGCAGTCTTCACCAACAAACGCTTACATCTTGCGATTACCCCAGCTCAGCAAGCTCCCATGGAAGAACATACCTAGTAGAACTACGGGGTTTGGCCCGTTGAGAGCGGGGCCACACGCGCAACCAGATGGCGAAACCCAACCAGCTTCCTCATGCGCACATCCGTCTGCTCCCATCGCCTGCTCTCCGCCCTCGCCGCCCTCGGTCCCGTCGCGGGCTTCGCCCAGACCTATGGTTTCACCGGCGTCTTCGCCCCCGAAAACTGGACTTTTACCTCCGGCGGCACGCCCGCGTCCGTCGTCTGGAACGACGACTACACGAGCTTCACCCTGACCGGCTCCGACACCCATTCCAATGCGCCGTCGTTCACCTACTTCACGGTGGATGTCACGTCGGCCTACATCGTCGCCTTCGACTGGATCTACGAGACCGGCGACGACCCCCAATACGACTACGCCGGCTATATCACCGACGGCTCCCCGACGCCCTTGAGCTCGGGCAATGGCGACAACTTCCAAAGCGGATCCACCGGCGCGTCGCCGATCAGCTTCAGCGGGGGCGCCGTCGGGTTCTATGTCCAGTCGGTCGACAACCTCTACGGCCCCGCCAGCCTCACGGTTTCCAACTTCAGCTTCAGCGAAAACGCGCTGCCGCCCACCCCGTGGCCAAGTTCGTATAATTTGAACACCAACGTCACGATCTCCAACGGCGCCTCCGTCGTTCTCGCCGCGGCCGACAAAGCGGCGCGCTCACTCACCCTCAACAACCATAGCCAACTCTCCATCGAGAACGGCGGCAGACTCACCCTCTCCCGGAGCGACAGCTTCGTCGACGTCAACTCGGGCTCGACCCTCACCGTTACCGGCGCCGGCTCCGCCCTGAACCTGCCCTCCGGCTACTTCCGGATCACTACCGGCACCGCGCTCTTCGACCAAGGCGCGAGCGTCTTCACCTCCAGCGCGGACCTTGGATTTTATGAGAACGACGTCGCCACCCTCGACCTCCGCAACGGCGCGACCTGGGGCTCGGACGAAATCTACGTCGGCTATTACGGGCAGGCGACGATCAACATCGAGGGCGGCGCACAGCTCGAAACCGACGAAATCAGCATCGGCTACTACATGGATGCCCGCGGCACCGTGAACGTCTCCGGCGCCGGTTCCACGCTCATCGTCACCGACGAGCTCAAGATCGGCAGTTTCGGCGCCGGTGCGCTCAACATCTCCGACGGCGCCCACGTCTACAGCTACTCGACCAACATCGGCTCCGGTTCCGCCGGCGGCCCCGGCGCCACCGTCGGCACCGTTTACATCACCGGCGCCGGCTCGCGTTGGGAAATCACCCAGCCCGACCTCGGAATCGGCACCTATGTGGACGAAAACCTCTACTCCTTCGGCACGCTCACCATCGCCGACGGAGCCGTGGTCAAGGTCGGTGAAAACGGCGACGGCACCGTGAACATCCATCGCGGCGGCATTCTCAAAATCGGCGACGGAGGCCTCACCGGCACGCTCCAAGCCAAAGACATCTACTTCGAAACTCGCAGCGCCGTCGCCGCCGATGCGCCCGACGCGATCCTCGCCTTCGATCACAGCAACAACATCACGTTCGCCCTTCCGATCGACGGACTCGGTATCGTCACCAAAGCCGGCACCGGCATGCTCACCCTTTCCGGTGACAACACCTACTCCGGCGGCACCATCGTCACCGGGGGCACCCTGCGCGCCATCGCCAACGCCAACGCCCTCGGGTCCGGTTCCCTCACCCTCGCCGGCGGCGACCTCGTGCTCGCCAACAACACCGGCCTCAACTTCGGCCGCCCCACCACCATCACCGCCGACACCACCATCACCACCGACCGCGGCTCCACCAACGGAATCGGCGTCACCCATTTTCTTGGTTCGCTCTCGATCGGAGCGCATACGCTTTCCATCGCCGCGGGCCCGCGCGTCACGAGCGGCACCGCCGGGCTCACCATCGGGCCCACCACGCTCACCGCCGACGGCGCCGTCTTCGACACCGGCGCCGGCACGGTTCTCACCCTCGGAACGCTTTCAGGAAACTACTCGTTCTCCAAGGAGGGAGCCGGCCAGCTCAACCTCGGCTCGTCCTCGAACCGTAGTTCCGGCACCACTACGCTCGCCGACGGCATCCTCCGCCTTTTCCACGCCAACGCCCTCGGCAACAACCAGCGCGCCCTCCACCTCGACGGCGGGGATCTCCAGCTCGCGAACAACAGCGCCTCGACCTTCAACGGCACCAACGTCGTTCTCCGCGGCGACGCCACCGTCACCTCCGATCGCGGCTCCATCAACGGAGCCGGTGTCACCCACACCCTCGGCTCGCTCTCGCTCGGCTCCCATACCCTCTCGATCGCCCGCGGATCGGTCGTCACCAGCGGCACCGCCGGGGTCAGATTCGGCGCCACCACGCTCACCGGTTCCCCCACCCTCTCCGTCGCCTCCGGGGCCGCGCTCACGCTCGGAGCGTTCGACGACGGAGGCGTCGCCCGCACGCTCGTCAAATCCGGCGCCGGCACGCTCACGCTCGGCAACGCCGCCACGCGCATCGTCGACGGCACCGCGGTCGAGCTCCAGGCCGGCACGCTCCAACTCAACCACGCCAACGGCCTCGGCTCTCTCGCCATGGTCACGCTCTCGCCCGGCGCCACGCTCGCGCTCGGCACCGGTTCATCGCCCACCCTCGGCGCGCTTCAGGGAACCGGCGGCACCGTCACGCTCGGTTCCAACACGCTCACCATCGGCCACGCCGACTCCAACCGATCCTCGTCCTTCGGTGGCGTGATCTCCGGCAACGGTGGTCTCGCCAAGGCCGGCTCCGGCACGCTCACGCTCGCCGGCAACAACACCTACGCCGGCGGCACCGTCGTCCACGGCGGCACGCTCGTTGCCGGACACGTTTCCGCCTTCGGCGGCGGCGTCATCGTCGTCCACCACGGCGCCACGCTCGACCTCGGCGGCTTCGACATCGCCAACACGCTCGACATCCGCGGCGGCGTCCTCACCGGCCTGACCTCCTACAGCGGCACCCAGACCGTCGTGGGCGAAACCTCCTACAGCGGCGTCGTCGGCGGCGAACTCGTCGTCACCTCCGGCGGCGCGATCAACACCACCGGCGCCACCTTCACCGGCCCCGTCATGGTCGAGTCCGGCGGCACGCTCGCCGGCACCGGCACGCTCGCATCCGTCACCGTCGCCGCCGGCGGCACGCTCTCTCCCGGCAACTCGCCCGGCCTGCTCACCATCGAGACGGACCTCATATTCGCCGACGGCAGCTTCACCGTCCTCGAAATCGCCGGCCCCGGTCGCGGCGTCGGCTACGACGCCATCGACGTCGGCGGCACGCTCTTCGCCGGCGGCACCCTCAACATCGTATTCATCGATGGATACACGCCCGGCGGCTCCGCCATCTTCGATTTTTTCAACTTCACCTCCTTCGGCGGTTCCTTCGCCCAGATCCACCTGCCCGTCATCGGCGGCTACACCTGGAACACCTCTCAGCTCCACATCGACGGCACGATCGAGTTGATCGCCTCCGCCATCCCCGAACCCTCCTCCGCCGCCGCCCTCGCCGCGCTCGCCGCCGGCGCCCTCGCCACCACGCGCCGCCGCCGGGTCACCTGACAGCCGGATCGCCTGACCGGCGCCGCGTGCGACCGCGCGACGCGCTTCAGCTCCAGTCGCGAACGTCGACCGTCGGGCAATGCTTGCGCGTGGCCTGCATCGCGCGCCACGCCTCCGTCTCCGACTCGAACAGCTCGCTGCGGCCGACCACCTGGTCACGCTCCGTCTTCACCACGAAAAACGCGCTGCCCGTCGCCGCACGCCGCAGCTCGATGCCTTTTTCGCCGCCCCCGTGACGGCGCACCGCCTCGATCGTCGCCAGCGCATCCGCCTTTTTCGGGAACAGCCCGCTCGTGAACAACACCTCGTGACGCTCCCCCTTCAGGCTGAAGAGATACTTCCCGTTCATCGATCGTTTCAGCTCGTAGGGCATGGGGCGGCGAACAATCGGACGCGCCTCCGCCCGCGCAACCCCGGAGCCTCGAGTCACCCGCCTTTTACATCCCCCGCACACCCTGTCGCGACCACTACCACCAATCTCAGTCAAAATACCCTGGGCAAACCCTCCACTCCGTGCTCGTCCCACCCGCCTGCCACGCTTCCTTTTCCGCCTCCTCGCCGCCGAACCCGCCCCCGATACCATTCGACATTCGCTAGCCGTCCCTCGTCATACCCGCCCATGCCCGCCGCCCTTCCCACGCCTCACATCCCCGGCCAGCCGCTCACCGCGCTCGCGCCGATGCAGGACGTGACCGATCTCGCCTTCATGGGGCTGATCGCGGACTACGGCGCGCCCGACTACTACGTCACCGAATTTCTCCGCGTTCACGCCCAGTCGCGCCCCGAGGCCCACATCGTCCGCTCGATCGATGAAAACCGCACCGGCCGCCCCGTCTTCGCGCAGTTGATCGGCGAGGACATCTTCCACCTCGAGCGCACGGTCGACCTCCTTCTCAAGCACCCGATCGCCGGCATCGACCTCAACCTCGGCTGCCCCGCGCCCAAGGTTTACAAGAAAAACGTCGGCGGCGGCCTCCTCCGCGATCCCGAACACGTCGACACCATCCTCGCCGCCCTCCGCACCCGCGTGCCCGGCCTCTTCACGGTCAAGATGCGTATCGGCTTCGAGGATACACGCAACTACGAACGCATCCTCGAATCCGTCGCGCGCCATCGCGTCGACCTCCTCGTCGTCCACGGCCGCACCGTGAAGGAGATGTATCGCTCGGCCGTCCGTTACGACGAGATCGCCCGCGCCGTGCGCTCCGTCCCCTGCCCCGTCGTGGCCAACGGCAACGTCACCAGCGCCGCCGCCGCCGAGCGCGTCCTCGCCGAGACCGGCGCCGCCGGCCTCATGTGCGGACGCCACGCCATCCGCAATCCGTGGCTTTTCCGCCAGATCCGCGAACGCCTTTCCGGACGCCCCGTATTCAAACCAACCCTACGCGACGTCGACGGCTACATCCGCGCGCTCTACGCCGCCACCGGCGCGGGTTTCGTCAAACCCGAGATGGAGGCCGTCGCACGTGAACGCGCCCATGTCGCTCGGATGAAAAAGTTCCTCAACTTCGTCGGCCAGTCCGTCGACCCCGAGGGCAAGTTTCTCCACGACATGCGTCGCGCCATGAACGCGGCCGAGCTCTTCGAGGTCTGCGACCGCCATCTTCTCGCCCGCGGCGACGAACCCTTCGCCGACGAACCCTACCCCGGGATCGTCGCCCGTCCCAACTGCGAAACGCCGGAGACCGAGGGCTGCACCCTGGAGAACGTCGCGGCCTGACACCGCGAAAATCCGGCTTCCTTCCCGAACCTCCATCTGGACCGTTCCGCCCTGCTGACCCGCATGGACTTTTCCTCTATAAATTGTTCTCTTTTCGTTACTCCGAACTTGATCCCCTCGGATAAATTTTAAGTAAATCAAGCATGCGTCCGCATGCCACGGAAGCCATCTCGCCCCGGGTCGGTCCCTCCGCCCTGCTCCGGATCATCCGGATTCACGAGCACCTGTCGGCGAAACATCATTTCACGGCCGCTTCCGTCGCCACCGAATTCGAAACCACGTCGCGCACGATCAAACGCGACATCGAGTGGCTCAAAATCTACCGCGAAGCGCCTATCGTATGGGACCGCGCCGCACGCACCTACCGTTACACCGCGCCCTTCGACCTGCTCACCGGTCTCCGCCTCGACACCGAGGAGACGCTCGCCGTCGTGCTCGCCGGTCGCACCTTCGCCGCCTGGGGCGAGTCCCCGCTCGGTCGAGCCCTCACCTCCGCGCTCGGCAAAGTAGCCCGCTTCGCCGGTTCCGCGGTCTCCGTTCCCGCCGCCGATCTCCGCGCCGCGCTGCATCAACCCGAGCAGGACAATCCCGCCCTCGACGCCGAACACCGACATTTCGCCCGTCTGCTTGATCTCGTGCTCGCCCGCCGCGAAATCGAGATCGTCTACCAAAAGCCGCACGCCTCGCGTCCCGAACGCCGCCTCGTGCGTCCGCTGCACCTCGCCTACCTTGATCACCGGTGGATGCTCGTCGCCGAAGACCCGGCCCGCGCCGGCTGGCGAACCTTTCTCCTCGGTCGCATCCGCGACCTCGGCCGGATCGGCGACCGATTCAATCCACCGTCTTCGGAGAAAATCCGCGCCTACCTCGCCGGCAGCCTCGGTCGCTTCACCGGCGACAAACTGCACGAAGTCCGCCTGCGTTTCGACGCCGACGCCGCGCCCTACGTGCGCGAACGCCCCTGGCACGCCTCCCAAACCCTGCGCGAACGCCCCGGCGGCGTAGTGGAAACGACACTACACCTGAACAACCTCGTCGACGTCCAACGCCGCGTCCTCTCCTGCGGCCGCCACGTGGAGGTGCTCTCTCCTCCCGAGCTCCGCGCCGCCATCGCCGCCGAACTCGCCGCCCTCGCCCGCACCTACGCCCCCGAACTCGGCGCAGAAAATCCCGCCGTGTCTGAAGAAAAACCTTCCCGATGACATCATATGTCACCCTCGCTCTGTTAAGCTCGGCGACACGACCCGCCCCATCGATGTCGCCGACCACACTTTCTCCCCACGCCGCTCCCGCGCCCTCGCATCGCACGGATCTTCACGACGTCTTGATCCCCCCGCCCTCGCAAGCGCCACGGCCCCTCCCCGCGAACACCTACCGCCTACAGACTTCGCCGTTGCGCGGCTTCGATCATCACGGCGACTACGCGCTCCTTTCCAAACTGCGGATCGGCGACGAGCTTCGACTGATCCCCGAGCCGGCCAACCCGCATGATCGCTACGCGATCCGTGTGCACCGGGGAGATGACCACATCGGCTACCTGCCGCGGGAGAGCAATCACGTGGTCTCGCGCCTCCTCCGCCAAGGGGCTCCGCTCCGCGCCATCATCGCGTGGGTCGACCCCACGCCCAACCCGCCACTGCCCCTGAGCCTGCATGTCCTGTGGGACGATTCGCTTCCGCGACGCCGCGCATCTCGTCCCGCGCCGAAGCCAAAATCCAAGCCCCGCTCCGCCGCCTCATGAGCGCGCTCCATCAGACATCTCATCCGTGGCTCGCCTACGTCGCAAACGCGGCGAATCCCGGCCTAGTCACGAAACGCGATGTTAGTCGGTGTCACGTCGTGCATGTAAATCCCCTGGCTTCGCAGCAGGGCCAGGACCTTCAGAACCTCCTTCCAGCGCTCGGCTCCGAACTGCTCCAGTTTTTCCGCCTCCCAATAGGCCCATTGTTCGGACGTGAACTCCGGCTCGTGATCCAACCACGCACCGCCGAAGTCCAAAACAAACGGCCTCGAGACAACGGTCATCTCGATCGCGAAACACGCGTCATCCCAACCCAGCAACTGAGGCACGTTGAATCCCCGCAGCGTCACGACTCCGTTTTCTGCAAGCCTTCGATAAATATCCCGCTCCCGGAGATAGGCCGCTTGGTGCGCGTGGATCTTCACCGCGAAGCGTCCGAAATTCCCGTTGTCTTCGACGACACGCACGACACCCTGAACCCCGGCACCCAACTGTTCCGCCCAGACGATTTTTCGTCGTCGCGCGTAATCCACGGATCGCCTTCGCAAAATGTCGCTCACGCTGTCCACGTCTACCGCTGCTCATTCCGCCCAAGTGCGGATGCGCTTGGTTCTTACCGACGGCAGAGAACTACCCGTGGCCCAACTCGGGCCAGACTTCGTCATCCTCGAACATGCCGCGGAACTCCCCCCGTCGACGCATGCCGAGATGATTCTCCACGTGGACGACTCGGAACGTCGCTGGCCGGTTACCCTGCCCAACGGCATCAAGGCAGAGTCCCTGCGCGTGCGCATCGCGCGATAAAGCAAACCCCGCGACAAGCGCTCGGGATTAGAAAGGAGCCGCGCTCCGAAGAGCGCGGAAACAGGCATCAGCGCCTGAACAAGAGACCTCACCTCTCTCGATTCTTCAACTGAGCCTCCAATTATAGGAACATTCATAGATAGAGGAGAGGTATAAGGAGAGGAGAGATCAATTGACACGCCAACCACTTTAGCAAGACACTGTCAACAACTACCCCGATTTCTATGCGCCCCCAAGATTTCCGCAAAGTCTTCGAGACACTCACGGAGTCATCCCCATTCCCGTGGCAAACGGCACTCTACCATCGCCTCATTAATGGCGAGTTCCCCTCGTCCGCTTCCCTCCCGACCGGCCTAGGAAAAACATCGATCATTCCCATTTGGCTCTGCGCGCTCGCTACGGAGTCCCCGACAACAGCCATCCCTCGCCGTCTCGTCTACGTCGTCAACCGCCGCACCGTGGTCGACCAAACAACGACCGAGGTAGAACGAATCCGCGCTGCGTTGAAGGATAAATCGGAGCTCTCGGACTTCCGTGCCAAGCTCGCTGACCTGTGCGCGCTCCCCCTACCTCCTGATAGCTCGCCTTTGGCGGTCAGCACTCTACGCGGCCAACTTGCGGACAACGGTGAATGGTGCGTCGATCCGACGCGTCCGGCTGTGATCGTCGGCACCGTGGACATGATTGGGAGCGGCCTGCTCTTCAGCCGCTACACACGCGGATTCAAAACGCGGCCGCTTCACGCGGGGTTTCTCGGACAAGATGCGTTGCTTGTTCACGACGAGGCGCATCTGGAACCTGCGTTTCAATCGCTGCTGGAGAACATCGTCGCCGCACAGAAAGACGCGGGGGACTTGCGCCCACTGCGTATCCTTGAGCTGACCGCAACCTCACGGTTCCCCGACGAGAAGCCGTTTGGCTTGGATGAAAATCCGAACGACAAGGACACGGACAACGAGACCGTCCAAAAGCGTATCCACGCCCCCAAAAAGCTCTCGCTCGTCCCCTTGGGCAAAGAGGAGAAGCTCGACGAAAAACTGGTCGAGCTCGCCAAAGCGCGTCCCGAATGGCGTGCCGTCCTCATCTTCACTCGCTCTGTCGAGACCGCGACGAAGATCGCCACCGAATTGGACAAAGGTGCGCACAAACGGAAGGTAGCCCTGCTCACCGGCACGATGCGCGGCAAGGAGCGCGACGATCTCGTCAAGCGCCCCGTCTTTCAGCGCTTCCTGGCTCCGAAGGATCGCGACCAAAACCGCGAGCCCGCTGCCGGCACCGTCTTTCTCGTCGCCACCAGTGCGGGCGAAGTCGGAGTTAACCTCTCGGCTGACGACCTCGTCTGCGATCTCTCCACGTTCGAAAGCATGGCGCAGCGCTTCGGCCGCGTGAACCGTTTCGGCGATCTCGAAGACACCGAGATCATCGTTGTTCACGAGACGGAATTTGACACGAAAAAGCCGATCGAAGCCGCCCGTGAGCGCACTCTCGCGCTTCTGAAAACGCTCGGTGATTCCGCCAGCCCTGCCGCGCTTAGCATCCTGCCGGCTGACGCTCGCGCCAAAGCCTTTTCGCCGCCGCCTGTGCTCCGCATCGCAACCGACATCCAGTTCGATGCGTGGGCACTCACTTCCATCCGAAAGCCGATCGTCGCCCGTCCAATGGTTGCCCCTTATCTTCACGGCGAAGCCGAGTGGGAGCCGGCGGAAACATATCTCGCTTGGCGTCACGACCTCGACTTCCAGCACGTGGAAGACCCCGAGGCGTTTCTCGAAGAGTTCCCCCTAAAGACGGTCGAACTTCTGCGTGATACCACCTCACGTATCGTCAAAACGCTCGGCTCACTGCTGGAAAAACGATCCGCTGATGTTCCACCTTGCGCATGGCTCATCAATGCAACCGGCACCGTCCGACGTTTTTCCTTCGCCGATTTCAATAAAGACACTGCCGAAGACGAACTCGCCAACGCCACCTTGGTTCTTCCATCCAGCCTCGGTGGGCTTGATGAGAAGGGAATCTTCTCCGCCTCCGCGAAAGAGCCTGCGGCCGATGGCTCCGGCATCGAACGCCGGGAAAGTAGCTCTCGCGAAAACGCCGATTTCTTCGTCGATATCTCCGGCGAAGATGCCGAGGAGCC
>Ga0065721_10000005_pt1 | contig 18160 bp, 14 predicted proteins | sample Mesricmetagenome_FD_59108 | JGI IMG/M metagenome (GOLD analysis project Ga0065721, IMG submission 59108) | Mesophilic microbial community from rice straw/compost enrichment Sample: eDNA_1 v2 (version 2) | ecosystem: Engineered > Solid waste > Grass > Composting > Bioreactor | place: USA: Davis... | reverse complement strand
CAGTAAGAACTGCGCCATTGAAGGACTGAAATGAAAGAAATCCGTAGGATGTATCTGTAGAAGTTCTGAAAATCAAGGTTCTGAAATAGGCAATTAAAGTTGTTGCAAAGGCATTGATCCCCCATGAATACAAAAATGCATCTACCGAAAGACCTATTAGGAAACTCAACGCCAAAAACTGGAATTTATTTCTGAAAAAGGATAAAACATAACAAACACAGGATATAACACCGGAGTGTATTTCCCGAAAATGGTGATTCTGTTCAAAACAAAGATTTGCAAGGCAACAAGAAAAGCCATGATCAAAATATCCGTAAATAATGTTCTGCTAATCATTTTCCTTTTTTATTACTGCCTGCAATGTATCCTGAATTCTTTTTACCTCAGCTTTTTTAAGGTTCTTAACAACATATACTTTATTCAAAGCACCCATTTTTTCGCTNAGTTCTACAGAAATATCCCAAAACCCTGTTTTATTATCTACTGAATATCCTGCAACGGTACCNATCATTACACCTTTAGGGAAAATTGCTGATTTTCCGTCCGTTACAACGGTATCTCCGATCTTTAATGCAACATATTTAGGAATATCCGCCAAGTGCATCACNCNTGANTTATCNCCATTCCAGGTTAAGGTTCCGAAATATCCTGAATTTTTTAAAGCGGCATTGATCCTGATTTTATTAACACTTAAAACCGACTGAACTAATGCGTAACTGTCTGTGGAATTGATCACGATCCCGGCTATTCCTTTCGGAGCCATAACGCCCATTTGTGGAAACACGCCGTCTCTTTTCCCGCGATTGATCGTAAAATAATTGTTTCTCCTGTTGATACTGTTAAAGACAATCTCCCCATCTACAAATGTATAGATCTGTCCTCCTCCCAAAGTATCATGAACTTTTCTGAAAACAGGGTTCTTCGNTCCTTCTTTNCCGTAAAGCTGCATCATTAAGGCTTTATTCTGAGCTACAAGATCTTCGTTGATCTGCTTCAGCTTAAGGTAAGAAACTCCTTCATCAATATATCCTGAAACCCATGAATTGAAGGCAGCCGTTTGACCTGCGATCCAGGATTTCTGCATGGCATTTTTAGNGAATATCAGAACCAGAGCAATAATTTGCAAGAANATAAAGAACGACAAAAAGAGCNTTCTTCGAAAATAATCTCAGCAAAAATCCCATTCAGATATAAGGTCGTAAAAAGTTAAAATTATTTAATCAAGAAATTGAACTTATCCATATTCTTAAGTGCAATACCTGTTCCGCGTACTACGGCTCTCAACGGATCTTCCGCCACAAATACAGGAAGTCCTGTCTTTTTGTGCAATCTGTCCGCAAGACCTCTCAACAATGCACCNCCTCCTGCAAGGTAAATACCTGTTTTATAGATATCAGCAGCCAATTCCGGTGGTGTTAAAGAAAGAGTTTCCATCACGGCATCTTCAATTCTGATGATAGATTTGTCTAATGCACGTGCAATTTCCTTATATCCAACCATGATCTCTTTTGGCTTACCGGTGATAAGGTCTCTACCCTGTACCGGGATATCTTCGATATCCACATCAAGATCTTCAACAGCGGATCCTACTTCAATCTTTACTCTTTCCGCTGTTCTTTCTCCGATATATAAGTTATGATGAGTTCTTAGATAATAAGCAATATCATTAGTAAATACATCTCCTGCAATTTTTACGGATTTATCACAAACGATACCTCCTAGAGCCACCACAGCAATTTCCGTTGTACCTCCACCTATATCGATGATCATATTTCCTTCCGGCTTTTGAACGTCAATTCCAACCCCTATTGCAGCTGCCATTGGTTCATAGATCAATCTTACTTCTTTAGCATTTACTTTTTGTGCAGAATCTCTTACCGCTCTTTTTTCCACCTCAGTAATTCCTGAAGGGATACAGATCACGATTCTTAACGCCGGCTGAATAAGTTTACCTTTAATCCCCGGAATTTTTTTAATGAATTCTTTGATCATGTGTTCAGAAGCNTGGAAGTCTGCAATAACCCCGTCCTTCAAAGGACGAATGGTCTTGATATCTTCATGAGTTTTTCCCTGCATATGCTTTGCCTGCTCNCCTACTGCAATTGGCCTGCCTGTTGAACGCTCGATGGCAACAATAGAAGGCTGATCAATAACAATTTTGTTATTGTGGATAATAAGGGTATTAGCAGTTCCTAGGTCAATCGCAATTTCTTGCGTGAACATATCAAATAAACTCATATATTTCTTCTGATTTTAAGTTTACAAAGATATAAATTTAAGGCAACGAATAAAATTCAACAGCTATATAATTTGGTTAAAATTTTATTAAAATTTGAAAATGTTTTTTAACGATTGACAACTAAGAATTTACACGTTAAAAGTTGCAGTCATACCTATTATAATTTATAGTTTTTTACGATAATTATCATATACATTTTCAGAAAACGGTTTAGTAAAAAAAACGTAAATTTGCACTGCTTATGTTACAGTATTCCAATACGCATCAGACATCCAATTTTGCCGTACTTTCTATAAGCTACGAAAAAGCTGACGGAGAAACACGGGGGAAGTTTGCGTTTTTTGATGAAAATATTAAAAATTTCGTTTCCAGAATTCATGATGAAAATTTAGGAGACGCCTTTGTAGTATCTACCTGTAACAGAACGGAGATATATACTACCACTCCGAACTATCTCTTAGTAGCGGAAGAATATTGTAAAACCATCGGAGTAAATCTTACGGATTTCCTTCAGTTTGCCAATATTTTAACAAAAGAAGAAGCTTTAACACATCTATTCCGAGTGGCAGCCGGATTGGAGAGCCAGATCATTGGTGATTTTGAAATCATCGGACAGATCAAAAAAGCCTATAACCGCTTTAAAAAAGAAAGACAGAATTCTAATCCTTACTTGGAAAGAGCGATCAATTCCGCTATTCAGATCTCGAAAAGGATTAAAAACGAAACGGGAATTTCCAACGGAGCAGCTTCCGTTTCCTATGCCGCCGTTCATTACATCCTGAACAGCCAAAAAAGAATTGCCGACAAGAACATCCTTCTTTTAGGAGTTGGGGAGATCGGGCAAAACACAGTTGAAAATTTGGTTAAGCATGTTTATCAGCCTAAGATAAAAATCGCTAACAGAACTCAGGAAAAAGCAGAAAAGATTTCTCAGAAATACAACATTCCGCATGTTGACTATGCTGATTTCGATAAAGAATTAAAAAACACCGACATCCTGATTGTAGCTACAGGAGCCAAACATCCTATCATCAATTCCTCTCATTTCCCAAACGGAAAAGAAACTTTGGTGATAGACCTTTCCATCCCGCACAACGTGGAAAAAGACGTTACGAACAATGAGAATGTAACTCTTGTGGACGTGGACGAGCTCTCCAAACAGATTCAGGAAACCATTCAGCAGAGGGAAAAAGAAATCCCGAAAGCAGAAAAGATCATCAAGGAAATGACCAAAGATTTTCTTGAATGGGAGAAAAAAAGAAGATTGGCTCCCAATATCCATCATTTCAAAGCGGTCTTGAAAAACATGGAACGCAATGAAATGCACAACTTCTACAGAAAAAATAAATATATTGATATAACGGATATGCAGCTTTCTGACAGAATGATACAGAAAATTACAAACCGTTTTGCAAAATATATCATCGATAATCCTTGGAAAGCCGAAGAAATTAGTAAATTAATGCACGAAATTTTAGTTGAACAACCAAACAACGAATTCAATGAAAAGCATTAGAATCGGAACCAGGAATTCCGCACTTGCATTATGGCAGGCCAGAGAAGTTGCAAGGCACTTACAAAACAATAATTATTTAACAGACATTGTTCCCATTGTTTCATCCGGTGATAAAAACCTCACACAGCCCCTTTATTCATTAGGAATAACCGGTGTTTTTACGAGAGATCTGGATATTGCATTATTGAATGATGAAGTTGATATTGCCGTACATTCTTTAAAAGACGTTCCTACACAGCTTCCTGAAAACATTGAGCTTATTGCTTATCTTGAAAGAGATTTTCCTCAGGACGTACTGATCAGAAAAGAGGAAGCGAGAAACAAAGAATTTCATGAATTGAAACTGGCAACAAGCAGCCTGAGAAGAAGAGCTTTCTGGTCCAAACACTATCCGAATGCTGTATTTTCAGATATCCGCGGAAATATCCAAACCCGCCTTCAAAAATTGGAGGAACAGGATTTTGATGCTACTATATTATCTTTAGCAGGAATCAAAAGAATGAAAATGGACATTGATTACGAAATGCTTCCATTGATGATATCTGCGCCTTCACAGGGAGTGATAACAGTAGCCGGACGTTCTGACAAAAAAGAGATCAACGAGATCGTAAGTCAGATCAATCATAAGCGTACCCAGATCTGTGTTGAAATCGAAAGAAATTTCCTGAGTACATTAGAAGGCGGATGTACTGCTCCTATCGGTGCTTTTGCGGAAATCATCGAAAATCAGGTGCGTTTCAAAGCTGCCCTTTGTTCATTAGACGGGAAAAACTGCATTTCTCTGGACGAAAGTTTCGAGTATAATGAAACCGAGAATTTTGGTGAAAAGTTCGCTAAAGTGGTTCTTGAAAACGGCGGAAAAGAACTCATGGAAGAAATCAAAAGCAAGATATAGCCAATTTTAAATTCTAATTTCAGATTTTAAAATAAACTTCTCTTCATATTCTCTCTATAATTACAAAAATGAAAATCTTATTTACCAAAAATATAGACCCATCTGTCATATCCAAAGAATTAGGTTCGGATATCGCTGCCGACTGTGTTGAGGTAATTAAGATCCATCCGATAAAAGTTGCTCCCTTTGACCTGAAAGATCATTCCCTGATTTTTTCCAGCGCGAATGGCGTGCGCTCTTTTTTCGATAATCAGTTCAAGCCCAACGAAGATTTCACCGCTAAAAATTACAATAAAATATACTGCGTTGGAGAAAAAACAAAAAAGGAAATAAGAAAAAACGGCTTCGGAACCTTCAAAGTCCTGAAAAATGCAGAAACTTTATCGAATTTCATCATCAGCAAATGTCAACATGAATCTTTCGTGCATTTTTGCGGCAATTTAGCGATTGATGTTCTCGACAGAAGCCTTCCTTTACAAAATATTAAGTATAAAAAAGTTACGNTTTATCAGACAGAAGAGCTCTATCCTTCCGTACCTGAAAAATATCATGCTGTAGTTTTTTTTAGTCCAAGCGGAGTTCGTAGTTTTGCAAAGCACAATTCTCTAGAAGGTATGAAACTGTTTTCGATAGGAAAAACCACTTCCGATGAGTTGAGAAAGCANACCCAACAGGAGATTTTTACTTCTGAAGGACAAACTTTAGTTTCCATTTTAGAACTGATAAAAAAGGAAATTAAAAACAATTCGTGAAAATCACCGCCCACGAACAGGCGGTATTTAGTAAATAAATTATGATCAAAAACGACCTATATTTAAAAGCGCTTCGCGGAGAGACCGTAGAAAGACCTCCAGTTTGGATGATGAGACAGGCAGGAAGATATTTACCGGAATTTATCGCACTTCGTGACAAATATGATTTCTTTACAAGATGTCAGACTCCGGAACTGGCTGCTGAAATTACTGTACAACCAATCCGTAGATTTCCGTTGGATGCTGCAATTTTATTCTCTGATATTCTGGTGGTTCCTCAGGCAATGGGTATCGATTTCAAAATGAAGGAATCTGTAGGACCTTGGCTGGACAACCCGATCAGAACCATGGAACAGGTTCAAAATATTGTAACTCCGGATGTAAATGATACATTAGGTTATGTTTTTGATGCTATTGAACTTACACTTCATAAGTTGGATAATGAAATCCCCTTGATCGGTTTCGCCGGCTCTCCATGGACGATTCTTTGCTATTGCGTGGAAGGAAAAGGAAGTAAAGCTTTTGATATTGCTAAATCCTTCTGTTTTCAACAACCGGAAGCGGCTCACTTGCTTCTGCAGAAGATCACAGATACTACGATCGCTTATTTGAAGAGAAAAGTTGAAAAAGGAGTTTCTGCCGTACAGGTTTTTGATTCATGGGGCGGAATGCTTTCCCCTGAAGATTATCAGGAATTTTCATGGAAATACATCAATCAGATCGTTGAAGCTCTAAGTCCTCTGACTCATGTCGTAGTATTTGGAAAAGGATGCTGGTTCGCTTTGGAAGAAATGTCTATGTCTAAAGTTTCTGCTCTTGGAGTAGACTGGACCATCAAGCCGGAATTCGCAAGAACATTAACCAATCATACGATGACCCTGCAAGGTAACTTTGATCCTGCAAGACTTCATTCGACGCCTGAAACAATTAAAAAAATGGTGAACGAAATGATCCACCGTTTCGGAAAAGACAGATATATTGCCAATCTTGGACANGGTATTCTNCCTAATGTTCCTNTGGAAAATGCAGAAGCGTTTATCCGTGCTGTTGTAGAATGGAANCCTTAAGCAATATTAAAAATANAACTAAAAATCCCTTTCAGTAGTCTATTGAAAGGGATTTTAATTTCGCGTACGTTTAGGTTATGAAAGCATTCTTTGGGCTTTTTTCACACCTTCTACAAGCATATCGATCTCGTGGAAAGTATTATAAACCGCAAAACTTGCCCGAACCGTTCCTGCAATATTGAAGAAATTCATGATGGGTTGTGTACAGTGATGTCCTGTTCTTACAGCAATGCCCATTTTATCAAGGATCATTCCCACATCGGAAGAGATACCTACTCCTTCAAGATTGAAAGAAACAACCCCTGTCCTTTTGGCATGTTCTCCGTATACTTTTAATCCTTCAATCTCCAAAAGCTTTTTCTGAGCATATTCCAACAGTACATTTTCATGTCTTTGAATATTTTCGTATCCTACTTTTTCAATGAAATCTACTGCTGCTCCCAAAGCAATATTCCCACCAACATTCGGAGTTCCTGCTTCGTATTTGAAAGGTAAACCGGCGTATGTTGTCCCATCAAATGAGCAGGTCGCGATCATCTCCCCTCCTCCATGAAAAGGAGGTAAATCTTCCAAAATCTCCTGTTTTCCATACAATATTCCCGTTCCCATCGGAGCATACATTTTATGCCCTGAAAACACAAAGAAATCACAATCCAGCTTTTGCACATCTATGTTGAAATGCGGAGCAGATTGTGCCCCATCTATAACGATATAGGCGTTTGTATTTTTTCTGGTCTTCGCGATGATCTCCTCAATCGGATTAACAATACCCAACGCATTGGAAACCTGGTTCACGGAAACAACTTTTGTTTTTTCACTTAAGTATTGGTCCAAATAATCCAACTGAAGAATACCATTTTCATTGATAGGAATCACTCTAAGTTTTGCCCCTGTTCTTTCACAAAGCAATTGCCAAGGAACAATATTGGAATGATGCTCCAGATACGAAATGATGATTTCATCATCCTTTTGAAGCTTTTGGGTTAAAATATAAGAGATAAGGTTGATCCCTTCGGTTGTCCCTCTTGTAAAAATAACTTCAAAATCATGTTTAGCATTAATGAATTTCTGAATCTTCCTTCTTGAAANTTCCATTTCTTCCGTTGCCAACTGACTAAGGGTGTGGATTCCTCTGTGCACATTGGCATTAAGCTCCGTATAATATTTATTCCAAACCTCTAAAACGGAATCCGGTTTTTGGGATGTTGCTGCATTATCTAAGTAAACCAAGGGTTTACCATTCACCTGCCTGTTTAATATAGAAAACTGACTTCTTATTTCCTGAACGTCAAACATTTATTAAATTTTAATCAATTAAAAGCGTCCTTATTTAGAACTCTTCAAATTTACGTCTTTTTTCTGAAAGAGATCACGATGTATATTGATAGATGTACTTAAAAAATAAAAACCTGCCAAAGATGACAGGTTTTATAATATTGTTTAAATAAGCAATTCTTATTCTGCTGCAGTTTCTTCTGCTGCTGGAGCTGCTCCTTCTTCAGTTGCAACTTCTTCTTCATCTTCATCATCCATTGCTGCTGCNCCTGCTTTCATTGCATTTCTAGACATCTTAACAGCTGCTACAACTGCGTTGTCAGGGTGCATGAATGAATAGCTTTCATTTTTGATATCACCTACATAGATTTTGTTACCNATTCTCAATGGAGTCACATCAACAACTACCTCATCCGGTAAGTTTGCAGGAATAGCTTTGATTTTCAATTTTCTGAAAGACTGNCGTAGAACACCTCCCGCTACAACACCTTTCGCACGTCCAGTAATTCTTACAGGAACNTCCATAATCACNGGNTTATCGTCAGATAATTGATAGAAATCTGCGTGAAGAATTNTGTCTGTAATTGGGTGGAACTGAATATCCTGAAGAACAGCTGGAATTGTTTGACCATCAACCTCAATAGATACCGTGTGTGCTTCAGGAGTGTATACTAAACCTTTGAAAGCTTTCTCTTCAGCAGAGAAGTTCAAAGGAGCTTCACCTCCATAAACAACACAAGGAACTAATTCAGCATCACGTAAAGCTTTTGTAGACTTTTTGCCCACGCTTTCTCTTTTTGTACCTTGAATTGTAATAGATTTCATTTATAAAAATTTTAAAAAATTGTTTNNATTTNNGANTTGCAAAACTCTAAAAANCAATTANATAACAAACTTGCTACTGATTGATCTGTGCTCATGTACCATCTTCATTACGTCCGCAAATAACGGGGCGCAAGATAGCACTTTTATTTTAGATGACAAATTATTTTTGACAGGAATTGAGTCAGTTACAATAACTTCCAGAATTTTAGAATTCTCAATATTCTCATACGCCTTTCCTGAAAGCACTCCGTGAGTAGCCATTGCTCTTACGGTCTTTGCTCCTTTCTCTATTAATATGTCTGCAGCTTTGCATAATGTNCCGGCTGTATCAATCATGTCATCAATCAGGATAACATTTTTACCTTCCACATCCCCGATAAGGAACATTTCCTCTACAACGTTTGCTTTTTTTCTTTCCTTATAGGCAATTACTACTTCAGCACCTAAATGACCTGCATAGTTTTTTGCTCTTTTAGCACCTCCCATATCCGGGGAAGCTATCGTTAGATTATCCAATCCTAAAGACTTGATGTAATCCACAAATATAGTAGAGGCATATAAATGATCTACAGGAATTTCAAAGAACCCTTGAATNTGATCTGCGTGCAGATCCATAGTCATGATTCTTGTAGCACCGGCAGCAGTTAAAAGGTTAGCCACCAATTTAGCACCAATCGGAGCTCTTGGCTTATCCTTTCTGTCTTGTCTTGCCAGTCCAAAGTAAGGAAGCACTACTGTAATACTTTTTGCAGATGCTCTTTTTGCTGCATCAATCATAAGAAGAAGTTCTAAAAGATTGTCTGCAGGCGGGAATGTAGACCCGATCAGGAAAACTCTTCCTCCTCTCACAGATTCGTCTAAAACCGGTTCGAATTCTCCATCACTAAACTCCTGGAAGTTGATTTTCCCTAATTTCTGCCCATAGTGTTGGGCAATTTTCTCTGCCAAGTCCCTGCTTGTCCTTGTACAAAATAGATAACTTAACTGTTCGGCCATTTTTACTTTTTAAAGATTTGCAAATTTAAAAAAAACCACAAGAATTTCTCCTGTGGTTTTTAAGTTTTTTATTTTCAATTCATTTATGGGAATGTTATCCCTGAATAATTGTTAGGATTTACCTGTGGTAATGTGGATTTATACTTGGCATTAATTGCTTTAATAAATTCATTGGCAATCAGAGCATATCCCCTACCTGTAAGGTGAACTCCGTCTAAGGAGAATGTTCCTCCTGTTACAAATTTAGCAGTATATTTTACCCCATCAAATGAGATTCCCGACTGACTGTTAAGCTCTATCATTTTTTTATTGGCGTCTACAAAAGCATACCCTTTGGATTCTGCCGCTGCCTTAATGGTAACATTGTAAGCATCGATAGCTGCATTTACTTCGGTAACTTCGGTAGCAGTAAGCACATATTTATCAGCAAACGGATAAGCAATTCCTCTTGCCCCTAAACTTGCCGGAACTCCCGGAGGTACAGCCTGAAGAGTTCCTATCTCCGCTTTAGAAGTTAAAGGAACTAGATCTCCTGCTTTTGCCTGTCTCGCCTGTCCATAAGTAGCACCCAGATATGCGGATAAAGCAATTAAAGTAGGATTTCCGGAACCTGCTGCGGCAGCCGTAATCTGAACACCCAAATCCGTCAAACTTTCATCTTTAATCAATAATGGATTAGCTTCTGTTTTAGAAAGTGGTTTTATTCTGTCTGCTGCTCCAAGGNCTGTCAGGATCTGATTTAATGGCCCGTAAACATTAGCATTCAAATTATCAATTGTCGCATTTCCGGCATCTACATTTCCACCTCCAAGTACGGAAGCCGTTAATGGATTATACGGCACTGTTGTTAATGAAGGGATAGAAGTAACACTAGGAATATTAGCAATTACTCCTTTTGCATTCGTAGTAGCAATTTCATTAATTAATGCATTGTAGTACTGAGTGAACTGAGCTGGTGGAGTAAGCGCATCAACACTGCTGTCTCCTCCCGCCAAAGCATATAATAAAGCATCATTATTCCCGATCCACAATGAAAAGAACGTTGGATTTTGAGCTTTAAAGTCTGCAATAACAGAGGTTGTAGGACTTGAAGCGAATCTCACAAAGTATGGATTAGCCGTTTTTGCAAGAATTCCCTGAACATTTCCATATCCCGGAGCTAATAAGTGAGCAACTTTGGCTCCCGGAACTCCCATATTATTAAAACCTCCTGTAAGAACTGTATTTACTANTGTGGTAGCAGTGTTATTATTAGCATATCTCAAATCAGGAGCTCCATTTGCAAAGGCATGGATATATAGTTTTGTATTGGCAATCTGAACCGGTGCTGGAGTATTCAAAATCAAACCTCCGTTATTGTCTGCCATCAACGGTTGTCTAAAGTCTCCCCCACCTACTAATTTCATCTGTTGAGCCATAATATTAGGGTAAGACTCATTCTGTCCATCAANATAAAGAGCTCCGTCTCTGTAACCCGCAGTCAGGGAGTTTCCTAATGCAACATATTTAGAGAAATNTGCTTCTCCTTGTGATACCTGTATATCTTTTACATCTGTATCGAACTCATTTTCACAGCTTGTTGTAAAAAAAAGTGCGGAAACAGCCAGTGTAGAAATTATTATTTTTTTCATAGTCTTCAATTAAAATGGATTATAAGATAGACCTAGACCCAGATAAAATGCTTTTGCAGTAGATTGTCCGTAAAGTCCAAGATTAGCATTTTTCACTTCTCTTGCCTGAGGCATAGCATATCCTCCTGCAACATCAACTCCAAATTTATTCAATTTGAATCCTACCCCACCAGTAATAACATAGGTATCAAATGAAGGTGTTTCAGGAATAAAATTTTCATCAGAATAAGGGGACTCATCATAATAAGCACCTAAACGTCCGAAAATTTTGTCAGTGAAAGCATATTGTGTACCCAATCTGAATGTTTTGGCATTCTTAAAGTTTTTAGGATTCACCAGAATTGTAGGATCTGCCTGGTTTCCAACCGGAGCTTTCTCAAAATCTAAGGTCAGCCTGCTGTATTTCTGCCATCCATGATAGTTGAAGTCCGCAGAAACTAACCACTTCGGAGTTATTTTATATGTTAAACCTACAATATATTCATCTACCAAAGGTAAAGTTGCTTTGAAGGAGTCTTGTCCTGAAGTGTCAAGTCCCAACAGCGGATAGATTGATTGTGAAGGGAATGCAAAAGTAGCTTTTCCGTTATCTGCTTTCATATCAACAGGTGAACGGTAAGAGATACTTACATCCAAGTTTGGATCAGGTCTGAAATAGAATCCAAAGCTATATCCGTGTCCGGTTGCTTTCTCATCATTGATGTTAAGCTCTCCACCAAACTGAGTAACCGCTTTATCCCAATCCACTTGTCCTCTTGCGTAAATATAACTCGCCCCAAGAGACATCCATGGCGCTAATTTTACAGAAACCATCGGTTGGAAAAAGAAACTCTTCAGTTCCATTTTCTGTACCAGTTCCCTGCCTTCCCAGTCATTCGGCCACTGAATTGTACTTCCAAACGGAGTCGTTACACTTAAACCTACTGATAAGTTCTCCGTCGGTTTGTATGCTATTGCCGCATAAAAAGGAGTTCCTATCGGATTATCCGTGTCCGTACTCTGTAAAGTATTTAAGTTCTGAAAAGTAACTTTATTACTTGCTCCGAACCCTCCTGCAACGATACTTAGTTTGGAAGGAATGAAGGAAATACCTGCAGGATTGAAGAATGCCACACTTGCATCTTCAGCATGAGCACTGGTATGTGCCATTGCCAACTGTTTTACCCCCTGCAAAGAAACTCTGAAGCCTCCCGCATAAGACAAAACACCTGCCAGTAAAGCAGTGGATATTAATATTTTTTTCATAGACTATTATTATATATAAGTCAAATATAAAATTAATTTAGATACGTCTCTTAATATTTTCTTAAAATTTAAACNATAATCCAAAAGAAAATTATGTTTAAAATAACACTTTGCATNAAATGATANATAAGTANAAATAAATTAAACCTTTAATAACATTTTATTTAATTAACGAATCANTTGTTTAACATTAAACAAGAATGATAATGAATATTTGAAAGTTTTAGAATTACATAAAGATAAAAATATATAAATTTGCAAGATTAAATATAATATAATATGAGTTGTGGATGTAAAACATCCGGCGATTCTACCCATTCGTGCGGAACGAAATCCGCGAATGGCTGTGAAAGTGTAAATACCTGTGGTAATAGTTATAAATTAAGTGTTTTCGACTGGCTTTCTAACATCAACAATCCCGCGTCAAACAGATGTGATTTTGTGGAAGTTAGATTTAAAAATGACAGAAAATCGTTTTATAAAAATGTAAATAATATTCCTTTACATATAGGTAGTGTAGTAACAGTAGAATCCAGCCCGGGACATGATGTAGGTGTAGTAAGTCTCACCGGAGAATTAGTAAAGATTCAGATGAAAAAGAAGAAATTTTCAGATGAATCGGCACTTAAAATATATAGATTAGCCAATCAGAAAGACATTGAAGTTTGGCAGGAGGCAAGAAAGAAAGAAGACAACATAAAAATTGAAGCCAGAAAGATCGCCCATCGGCTAGGTCTTGAAATGAAGGTAACAGATGTTGAATATCAGGGAGACGCCTCTAAAATAACGTTTTATTATACTGCTGACAACAGAGTCGATTTCAGACAATTGATCAAGGATTACGCGGGTGCATTCCGTACCAAGATCGATATGAAACAGATAGGCTTCAGACAGGAAGCAGCAAAAGTGGGAGGAATTGGCTCTTGTGGAAGAGAATTATGCTGCTCTACCTGGTTGACTGATTTCAGATCCGTAAATACCAACGTCGCAAGATACCAGCAACTGAGTATCAATCCTCAAAAATTAGCAGGACAATGCGGTAAGCTTAAATGCTGTCTAAATTATGAATTAGACAGTTATCTGGATGCATTAAGCAACTTCCCTTCTTCTTCCACCACACTGGAAACTGAAAAAGGAAAAGCTTTCTGCATCAAAATAGACGTTTTCAAAAAGAAAATGTGGTTCGCCTATGTGGAAAACTCTATTGCATGGTATGATTTCGACATCGATCTGGTAAAAAAACTGATCTCAAAAAACAAACGCGGAGAAAAAATATCCCCGCTTGAAGATCTGAAACAGCCTGAAACACCTCTACAAAGCATTGATCTGATTCAGGAGAATAATGTAGACCGATTCGAGAAGAAAAACAGAGGTAACAACAAAAACAAAAACAGATCTAACAACCAGGGTCAGAAGAAAAACAACAGACCGGAAAGACAGGAACGTTCTGATAAAAATGAAAGATCTGAAAGACCTCAGAAGGAAAAACAGCAAAATCCTAATGCCAATAACCAGCCGAGACAACAAAAGCCTCAACAGCCTAAAGCTCAGCTGGAAAAAATAGAAGCTGCACCAGGTTCTGATGCTGAAAAGAAACCTAATCCAAACAAAAAGAAATTTAAAAAGAAGTTTCCTCCAAAAAAAGACAACAATGCGTAAAATTTTAGGATTATTTACCCTTATCCTTTTCTTTAGCTGTAATTCTTCTTCAGACGGAGAAGTCATCATGAATTCCGTTGATAATAAATGGAATAAGAAAAGTGAACAAAAATTTAATCTTGAAATTTCAGATCCGCAAAATCCTAAAAATATTATATTTGTTGTAAGAAATAATAATGAATACCCTTACAGCAATATTAGGTTTATTGTGAATTTCACCAACCTTCAAAACAAGAAAAAAGAGACGGATACGTTAAATTATGTACTGGCAAAACCCAATGGAGAATGGTTGGGTACAGGTTTTGGAGACACGAAGGAAACGCTCTTTCAGTACAAATTGAACTATAAATTCCCGGCAAAAGGCAAATATGAAATCGGAGTGCTGCAAGCCATGAGAAATGATAACCTTCCCGGAATTGAAGATATTGGAGTAAAAATAGAAACGGCTAAACCGTAACCATACATGGAAGAAAAAAAACCAAACGCAGGAAGCACAGGAAAGACATTTCCTCTTCCGCCCAAAAAAAATAAAAAAGACACATCCTGGAGAAAGTGGGTTAAGTTTATTTGGCTTGGACTCATTGCGGTCGTTTTAGGAATTTCAGCCCTTTTCTTTGCGGTTTCCCAAGGTTTTCTTGGAGAAATGCCCGATGTAAAAGAACTGGAAAACCCGGATATTTTTGTTGCTTCCGAGATTTATTCTTCAGACGGAGTTTTATTAGGCAAGTTTGAAAAAGAAAAAACTCAGCCTATCATCTATAAAGATCTTCCTCCTTACTTAGTATATGCATTACAGGCTAAGGAAGACGAACGTTTTAAAGAACATTCAGGAATTGATTTGCAATCAGTTGCCAGAGCCGTGGTATATGGAGGCGGAAGAGGTGGAGGTTCTACCATCAGCCAACAGCTTGCCAAGCTTCTTTTCACTCGTGGAGCATCTCAAAATAAAATTGAAAGAGCTTTCCAGAAGCTGAAAGAATGGGTTGTGGCGGTAAGCCTTGAAAAAAGATATACCAAAGAAGAGATCGTAACACTTTATTTCAACAAGTTTGACTTTTTATACAACGCAAACGGAATTGAAATGGCTTCTAAAATATATTTCAACAAAAGCACTAAGGAACTGACGTTACCTGAAGCCGCTATGTTTGTCGCCATGCTTGAAAATCCGGTGAAAAACAACCCGATGAGAAATCCGGAAAGAGCAAAAACAAGAAGAGATGTTGTTCTGGAACAAATGCTGAAAACCGGATATATCGATCAGGTTACATACGACAAGGCAATTGCAACAGAAATTGTTTTAGATTACCATCCGATCAAGAATATTAATGATGACTACTCTGCTTATTATAAGTTCTACCTGAAAAAAGAAATTGATAATTATCTTCAGGAGCATGAAAAGCAGACAGGTAAGAAGCTAAATCTTTATAAAGACGGGCTAAAAATATACGTTACCCTTGATTCTAAAATGCAGAAATACGCAGAAGAAGCAATCAAGGAACATTTAACAGATCTTCAGCAGAGATTTGATGCGGAGCAAAGAGGAAGAAAAAACAGACCTTTCTATTTCCTTACGGACAAACAAGCCAATGATCTGATGGTTCAGGCTATGAAAAGAACCGGACGTTATAAACAATTAAAGGCCGCAGGAATTTCCGAAGATTCCATAATGATGGAATTTAAAAAACCGATCAAAACAACACGCTTTACATGGAACGGAGAGGAAGAAGTTGAAATGTCCCCTTGGGATTCTATTAGATATCATAAACAAATTGCTCAGGCAGGCTTGATGTCTATGGTTCCGGGAACAGGTGAAATNAAAGCCTGGGTAGGAGGTATCAACTGGCAGCATTTCCAATACGACCACATTAAGCAGGGAAAAAGACAGGTAGGTTCNACATTTAAGCCTTTCGTATACGCAACGGCTATCATGAAATTAGGAATGACNCCTTGTTCAACAGTTTCTAATGCAAGCTTCAACAAAGGAACATATCATGTACCGGGAAGAGGAGGAATGCTTACTCTGAAAGATGCATTNGCACACTCTCAAAACACTGTTGCTTTACGTCTTGCNGAAATGTGCGGAACACAAAGCGTAATACAAACAGCCAGAGATCTTGGAGTAACAGAAGAAATCTCCACGAGCTTACCTATGGCTTTAGGATCTTCAGATATTACCATCTACGAAATGGTAGGNGCTTACAGTACTTTTGCCAACTATGGAAACTACAATAAACCGGAAATGATCTGGAGAATTGAAGATGCAAACGGAAGAGTAATCAGGGAAGTAAATGTAGAGCCGAAAGAAGTAATGAATCCTATGTATGCTTATACCATGATTGATCTGATGAAGGGTGTAGCACAATATGGTACAGCCTCTGGAGAGCTTGGAAGAAAAGGAATCTCAAAAGACATAGAAATTGCAGGTAAAACAGGTACTACACAGAACAATTCCGATGGCTGGTTCATGGGTATTGTTCCTAAATTAGCTACCGGAGCCTGGGTTGGATGGGAAGACAGAGCTACCCACTTCTATGGAACAGGTGAAGGACAGGGAGCAAGAATGGCTTTACCGATATGGGCGATTTTCATGAAGAAAGTTTGGGCAGATAAAAGCCTGGGCATTGCCCCGGAGGATAAATTCGTGAAACCTTCTGAGTGGAAAGACGGCTGTTCAGACCTAAAAGGACTTGGAGCCGGTTATGGAGATGATGGCGGACTTCAAACCATTGAGGAGATCAAAAATCCAAAACCAGTGGAACCCGCTAAAAACACTCAGAAAAAAGAGGAAAATGTAAATGAAAACTTAAATACAGGAGAAGATATTGATTTTAATAAATAAATTCTTCTTTATTTATAGAAAAGACCTTCCGGATTGTATGGAGGGTCTTTTTTTATATTGGTATATTTGAAGTATGAATATCGAGAACATCCAACAACCTTTTATAAAAAAATTTCCCGGAGATTTTTCAAATAACCCTATACAAAGGAATACCCCTAAAGTTTTATTTTCAACGATCAACCCCGCCGGATTTGATGATCCTAAGTTAATTGCATTTAATGATGAGCTTTCAGAAGAAATAGGCTTGGGAAAATATGAAGAGAAAGACCTTGATTTCCTTGTGGGAAACAATCTTCCGGAAAATGTAAGATCTTATGCAACCGCCTATGCAGGACATCAGTTCGGAAACTGGGCAGGACAGTTAGGTGATGGCAGAGCAATCTACGCTGGAGAAATCACCAATAATTCAGGTAAAAAAACAGAAATACAATGGAAGGGGGCCGGAGCAACTCCTTACTCAAGGCACGCTGACGGAAGAGCAGTCTTAAGATCCTCAGTTCGCGAATACTTGATGAGCGAAGCGATGTATCACCTGGGAATTCCAACAACAAGAGCATTAAGTCTATGCTATACAGGAGAGAATGTAGTGAGAGACATGATGTACGATGGAAATCCACAGGAAGAAAAAGGCGCTGTTATCATAAGAACAGCAGAAAGTTTTCTCAGGTTTGGGCATTTTGAACTGATCTCGGCACAAAAGGAATATAAAACCCTAGAGCAACTCACAGATTTTACCATCGCTAACTATTTTCCGGAAATAAAATCAGAAGGAATTCAGAAGTATAAGGATTTCTTCGGGGAGGTTTGCAAAAGAACAGCTGATCTTATGGTAGAATGGTATCGTGTTGGATTCGTTCACGGCGTGATGAATACAGACAATATGTCAATTCTTGGGCTCACCATAGATTATGGACCTTACTCCATGATGGATGAATATGATCTAAATTTTACGCCCAACACTACAGACCTGCCCGGAAGGAGATATGCTTTCGGAAAACAGGGGCAGATCTCACAATGGAACATCTGGCAATTGGCGAATGCACTCTATCCGCTGATCAAGGATGAAAAATTTCTGGAAGAAAAATTAAATGCTTACGGAAACTATTTCTGGGAAGCTCATGATAAAATGTTGTGTAAAAAATTCGGATTCGATCAATTATTAAAAAGTGATGAAGACTTTTTCACCAATTGGCAGGGATTGATGCAGGAACTCAGGTTCGA
>Ga0065721_10007058_pt1 | contig 18165 bp, 16 predicted proteins | sample Mesricmetagenome_FD_59108 | JGI IMG/M metagenome (GOLD analysis project Ga0065721, IMG submission 59108) | Mesophilic microbial community from rice straw/compost enrichment Sample: eDNA_1 v2 (version 2) | ecosystem: Engineered > Solid waste > Grass > Composting > Bioreactor | place: USA: Davis... | reverse complement strand
GCGGCCGAGGAACACGTTCTGGAGGACGGTGAGCGCCGGAGCCAGCTGCAGCTCCTGGTGGATCATGGCAACGCCCATGCCGAGCGCGTCGCGCGGGGTAAAGCGCGCGACGGGACGGCCGGCGATCTCGACCTCGCCCTCATCGGGCGAGTAGTAGCCGCCGATGATCTTGCCGAGACTCGATTTGCCGGCGCCATTCTCGCCGACGAGGGCATGGACCGTGCCGGCGGGGATGTCGACATCGATATTGTCGAGTATGCGGGCGCCACCAAAGCTCTTGGTGACGCCACGCACCCGCACGGCAAAGGGCGGAGCGGTCATGGGCTATTCTCTCGTTGACCTGGCGCGCCGGGAGGGCCTGCTCCGGCGCAGGTTATGCCGACGGATCAGCCTTCCCACTCCGCCTTGAAGTCAGGATTGCTGTCGAGCCACTCCTTGGTCACGATGACGGGATTGCTGGCATTGCTGGCCGGATCTATCCAGTCCTTGACGGTTTCGCCCGAGGCGGCCTTGATCAGATTTTGCGCTGCCAGGTAGCCTTCCGAGTAGGGGTAAGCCGAGAGGGTCGCGTCAAAGATGCCCTCCCTGATCTTGTCGACAGTGATCTGGTTGAGGCCGCCGCCGATGAGATAGATCGGCTCGACCGGGACACCCGCGTCCTCGAGCGCGATCTCGACGCCCAGCAGGTGCTGGTCGGCGTTGGAAAGGACAGCATGGACGTCGGGGTTGGCCTGGATGATGTCCTGGAAGGCCGTCAGGGACTGGTCCGGGCTGTAGTTGCCCTCGCCGGTCGCCACGACCTTGATGTTCTCGTGCTGCTCGAGCACCGAGGTGAAGGTCGAATAGCGCAGGTTGTCGAACGGGAACTGCAGTTGGCCGATCATGATGACCACATTGCAGGGGTCCTTGTCGGCGCAGAACTTGACCACTTCCTCGGCCTGGGCGGCGGCGCCGTCCACCGGGTTGGAGGCGACCGTAGTCGTGAGCCCCGGCACCTGCGGCGTCATGACGGTGAGGTCGGGTCCGATGGGGAACAGAACCGCGGCGACCAGCAGCCCTTCGGCGGTTGCTTCCTCGAGGGCTGTGGCAATGCCGACCGTATCGTTGGGAGCAACGATGATGCCGTCAAAACGGCCGCCGGCGATGATGTCCTCAACCTGGGAGTACTGGGTGGCGGCGTTGAATTCGCCGTCGAAGATCTCGACTTCGACGTTACCGGCCTCGGCAGCCGCCGCCTGCACGCCCTGCCAGGTCGCGTCGTTATAGCCGTTCTGGCTGGACGCGGCGAGAAAGGCGAGGCGGATCGTTTCCTGCGCCATTGCCGTCGAGGACATCAGTCCCGCAGTCAGCACCGCGGTCGCGATCAATTTGGTTCTCATCGTTTTCTCCATTTGATGGGGAGAGGTCATCCCCGTTGCGTTTCCCTTCCGTCGATCCTTGTGCCCGGATCGTTGGTGCATGATGAGGCGGCATCCCACGGACATCACCCCTCCATGGCCGCCCCGCCGCCGGCGAAGGCACTTCCATGAAACGTGTTGGTCTCCACCCCCTCCAGGTTGAGCAGCAGGAAGGCGAGCGTTGCGACAGGCTGCCAGAGCAGCGCGCGCACCACCTTGTCCCTGGTGAAATGCCCTTTTCTATGGAGAAGATTGATCGTGCCGATCACCTCGCCGTTGGCCACGGCCGGCAGGTTGAGGTTCGACTCGAAGCCGAGAGCCTGGATTTTCTGCCAATCGAAGAAGACGGTGGCGATCTCCTCGATCGTCGTCGAATGGAACGGGCGCCGCCTTTCGATCACCGTCTCGAAATAGAGGTTGCGATCGAGCCGCTTGAAATTGCCGGTCGGATAGGCAGAGGCATCGTCGGTCCAGACCCTGCGCGAGCGCATCTGCGCAAGATCGTAGACCGAGGCTGTGGTCAGCAGGGATCCGACGTCGGCGTGCAGGCCCTCGCGGCAATAGGCGAAGACGGCAGCAGCGGCGTTCCCGCCCTCAGCCAGGCGGAAGGCGTGGTCGAGATCAGGGGTCACGCGGCCCTCCTGTCGTGGGCGACGGCGCCGTCCTTGACCACCAGACGCAGGTGCTGGTCCGGCCGCCCGAGCGCGGCGATGTCGGCGAACGGGTCCACGTCGAAGGCGACAAGATTGGCGCGTGCGCCTGTCGCCATGGTGCCGATCTCTCCGGTCATGCGGCAGAGCCTTGCGCCTGCCTCCCACATGCCGGACAGGATTTCGGTCGGCGTCAGCACCTGCGCCAGAAGCTCGAACTCGAGGCCGCCGAACTTGCGCAGCGGCCCCAGCAGGTCCGTGCCGAATGCCATCGGCAAGCCGGCATCGCGCATGATGGCGAGCGAATTGAGCCCGCCGTCGCGCACGACGTCGATCTTGGCCTGTTCGGCGGGACCGAGGCCAAGCTCGGCCCCTTCCCTCTTCAGCCCTTCATAGGCGGCGAGCGTCGGAACGGCGATGCACCCCGCCTCGGCCGCCATGGCTGCGGTTTCGGCGGTGATGAGATTGCAGTGTTCGAGCGACTTGACGCCCAGCCGCACGCAGCGGCGGATCGAGGCATCCGAATAGACGTGCGCCGAAACGTAGGTGTTGGCGTTCCCCGCCTCTTCGACCATGGCCCGGATCTCGTCGTCCGAATACTGCAGCCCGTCGATGGGATCGTTGGGCGAGGACACCCCGCCATTGGCCATGACCTTGATGAAGCGGGCGCCTTCCTTGATCATCTTGCGGCAGGCGCGGCGCACGTCGTCGACGCCGTCGACGAGCACGCCCATATTGCCCAGCCGCCAGCCGAGCGCATCCGGGCGTACGTCGGTACGCTGGCGCAGGTCCGTGTGGCCGCCGGTCATCGACAGACCCTTGCCGCAGATGACAAGGTCGGGGCCAGCAAGCAATCCTTCCGAGACGGCCCGTACGAGGCCGAAATCGGCGCCGCCGAGATCGCGCACGGTGGTGAAGCCGCTCTTAAGCAACTCCTCCATCACCCGCGCCGCACGCAGGGCCGCGAGGCTGTCGGGCGCTATGGCGTTGGACCAGAGATCCAGCGACCAGGCAACGACATGGAAGTGGCAATCGACGAAGCCGGGCATGAGCGCCAGCCCGCCGAGATCGACGATCTCACGCCCCTCGCCCGCCGGCGCGCCGACCCCGGCAATGCGTCCGTCGATCACCGAGACCGTGGTCGGTTCGGTAAGCGCACCGCGCTCGAGGTCTACCAGGCGCGCATTGGCGAACGTGCAGGACGAGCCGGTCATCGCCCGCTCCGCACGAGAGAGCCAAAGGTAGACCGGGCGCTGCTCTTGCAGGCGTCAGGCAGTGACCTTTCNAATACCGCGGTCGTGATCATGCGGAGCAACCTTGTGACGACNCCATGTCAGTAGCAGCCATTATCCAGTTTGTCGACAANTGATTGCTGTTATCGACAGCANCGGACTGTGATGCCTTCTTCTTCATCAGGCAGGCCTCAGACCGCACCAGTCGGCAATGAAGCGCGCGATGATTTCGGTGGTTTTCTGAAGGCTCTCGAGATCGACGGCTTCGGAGGGCGCATGCATGCCGCGACCGATGCCGCCGTAGCAGAGGGCCGGAATGCCGTAGTAGAGATCGTAGAAGCGGGTATCGCTGGTAGCCGTCATGCTCAGCGGCTCGAGCGGATAGCCCATGACCGACTGGTGCACCTCGGCAAGCAGCGCCTCGGCTGCGGTGCCCGGCTCGAAAACATGCCCGTCCGCCTGGAAGCCGATCCAGGTGAGCGCCGGCATCGCGGCCTCCAGCTTCTCGGCGCATTGGCGCACGGCTGCGGTGACGCGCTCGCGCACCTCCGGCAGGCTGTGGCCCGGCAGTACCGAGAGGCGGCATTCGAGCTCGCACCAGGACGGTACCGAGCCCAGCCAGTCGCCACCCCTGATCTTGCCGGGATTGAACTTCACCGGATCGGGAACTGTTCCGAAATACGGATGGCTCCTCGCCTCCGCGTTGATCTCGGCCGTCAGCTCTTTCAGCGCCTCTATATAGGCGGTCGCCGCTATGATGGCGTGCGAGCCGGGGCTGGCGCTGGCGAGAACATGGCCCGGCTGGCCGAGGATGCGCAGACGGAACCACACCGATCCCAGCTCGGCGCGCACGATCTTGTGGCCCATGCTCTCGGGAATGAATACGGCATCGGCACGGTAGCCTCGGGCCAGCGTCGAGAGGGCGCCGTTGCCGGTGCACTCTTCTTCGCTGACCGTCTCGACGTGCACCGTGGAGCCGGGCACGAAACCGAGTCGGCGCAACGCGTCGAGCGCGAACACCATGGCCGAGACCCCCGACTTCATGTCGGCGGCGCCCCGCCCGTGCATCCAGCCGTCGACGATGCGCGGCTTGAAAGGCGGCTGCGACCAGAGTTCGCCGGCGCCGGTGGGAACCACGTCGATATGGCCCTGCAGGATGAGGCTCTTGCCGACGGGCTCGGCGACACGATGCGTGGCAACGACCTGGATGGCCTCGGTGTAGTCGGCGTCGACAACGGGCGAGAAGCCCGGCAGGCCGCTGATCTGGTTCTCGTCTATGGCGTACTTGTCGACGTCCCAGCCGCGCCGGGCAAACTCGTCAGCCAGCCAATCCTGGCAGGGCGTCTCATTGCCGCGGGTCGAATCGAACGAAACCAGCCTGGCCAGCCATTCGGTCTGCTGCGCGAAACCATCCGCCACCGCCTGCGCGATCAGCCGCCGATCAAGCTCCATTCGTCCTCCCCTCCGCGACGCAGCTCACACGAGCGTGAAAAACTTCCCGTCGTCGCAATTCCTTTGTCGACAAATTGTCGGCAGATGTCTATAGGGCTGTCAACAGAAAGTGAATTTCACTTCCTTCCTTCCGTAGCCTTGGAGCGAGCCCAATGGAGAAGAGCCCATTCACCGGGTGCATCCCCGCCCTCATGACCCCGTGCAAACCCGACCGCACACCCGACTTCGATGCGCTGGTCCGCAAGGGGGAAGAGCTGATCGGCATGGGCATGTCGGCCGTCGTCTATTGCGGCTCCATGGGGGATTGGCCGCTGCTGACCGACGCGCAGCGCATGGAAGGCGTCGAGCGGCTGGTGAAGGCCGGCATTCCAGTGATCGTCGGTACCGGCGCGGTCAACACCGCGACCGCCGTGGCGCATGCGGCGCATGCGCAGAAGATCGGCGCAGCCGGACTGATGCTCATTCCGCGGGTCCTGTCGCGCGGCACCTCGCCGGCAGCACAGAAAGCGCACTTCAAGGCTCTCCTAGCCGCTGCGTCCGACCTGCCGGCAGTGATCTACAACAGCCCCTACTACGGCTTTGCGACGCGTGCAGACCTCTTCTTCGCTCTGCGCGCCGAGCACCCGAACCTCATCGGCTTCAAGGAGTTCGGCGGAGAGGCGGACCTATCCTATGCGGCCGAGCATATCACCTCTGGAGACCCTGCCCTGTCGCTGATGGTCGGCGTCGACACGGCCGTCTACCACGGCTTCGTCAACTGCGGCGCGGTCGGCGCGATCACAGGCATCGGCAACTGCCTGCCGCGAGAGGTGCTGCACCTCGTCGACCTCTGTCTCANGGCGCAGAAGGGCGACCCCGAAGCGCGCCGGCGGGCCAAGGAGCTTGAGGAAGCGCTGATGACGCTCTCGACCTGGGACGCNGGCCCCGACCTCGTGCTCTATTTCAAGTACCTCATGTTCCTCAACGGCGATAAAGAATACGAGCTGCACTTCAACGAGACCGATGCCTTGAGCGCCTCGCAGCGCCAGTTCGCCGAGACCTCGCTCGCGCGCTTCCGCACCTGGTACGAGAACTGGGCCTGACAAGCCCAGTATCTACGCACAAAATTACGCCGCGGTCCTTCGGGACCGTGGCGTTTCCTTTTGCCGCGTCGCCGGCCGGAAGGTACCCGTCAGCTGACCGTGAAGCCGCGCACGAACGGGTCGCGGTCGTCGAGGAAGATGGTGTTGTAGCCGGTCATCCAGGCCTGGCCGGCGATGGAGGGAACGATAGCGTCATAGTCGCCGACCTTGGTAGCCGCCTCGACCTTGCCGTAGAAAAGGCTGCCGATGATGCTTTCGTGCACGAAGGTATCGCCAACCTTCAGCTCGCCCTTTGCGGCCTTCTGTGCCAGCCGCGCCGAGGTGCCGGTGCCGCACGGAGACCGGTCGATGGCCTTCTCGCCGTAGAACACGGCGTTGCGCGCATCCGCCTCCGGATGCCTCGGGGCACCGGTCCACATCACGTGGCGCAGCCCGTTGATAGTCGGGTAGACGGGATGCTGGAAGGTATACTTCTCGTTGATGAGGCGACGCGCGACGGGCGAGAGCTGCTGGATTTCGAACGCGGTGAACTGCGACATGTCCGAAAAGCCTGACTGCGGCTCGAAGATCGCGTAGAAATTGCCGCCATAGGCGACGTCGAACTTCAGCGGCCCGACGCCCGGCAGGTCGATCTCGAGATCGGTGGCGTAGAGGAAGGATGGCACGTTGGTGATCTTGACCCGGCTGACGTGCCCGGCATTGTCCATCTCGTACTCGCATTCGATGATGCCGGCGGGCACCTCGAGCCGCAGCTTGCCCGGCACCTGGGGCGTTACCAGGCCTTCCTCGATCATCACCGTCACGGTGCCGATGGTGCCGTGGCCGCACATGGGCAGGCATCCGGAGGTTTCGATAAAGAGGATGGAGCCGTCGACGTCCTCGCGCAGGGCCGGATAGAGGATCGAGCCCGACATCACGTCGTGGCCGCGCGGTTCGAACATCAGGCCGGTGCGGATCCAGTCGTACTCGGCCACGAAATGCTCGCGCCGGGCGTTCATGGTGTCGCCCTTGAGGTCGGGGCCGCCGCCGGTCACGACTCGCACGGGATTGCCGCAGGTATGGGCGTCGACGCAGAAAAAGCTCTTCCTAGGCATCTTTACTGAAACCGCTGAATGGAGAACGGGGCGAAATCGTCCGCCCCCGAGACGAGTTGGGCGATCATACGCCCGGTGACGGCGCTCAAGGTCAAGCCGAGATGGCCGTGGCCGAAGGCGAAGAGGATGCGCCTATCCTTCGGATGCCGGCTGATGACGGGAATGGAATCGGGCGTCGAGGGCCGCCGCCCCATCCACTCCGTGCCGCCTTCCGGCAGGGACGGCACGTAGCGGCGCATCTTGGCGCGCATGGCCTTGGCACGCGCGTAGTTAGGGGCCGTCTCGGGTTTGGCCAGTTCCACGGCACCGCCCACACGCAAGCCGTCGACCAGCGGAGAGGCGATGAAACCATGATCACCGAAGCTGACGGGCATCGGGAGGTTCCAGCCGAGATCGGTGAAGGTCGTGTTGTAACCGCGCTCGGTCTCGAGCAGCACCTTGAGGCCGAGCTGTCGCACGAGGTCACGCGACCATACACCGGCCGCGACGACGACGAAGTCGAAGGCGTGCCTGCCCATCCCGGTGTGCACGGCAACGCCGTCTGTCCCCTGCTCGATGGCGCTAACCCGCCCGGCAAGAAGCTGCGCTTTTTCGCGCAGGAACGCCTGGTAGTGGCGCAGGACGGTCAGCGGGTTGGAAACCATCCAGTAGCCCGGCTGATGCACGGCGCCGGCAAACGGTCCTTCCAATTGAGGAACGAGGCGGCGCGTTTCCGCAGTGGTCAGCCGCGCGAACTCGTAGCCGAGCAGGTTCTTGACCTTGCCGGCTTCGGCAAGGGCGTTCTCGACGCTGCGGTCGGTGTCGTGGACCGAGATGTACCCGCACTGGCGCAGGTGGCCGCTGACGCCGGCAATCCGCGCCATCTGCTGGTGATCCTGCAGCGCGGTGCGCATGAGCCCCGTCAACGCCTCGCGCGTGCGCCGCTCCTGCCCTGGCGTTGCCGATCGCAGGAAGGCGAGGAGCCAGGGCATCAGCGCCGGCACATCAGGCCAGCGGATGGCCAGAGGCCCGAGGGGATCGAGCAGCCAGCCGGGAACCGCGGTCAGGATGCCGGGGCTTGCCATAGGCGCGATCTCCGGCAGCGCCAGTAGCGCCGCATTACCGGACGACGTCGGCAGCCCATCCGGGTCGGCATCGAAGACGGTGACCTCGTGCCCCTCCCCCACCAGCCAGGTGGCCGAGGCCGCGCCGACGATCCCGGCACCAACGACTGCAATGCGTGCCATGTGTCCCCTAGCTCTTGAGGTCGATGCCCGAGGCCGTGTCTCGGGCGATGTAGGCCTGGATCTGCCGGACGATCTGCGCCGCATGGGCGCTCGCCAGCTTGTCGGCCTCGTCTGCATCCTGCGCCTCGACGGCGGCGACCATGGCGCTGTGCTCGTCCACATACTGGCGCGGCAGCCGGTCATCGAAGGATTGGTAGTAAAGGCGCAGGATCCGCCGCCCTTCATCGAGCAGGCGCGAGAAAAGCTGGGTGAAATAGGGGTTCCTGCCGGCCTCGGCGATGGCGATATGGAATTCGCGGTTGGCCGAGATCATGGCGAGGGCATCGCGCTTGTCGACCGCCTCGGCATAGGCCGCCTCAAGGCTGCGGATGATCACCAGGTCCTCGGACCGGCGGTGGACCGCGGCCGACCGGGTCGTCACCCGGTACATGAGAGTCAGCGCCTCGAAATAGACCGGTAGCTGGGCAAAATCGAGCGCGGTGACGATGGTGTTGCGGTTGGGCAGCGTCGTGACGAGCCCCTCGGCCGCCAGCCGCACCAGCGCCTCGCGAATAGGGGTGCGCGAGAGGTCGAACTGCTGTGCCAGCCGCATTTCGTCCATGGGGCTGCCGGGCGGCAGGCTCAAATCCAGGATCGACTGGCGCAGCTTTTCATATACCGTCTGGACGCCTGAACCGCGCTTGAGCTGCACGACCTGCTCGAACGCCCGCTCGGAGGCGGTGTTCTCGTCGGCTGTTTTCGTTTCTTTGCGTGCTCGTGTCATATCTTGCCTGTATGGACCGCTGCTGATTCCACGCATCTCAGCACAAGGCGGTCCCCGTTGGCAGTCGTATCCAGCGCCATCCGCTCCGACCCCCCAAGAATGTAATATACATATTGTCGACAACTTCCAAGGCGGTTTCTGCGCGAGCCCGATCAGGCGAGCTTCGAGCATGCGCCGGGCGCGCGTGAACGGGCCAGCAGCCTGCATCAGCAGTGGAGCGCCGGCACTCCAGTCGAACTCATGGGAAATATGATCGCGACCGGGCCGTCTGTCCGATCATCCTGTCGAGCGCCTGGGCAGCAGCGAGTGCGAATGCGGGGCTGTTGATGTCCTCGTCCATCTCGATGAGCTCGATGCTCGGATCGATGCAGGCGCGCAGGCCGTCGAACAGGGCGCGGTCCGCCTCGGGATCGTGAAAGGCGCCGCCGGGTACGGCCATGGCCGAAATGCCGCGGAGCGGCAGCATGAGCTTGACCGGCCTCCTGCCTGCGCGCAAACGCTCGCAGATGATGCGGGCAAGCTCGGCGCATTCGGACGGGGTCGTGCGCATGAGGGTGATGCCGGCATTGTGCTCGTAAAAGTGCCGCCCGGCGAATTTCTCGGGCACGCTTGCGCGGGGGCCGAAATTGACCATGTCGAGCGCGCCGACCGATATCACGCAGGGTATCCCGCACCGGCCCGCCACCTGCAGGCGATCAGGGCTGGCGGGGAAGATGCCGCCCACCAGCTCGTCGGCAAGCTCGGTGGTGGTCAGATCGAGGATGCCGTCGATGAAGCCATCCGCGGCGAGGGCCTCCATGGCCCGCCCTCCAGTTCCGACGGCGTGGAAAACGAGGACCTCGTAGCCCTGCTCCTCCAGCCAGGCCTTGGCGGTCATCACGCCCTTGGTGGTCACGCCGAACATGGTGGCCGCGATGACCGGGCGGTGATCGCCGCCGCGGTCGCGGGCCGCATAGGCGGCCGCCATACCGCAGATGGCACCCGCCGCGTTCTCGAGGATGCGCGCGCTGATGCGGTTGATGCCGGCGACATCGACCACCGAATGCATCATGGTGAGATCGCTGATCCCCACATAAGCCCCGATGTCGCCCGCGGCGACGGTCGACACCATCAGTTTGGGGATGCCGACCGGCAGGGCCCGCATGGCATGGGTAGCCAGCGCCGAACCGCCGGAGCCGCCCAGCGCACAGATGCCGTCGAAACCGTGCGACTTCAGCCGGTCTAGAACAACATTTCTCGCGCCTTCGGCCATTGCGGCGATGGCCGCTCCACGGTCGCCGGCGCCGGCGAGCGCAGTAACGTCGTGCCCGGCGGCACGGGCGACGGCAGCGCTGTCGACATCCGCAATGGCCGAGACGTGCGGCGACACCCCGGCATCGATGACCAGCACCTCATGGCCGTCCGCCACGATCCTGTCGCGCAGGAAGCGGTATTCAGCCTCCTTGGTGTCCAGGGTGCCGACGAGCACCACGCGAGCCATGGCTCACTCCCGGGCAAGCCTGGCGTGCGTGCCCGCCGGGACCTCCCGGAAATCGGGCAGGCCCTCGAGATCGCGCTCCGGTCCCCCAGGATTGTAGATGGCGATCAAGCGCAGCGGCTCCCATCCGTCATTGACGGTCGAATGGTAGATACCGGTCGGCACATAGATCGTGTCCCCCGGCCCGACGCGATAGGGCGGATTGTCGTCGACCATCTGCTGACCGTTGCCGGAGAGCACATAGAGTATCTCCTCGGCGGCCGGATGGTTGTGGCGCGTGTGCCCCTCGCCCGGCAGCAGGATGACCTCGCCGAAGGTCATGCCGGCGCCCGGCGTCACCTCGGGGGTGACGAACCACTTGATCATCCCCCAGTCGAAGGTTTGCGTCGGCACGCTGTCGGGTTTCACCAGGCTCATCCATTCCTCCCATTGTCCACGGTCTCGCCCTGCCGCGCGCTCCTGGCGTCAGCGAAGGCGATCGCCTTGAAACGCTTCATGTTCTCCGTGATGGCGATTTCCGTCGGCAGGCGCTCGGCGCTCGAGGCGCCGAAGAAGCCGTTGATGCCGAAAGTGCGGCCGAGCACGTATTGCGCGTCCTCGGGCTCGGCGATCGGACCGCCATGGCAGAGCACGATGATGTCCGGATTCACCGCTTTTGCGGCGTCATGCATCTCCTGTATGACCTTCACCGCATCGTCGAGCGTAATAGCCGTCTGCGCTCCGATGGTGCCCTTGGTGGTCAGGCCCACATGGGGCACCAGGATATCGGCGCCCGCCGCCGCCATCTGCTCGGCTTCGCGGGGATTGAACACGTAAGGGGTGGTCAGCAGGTCGAGTTCGTGGGCGGTGGCGATCATCTCGACCTCCTTGCCGTAGCCCATATCGGTTTCCTCCAGGTTGGCCCGGAAGATGCCGTCGATCAGACCGACGCTCGGGAAGTTCTGCACGCCGGCAAAGCCCATGTCCTTGATCTGCCGCAGGAAAACGTGCATCAACCGGAACGGGTCGGTGCCGCATACGCCGGCGAGAACCGGGGTTCTGCGCACCACCGGCAGCACCTCGGCGGCCATCTCCACGACGATCGCGTTGGCGTCGCCATAGGGCATCATCCCCGCCAGCGAGCCGCGCCCGGCCATGCGGAAGCGGCCGGAGTTGTAGATGACGATGATGTCGGCTCCACCCGCCTCGACGCATTTGGCCGACAGCCCCGTTCCCGCGCCGGCGCCGATGATGGGGCGTCCGGCGGCGATCTGCGCTTTCAACTTCTCGATGATGTCCTGACGGCGCATAGGCCTTGGCTCCGTACTAGCAGTAAAACAAACCGGGGCGTGACGGCGCCGGTGGTGTCGGTGCTCGAAGGCATCACACCACCCCCGCAAGGCTCAGCTCGCGCGCCCGGTGGCAACGCACCTGACGTCCGCCCTCAAGGGTTTCGAGCCTCGGCTCGACCTGGCGGCAGTGATCGAGGGCATAGGGGCAGCGCGGATGGAAGGCGCAGCCCTTGGGCACGTTGCTGGGATCGGCGACCTCTCCCTTGAGCACGATGCGGCTCGAGGCGAGGTCCGGATCGGGCTTGGGCACCGCAGAGAGCAGCGCTTCGGTATAGGGGTGCTTGGGCGTGAAGAAGAGGCTCGATGTGTCGGCGACCTCGACGACCTGGCCGACATACATCACCACCACGCGGTCGCAGATGTGCTGCACGACGCTGAGGTCGTGGGAGATGAAGACGTAGGTCAGCCCGAGCTCGCTCTGCAGATCCTCAAGCAGGTTCAGCGTCTGGGCACGCACCGACACGTCGAGCGCCGAGACCGGCTCGTCGGCGACCACGAGCTTGGGGTTGAGCGCCAGGGCCCGCGCGATGCTGATGCGCTGGCGCTCACCCCCCGAGAATGCATGCGGATAGCGACGCAGGTACTCGGGCCGCAGGCCCACCCGCCGCAACAGCTCGGCGACGCGCTCCTCGAGCTCGCGCCCCTTGCACACCCTGAAGGCGACAAGCGGCTCGCCCACGAGGTCAAGCAAGGTCCAGCGCGGATTCAAGGACGAGAACGGATCCTGGAAGACCATCTGCATGTCCTTGCGCAGGTCCTTGAGCGCCCTGCCCTCGAGCCTGGCGATGTCGACCACGCGTCCGTCGCCATGGTCGAAGATCATCTCTCCCGAGGAGGGATCGATGGCACGCAGCAGGCATCGGCCCGTCGAGGTCTTGCCGCAGCCGCTCTCGCCGACGAGCCCCAGCGTTTCGCCGGCATCGACGTGGAAGGTGACGTCGTCGACCGCGCGCACGCGCCCGACTTCCCGGCGCAGCAGCCCCTCGGTGATCGGATAGTGCTTGGTGAGCCCCCGCACGTCCAGCAGGCGATGGGTCCTGGCGCGATCGGCGCCGGGAGCGGTGGCGATCTGGTCCGGCATGCTCACTGCGCCGCCTCCATGGTCTTATCGCCCTCTCCGTAGAGGAAGCAGCTCACCGAATGGCCTTGCCCGATCGTCGTGGGGCCGGGCATCGCGACGTCGCAGATGCCGGGCATCACCTTTGGGCAACGGGTATTGAACGGGCAGCCGCGCGGGCGGTTGAACGGGCTCGGCACCATGCCCTTGACCGGATGCAGGCGCGCGCCGGCATCGCGGCCGAGCTTGGGGATCGAGGCGAGCAGCGCCTGGGTATAGGGGTGCTTGGGATCGTGGAAGAGCGAGCGCACGTCCGCGTACTCAACGACCTTGCCCAGGTACATGACGGCGACGTTCTGCGCCGTTTCCGCCACCACCCCGAGGTCGTGGGTGATCATCATCACGCTCATGCCGAGATCGGCCTTGAGCTGGCGGATGAGGGCCAGTATCTGGGCCTGGGTGGTGACGTCGAGGGCAGTGGTCGGCTCGTCGGCCAGAAGGAGCTGCGGATGACAGACCAGCGCCATGGCGATCATCGCCCGCTGGCGCATGCCGCCCGAGAGCTGATGCGGATAAGCGTCGATCCGGCGCTCGGCATTCGACATCTCGACCTTGCGCAGCATGTCGATAGCCCTCGCCCGCGCCTCCTCCTTGGAGACAGGATGNTGCAGTCGGATNGCCTCGATGATCTGNTTGCCGATGGTATGGACAGGGCTGAACGCGGTCATCGGCTCCTGGAANATCATGGCGATCTCGGCGCCGCGGATGCTGCGGATCTCGCGGCNGTTGGGCGGAAGCCTGAGGAGGTCGACGGTTCCGCCCGGCTCGCCGTCGCGCCCACGCCGCCGGAACAGGGCGCTGCCGCCGAGCTCGCCGTCGTTGGTGCCGGCGATGCGCAGGATGGCGCGGGCGGTGATCGACTTGCCGCATCCGCTTTCGCCGACGATGCCGATGGTTTCGCCGCGGGCGACCGAGAAGCTCGCGCCGTCCACAGCCTTCACATAGCCCTCGCGCAACGCAAAGCCCGTGCGCAGGTCGCGCACCTCGAGCAGCGGTCCCGGAGATGCGATAGCCTGGGTCTCCATTCCCCGCCTCCTAGCGCTTATAGGGATCGGCCGCGTCGCGCAGGCCGTCGCCGAAGAAGTTGAGGGCCAGGACCGCCACGACCACCATGACGCCCGGCGCCAGCAGCCACGGCGCCAGTGCGATCGAGCGCAGGTTCTGCGCCTCCTGCAGCAGGACGCCCCAACTGATCGCCGGATAACGCAGCCCCAGCCCGAGGAAGCTCAGCGCCGTTTCGGCGATGATCATCTCCGGCACCGCGAGGGTCAGTGCGGCGATGATGTGGCTCATGAACGAGGGCACCATGTGCCGCATGATGATCCTCGTGCGGCTGGTGCCACTGAGGCGCGCGGCCATGATGAAGTCTTCCTCGCGCAGCGCCAGCGCGCGTCCGCGCACCACCTGCGCCAGTCCCGTCCAGCCGATCAGCGACAGGATCACCGTGATGGCGAAATAGACCTGCAGTATCGACCAGTCGGCTGGCAGCGCCGCCGCGAGGCCGAGCCAGAGGGGAATCGTGGGCATTGAGCGGATGAACTCGATGATGCGCTGCACGACGAGGTCGACCGTGCCGCCAAAATATCCCGAAACGCCGCCGACGACGATGCCGATGACGAAGCTCAGGATCACGCCGACGAGGCCGATCGACATCGATATGCGCGTGCCGTGCACGATGCGGCTGAACACGTCGCGACCCTGCCGGTCGGCGCCGAGCAGATAGAAGCGTACGTTAGGATCGGCGACTCCGAAGAGGTGAAGGTTGCCATCGAAGAGGCCCCACATGCGGTAGCCGTCGCCGCGCACGAACAGCTGTATCGGGTGACGCACCGAGGTGTCCTCGACGAACTCGAGCTCGAAGGTATCTAGATTGCGCTGGCTCGTGGTGCCGTAGACGAAGGGCTGCAGGTGGAAGTTGCCCTCCGCATCGAAGAAGTGGACGCGGGTGGGAGCCTGATAGGCGGCCGCCGGATTTTGCGCTTCCGGGTTGTACGGCGCGATGAACTCGACGAAGGCGGCGACGACATAGAGCAGGATGACGATCACGCCGCACACCAGCGCCAGCCGATGGCGCTTGAACTTGTACCACATCAGCTCCCATTCGGAAGCGACGGCGTAGTCGATCTTTTCCGCCTGCGCCTCGACGGGCTGCGTCGGTTCGGGAGCGCTGGTCGGCGCGCCCGCCATGACGGGTTGTTTTCGACCAAGGATATGGCGAAGCATGGCTGGGCCTCCCTCAGTTGAATCGGATGCGCGGATCGAGCCACGCGAGCAGGATGTCGGAGATGAGCGTGCCGATGACGGTCAGCACGCTCAGGAGCAGCAGGATGGCGCCGGCCAGGTACATGTCCTGCGACTGCAGCGCGGTCAGCAGCATGGGTCCCGTCGTCGGCAGGTTGAGCACGACCGAGACGATGATCGAGCCGGAGACCAGTCCCGGCAGCGTCCAGCCGATGGTGCTGACGAACGGGTTAAGCGCTACCCGCACCGGATACTTCAGCACCAGCCGCCCCTCCTTCATGCCCTTGGCGCGGGCGGTGGTGACGTAGAGGCGCGGCAACTCGTCGAGCAGGTTGGCGCGCATGATGCGGATGAGCCCCGCTATGCCGCCGATGGCGAGCACGATCGCTGGTATCCAGAGGTGCGCGAGAAGGTCGATCACGCGCGCGGAGCTCCACGGCGCGTCGGCGTATTGCTGGGAGAACAGCCCACCGACCGACATTCCGAGTTGGGTATAGGCCCACCACATCAGCACCAGAGCGAGCAGGAAGTTCGGGACGCCGAGGCCGATGAAGCTGACGAAGGTGAAGAAGTAGTCGCCGACCGAGTACTGCTTGACGGCCGAATAAATGCCGATGGGCAGCGAGATCGCCCAGACGAGCAGGAGCGAGGCAACCGAAAGGATCACCGTCATCAGCATGCGCTCTCCGATCAGCTCGGAAACGGGGCGCTGCCATTGGAAGGAATAGCCGAAGTCACCGGCAAGGATCCCAGAGATCCATTTGAAGTACTGGACATAGAGCGGCTCGCCGAGCCCGTATTGGGAACGCAAGGCATCGATCTGGGCCTGGTCGATGACCTGGCCGCCGGACTCGAGGGTGGCGATATAGGCCGTGAGGAAATCCCCTGGCGGCAACTGGATGATGACGAACGAGACGATCGAAATGGCGAAGATCGTCGGGATGGTCAGTACGAGCCTCTGGATGATGTACCTGCCCAAGAGAGCGCCTCCCCGGATTTCTGAAGGCGGCACCCGCCGTTAGGGGCGCGGGTGCCGCAAGCGGTGCGGCTTCTAGGCCTTGATGTACCACTGCTCGGGATTGAGGGTGTGCCAGAACCAGTTGGCGGCGCCCCACCAGTAGCGGGTCTCGTCGCCGTCCTTGAACACGTTACCCATGTCGTTGCGCACGATCACCGGTTGCGGGGCCTGCCCGACGGTGCCGATGATCCAGAGCGTCTCGGCATTGAGGTCGTAGACGCGCTTGGCGGCCTCCATGTACTCGGGCGAGCCGATGTCGGTCTTCTGCCAGGCGATGTAGGCGTCACGCAGGTCCTTGGCCTGTTGAGGGGGCTCCACGCCCTGGGCGCCGGCCGAGTTGAACCAATTCTGCCACTCGCGCGCGTAGCGCACGATGGAGTTGCCGCCGGGCCCGAGCTTGCCGTCTAGCGAATAGGCGTAGGCCGGCCGCTCGAGCACGCGGTCGACGTGCCAGGCGGTGGCGTGCTGCTCCTGCGCATCGAGCCGTTCGATGAGGTAGCCGCGCTCCCGCGCCGCCGCGTCGACCTGGATGCCGAGCGCCTGCCAGTGCTTGACCACCAGCTCGCAGACCTCCTTCTTCGGGCCCTCCTGCGGCAGGTACTCGAGCTGAAAGGCGAGCGGACGGCCATCCGGGCGGAGACGCACGCCATCGGCGTTGCGCTCGGAGAGGCCCAGTTCATCGAGCAGCGCATTGGCCTGGTCGGGATCGTACTGCGCAAAGTGTTCGGCCCAGGCCGGGTCGAAGAAGCTGGCGGACTCGTTGACCGTCGCCTGGCGCACGGTTCCCTGCCCCAGGAACACGAGCTCGTTGATCTCCGTGCGGTTGATGCCGAGCGACATGGCTTGCCGGAACCGCACGTCGGTATAGAGGGCATTCAGTACCGGGTCGGAGTGCAGCTGGTTGAAGGCGAGGCAGACGTCCGAGCCGCGTTCGCTGTAGACGAGCTTGGTGGTGTAGCCGCCTGCCTCCTCGCCACGACGGATGATCGGATAGTTGAGCAGCTGGATGTCGAGACCCGCGACCGAGAGCTCGCCCGAGACGGCCTTGAGGTTCATCACCTCGGCGTTGCTCGTGTACTCGACCGTCATATAGTCGACATAGGGGAGCTGGTTACCCTCGGTGTCGACCTTGTAGTAGTAGGGATTGCGCTCGTATTGCTGGCGCTGGCTGTCGGCCGAAACGGGCTTCCAGGGCGAGAGCACAGGCATCTCGACATTGCTGACGCCATAGTGCGGCGAGTCGGAATCGCCGTCCGCCCGGTTGGTGAAGTAGGCCTGCCAGGAATTGAAGCCCGCTGCCGTCGCCTCCTCGGCCACATTCGGATTGTACTTGGGATGGAACTGCCTCAGGTAGTGGGCCGGACGATAGGGCTCGGTCGGCGCGCCCGAGAAGTGGATCACGCTGAACGACGGATAAGGCTGCGGGAAGCTGAACCTGATCGTGTAGTCGTCGACCTTTTCGATGCCGAACCGGTCTCCGCCCAGCAGCCAGACCGCCGAAGTGGCCGGATAGAGGTCGGTGTTGTACTTCCAGTCCTCGAAGAAGAAGATGATGTCGTCGACCGTGAACGGCACGCCATCCGACCACTTCACCCCCTCGCGCAGCTTGATCGTGCACTCGGTGAAGTCGTCGTTGAACTCGTAGCCTTCGGCGAGATCGGGATAGATCTCGCTGAGATCGTTGGAGAACCGGAATAGCCCGGTGGCCTGGCCGATCTGCAGGTCGTTGGTGGTTTCCGGGGCCATGCCGGCGCCGAAGAGGCGGCCCCCATAGGTGCCGATCTCGTTGGTCGGCGTGACGACGACCGGATTGCGCGGCAGACGCTCGGCGACTGGCGGCAGCTCGCCGGCGGCCACGCGCTCGGCCAGCATCGGCGCCTCGTTGTACTGCGCGGGTTGGGCATGGACGGGGCTGACGAACTTCGGCAGCACCGCGCTGCCGACAACCGCCCCGGACAACATAAGGTTGAACTGGCGACGGGTCATGCCGGCCCGTCCCAGAGACGTCCTGTCCTGAGTCATTCTCCCTCCTCCGTGGCGCCATCCCCTGGCGCCGATCGCGTCAATTCCTCCTCTTGCGCCTGG
>Ga0065721_10005503_pt1 | contig 18174 bp, 5 predicted proteins | sample Mesricmetagenome_FD_59108 | JGI IMG/M metagenome (GOLD analysis project Ga0065721, IMG submission 59108) | Mesophilic microbial community from rice straw/compost enrichment Sample: eDNA_1 v2 (version 2) | ecosystem: Engineered > Solid waste > Grass > Composting > Bioreactor | place: USA: Davis... | reverse complement strand
CGTCCCGATCCGGATCGGGATCCCACGCATGGACGATCAGCGAATTCACGCCGACCCTCGTAGGCTGGCCAGATACCACTCCTGTGAAGGAATTGTAGACGATGCCGGGAGCTGAACCCTCTACCGTGAACTTCGGCGTGACGGTTGCGGGATCTCCTCCCTCACGGATGATCGCCTGGTCGACGTAGGTCTTGGTCTCGACGACAAGGTTGTCCCAGTAGTAGTCGTCCGGCGTCAGATCCGTAACCGTGATGATCAGGTTGCCCTGGCCGTCTTCCGTCTTGACGTCGCCGCTGTCTTCCGGCTGCGTGACCGGAGGCTCGACGGGAGGCGTGACCGGTGACGGCGGCGATGCATCCGTCACGCCTCCGAGCTTGTAGCGGTAGACGATCTCGTCGGCGGCGGCCGACTGGCCCGCCGCGCCAAGCGCCACGGCGAACACGACCGTGCATGCCAGTGAGCGGATCAGCTTGCTGCTGTGTTTCATGCGGAATTCCCCCGGAAGAATGACCCGAATACAAATACTCCCTTCCATGATGCGGGGAAATGAGCCGGCACGCGAATCTTAAATTGACATGGTGGCGGATGCTCGAGGAAGGATTGGTTATCCATGCCCGACGCTTCAGCTTTCGAAGCGATATGTCCCTTGAGCGCAGGATTTGGCCGGATTCAGGCGTTGGCTCTCATGAGGTGCTGACGGCACTCCCTCCTTCCAACTGAACGACTCCATCACCGGCGGATCCCGCCCCTAGTTCGCCCGACGGCCGATTTGGCAGACGACCGTCTTCCCTGGCGTCGCCGTTCCCATAAAGTGTGGATCCGGCAGGCCCCGCCGCGCGCATGCTTCGCGGCGGGGCGCTGTGCCGTCGACGGCCTCCGGAAGATCCGCCACCCCTTTCGGGTCGGCACCACCCGCAAAGACGGTTCCCGGAGCGTACTCGCCGGGTGGAGGAGACCACATCCGGCTTTCCTGTCCTCCCACTAGAGAGGACGCGGCAATGGATATGCTGCCGGGGGATCCCGGTCAACGTCGATGGATACGTCAGGAGCAAGAAAGCTAAACAAATTCAGTCGGTTCAGTGACTTCTTCCGCCATAACAAGGACTTGTCAGGACGGATATGCAAACCTGAAGGAAAGATCTGCTATTTCTTTCTGCCAAGCCACGTGACAGCACCGGCCAGCCCGACAAGTGCGAGCAGCCACCTCAGGCAGCAGGCAACGAGGTAGAGGCCGAATACCGCAGCCGGATGCACGTGGAAGAGCCAGAAGAGCAGGGCTGACAAGATGCCCAGCGCGGCGATCTGCCAGAAGGGAATGATGACGATGACGGCGATGGCCAGGATCGCATACAGGATGAACAGCATTGTAACCCCATGGATGGTCACAGATAGATGACCACGAATCCTTCGCTGCGCAAGAGGAAACATCTTCTCGCCCCTGCTGCAGGCACCTCAATTGCGCCGACAGATTGCTGAAAGTATTGTATTAACCATATTCAGGGGGAATGCGCATGCTCAGGAAAATCATCCACGTCTTCGTAGCGACGTCCATGACAGTCGTTCCGGTTGGCGCTTCCGCTTCCGACCAGTACTTCTTCCGTTACAAGGCACCGATCAAGGCCAGCCTCGAGGTTCCGCCGGAAGTCGATGACACCGAGTACGGAGTAGGCAACGACATCGTCGCCTACTATGTCGCCCCCATAGGATACGATTTCTCCAAGAAGATACCCGTGGCAACGCAGGACGTGGTCGACTGGCGCAAGGATAGCGGCGACATTCCGGATGGCATCGGTTTCGACCCCGAAACTGGCCGGCTTTTCGGGACGCCTTCGACGGAGGATGCCGACACCGCGCTGTTCCACGGCTACGACGCGGGCGGCAACCGCATCGCCCGGGCCGAAATCCACTTCACTGTCTTCGAACCCGTCGGCGTTCCGTCCCTGGTGGACTTCTATGCCCACACGGGCACCTACTTCTACGGCGAGATACCCAACCCCGAAGGCGTGACGGTCCATACGTGGAAACCGATCGTTGACCATGCCGATGGCATGACGCTTTTGAACTCCGCCTTCCAGGGAACCCCTGAGCGCGCCGGCACCTACGGCGTCGCCTGGCGCGGCTTCGATTATCTCGGCCGCGAGGTTGCATTCGCGCATGGCGAGTTCCTTGTGGAGGAAGGCCCGCTCGTCGAGGAGGTCGCCGGCAGCGAGATCCGCCGCATCTTCGGCGACCAGACCGCAGACAAGTCGCGGGGCGGCACCTTCAAGGTCACCCCGACAGTCCGCCGCTCTCTCGGACCCGTCACCTACAAGCTTGTTCCCGAGACGGTAAGGCCAGACGGTCTCGGCTTCTCGTCCGCAACAGGCATCCTCAGCGGCGTGCACGACACCTTCGAAACCTCCGCGACCTTCCGCATCGAGGCACGCGACAGCTACGACGGCACAACGGGTCTTTCCTCGCCGTTCAAGCTGACCACCCTTCCTGCCGATGTCGATCTGTCGCAGATGCCAAACCTGACCGGCACGGTCGGGGTACCATACAGGCGCGGGATCCGGGCTGCAAACGTGGTGCCGGGAGCAACCTGGGCGGTTCTGCAGGGTGTCCTTCCCGATGGCCTCGTTCTCGATGCGCAATCCGGTGTGATCTCCGGAACTCCTCTGAAGAACGAGATCCAGCGCGACATCGTGATCGGCGTTTCCGGGCCAGGCATGAATCCTGCCCAGAGCGGCGCATTCCAGTTCCGCATCTATTCCGAACCGATGACGACGGTGACCGAGCCTCTGCATGTGAGGATCGACACTCCCTTCTCCACAGCGGGCGTCAAGGTCACCGAAGGCGGCTCCGAGGGCTACACGACCTCCGTCTCGAGCCTCAGGGACGGCCTCTCGTTCGACAGCCAGACTGGTGTCATCTCTTCTGCCGACGGCATCACTGCCGCCGGATACTACGACCATTCCATCATTGTGGAGAGTGGAAGCCGCCGTCAGCACGTCTGGCAGGTTATCCGAGCCTATCAGCCGCTTTCGATCTCCTACGACAACACCGAGGTGGCCCGGTACGACTGGCTCAACCTGCGCCCCTCGCTGAATGCCGACAGCGTCATCGGAACCGCGAAATATTCGATAGCCGACACTGACGGCGACCCGCTCCCAGACTGGCTGGTCTTCAACACCAGGACAGGCCGCATCTCCGGCTATCCGGAAAGACCCGAGACAGCAGGCGTGACCTACGGCCCCTATGTCGTCACCGCATCGGACGACCAGGACACCGAAGATTCAGATCCCTTCACCATCACCGTCAGGGAACGGGACGACATCGAACTATCGGTCTACGACCGAGACCTGCAGCGCTTTGTCCACAACGGCTACAGGCTGGCCTGGGCGTCGAAATCACGCGGTGGCGTGACCTACACCCTCGAGAACAAGCCTGCGAACTGGCCCGACAGCCTGCGCCTCAACTCCGACGGATGGCTTGTCGGACGCTCCGAGGATACGGTGGGCACTGTCTATTCAGGCATCGTGATCAAGGCGAAGGACGGTGAAGGATTCGAGGCTTCCAGCGAGCCGTTCGATCTGACGGTTCTGGAGCCGGAAGCCCTCGGAGGCCTCTACGGGTATCTCAACCAGACAGTGGAGTGGACGGAAGGCATGCCGCTTTCGGGCATCCTGCCGCCGCTGCGCAACGGCTACGGCGACCTTTCCTATGCCTTCGACGCCCCATTCGAACTTGCAGTGAAGGATGCCCTGGAAGGCACATATGAAGGGACGCCCACGGAAATCGGAACGCGAGACTTCGGGTTCACCATCGATGACGAGACGGACCGGGTTCCGGCCAAGGGCAAGCTGACCCTGAAGATCAACCCGAAGCCGGTGTCAGCCGATCCCGCTTCCTATGCCTTGAACAGGGCTGCGCGCTTCGATGGCGAGATTCCTGTGATCGAGGGCGGCACGAAGCCGTTCAAATACGCCCTGACGGGCACGCTGCCGAAGGGAATGTACTTCTCCAATGGTCGCCTCTACGGAATTCCTGCAGAAGAGGGCAGCTATCCGATCTCGAACGCCGTGACGGACAATGCTGGCGCGACTGTCACTTCCTCATTCACGCTCGAAGTCGGCGCTCCTCTCCCTCTTGAGATCGAGTATCCGACAACGACGCTCGTCGAGGGCAAGTCGGGCCTGAACGGTGTCCTTCTTTCACCCACTGTGAAGAATGCCATGCCTTCGGCCAGCAGCATCACCTGGACGGGCGCGACAGGGAACCTTCCGTCCGGCGTGACCTTTGCTGACGGCCAGTTCGTCGGCACACCCGCGGAAGCCGGAAGGTTCCCCGGCATTGTGGTTGGTGCGACAGACGGCGAGGGACGCAGCGCCACCGCAACCATCGAGCTGGTGGTGACGAAGGACGGGCCAGTCCAGTTCGAGGACGTCACCTTCAGGCACCGCAAGGGATCCGTATTCACCTCCGCATTGAACGCGGCAAACGTCGTCGATCCTGTCGAATACACGTCGACCGACCCGGCAGGCATGCCGTACGAGCTCGTGCTCAATGGCTCGACGGGGACGATCACTGGATCCTTCTCCGAAGTCGGCACCTACACCGCCACCGTGACCGCAACGGACGACATGGATCGTTCGAAGAGTGCCGTCGTCACATTCGAGATCGTGGGCGACCTTTCGGTCAGCGCTGCGGACATCACGTTCAAGCAGTACAGCGCGGCCCCCGGCACCGAAGCCACTGTCGAGAATGCTGTCGGCACCGTGAGCTACGCCCTTGTCGAAGGATCGCTTCCCGCGGATCTCTCCATCGATCCGGCCACCGGAGCTGTCTCAGGCACGCCTGACGATGAGGGCACATACCCGGACCTCGTCATCGAAGCGACGGATGCCGACGGCACCAGAACACGCTCGGAACCGTTCACGGTCACTGTCGAGCAGAGGGATCCGCTCGTCCTCGAGGCACCGGCGGCACTGTCCCTGAAGCGCTTCTCCGTCTCCACATTCTCGGCGAGGGCGGCGGACGCCATTCCTCCCGTGCGCTACGAGGTCACGCCGGATCTTCCGGCTGGTCTCGCCCTTGCGCAGGACACGGGATCGATCGTCGGAACCTCTGACGAAATCGTCCCCGCAACCGTCTACACGCTCAAGGCGATCGATGCCAAGGCTGGAGAACTCGGCACCGACATAGCGAGCTTCACCCTTTCGGTCGCCGAGCGGGATCCGCTGTCCATTTCCGGAGAGGATTCGTTCGCATTCCCGCAGCATCTCGACGGGAGCGTCTCCTATGCAGCCGTCAATGCCGTAGATGGAGCAACATTCAGCATCAGCCCGGCACTGCCTGACGGACTGGTGCTCGATCCCGCAACAGGAAAGATCTCGGGCACGTCGCATTCCGTCGTGCCTCCGGCGCAGTATGTCATCGAAGCCGTCGACGCGAAGGGAGGGCCGCTGGGATCCAGCCAGAAGAGCGTGACACTGTCTGTCAAGGAGCGAGACCCGCTCGGCATCGCGGGTTCCGACAGCTATGTGTTCCCTCAGTACTTTGCCGGCGAGGTTTCATACACAGCCGTATCCGTGATCGGCGACGCCAGCTTCGCCATAGCTCCCGCGCTTCCGGATGGCATCGAACTCGATGAGACAACAGGCATCATCTCCGGAACCTCCCAGACCAGAATGGCGGACACGCAATACACGCTTTCGGTCACGGACAGCCACGACACCTTCTCAAGGACGATCACGCTCTCCGTCGGCGACCGCACGCCGCTCGTCATCAACACCGCCGCGCAGCAGTCGGCCATACTCGGAACCGAATACTTGCTCGCTCTCGAGGCCGGCAATGTCGTCGGCGATGAAGTGACCTGGGAGCACGTTTCCGGCGATCTGCCTGCAGGCGTCGAGTTCGATCCGGCAACCGGGACATTCTCCGGCACCCCGGCCGAATTCGGTGTGGTTTCGAACGTGACGATCCGTGCGACAGACGGATTCGGCGGCTCCGCCGACCGGACATTCGTCTTCAGGATACTCCAGGATGGAACCCCGATCACGCTGTCCGCATCCGGTGCCACGACGCGCGTAGGCCACGCGTTCGACATCCCGCTTCCGATCGCCGACAACCTCGTGGGCGAACCTGTCTGGTCTGCCTCGGCAGGATCCACAGGGATCACCATCGACAGGAAGACCGGCAGCCTGACCGGAACGCCGACTTCCGTCTTCTCGAACGAGGACGTCCTGGTTTCCGTCACAGACGCGTCGGGCAGGAAAACGGAACAGACCATCAAGGTCACCTCCGCTCCTCCGATCACGGTTACGGCACCGACAAGGCTCGACCTGACGTTCAACTACGCGCTGCCGCCTGAAGCAAGGGCGACTGCCACGGACGCTGTGGGCGCAGTCACCTGGACCCTCTCCGGCGACATTCCGGATGGCATCTCCGTCGACCCCGCAACCGGAATGCTGACCGGCAAGCCGCTGCGGAATGGCACCTTCACCGCCTATCTGACTGCTGCGGACACTCTTCCCGGCCAAACACGCTCCCAGCCAATCACGATCAGCGTCGTCATGAACGAGGATCCGCTTGAGCTGGCAGTGACCGACTTCGTGACGAAGGTGGGCTATCCGGTCGAGACGGCCACTCCCGTCTACGGCAACAACCTCGGCCCCGTGACCTTCTTCTCGGGCGACCTCTCCAGAACCGGTCTGACACTCGATCCTGATACAGGCGTGCTGTCGGGCACCGCACAAGCGGTTGCCGACGAGTTCATCAATGTCTCCGTGAGGGACACCGGGACGGACCGCGTCACCTCGAAGCCTCTCCACTTCCGGGTTCTGCCCAACATGCAGATCACGCTTCCAACCCAGGTCAACATCGCGGCGCTTTCGAACTTCGCGCCCATCGCTCCGGCACGCAACTACGTGGTGGGCGATGCCGTGTGGGAGGAACTCGACCAGACCTCCGCCAAGCTTCCCGAAGGCGTGACATTCGACACCGTCACTGGCACGTTCAGGGGCAACGCGAAGGAGATCGGCACGTTCGGCCCCTTCACGATCACCAGCACCGACAGCCTCGGCGACCGCGGCGTGTCCAACAGCTTTGTCGTCAAGGTCAATCCGGGTGCCACCTTCATCGGTCTTGCGGCCGCGGCGCAGCCGCTTCCGGACGGCGAGAAGAGGCTGGCCGGATATTCCTATGACTTCAAGCAGCATCTGACCTATGTCGGCATGGATGTCAGCGAGATCACGTGGTCTCTCGGTGGCGGGGCACCTCCCGGCCTCAAGATTCAGAACGGCATCCTGTCCGGGACGCCGACATCCGAGGGCGTCTTCACCTTCGAAGTCGGCGCGGCGCATGGAGCAGTGAGCGCCAGACGCAGCTATACGCTCACTGTCGGACTACCCGACATCTCCCTGACCTTTACAGGAGGCGCACTTCCCGAGGGCAAGAAGAAGACGGCGATGCAGTCGATCGCCTACCAGGCCGATCTCAGGACACGGACGACGGCGACTGGGTTCCCTGCAGACAGGGTGACATACAAGTTGGTCGCAGTGGACGGCGAACAGCTTCCGCCAGGCATCGGCCTCGCAACCAACGGCGTCCTCTCCGGCACGCCCACGACCAAGGGCCTCTACACGTTCACCGTGATGGCATCCTTCCAGGACAACACGGAGAAGGCGGAGGCGACCGCGCAGCACACGATCGATGTCACTTCGCCCATCGTGATCGGCTTGGACACTTCGCCGCTTCCCAATGCCATGAAGCGCCTGTCGACCTACTCGTTCGACTTCAGGACTCGTCTTGACGCCACCACGACCGGCTTTGCGACCTCGGGCCTGCGCTGGGCCATGCTCGCCGACGAGCCGGGCACGGAACTGCCTCCGGGCCTGGCGCTTAGCACGACCTCTGGCATTCTCAGCGGCAAGCCGACACTATCCGGCACCTACGAGTTCATCATACGCGCATCGGTGGAAGGCGAGGAGAAGCGGGTGCGATACACACTCGTCGTCGACAAGCCGGCGACGGAGCTTGATATCCAAGACGGCGTGCAGCTACCCGAAGGCGAGCTGTACATCCCGTACTCGTTCGACCTGAAGCCCGGTCTGGTGAACACCAACATTCCGGTCTCCTCGATCCAGTGGTCCGCGGAGGGGCTGCCCCCAAGCATGACGATCGCCAACGGCGTCATCTCCGGACCTCCGAAGGCGTTTGGAACATTCCCAGTCACGGTCAAGGCATCCTACGTTGATGGAACCGACGAGAACGTCGAGACCACGCAGGACTACACGCTGACGATCATCGAAGGCGACACGTCGCTGGTGAACTGGACGTTCTCCGCACAGCCCGGCCTTAGCTGGAGCAGCAACGGCTACTACTCCTACACATCCTCCAACCCGATCCTCTACGAGGTGACCCTCTATGACGGGGACGTCGACCTGACGCCATATCTGACCCGTGTCAGTGGTAGCATCAATCTGTTCGACGGCATCCTCACCAGCTCGGTTCATGTCCCCGGCTCCAACAATCGCGCCGTCGCAAACTTCACCGTCCAGATCCCTGCGAAGTTCAACGTCACGAAGGTCATTGTGACCAAGAACACGAACAGCACCTTCCACAGGATGGCTATCACTTCGGCATCCCCTGCCAAGACAGGTTTCGAAGTGTCAGCGTCTTCGGGAGGCGGCAGCGGCTACACCAAGGTAACCTTCCTGAGGCCATGACATAGGAACGCCTCGCTCAATGTACCGGGGCGTTCCTATCGAAAGGATCCTAACGATCATCTGCCAGATGGAGCCAGCAGTCTGAACCTCCTTTTCGTATGTAGCCAGAACCGCCTGCGTAGCCCCACTGCCGAGCATCATTTCAGCCTTGAAGAAGGTGTGGAGGCGCTTTCGGCCGGAACGAACGCATCGGCTGGCGTGCCCTTGTCCGTAGATCTCGTCGGGTGGGCCGATATCGTCTTCTGCATGGAGAAGATCCATGTCCGGAAGGTCAGGCAGCGGTTCGGGAGATTTCTCAGGGGACGGGTCGTCTGCCTCGATATCCCCGACCGCTACGGATACATGCAGCCCGATCTGGTTGCTCTGCTTGACCGGAAGGTCAGGCCGCACCTGCGCCGGACATAATGATCCGGATTATCCGGCGCTCTGAGAGCAACACCGTCCCGATCCTTGCGGTTGGACCGCAATCATTTGTTGACAGGCCCCGGAGCCGCGATGACCATTCCATGGAACGCATTGGAGTCCATCAATGAACATCGTCAAGTCCGTCAAAGATCGCGCCGCCGGGATCTGGAAGCGGTTCAACACCTTCCGCAGGGAGCGTCCCGACGCTTTCGCGGCGCGCATCTTCGGCGGCATCGCTCTCTCGATCCTTCTCTCCGTCGCCACATGGTACCTGCTTCAGCCGCAGACCATATCGCTCACGAAACTGATCGAGGAGGTCGGTGCGAAGCGGGTCGTCGCTGCGGAGATCATGACCCAGAGTCCCGGCTACCGCGTGGTGGTGACGATCGACGGCGAGGAGTACCAGGCCAAGGTTCCCGGCGGACCTCTCACGGGCACGTCCGAGGATGGGATGGGCATTGTCCAGCTCCTTGAGTCCAGCGGCGTCGAGGTCGAGTTCGTCAATGGCCTGGTGCAGTGGCTCCAGATCATCATGGCGCTGCTGATGCCGCTTCTCTTCCTCTTCATGATCGGCTTCATGTTGTGGCACCAGTTCATGGACGGCATGAGCGCATGGATGAACGTGGTCAGGAACGTCAAGACCCGGTTCGAACATGTGGCGGGTGCTGACGAGGCCAAGCTCGAGATGCAGGAGGTTCTGTCCTTCCTGAAGGCAGACAAGGACTCCTTCGTGAAGACGGGGGCGCGCACGCCACGCGGTGTCCTGCTTTCAGGCCCTCCCGGCACCGGAAAGACACTGCTGACGAAGGCGATGGCCGGCGAGGCCGGAATGTCGTTCATCGCGGTCAGCGGCAGCGACTTCCAGTCCAGCTTCTATGGCGGGTCGCAGCGCCGCGTGCGGTCCCTGTTCGCCTACGCCCGCAGGATCGCGCCTTGCATCATCTTCATCGACGAGATCGACGCCATCGCAGCCAAGCGGTCGGAGGCGAACGACGTCTTCTCCAAGGAGTCGAACGGCACGCTGAACCAGCTCCTCGTCCAGATGGACGGCTTCAACCGGAACGACGACATCATCGTCATCGGTGCGACAAACCTCGTTGAACAACTCGATCCGGCAATCAAGCGCCCCGGCCGCATGGACAGGCATATCGAGATTTCCCTGCCGGACCAGAAAGGCCGCACGGAGATCCTGAANGTCCATGCCGCGAAGCGGGAGATGACGGAAGACGCCGACATGGAGACGGTTGCACGCGGCACGCCCGGNTTCTCCGGCGCGCAGCTCGAGAACCTGGTCAACGAGGCGGCCATCTTCGCAGTCCGCGACGGACGAAGCGCCATCAGCGGCAGGGATCTGGAGGCGGCGAAGAACAAGGTCATCATGGGCCTGGAGCGCAAGTCCATCCGCATGTCGGAGCAGGAGAGCCGCCTGACGGCCTATCACGAGGCGGGACACGCGCTCGCGGCCTGCCTGAACCCTCTGTGCGATCCTGTCCACCGGGCAACCATTGTTCCGCATGGGCGGGCGCTGGGGATGGTCGTGTCGCTTCCGGAGCGCGACCGCTTCTCGCTTCCTCTCGGCAAGCTGAAGGCCGATCTCGTCATGGCGATGGGCGGCCGCGCGGCCGAAGCCATCGTCTTCGGCGATGACATGATCACGTCGGGCGCAGAGGGCGACATCGACCACGCGACGAAATACGCGACGGCGATGGTGACCCGCTGGGGCTTCAGCAAGAAGATCGGCCTTGTCAGGGTTCCAGACGACCATGCCGCCAACGATCCCGTCGTCAGGGAGGAGATCCGCTCCATCGTGGCTGCCGCCTACGCCGACGCGCGGGAGATGCTGGCGTCTCATCGCGACAAGCTGGATGCCATCGCCGAAGCCCTCCTCGACAAGGAGAGCCTTTCAGGCGACGAGGTGAGGGCGCTCGCAGGGGCTGACGCCAGCGAGAACATGGCCGCGGCTGCCTGATCAAAGCAGATCCGACCATCCAAGGAGGCGCGCCGAGCGCCTCTTTTCCCATGCTATCGGAGGATACCCCTGTTTCCGAGATCCTGCAGGTAGTCGTCCAGCGAACACCCCGTGAAGCGGGTGCAGCTTCGCCTTGGCGTTCGAGATCATCTTCACATAGGAGAGGCGGTGAAGTTCCCGCAGCATGGCATCGATCAGAACGTAGACCTGGAACAGATCGGGGTCACCTGATCCTGAACCATACTGGGGTGCGCAACCCCTCGTGGTCGATGATCTTCCTCGAGCGGCTGCGGAAGTCGAGATCCATCGCCAGCCGCGAACTTCCGGCCTTCTCCCTGAAGGCCTGGCAATGCGCCCGGGCAACCATATGTTTGGCGACCCTGAAGATATCCTCTCGGCATAATGGACAGACGATCTGGAAGCCCGCGATGTCGTCGTGCCCAACCTCGGGAGCCTGCACGTATTCGCCAAGAAGGTTCGAATATGCGTCCCTAACGCCGGCGCAATATTGATTGGGGGCCAGCACGGTCAACAGACGCGCCACAATTGTTGACAATGACTTCGTCCTCGGATACTCCTGCCTCACGACCTTGTAGGAGAAGATCATGACCAGCCTCTCGAACTGCCCGAACTGCAAGCGCGGGTTCCTTGCAAGCGCAGACGGAGCCTACTGCCCCGAATGCTGGTCGGCGTGGAGCCGCAACGACGGCTCGTTCGAGGAGCGCACCCAGCCATGGCCGAAGGAGACCTCGGCGACGGCCACGGTCGACGTCGACCACAACCAGCTCGACAGTTTTCTGGCCGCGGCCACCCGCAGCGGACTGACCCATGAAGTTCTGGCGGAAGTGGGGCCGGGCGGCGGCAACCCGCACGTGGCTCTCCACGGTGTTGACCGCGGACACCTCTGGCGCTTCCTCCGCGCCCACTACGATCCCGAGATGCCGAACGAGGACTTCGACCTCTACTGTGCCGAAGCGGCCTGACCGACAGCAGTAATTGTGATCTGCCGCAACGGGCCAGGCAGAAACTACCCCTCCCTTCGGTTCTGCAAAGCAAGAGAGGCGAGCCTTCACCCGCCTCTCTTGCCATTTTAGCTGTCTTCCCCTCAGAAGTTGAAGGCCTGGAACGTACCGCTGCGCGGATCATCGACAGTGCTCCTGAACAACTGGGTCAGCGTGCCGTCAGGATGCTTCACGTTGAGCGAGATGTCCTTGAAGTAGGCGTCCTGATACACGTCGTTGCGCTGGTAGACCACGAGCTGGTTGACGTTGAAAGTGGCGGGGATCTTGATGTCGATGCCATTGTCGCCACCGGCCACGTTCACGCAGTACAGGTCGGTGGTGTGAGTGAGACGGGGATCCTTGAGGACGTCGACCTGACCATAGTTGCTGTTGACACCAGTGAGGGTAGCCTCCGGGAATACGTCGATGCCATCGGCAAACAGCTTGACGTGACCGAAGCAGGCGTGCCCGTGCGTCGAGGCGTGAACCCTAAGCCTGAGCACCTTTCTGTCTGGCTCCTTCGGCATGGTCAGGACACCTTCTGCCTCCGCTCCGTCCATGAGATCCTTCACCGCAATGTGGATCACGATGTCGTCGGTGATCGAAGCCGGAGGTGTGCCGGAGACTACGCCCGTCTGAGGGTTGATCGAGAGGAACGGCGGAATATCCGGCGACGAGAACCTGAGCTGCCCCAATGTTCCTCCAGTGACGACCGGGGCGTTCGAGGTAAAGGCATATCCGGCTTCGTAGGTCTTCTCGCTAATCGCGATCACAAGGGCAGGACGAACCATGACGAGGTGGCCGATCGCAGCGGATCGTCCGAACTCGTCGGTCACCGTGATGGCGATGTCCTTCCTGCCCTGCTCCGAAGCACTGTAGGCCGGATGTTCGTACGCGCCCGTCTCGCTGTCGAAGCTTCCGCGGCCGAGACCCGAGATGGTGTACGAGACATTGCCGCCCGTGTTGTCGAAGATCGGGGCGTCGAGTTCAAGCGTGTCACCGACGCGGAGGTTGTGGACTGTCTGCTGTCCCGCTGCGGCAACGATGCTGCCCTCAGGTGAGACGCCGAGCCAGAAGGGGGCCGTCGCATCCTCGTCGCCCGCCGACGACTTCACCGTGATGACGAAGTCGCGGATCACGAAGGATTCGGTCGGCGTTCCGGAGATCCGCCCGGTCGCTGGGTTGAAGGAAAGTCCGTACTGGGTCAGGTCATGGCTGGCTGTGAACGTTGTTCCGCCATAGGTCCATGGGTGGTTCTTCACGTCGTCCACGACGATCGGCTGGAGATAAGTAATCTGTGCGCCGACGTGTCCGAGGATCGTCCGGTTAAGATCCGAGATGACGGGCCGAGCATCCACCTCGGAGACGACGATGCTGAAGACGTTGGACACCTGATTGTCGATCCTCGTCATGCCGCCCGACTGGAAGGTGTCGGTCGCACGGATGCGCAGGCCGGGATAGGTTCCGGCTGCCGCAGTGACATTGGCATTGCTGATGACACCGGTCGCCTCGTCGAGGATGAACCCTGTCGGCCAGTTCTCGGGATCCACCTTCTCGTAGACTACGGTGCCGAGCTTGTAGTCCGTCAGGATGGTGCGGTTTAGCGCGTCGCCCTGCCGGATCTCCACCTGCTCGGGAACCGTGACTCTCATCGCAGGCACGACCGAAACCTTCACAGGCCGGGACGTGACGCGGTTCGTGGAGTCGGTGACGTAGACGTTGACAGTATGGTCGCCAGCGGCTGCAACCGTTCCCGCAAGCTCGCCTGTCGACTGATCGAGCGAAACCTGCCCTCCGAACTGGCCGGAGAGGTCATAGGAGTAGAAGCGCAGGCCGCCGAAGTAGTTGTCGGCGTCCGCCTGCATCGAGAACGGATGCCCCACCTTGGTCTTCACGTCGGCCATCTCGAGTCCGATCGCATCAGTCGAAAGGAAGACGTTGAAGGACACAGACAGGCTTGCAGTGCGGCCGAGGGCGTCGGTCGCGCTTACAGTGATCCCGTCGTAGCGGCCCATCTGTGCTACCGTTCCGGTGAACTTCCCGGAGAAGTAGGCACCCTTGCCGTCCGTCCTGACGGTGATGCCGGGCGGCAGCGTACCCGTCACGGAGAAGGCAGAAGCCTTTCCATAGGCGGCATACTGAGGCGTGACCGACATGATGCCGTTGCCACCGGGAACGACGACGCCCTTCGGGTTCTCAGACGACTTGAGGGCGAAAGCCGCGCTCGGCTGGACATTCACCACGATCTCCTGGGAGGACGTGTTGTTCGCCAGACGGCTGGACGTGTCCTGCAGGTACCCGTCCGCATGGCTGTCCCTTGCCACGAGCCTGAAGGCGAAGGTTCCCGTCTTCGAAGGAACGCCCTTGAGCGTCAGCGCCGTCCTGTCGAACACGATCGCGTCGTCGGGGAGTTCGGATGCCGTGGTGGCCGATCGGCTCGATCCGCCTGCGATCCAAGTGTAGGTCGAGCCATCGAATGCGACCGCGGTGCCGGGGAGGTCGCCCTCCACCGAGTACGACAGCGTCCCGATCCTGTTTTCGACGTAGGGAGTGAAGGTCACGTCGATCGGATCGCCCATGTCTCCGGAGAGCTGGCGGGAGACCAGCGACTTCTGGATGGAAGGCAGCGTCATCGACAGGGGTGCCTGCACGTCGAAATGAATCCCGATCCGATCCACTCCGAGGGTGCGGTCGTCCGCGTCGCGGGCGTCGGTCACGATGTGCCGCTTGCCCGGTGTGGCGAACCGGCTGCCTGCCACGTACTCGCCCGTGACCTGGTTGAATACCAGGCCTGCCTCGGTCGGCGAGGGATGCGTGTTGAAGGCAACCGGGGCGACTGCGTTGACCACAGGAACCTCGGGAGTGCGGAAGGGCTCGTCCACGCGAAGCAGCTTGCCCTTGCCCGCGGTCTCCTTCCATCCCTGGGGCCATTCAGGCCAGTCGGCGAAGCTGCCGCTGGACTGTCCAAGCATGATCGCGCCGTCCAGCGTGGAGAGGACAGTCAGAGGTGCCGCGGTCGCATTGAAGCGGCCTTCGGCGTCCGTCGCCGTCACGGCGATGTCCCATCGTCCGAGCCTTGAAGGCGATCCGACGACGGCACCCGTGGCCGGATCAAGCGAAAGCCCGGCGGCCGCGAGGAGCGCTTCCGACGCGGCATCGGCCGACCAGACGAGCGGAGCCTTGTAGGATCCCTTCACAACCGGAGTGGCCGCCTCTCTTCCCCGCAGGGCCATCGTAGCCTCGTCCACGAGGAACTTGGACACGGCAGGCTCGTAGGCGACTGCAATGGGCGCGGCCGCGGCCACCGTGATGGCGAAGGGCCGGGTCCAGTTCCGCAGAAGCTCGCCGCCAGCCCCGAGGCTGGTCGACTTCAGGACGATGCCTGAAATGACCTGGCCCTCTGCGGCATCGGTGGTTCCGGTTAGCGCGCCTGTGGCAGTATCCACGCCCAGACCAAAGGCGGAGATGTCGGTTCCGCGGTCGGTGTCGACCGACCACTCGGCACGACCCCAGTAGCCGTCGTTCCGTGTCGGCATGATGGGTGCATCGAGCAGTTCAGCCCTTGCCAGGCGCGGAAGCACATATCCGTCTTCCATGAAGGCGAAGGGATAGTCGCGGATCCTGGCGTCGATGACCAGCGTGCCAGTCCTGCCGCGGGCATCCTTGAACTGGACTGATATGGATCCTTCGAAGGCTTCGGTCGGGACGCCCTCGAACGCACCCGTCGCGGGATTGAAGGCCATGCCACCCGGAGCCGCTGGCGACGAGGACACGAACTCCACCTCGTCGACACCGCCGATGACGGTCAGCGGATCGATGAGCGAGCGCAGATCGGGGAATGAGACGACTGTCCGCGTCTCACCCTCGTCCGTTCCCGCGACAGTGCCGGAGACCACCGATGCCATCCTTTGCGTCGGCGACTGCCAGTCCTGCAGGACGACGGTGAATTCCTTCGAGGCGGTGGATCCGTCGGTGTCGGTTACCGTAGCCACGAACGGGCCATAGGTGCCGCGAGCTGCGTAGGGGATACCGGCTTCGGCTGTCACGTCGCCGTTCTTCGGGTCGATCGAGAGCCACGACGGCACGGTCGAGCCGTCCTTTGCGGCAAGCGACCATGCCTGTTCGAGACCGCGCGCGGCCGAAGGCTGCACGACGGTGAAGCTGTCGAGGGTCTGCTTCCTGTCCCATTCGACGCTGAACCTGTGCTCGGCATTGAGGTTCAGGACGATGGGATCCCTGTCCTCGACCACGATGCTGAACTCTTCCGACGTCACGGTCTCTCCGGAATGATCCGTCATCGTCGCCGTGAATGGGCCATACGTGCCGGCAGGTTCGGTCGTCGCACCGGAGACGAAGCCGTCGCCATCGATGACGATGCCGTGCGGGAGCGCCTGCAGGTTCGTGTAGGTGAACTTCGGCATGGCGGAGCCGTCCACGTCGGGAATGACTGTGTCCTCGTCGAATGGCAGCCGCGCGATGGTCGCGGGCTCTGCCATCCTCTTCGCCTTGATGTCGGCGACCGGGCCGATGGAGAGTTCGCCATGGACTTCGAGGGTGACGGATCCCGAATGCGTCGAACCGTCGCCGTTGCTGAGCGTGAGTCCGAGAACCTTCGAGCCGGGGTCGGCAGTCTGGCCGCTGACATCGACGCGTTCCTGGTTGAGGGTCGGCGACGTGAGGGACAGATAGGGAAGGGCCGCTGGATCCGTGATCGAGAGGTCGAAGTCGGGAATGCCGCCCGTGATGCCGACGACGCCGTCATAGTAGTCGCCTGCGCGGACATGCCGCTCCTGCGGATCCGTCAGATCGCCGACTGCGACGCCTCCCGCACGCACCTGTACCGTATAGAGGCATTCCCTGCTGCTCACGACGTTGCCGCCGTTGGTGACATCGACGACCACCGTGATGTCCTGGTCGTCGCCGACATTCAACGCACGCCCAGAGATGAGACCTGTCTCCTCGTCGAAGGCAAGACCTTCGGGAAGGGTGCCGGAAACGAGGCTGTACTGCACGTCGCCCTGCACGCCAAAAGGCTTCGGCACGGGAACCGAGATGTCGACCCCGGTGACCAGCGGAATGACGGCTGTCGCGAAGGGATTGCAGATCGGTTGCGGATCACCGGAGCCGAAGGTGAACCAGTTGGAATATCCCACGGTGCCATCGACGTCGACCGCCTTGAAGCGGATCGTCGAGGTCTTGTACGGATCCGTGACAGTCCCATGCAGGCGCAGATCGAGAGGACGGTCATTGGATGAGATCGAACCTGGGAACGGCTGGGCGGCGTCCTTCTTCTCGACATAGTAGCGGACGCCGCGAACGGGATCGATCGCATGGTTCACGGCAAACGGACTCGGCGCGCCGAAGGACATCTGGAGGCCGGGACTCAGCTCGAGCTGGGGCAGGGGCTCGACCATGTCAGCGATCCGGTTGAATGTCGGGCCGTCCTCCACGAGATACTTGCCGAAGTACGTGGCGACGACGTCGCCCTTGTAGTCTCTGCCCGTGATGAGCAGGCGGTAGGTTCCGGCCTTCGTCGGCGTGCCCTGAACATAGCGGCTCTCGAGATCGACGCCGCCGGGCAGGGNCTGCACCTTCGCCCAGGATTCGATGGCCACTCCTTCCGGCAGATCGGAGGGAAGCGGCAGNTCGTCCACCTTGAACTTGCCCGTATGGGCGTAGAGCGTGACGGGGACGGGCGTTCCCTGGACTACGACGACATCGAAGGTAACCGTGGCGCGCGCGACGGAGTTGCCCGAGGAATCGAAGCCTTCAAGCCGCACTGCCGTTCCAGCGGAGGGCATGGTGGCGGTTCCCGTGAACTTGCGGGTGGCTGGATCGAACGCAATGCCTTCTGGAAGCGTACCCGAGACGATCCTCCAGGCGTCGCTTTCCCATTCCGGCTTCAGCGGCAGGAGTTCCTCGAACGGCATCCCCACGCCGGCGACATAGAAGGCGGTCACGCTCTTGGAATCCACATCCACCGGGCCGCCCTGATCCACCTTCGCTCCTATAGCCGATCGGTAGCGGAAGAAGGTCTCTCCGGGCTTGCCAGTAATGGCGGCAGCGGAGCCGACCGATGTCATCAGCATTG
>Ga0065721_10004921_pt1 | contig 18180 bp, 14 predicted proteins | sample Mesricmetagenome_FD_59108 | JGI IMG/M metagenome (GOLD analysis project Ga0065721, IMG submission 59108) | Mesophilic microbial community from rice straw/compost enrichment Sample: eDNA_1 v2 (version 2) | ecosystem: Engineered > Solid waste > Grass > Composting > Bioreactor | place: USA: Davis... | reverse complement strand
TCTTGATAGTAAAGTATGAAAATTTGCGCGAAACTTTTTGCAACTCGATGAAGCAAAGGCGGTCGTTTCACTGTCTTTCAATGTTGGATTGATCCATACTTAGGCAAATCAAACAACTGTTACGTTGTCGCATTTTCGCCAGTAGATGCGGCAGCCAAGCGGGAAAACGGGTCGAGGGTGTGATGATTTTTTCAGGCAGCGCCATAACAGTCGAAGAATTGGGGGAAGGGCTTGTACATCTGCGGTTTGATCTGCAGGGCGAGTCCGTAAATAAGTTTAGTCTCGCATTTTCGCGGGAACTGGGGCAGGCGCTGGACGAACTGGAGCGCCGGTCCGATATCAAGGGAATTCTCATTTCCAGCGCGAAGAGCGCTTTTATTGTCGGAGCCGATATCACTGAATTCGGTCCCGTATTTGCGCAGGGCGATGACGCCGTGCGTTCACATCTGCTCACCAACAGTCGCAATTTCAATCGCCTTGAAGATCTCCCTTTCCCATCTGTTGTCGCCATAAATGGTTATGCGCTGGGTGGTGGCCTGGAAATTTGCCTTGCCTGCGATTTCCGCATCATGAGCGACGGCGCAAAAATCGGTCTTCCGGAAACCAAACTCGGCCTAGTCCCCGGTTGGGGCGGGACCGTACGTTTATCCCGCCTTGTAGGTTTGGACACCGCGGTGGAGTGGATTGCGAGTGGTGGTGAATATAAAGGCCAGGATGCTCTCAAGCGCGGAGTCGTCGATGGCGTGGTTGCAGAAGCAGAATTGATTCCGAGTGCGCTGGAAGTGCTGCGTCGCGCGGCAAATGGCAAGTTGCCTTATCAACAGCGTCGCGAGCAGAAAAAATCGCCGCTGCGGCACAATGATATGGAAGGTTTGCTGGCCTTCGAAAGTTCAAAAATGTTTGTCGGTGCTCAGGCAGGGCGCAATTATCCCGCGCCAGTCGCGGCGATCAAAGCCATGCAAGATGGCGCCAAGCTGGGTCGCGATGACGCGCAAAAAATCGAGGCGGAAACCTTTATTAAACTCGCGCAAACCTCAGCAGCGAAAAATCTGGTTGGACTTTTCCTCAGCGACCAATATATCGGCAAAAAAGCTAAACAGTTGGAGAAGCAGGCGGACGCTGCGGTCAAGCGCGCCGCTGTGTTGGGTGCTGGCATTATGGGCGGAGGCATTGCGTATCAATCCGCCAGTCGCGGCATCCCTATCAAGATGAAAGATATCAACCAAAAAGGAATTGATCAGGGCTTGTCGGAAGCGGCAAAACTGATTTCCAAACGAGTAGAATCCGGTAAAGCAACCGTCGCTGCCATGGCAGAAACCTTGAACCGTATTGAACCAACACTCGCTTACGACGGATTTGCCGAAGTGGATTTGGTTGTAGAAGCGGTGGTAGAAAATCCAAAAATCAAAAAATCCGTTCTTGCAGAAGTGGAAGCGGCGGTAAATCCGTCCACTATTTTGTGTTCCAACACCTCCACGATTTCCATCGATGCCTTGGCAGAATCTCTGAAGCGCCCGGAAAACTTCTGCGGCATGCATTTCTTCAATCCGGTACACGCCATGCCCTTGGTGGAAGTTATTCGCGGCAAAAAAACTTCTGATCAAGCCGTTGCCCGCACGGTCGCTTACGCGAATGCGCTCGGTAAAAAACCGGTGGTGGTGAATAATTGTCCAGGATTTTTGGTCAATCGCGTTCTCTTCCCATATTTCGCCGGTTTCTCCATGTTGCTGAGAGACGGTGCGGATTTTCAAGCGATAGACAAAGTGATGGAGCGTTGGGGATGGCCCATGGGACCAGCCTATTTGCTCGACGTCGTTGGTCTTGATACAGCCGTGCACGCGCAGGGTGTTATGGCCGAAGGATTCCCCGAGCGCATGACCAATAGTTTTAAGCCCGCGCCGGATATTCTTTACGAAGCTGGACGCCTCGGGCAGAAAAACCATAAAGGCTTTTACAACTACGAGAAGGACAAAAAGGGCAAACCCGCTAAGGTTGCCACGCAAGAAAGTTATGCCTTGCTGGCACCCCACGTCGCCACCAAAAAAGATTTCTCTGATGAAGAAATTATCGCGCGCATGATGGTCCCAATGGCGACCGAGCTTGCGCGCTGCCTTGAAGAACAGATCGTTGCATCTCCTGCGGAAGCGGATATGGCGCTGATTTATGGCCTTGGTTTTCCTCCGTTCCGCGGCGGTATATTCCGTTGGTTGGACGAGCAAGGGTTGGATCGATTTATTGCCACTGCGCAACAATTTAAGGAACTCGGCCCTCTCTACCAGGTGACCGAAAACATGCAGAAACTCGCCGCAGAAGGCAAAACTTATTATTAAGCGTGGGAGACGACAGTGAGCCTGAAACCGAGAGACGCGGTAATTGTTGATTACGCACGCACCCCAATGGGACGCGCTAAAAACGGCTGCTTTAGAAATCTACGCGCCGATGAAATGAGCGCAATACTGCTGAACCAGTTAATGGAACGCAATCCCGGAATCGATCCAGCGTCGGTGGACGATGTCATTTGGGGTTGTGTCATGCAGCGCGAGGAGCAGGGTTTTAATATCGCGCGGAATATCATTCTACGGACAAAACTGCCTCACACAGTGCCTGGGCAGACCGTCAATCGGCTCTGCGGCTCTTCAATGTCAGCCCTGCTTACTGCTGTGGCGAATATTCGCTCAGGTATGGGTGATGTCTTCCTCGTCGGCGGCGTTGAACATATGGGCCATATCGATATGAATGCGTCGGTCGACCCCAATCCGTTGTTGGGATTGTCTGTGGCGAAGGCCGCAGGCTCCATGGGTATGACTGCTGAATATCTGGCCCTTCTGCACGGAATATCGCGCGAGCAGATGGACGCCTTTGGCGCGCGCTCTCATCAGCGAGCGGCAGCTGCGACCAAAGCTGGAAAGTTCGCTCACGAGATCATCCCGATTGTTGGTCACGACGACAAAGGTGCTCCAATTCTGGTTGAAAACGACGAAACGATCAGGGCGGATACGACAGTCGAGGTCTTGGCTACGCTAAAGCCTGTGTTCAACCCTAAGGGTGGCACTATTACTGCGGGCACGTCTTCACAGGTTACTGACGGCGCCTCCGCCATGGTTGTGATGTCGGCTGAGCGGGCATCGGCATTGGGTCTCACGCCAATTGCCCGGGTATTGGGTGGTGCTGTTGTTGGGGTCGATCCCTCCATCATGGGCTATGGACCAGTGCCAGCGACCGAAAAGCTGTTGAAGAATCTCGGACTTACCATCGCGGACATTGACGCCGTCGAGCTCAATGAGGCGTTCGCGGCTCAAGCGCTGCCGGTGTTAAAAGATTTGAAGCTGCTTGATGCAATGGATGACAAAGTGAATCTTTATGGCGGTGCGATTGCGCTGGGACACCCGTTCGGTTGCTCCGGAACCAGAATCACAGGGACTTTGCTGTCCGTTATGTCCGACCGCAACGCGACATTAGGATTGGCGACCATGTGCATAGGCTTAGGACAGGGGATCGCAACCGTACTCGAGCGGTTGAATTGAGACACTGGTTGTCGTTTACCATCCTCGGGGCGACTCCCGCCCCGACATCCATTATTATCGGCGCCTGATTCATTCGATGATTTTCCATGTCTTGTCATTCGATTATTAAACGCTGCCGATATCTGTTCTTCCTCACCCTCTTTCTTGGGCTTTCAGTCCACGCAGCGGCTAACCGCAGCTCGCCAGCGTTCTGGGAAGTGCGCAAAGGCAACGCCGTAGTTTATTTGATGGGCTCAATGCACTTCGGCCGGGATGATTTTTATCCTCTGCCGCCGGTTATTGAAGACGCGTTCGTCAAGTCTTCGCGCTTGGTGGTGGAGGTGAATCTCCTGGGTTTGCGAGCCGATGCCTCCCAGATTGTTTTTAAACACGCGGGTTTGCCGCCNGGATCCANTCTCAAGGATGTGATATCNGCNGATACCTACAATGCATTGANGGAGCGGGCGGAAGGCAATCAGGTTCCTCTATCTGCATTTCAGCGCTTTCAGCCCTGGTATGTGACGCTTATGTTGGTTGAAGCGGAGATCCGCAAGACCACTTTGCAACAGCAGCTCGGCGTGGATCTTTATTTTCTGAGGCGCGCAGCCAGCCAGAAAAAGCCGATTGAAGAACTTGAAACCTTTGATTCGCAGCTCAGCCTGTTCAGTCAATTTTCTTTTGAGGACCAGGAGCGCTTTTTACTTCAAACGCTGGGAGATTTGCGCAACAGTCAAGGCTATCTTTCGTCGATGGCGGATGCGTGGTTAAGTGGTGATGTAGAGACCCTGAACAAAACATTGATAGATCCCTTTCGTGAGCAGGCGGATACCAAGCTCTTGTTCGAGCGCATGTTTACTCAGCGTAATCAGAAGATGGCCACGGCGGTAGAAACCTATTTGAAGGGTAATGAGCAGACCTTTCTTGTGGTGGGCGTCGGTCATATGGTGGGCAGCGAAGGTATAGTTGCGTTGTTACGCAGCAAAGGGCTTCAGGTCCAGCGAGTGGACACCGCAGTAAAATCGCCTTCCAACCTCGGGTTACGGTGGCCTTTGCGCTACTTTGCAGGACTTCCCTGAACCTTACGGCTGTGGCACAATTGCCACCCCTCAAATGAGTCGTGATATCAAGATAATAGTTATTCATTTGTAATCAATAAGTTATCTTGGTTTTTTCTCGAAATACTTTAACTTAAAGCGGTCGTGGCGGAATTGGTAGACGCGCTGGATTTAGGTTCCAGTGTCTTTGGCGTGAGAGTTCGAGTCTCTCCGACCGCACCACATATGTCGGCGAATGTCGCCGCAATACTCCTTACTGATATAGATGAGGCGAAGAATGCAAGTTTCGATTGAAACAACATCAGGTTTAGAGCGACGCCTGACTGTTGGTGTACCGGCTGACGTTATTGACAGTGAAGTGAACAAACGGCTGCAAGAAGCCGCCAAGTCGGTTCGCCTCAACGGCTTTCGCAAAGGTAAGGTCCCCTTCAAAGTAGTACGCCAAAAATTCGGATCAGGTGTTCGCCAGGAAGTGCTGGGCGACACCATCAATCGTTCATTTCAAGAAGCGGTTCGTCAACAAGACATCAAACCCGCTGGCCAGCCTCGCATTGAGCCGAAGCAATTTGAAGAAGGCAAAGATTTAGAGTACGTCGCCACGTTCGAAGTATTTCCGGAAATCGCTCTGAAGGAAATCGACGGCGCCCAAATTACTCAATTCGAGGCGGACATTTCTGAGCAAGACATCGACGAGATGATCGAAACTCTCCGTAAGAGCCAAGCTGGATGGGGTGAGGTTGAGCGCGCCGCGCAAAATGGTGATCGCGTCAATCTGGACTTTGTCGGCAAGCGCGACGGTGAAGCATTTGATGGCGGCAGCGCCACAGGTTATACGCTGCAACTGGGCAGCGGCAACATGATTCCTGGTTTCGAAGACGGAATCGTTGGAATGAGTGCCGGTGAGACAAAAGTTCTACCCCTCACTTTCCCCGAAGATTACCAAGTGGAATCTTTGAAGGGTGCAGCGGTTGAATTCACCATCACCCTTAACAGTGTTTCAGAGCAGCAATTGCCTGAACTGAACGACAGCTTCTTCGCTTCTTTTGGTATTAACGAAGGTGGTCTGGAGAAATTCCGCGCCGACGTCCGCGAAAACATGGAGCGTGAAAAGGAGCGGATGGTTAAGAACAAGGTGAAAATCCAGGTGCTGGACGCATTGTTGGATGCCAATCAAATCGAGACACCGAAATCGCTGGTGCAAAATGAGATTGATGTTCTGCGTCAGCAAGCGATGCAACAGTATGGCCAGTTGAGTGCTCGCCTGGATGTACGCTCACTTTTGCCTGACGACCTGTTCCGTAAACAGGCTGAGCGCCGCACAGCATTGGGTTTGTTGATTTCGGAAATTGTCAGCCAGCAAAAAATTACCGTTGACAATGATCGCGTCAGAAAACTGGTTGAAAGCATTGCTTCAACTTACGAGGATCCGGAGAGCGTCATTAATTACTATTACAGCAACAATGAGCTGTTGTCTGGAGCTCGCGCAGCTGTGCTGGAAGACCAAGTTGTCGATCATTTGGTCAGCAAGGCGTCTGTTTCTACGAAGCAAGTTTCCTATCAGGAACTGGTCAAGCCCGACAGCAACGAAGCTGAAGGCCAATAATTAAACGAATTGTTCTTTTAATGTCTAACTCCGCTGGAAATCAGCGGAGTTCTGCCTCCTAAACTGGCATATCTCCCCTACAAGGGTTAAGCTTCTTCGTAAGCTGATCTTCTTCCTTAAGTTCTTATAACGAAACACTATTCTGGCCAGTAATCCACTTTCAAGGAAAAGTACGTATGCCCAAATTTGATACTTTTGGTTCCCTGGTGTCATCTCCCTCCAGCGCTTTGGTGCCAATTGTGGTTGAACAGACTGCTCGCGGTGAGCGGTCGTATGATATTTATTCCCGGTTGTTGAAAGAGCGGGTTATTTTTCTGGTTGGTCCGGTGGAAGATCACATGGCCAATCTCGTAGTGGCTCAATTATTGTTTTTGGAAGCAGAAAACCCTGATAAGGACATACATTTGTACATTAATTCGCCCGGTGGGTCTGTTACGGCTGGCATGTCAATCTATGACACCATGCAGTTTATAAAACCAGACGTGAGCACCATGTGTATCGGGCAGGCCTGTAGTATGGGAGCATTCCTCCTTACAGCGGGGGCTAAAGGAAAGCGATACTGTTTGCCGAATGCGCGCACCATGATTCATCAGCCATCAGGTGGGGCGCAGGGACAGGCGAGCGATATTCATATTCACGCTCAGGAAATTTTAAAGATTCGTGAGCGCTTGAATCAGTTAATGGCGCACCATACGGGGCGCAGCGTAGAAGAGATTGCCAGAGACACTGAAAGAGACAACTTCATGAGCGCTCAGGAGTCAAAAAACTACGGTCTCATAGATGATGTTTTGACTAAGCGTGTTCTTTCAGAAGGCTGAAATTGATATCTCCGCATCCTTACTGAGAGCGGATGAGAGGCACTAAACAGACATAACGTAAATAAACCGAAATTTGTCTATAGAAAATCGGTCTAAGCGTGGTCTATATGCCTCCCTCCAACAAAACTATGGTTTAATTGACAGCAAGCAAACTGGCGGAGAGGTTTGATGACCGACCACACAAACGATAGTGACGATAACGGCAAGCTGCTTTACTGCTCTTTCTGCGGCAAGAGTCAGCATGAAGTAAGAAAGTTAATCGCCGGTCCTTCTGTGTTCATTTGTGATGAATGTGTCGATTTATGCAACGACATCATTCGCGAGGAAATCCAGGAGAGTGCCCAAGAGGGCAGCGGCGAAAAACTCCCTACGCCTAAGGATATTGCCGCCACTCTGGACGAATACGTTATAGGCCAGGTGGACGCTAAGAAAGTATTGGCGGTCGCCGTTTATAACCATTACAAGCGTCTTCGCGTTGGCAGCAAGAAGAAGGCGAAAGACGAAGTGGAGCTGGGCAAGAGCAATATCCTGCTCGTAGGCCCCACCGGTAGCGGTAAGACCCTTCTTGCGGAAACTCTGGCGCGGCTTCTGAATGTTCCGTTTACCATCGCGGATGCAACAACACTCACCGAAGCAGGCTATGTCGGTGAAGATGTGGAAAACATCATCCAGAAATTGCTGCAGAAATGTGATTACGACGTAGAGAAAGCGCAGCAAGGCATTGTCTACATCGATGAAATCGATAAGATCTCGCGCAAATCAGATAATCCTTCGATAACACGGGATGTGTCCGGCGAGGGTGTGCAGCAGGCGCTGTTAAAACTGATTGAAGGAACCGTGGCTTCGGTACCACCCCAGGGTGGGCGAAAGCATCCGCAGCAAGAGTTTTTACAAGTTGATACCTCCAATATCCTATTCATCTGCGGCGGAGCATTCGCCGGGCTGGATCGGATTATCCGCGACCGTTCTGAGAAAGGCGGTATCGGTTTCGGTGCAGAAGTAAAAAGCAAAAACAGCAAAAACGTCGGTCAGACCTTAAAAGGCCTGGAGACAGAAGACCTTATCAAATACGGGCTTATCCCAGAATTTGTCGGTCGTTTACCGGTAATTGCTACGCTGGAGGAGCTTGATAAACAGGCACTCATGGCAATTTTGACCGAACCCAAGAACTCATTGGTCAAGCAGTACCGCAAGCTGTTCGAAATGGAAGGTGTGGAAATCGATTTCCGAGAAGATGCGCTTGATGCGGTTGCCACCAAGGCGATGGAAAGAAAAACGGGTGCACGTGGTCTACGCTCTATCATGGAATCAGTGCTGTTGGACACCATGTTCCGGTTGCCATCAGAGCGCAATGTTGCAAAAGTGGTTGTCGATGCATCTGTGATACGAGGCGAATCTCCACCGCTCGTAGTTTACGAAAAACAAAACACTCAAAAAGCTATCCCCGATGACTGACGGTTTATTAATCAAAGTTTCAGGTGGTTTCCAGGAAAGGGCTCTTTAGGGCCCTTTTTGCGTTTTGCTGCTTGCATTTCATCGTTGTGCCCCAAAATTTTGGCTGTTCACAACACAAAAAACATCTCGAGGCAGACTAAGAGGGTTATATGAGCAACAAAAAACCAGATTATGAAATGATGACATTGCCCCTGCTTCCACTGCGAGATGTGGTGGTATACCCGCATATGGTAATTCCTCTTTTTGTCGGCCGAAGCAAATCAATTGCCGCTTTGGAAAAAGCAATGGCGGACGACAAGCAAGTTTTGCTTGTTGCGCAAAAAACACCCTCAGTTGACGATCCGAACGCTGACGATCTTTACGGTGTGGGTACCATTTCTCAGATTTTGCAGATCCTTAAATTGCCGGATGGGACTGTCAAAGTTTTGGTTGAAGGAAAAGAGCGTGCGGCAATTCAGAATATCGATGGCGACGCATTTTTTCAGGCCGATGTACAGGCGATTGACAGTCCTGAGCCACCTTCCCGTGAAGCAGAGGCTCTCGCCAAAACTCTGCTCAATGGTTTTGAGCAATATGTAAATCTCAGCAAAAAAGTGCCCTCGGAAGTCTTAACTTCTATATCCGGAATCGATGAGCCCGGGCGGCTCGCGGACACTGTTGCTGCGCACATGTCTCTCGATTTATCGCAGAAACAACAGATACTGGAAATTTATGACGTCTCCGAGAGAGTTGAGCATTTAGTTGGCTTGATGGAAGCGGAAGCCGATTTGTTTCAGGTTGAAAAACGCATTCGCGGCCGCGTTAAAAAACAAATGGAGAAAAGCCAGCGGGAATATTATTTAAACGAGCAAATGAAGGCGATTCAGCGAGAGCTCGGAGAGTTGGGTGATGAACCCAATGAGGCTGAAGAGCTGGAACGAAAAATCAGCAACGCTGGCATGCCAAAAGAGGCAGAGGCAAAAACTCGCGCGGAACTCAACAAGTTAAAAATGATGTCGCCTATGTCGGCTGAAGCGTCGGTGGTGCGTTCTTACATCGACTGGATGGTGAATGTCCCCTGGACCAAGCGTAGTAAAGTTCGTCACGACTTGGCAGCGGCAGAAGAAATTCTTGAGGCGGATCATTATGGTCTGGAAGAAGTAAAAGAAAGGATTTTGGAATATCTGGCTGTCCAAAAACGTGTCAAGAAAATCAAAGGTCCCGTTCTCTGCCTAGTTGGTCCTCCCGGTGTGGGCAAAACATCACTCGGCGAATCAATCGCACGTGCAACCAATCGCAAATTTGTGCGCATGGCACTCGGCGGAGTTAGGGACGAGGCTGAAATACGCGGACACCGTCGCACTTATATCGGCTCTTTGCCGGGCAAATTAATACAGAAAATGTCGAAAGTAGGGGTGAAGAATCCGCTATTTTTGTTGGACGAAGTGGACAAGATGGGTATGGATCATCGTGGAGATCCCGCATCCGCGCTGCTTGAAGTGCTTGACCCTGAACAAAACTCACATTTCAACGATCACTATTTGGAAGTTGATTACGACTTGTCCGATGTGATGTTTATTTGTACGTCCAACACGATGAATATTCCTGGCCCGCTTTTGGATCGCATGGAAGTTATTCGCATTCCTGGATATACCGAGGACGAAAAACTTAATATTGCTTCACGTTATTTGATTCCCAAGCAAATGAAAAATAACGGTTTGAAGGAAGATGAATTACAAATTACCGAAGCGGCCATTCGTGACATCGTTCGTTACTACACCAGAGAAGCAGGTGTTCGCGGTCTCGACCGAGAAATCGCGAAAATTTGCCGAAAGGTAGTGACGCAGAATGTTAAGGCAAATGGTCATTCTCGACAGATCATCGAGCCGAAGTTGCTTGAGGATTATCTGGGTGTCAAAAAGACGGATTTTGGTCGCGCCGAGGAAAAAAATCAGGTTGGCCAAGTTACCGGACTCGCATGGACACAGGTCGGTGGAGAGTTGTTAACGATCGAAGCCTCTGCGGTAAAAGGTAAAGGACGTCTAGTGAAAACCGGATCGCTTGGTGATGTGATGCAGGAATCCATTCAGGCTGCGATCACCGTGGTTCGATCTCGATCTCAGATCCTGGGAATTGCGCCTGATTTCAGCGAAAAACATGATCTTCATATTCACGTGCCCGAAGGCGCAACCCCCAAAGATGGACCAAGTGCGGGCATAGCGATGTGTACGGCTCTCGTGTCCGTTTATTGCAATATTCCTGTGCGAGCAGATGTTGCTATGACTGGGGAAATCACCTTACGCGGTGAAGTGCTGAAAATTGGTGGCCTTAAGGAAAAGCTTTTGGCGGCTCATAGAGGTGGCATCAAAACGGTGATTATCCCCAAAGATAATGAAGCCGATTTGCGTGAGATTCCCAATAACATTAAGGCGGATTTGCAGATCAAGCCGGTGAAGTGGATAGATGAGGTTTTGGGCATCGCACTTCAGCAAATGCCGACTCCGTTTACGGATGAAGAGTATCGAGCGTTGGAAGCGAAGGCGTTCGATCACCCAAAGGATGAAAGCCGCATGAGCACGCACTAGTCTTTATAGACGCAAAAATGCACAAAATCCATTGTAATAATGAGTAATAGGGCGCCTAGGCGCCCAGCTTTCGTTAAAGTTCATCAAAATCCGACGGCGTCCTTGACCGCCAAAACGGCAGTTGGTATAAATCGCAGTCCGTCGAACATTGCCAGAATACCTGGGCTGTTGATCGAGTGAGTGCCTTCGACAACAAGTGTCTTTGGTGTTTTTGATAATTATCATTTTCGAATAATAAGAGGGGTTGAACGTGAATAAATCTGAGTTGATCGATGCCATCGCCGCTTCAGCGGATATTTCGAAAGCAGCGGCTGGCCGAGCCTTGGACGCGGTGACTGAATCTATAACTCAGGCACTCAAAAACAATGATCAGGTCGCCCTGGTTGGGTTTGGAACCTTTGTGGTCAAAGAGCGTGCTGCTCGCACTGGACGCAACCCACAGACCGGAGATCCGATCGAAATATCTGCAGCTAAAATTCCGTCATTCAAAGCTGGTAAAGCTCTGAAAGATGCGGTGAACGCTTAATTGGCAGGATTGAGTAAATACTCTGCCTTAAGAATCGGAAAAACATCTTAATCAAAAAAAGGCGCAGAGAATGCGCCTTTTTTGTATAGCTATTCGTCCCTGAGGTGCATGATGCTGCAAAGCGTGCGTGACAATTTAAAAGGAACAGTTGCGGTATTTGTTCTTGCCATTTTCATCATCCCTCTGATTTTGTTCGGAGTGGAACAGTTGTTTGTTGGCTCGGTCGGTGGGTCCGATATAGCAACCGTAAATGGTGAAGGAGTATCACGAACGGATTTTATGAGGGAGCTCACCATAGAGAAGCAGCGGTTGCAGCAGCAATTTGAATTGCCGCCCAACAGCCCTCAGCTGGAAGATAGTGCTTTAAGCGGCCCCGTTTTACAGCGAATGGTTCAGCGCGAAGCTCTGTATCAGGCCGCGGTTGATGGTGGCATGGGCGCATCCAAAACAGAAGTTTGGAAACAGATTGCAGCGATTGAAGCGTTCCAGGTGGATGGCAAATTCAATAACGATCTTTTTAAAGAGCGTATTTCCTATCTATACACGCCCGCTACATTCCTACGCGCATCTGAGAAAGATTTTGTTCTGGGCCATATGAATTCCGGTGTGTCTGACTCTACGTTTGTCACCCAGCAGGAAATTGAATTGCTGGCCGCAATTACCCAGCAAAAACGTACGTTCGCCACCATTGAAGTACCACAGGCTGAAAAAGCGGAGAGGCCGGTTACTGATGCGGATTTGGAACAATATTACGAAGCTAATGCCGCTCAGTTTGTTGAGCAAGAAAAAGCGAAAGTGAGTTATATCGAGTTGAGTCTTGACGCGCTTGCTGACTCGGTAAATGTCAGTGAGGACGAAATTCGCACCATTTATCAGGACGAAGTGTCGACTTTCAAAGCTGATCCAAGATTCACGGTTGCTCACATTCTTATCGAAGATAATGCTTCGGCGGCGGATGATGTGAAAGCAGTTGAAGCAAAACTTGCAAGTGGTGCCGATTTTGCCGAAGTTGCCAAGCAGCATTCAGCGGATCTGGGCTCGAAAGATTCCGGAGGCAATCTGGGTGTGATGATCGAGGAAGCCTATCCGAAAGAATTTGTGGCGGAAGTTAAAAAGCTAGATGTTGGTCAGGTTTCCGCCCCGGTTAAAACAGAAGCTGGCTTCCACATCATCAAGCTGGTCGACAAATCCAATGTGGAGCCGCCGAGTTTCGAAGAGCGCAAAGACTCGATTGCACGGCAACTGGCTAGGGATATTGCGCAAGAAGATTACCTGAAAAAAGTTGCGGTACTGGATGAAAAAACCTTTGGTGCGGACTCCCTGCAATACGCAGCAGAGGCTTTGAGTCTCGAAGTCAAAACCACTGATTGGTTTACTCGAACTGGCGGTGCGGGCTTAATGAGCAATCAACAATTGGTTGATGAAGCCTTCGGCGATGAGGTATTGGCACAGAAGCACAACAGCAAGGTGATAGAGACGGGCGGCGGCAAGGCGTATGTATTGCGTCTGGCAGAGCATCAACCGTCCAGGCCGATACCATTTGCCGAGGTCAAAGAGCAGATTCGCGAGCAGCTGACCGAGCAGCGCATTGCTGAAGAAACTGCTCGTAAGGCAAAAGACGTACTCGATCAAATTGCAGCTGGCAAGTCTGCAGAAGAAGTGGCGAAAGAGCTTGGGTTGGAGCACAAACTGCACGAGCAGGCTACTCGCACTTCATTTGAAGTGGGTGGCGCAGTGCTGCAAAAAGTTTTCTCGCTGCCGCGACCAGCTGGCGATCAACCGATATTGGACTCCGTAGCTCTGCCGACAGGCGGTGCGGTAGTGGTACGTCTGACTGCAGTAGAGGATGGCTCCATCGCGGATCTTGTTGAGGCGCAAAGAACTGGCTTGCAGAATCAGTTGCGCTTCCAGGTTGCGCAGAACGAACTCAACTCCTTCGAAACCGGGATTATTGAGAAAGCTAAGATTAATATGTCGAAATAAAAAAGCCGCGAAAGCGGCTTTTTCTTTTTAATGCTGCTTGAAGCGCTAAATAGCGATGATTTCAGCCTCGAAATTTCCTAGTAGGGCTGCCAGTGCAGACTGATCATATCGGTCTGTGTCAGTGGTGACGTAAAACTTATTGAGTTCATTTTGATTTGCAGGAATTGCGTCGACTGCTGTGATAATTCCCTGTGCCGAAAGTAGATGTTCCACCCGCTTTGCAATCGCCAGCCCTGAATCCACCCAAAATTTGACTTGCGGAAAACTCGCAGCAAATTCGTTTTTAAGTAATGGAAAATGGGTGCAGGCGAGAACAACGGTATCCATTTCCGGAGCTTTGTCAAAAAGCGGTATAAGTTCCTGCTGCACCGCTTCCGGTGGAAAAGGGACATTCCGCAGTTTTTGTTCAGCCAAATGGACAAGTTGAGAACTGCCGTGCAGCACCACGGTGCGGCTTTGCGCGAATTCCCGTATCAGCTGATGGGTATATCTTCGATTAACCGTCCCCTCCGTCGCCAACACGCCGATAATGCCTGTTTCCGACATTGCCGCAGCCGGTTTTATAGCGGGCACCACGCCAACCACTGGCGTCCGAGTTTGTTGTCGAATTGCATCAAGAGCGACGGTGCTGGCGGTATTACAAGCGACTACAATCACGGATGGTTGCAATGACTTGCCCAGTTTGTCTACGAGGGTCGTTACCCGCGATATGATTTGCTCTTCGGATTTGATGCCGTAGGGAAACGCTGCAAGGTCCGCAAGATAATCTATGTGCAGATAGGGACAATGTGTGCGAATTTCCCGGGTAACGCTCAATCCACCGATTCCTGAATCGAGGATAAGCACTGAAGGGCTAGGCATAAGCTGAACAAATAATGAAGAATTTATGCGGGCTTAAGATAGCATATTTTTATGCAAGATTTGGTGTATGAAATGCTCGACGTTTACGCACTGCCGGCTTGGCTTCTCCTGGTTTGGGTGCTATTTACCGTTGCTTTATTGGGAGTATTGCTGCTGACGCTTCTGCGTCAGAAAGATCGATTAGTTGCTAAAGATCTGGAAAATCAAGCGCGGTTCGCCGAGCAGCAATCCGCTGCGGAATTATCCCGCACGCGTGTTGAAATATTGGAGCGGGAGAGATTGGCGCTATCCACAGAGCTGAACCAAACGCGCGAACAAAAATTTCATTTGCAAACGGAGCTGTCCACCGTCCGCGCTCTGTTTGAGCAAAAGGAGGCCGGTCTCAAAAGGGAAATCGAAACCCTGAAAGAAACTAAAGAGAGCATGAGCAGAGATTTTGAAAATCTCGCCAACCGCCTTTTTGATGTCAAACAGGAGCAATTTTCCCGTGCCTCGCAACAGCAGCTGCTGCAAATCATGTCGCCTTTCCGCGATCAACTAAAAGATTTTCGCGCAAAGGTTGAAGAGGTGCAAATGCAGGATGCAGCGCGACATCATCAAATGCTGGCGCAGATCGTTGAGTTGCAAAAGCAGTCTCAGCAAATCGGCATGGATGCGGTGAATCTGGCCAATGCATTAAAAGGCAACAATAAAGTGATGGGAAATTGGGGGGAAATGATTCTCGCCAATATCCTCGAGCAAATGGGCTTTTCACGCGGCAGAGATTTTGATCTGCAAGTCTCAGAAACCACTTCAGATGGCAAACGCTTGCAGCCGGACGTAGTGGTTTATCTGCCGGATGAAAAAGATTTGATTATCGATGCTAAGGTGTCGCTCCTCGCCTATGAGCGCTTCACTGCCAGCGGTGACGAACAGCAGAAAATACAGGCCCTGAAAGATCTTATCGATTCGATTCGCGCGCACCTGCGCGGGCTGTCCGCGAAAAATTATGCGGATGTGGTCGGCAGGAAGCGCCTCGATTTTGTTTGTATGTTTGTCCCAGTGGAAGCCGCCTTTGTCAGCGCGGTTCAGCGGGCTCCAGAGTTGTTGCAAGAGGCCTACGACAAACGGATTTTGCTGGTCAGCCCCGCCAGCCTGTTTGCGATTTTGCGCACCGTTGAGGCCTTATGGCAGCGTGATCGCCAGGATAAAAATGTCGAACAGATCGTTCTCAGTGCCGGCAAACTGCACGACCAATTTGTCCGCTTTTTGGAATCCATGCAGGAAGTGGGTGCAGGTATTGAGCGAGCGAACCGTGGTTTCCAGACTGCTATGAACCGGTTGGAATCCGGCAAAGGAAATCTGATTAAACGCAGTGATGATCTGCGCCGTTTGGGCGCCAAAACCAATCGAGCGATCCCTGAGGATATTGCAGAGAGGGCGCTTGTAAATCATGACCGTATGGAGGACCAATCCGATGACTGAAGTATTGTTGTATATCGGCGGGTTTATCATTTTATGTTTATTGGCTGTCGCGATTTATCTGCACTGGCGGCTTTATCAGGTATACAAGCAGATTAAATTGCGGCAGGAAGAAGCGGAAAAGCAATACCAGCTGGCCCGCCAACATTTAAATCAGAGTGTGCAGATTATCTGTAAGGCATTGCTGGATGAGCAGGTAGAGTGCGCAGAAGCGAGCTTGCGCATCTCGGCGTTGATGGATCAATTGTCTGTAAATGGCTCTGTGCGCGAGGAATTTATCGCGTTTGATAAGCTGGCGCAGGCGATCTCGCATATACCGATCTTGGATGCCTGGAAGCAGCTGCCGCGCCAGCAGAGAAAAGAATTCGAATTGCAAATCGAACAGCAGGAAAAATTGTTGGGCGATTTTGTGCGCGACGCCGCGCAGAGAATGATCGGGCGCACGCTTTGACGATTTAATCGAATTTAATGGCTGCGCGATTGCTATAAATTTGATGGAGGGTGACGCGGCTCGCCTGATCTTGACTTTTGCGGATATGATTCGTCATTTCTTCCTGCGCGTTGCACAAGTCGCCATTCAATAACAGGTCACAGATGCGATGGTGTTCTTCGTAAGTGTCCATCACGCTTTTTTGATTCGGCCAGCCCAGGCGGCGGACTACCCGAATATGATCGTTGATATCGGCAATGTAGCTGGCGAGAACATTATTGCGGGAAATTTTCGCCAGCTGTAAATGAAATATTTCCTCGGCATCTTTTAAATCGTCATTAATATCCGTGCCGAAACTCAATTGCTCCGGGTCCCATAGCTGCGCCAATTCCCGCAGCTCTTCAAAATCTTGAAGCTTGGCAATCTCCTCCAGAACCAGTTTCTCCAGCGAAACCCGCACATCGTAATAATGACTGATCCGCAACATATCGATGTTGCGGATAAAACAGCCCTGTTTGGCTTTTATGGTTAGGAGTTCTTCATTTTCCAAGCGCTGGAGCGCGGCGCGAATAGGCGTTCGACTGACCTGGAAAAAATCCGCCAGTTGCGTCTCAGTCACTCTCGATCCCGGAATTAGCTCAAAACGAATGATCATATTTCGCAAGGCTTCGTATATGCCTTGCGCATTAGGTTTATGTTCCATAGGAAATCAAAACAGGGAATAACGCCGCTAAGTCTTGTGCATTCGCCCACCGATTGCAACCTTCCGTGTCTGCTTTGTCTTTGGGCGTAGCATTCGGATATGCACCACTATGGCTGGCTGTACCCAGTAAAAGTGCGACATCCATGATTGATACGAGTTTTCTAAGTTTTTGTTTTTAAATGAATATTCAGGCGATTTGCAAAATGGCAAACATTTCGCATTGCGTTGTATACAACGTGGTATTCATTTGACTGCATGGGGACTCACTATGGTGGTGTTGCTAAATCGATGGTACGGGGTGTTATTGGGATTAATGATCGCCAATACGTCATTCGCAGGTGCTGCGCAATGGAGTTCCACCAACTTTCAATATCTTTACGGGGATCAATATACGGATGTCGGGACAAATAATGAGGTCAGCGCCTCGATCATAACGCTCGAACATGTCAACGGCTGGAAATATGGCGACAATTTCTTTTTTGTTGATATTACCAATCCGGATCGCGATGCCAGCAAACTCGGAACCGGATATTACGGCGAGCTCTCGCCGCGTTTCAGCTTTGGAAAAATCACTGGCAAGGATCTGGGTTTTGGCATAGTCAAAGATGTCCTGATCACCACCACTGCAGAAATCGGCAACGGTTTTCATAATTATTTGTATGGAATTGCCGTCGATCTCGATATCCCCAAAACCCCGGTGGCGCAAATCAACACTTATGTGCGCAATGAAATCGGACCGGGAAAAGACAGCGGCTATCAGGTGACCTTGGTGTGGTTGACGCCGTTCAATATAGGTAATTTGTCGTTCGCTTTTGAAGGATTTTTCGATTACGCCTTCGATCAGGATCATGCCGAGGACAATATTATTACCGCTCCCAGACTGCTGCTGGATTTGGGCAAAACCTGGGGTGTGGAAGGCGTTCTGCAGGCCGGTATTGAATATCAAATCTGGCGGAATAAATTCGGTATTGATGGCGTCGACGAAGATGTGCCGCAATTTATGCTCAAGTGGATTTGGTAAAGCGGGGAGGAATTATGAGTCAACGTTTCGTTAATGCAACGCCATACCCTTGGCCCTACAACGGCGAGTTACGCCCGAATAACACGGCGCTGGTGATTATCGATATGCAGACTGACTTCTGCGGCGTCGGTGGTTATGTGGACACCATGGGTTACGATATTTCGCTCACCCGTGCGCCTATAGAGCCGATTAAACAA
>Ga0065721_10050739_pt1 | contig 18182 bp, 17 predicted proteins | sample Mesricmetagenome_FD_59108 | JGI IMG/M metagenome (GOLD analysis project Ga0065721, IMG submission 59108) | Mesophilic microbial community from rice straw/compost enrichment Sample: eDNA_1 v2 (version 2) | ecosystem: Engineered > Solid waste > Grass > Composting > Bioreactor | place: USA: Davis... | reverse complement strand
TGCGGCCAAGTTCCAGCATGCGCAGCAGGATATAGGCTTGCCGCTGCCGCGCGCGGCGGGGATTGACGACCGGGTTGTTGGCCGACGGCGCCTTGGGCAGGCCGGCCAGCATCGCGGATTCGGCCAGCGTCAGCTCGGCCAGCGGCTTGCCGAAATAGGTCCGCGCCGCCTGCGCGAAGCCATAGGCGCCTTCGCCGAGATAGACCTTGTTCATGTACAGCTCGAGGATCTCGTCCTTGCTGAAGGCCCCCTCGATGCGGTAGGCCAGCAGCGCCTCGTAGAGCTTGCGGGTATAGGTCTTTTCGCGCGACAGGAAGAAGTTGCGGGCGACCTGCATCGTGATGGTCGACGCGCCCTGCGACAGGTCGTCCGACAGATTGGCCAGGCCGGCGCGGATCACGCCGACGTAGTCGATGCCGTCATGCAGATAGAAGCGTTCGTCTTCGATGGCGACCACGGCTTGCGTCAGCGCGGGCGGCATCTTGTCCAGCGGCACGTAGCCGGCCGAGTGGCGGAACGCGGCGATGGCATCGAGCGGGGGCAATTGGCGGCCGGCGACCACCACCGCGAGCGTGCCGAGCAGCGCGCAGGTTGCCACCACCAGCACGAGCAAGCCGAGAAGATGCGACCAGAGACGTTTCATGGGCCGCTATTTTGCCAGCCTTGTGTGATGGAAACCGCGATGTGGGGTCGCCGGCCCAGTCTCGCTCGCAGGAGAGGGCCGGAGAGAGGGCCGGGGAGAGGGCCGGAGAGAGGGCGCGGGAGAGGACCCGTCGCCGCCGTCACCGCTTGAGCAATGCCGCCAGCAGGTCCGACTGCGTGATCAGCCCCAGCAGTCGCCGCTGCTCGTCGACCACCGGCATCAGGTGCCAGCCGCCGTCGGACATCGCGCCGGCCAGCTCGACGATGGGCTGGTCGGCGCGCGCGGTCGGCAGTTCGGTCAGCATCGCGTCGCGCACCAGGCCATCGGGGCGGCGTTGGCCCTTGGCGGGGTCGCCGACGAACAGGTCCGGCAGCGCGACCAGGCCGACCAGCCGGCGTTGGCGCGGCGACACCACGGGCAGCGCCTGCAGCCGGTGGCGGGTCAGCAGCGTCCATGCCTCGCCGATGCGCTGATCGGCGTGGACCGCGACCACGTCGCGCGACATGATGTCGCCGCAGCGCACGTCGCCGAAGCGGCGGCCGAACGCGCGCAGCTCGGCCGCGACCAGGATCTCCTCGAGATCATCGCGATCGACGTCGAGGAATTCGCCGCGCGCCGCCAGCACTTCGTCCAGGTCCGCACGCGTGAAGCCGACGCGCTGGCCCGGAGGCGGATCGCTGGTGCCGTGTCCCGCCACCGGGGGCGGCGGCCGATGCGGATAGCGGCGGCCGGTCAGGTTGTTGAACGACAGCGCGATCAGCAGCATCAGCATCGAATTGAGCGCGACCGGGAACAGCACGAAGGCATAGCCGAGCTTGGCCACCGCCGGGCCGCCGAACACCGCGGTGATGGCGACCGCGCCGGCCGGCGGATGCACGCAATGCAGATGGAACATCAGGCCGATCGCCAAAGCGACTGCCACGGCCGCGGCCAACCCCGGATCCGGAATCCAGCGGGCGCAGGTCACGCCCACCAGCGCCGCCAGCAGATTGCCCCCGATCACCGACCACGGCTGCGCCAGCGGGCTGGACGGGACGGCGAACAGCAGCACCGCGGAGGCGCCCATCGGCGCGATGAACCAGGGGTTGTGCCCGCCCAGCATATGCCGGCTGATCCACTCCGTGCAGGCCAGCGCGAATATCGCGCCGAGACAGCTCTTGAACCGCTCACGGCTGCTTGCCGCCACCGGCATCGGAACGAAGGCGGCCAGCCAGCCGCGCCAGCGTAACCGGACTTCGCCGGCCAGGGCTAGAAGGGGAGAGGTTCGGGAGGACATGAAGGCGCCAGCGCGTGCCGCGACGCAGCAAAAAAAGCGTCGCGCAAAAAAGCCGTCAATGTATCACGTGATGACATACCTTGCCGGCGGCGCCGCGACCCGGCTTGGTTCGGCGTGGCCGGGCGTGGCTCGGCTGGGCTTGGCCAGCGGCCCAGCCCAACCGAGCCCAACCCGGCCCGGCTTGGCTCGGCCAGCACCGCCCAACGCGTCCTAGCGCGTCCCAGCGCGTCCCAGCGCGGCCCCGCCCGACCGGCGCGGTAACATAGCGCCGTTCCGACACCCTCGCGCCGTCCGTGGCGGCGCCACCCTCATGCTCGAACTACAGGGCAAGATCTGGTTTCGCGCCGGCAGCCGGGACCTCGGCGGCAAGGACCGCATCGCGCTGCTCGCGGCGATCGCCGAACACGGCTCGATCACGGCGGCCGCCAAGGCGGTCGGACTCAGCTACAAGGCGGCGTGGGACGCGGTCGACGCGATGAACAACAGCGCCGGCGAACCGCTGGTGGTGCGCGCCGCCGGCGGCAAGGGCGGCGGCGGCACCATGCTGACGCCGCGCGGCGAGGGGCTGGTGCGCACCTACCGCGCGCTCGAGGCCGAGCACCGCGCCTTCGTCGCGCAGCTGTCGCGCGTCAGCGAGCAGCTCGACGCGACGGCCGCCGACGCGCTGCAACACGACATCCATCTGATCCGGCGACTGATGATCAAGACCAGTGCACGCAACCGGCTGTTCGGCACCGTGACCCAGGTGCGGACCGGCGCGGTGAACGACGAGGTCACCTTGGCCCTGCCCGGCGGGCAGCAGGTGGTCGCCACGGTCACGCATGAAAGCGTCGAGACGCTGGGCCTGGCGCCGGGCAGCGAGGCGTTCGCGCTGGTCAAGGCGTCGTCGGTGCTGATCGGCGTGCCGTCGCCCGGGCTGCGGCTGTCGGCGCGCAATCAGTTGCCTGGCACGGTGGCGCGCATCGTGCCGGGTGCGGTCAATGCCGAGGTCGTGCTCGCGCTCGATGGCGGCGCCACCATCGCGGCCATCGTCACGCATGCCGGGCTGGACGAGCTGGGGCTGACCGAAGGCGCGCCGGCGCTGGCGATCTTCAAGGCGTCGAGCGTGATCCTGGGGACGATGGACTAAAGGCAAGCGGCGTGCGTCACGCCGCCGGCGCATAGATCCGCCCGTCGCGGATCTCCATCACATGGTCTGCCAGCGCCGCGACATCGTCGGGATCGTGCGAGATGACCAGCATCGGCACCTCCAGGCTGGTCTGCAGCGCGCGCAGTTCGGCCCGCATGCGCGCACGCAGCGCCGGGTCCAGCGCGGAGAACGGTTCGTCGAGCAGCACGATATCGGGCCGCGTCGCCAGCGCGCGTGCCAACGCCACGCGCTGCTTCTGTCCGCCCGAAATCTCGGCCGGATAGTGGCCGCGAACCTCGCGCAGGCCGAAGGCGTCGATCCAGCGTTCGGCATCGTCATGGCTCTTGCCGCGCGGCGGATTGCGCCAGCCGCGCGCGAGACCAAAGGCGACGTTCTGCGCGACGGTCAGATGCGGGAACAGCGCATAGTCCTGGAACAGATAGGCCACGCGCCGCTGCTGCGGCCGCACATCGACCCCCGCCGCCACGTCGAACAGCGTGCGCTCGCCGAGCACGATGCGCCCGCGGTCCGGCCGCAGCAGGCCCGCGATGGCGCGCAGCGTCAGCGTCTTGCCGGCGCCCGAGGGGCCGAACAGCGCGATGCGGCGGCTGGTGGACGAGAAGCCGATATCCAGCGCGAAATGCCGGTCGGCGGTATCCAGCCGTTTGCTGACTTCGACCTGCAGCGTCGTAGCCGGAGGTGCGGTGACCGGGAGGGAGCCAGGCAGGGGGGCAGACATGCAGCCTCCGTTCAACGCACCGCCTGGCGCGTGCTCGGCACCAGGCGGCCTGCGATCACCAGCAGCAGCACGCAGGTCAGCGAGGTGACCAGCACCAGCAGATTGGCGGTGTCGTCGTCGCCGGCCTGCACCGCTTCGTAGATCGCCACCGACAGCGTCTGCGTGCGGCCGGGCAAATTGCCCGCCACCATCAGCGTCGCGCCGAATTCGCCGAGCGCCCGCGCGAAGGCGAGCAGCACGCCGGCAGCGATGCCGCGCACCGCCAGCGGCAGCGTCACGCGAAAGACGATGCCGGTCTCGCTGACGCCCAGCACGCGCGCGGCGTGCTCCAGCTGCGGATCGACGCCCTCGATGGCCGCACGCGCGGACTTCAGTACCAGCGGAAAGGCGACGATGGTGGCGGCCAGCACCGCGCCCTGCCACGTGAAGACCAGTTCGATGCCCAGCGACGACAGCCATTCGCCGAACACGCCGCGGCGCCCTACCAGCACCAGCAGGTAATAGCCGAGCACGGTCGGCGGCAGCACCAGCGGCAGCGTCAGCACGGCGTCGACCAGATCGCGCAGCGGCGAGCGCCAACGCGACAGCGCCACCGCGGCGGCGACGCCGAGCACCGCATTGATCGCGGTGGCCCAGCCGGCCACCTTCAGCGACAGTGCCAGCGGGACCCAGACCGATTCCATCAGCGGGTAGTCCAGGGCGACGTTCAGCGCGGCCGGAAGCCGTGGCGCGCGAGCAGCGCCTGGCCTTCCGAGGACAGCACGAAATCGACGAAGCGCGCAGCCTCGTCCTTCTGGCGCGAGCGGGCGGTCACGGCGATCGGGTAGGTGACCGCCGTGCGCGTCGGCACGTGCGCGACGACGCGGACCCTGCCCGGCATCACGGCCGCATCGGTGGCGAAGACGAAGCCGGCATCGACCTCGCCGCGCGCGACGTAGTCCAGCGCCTGCCGCGCGTTCTGCGCCGGCACGCCCTTGGTCGAGACGGCCTGCCACAGCCGGGCATCCTCCAGCGCGTCGCGCGTGTAGCGGCCCACCGGCACCGAGGCCGGATTGCCGTAGGTCACGCGCCGCACGTCGTCGCGCAGCAGGTCGCGCGGCGAGGCGAGCTTCAGCGTGCTGTCGGCCGGCTCGACGAGCACCAGCGCATTGGCGGCGAAATCGCGGCGCGAGCCCGGCACGATCACGTGCTCGGCCTGCGCCTTGTCCATGGCCTGCTGGTCGGCCGAGGCGAACACGTCGGCCGGCGCGCCCTGCACGATCTGCTGCATCAGCACGTCGGAGGCGCCGAAATTGAGCACCAGCTTCGTGCCCGGATGCGCCTGCTCATAGGTGGTGGCGACCGCGCGGAAGGCATTGGTCAGGCTGGCCGCGGCGGACACCACCAGTTCGGCGGCCGCCGCGGGGCGGGCCGGCAGGATCGCCAGCATCGCCAGCGCCGCCGCCACGAAGGCGCCTGACAGACGCGAGCGCGCGCGGATGGGCGCGGCGGCAATGGCGGGAGAACGACGAGCAGGCATGGCAGGTGTTCCGGATTCGGGGAGTCGGTGAGGACAGCGGCCGGGGCCATCGAAGGCGCCCAGCCGCAGAGGCCAGGCGCTGGGCGACACCCGAGTCACATCGAGCGCAATATACGGTGGTATATAGCGGGGCGTCAATGCACGCCGGCGCAGGGCAGCCGATACCCTGGACGCGGTAAATCGGCCCCCGCTCAGGGCACCTCGGGCACCAGCAGGTCTTCGAGGAAGTAGGCCGCCAGTTCGTGCCGGCCACGCAGGCCGGCCTTGGCGTAGATGTTGGTGGCGTGCTGGCGCACCGTCTTCGGCTTGCTGTCGCGCACGCCGGCGATCTCTTCCAGCGACAGGCCCTTGATCAGCAGATAGGCCACCTCGCGCTCGCTGGTGGTCAGGTTCCAGCGATCGAACTGGCTGCTGATCGCATGCCGCATCTGCAGGCCGGCCTGATGCGCGGCCGCGTCGCGCTGCGCCAGCGTCCGCTCGGCCTCGCCCAGCGAGGCGCGCAGCTGGCGGATTTCCTGATCGGTGCGCAGCCGGTCGCGCGCCAGCATGAAGACGCCGGCCAGCGTGATCGAAGTGCCGATCGCATCGATGATGACGTGCTGCAGCCCTTCGGCCTCGTCGTAGTCGAACACCAGGTCGAAGCACGCGTACAGCGCGATAAAGACGAACAGGTAAAGAAAATGCCGTGGCATGGCTGGCGCGAGGGCGAGGCGTGGAATCGGGAAACGGGAAACGGGAATCGGCAATCGGCAAACGCGAAATCACGCGGCGCGGTGCTCCCGGGGAACGCCGCGCCGCGGCATCGGGCAGGGCGGCAAGCCCGCCGAAGGGTCTTACACGATCGGCGTCAGCACCTTGCCGGTTTCGAGGAAGGCGCGCAGATTGTCGAGCATCAGCGCCTGCATCGCGCCGCGCGTCTCGACCGTGCCGCTGGCCATGTGCGGGGCCAGCACGACGTTGTCCAGCCCGATCAGCGCCGGCGGCACGCGCGGTTCGTCGCGGAACACGTCGAGCCCGGCGGCGCCCAGGAGCCCATCGCGCAGCGCTTCCACCATCGCGTCCTCGTCGATCACGCTGCCGCGCGCCACATTGACCAGCACGCCCTTCGGCCCGAGCGCCTCGATGACCTGGCGCGACACCAGCCCTTCGGTTTCCGGGCCGCCGACGCAGGTCACCACCAGGAAGTCCGCCCATGCGGCCAGCGCCAGCAGGTCGGGTTCATGGCGCCACGGCGCGCCCTCGCGCGGACGCCGGTTGTTGTAGGCGATCTCCATGTCGAAGCCCTGCGCGCGGCGCGCGACCTTCTCGCCGATGCGGCCCAGGCCCAGGATGCCCAGGCGCTTGCCGGATACCTTGCTCGTCAGCGGGAACGGGCCCTGGTGCCAGCGGCCGTCGCGCACGAAGCGGTCGCCGTGGGAGATGCCGCGCGCGGCATCGATCATCAGGCCGAAGGCGAGGTCGGCCACGCAATCGTTGAGAACGTCCGGCGTATTGCTGACCTGGATGCCGCGCGCGCGGGCCGCGTCCAGCGCGATGCTGTCGTAGCCGACGCCGAAGCTGACGATCGCCGCCAGTTGCGGCAGCGCGTCGATGACCGCGGCGCTGCAGCCGTGCCGGGCCGAGGTAACCACCACGCGCGCCTGTGCACCATGCTCGCGCAGCCAGGCGGGCCAGTCGTCCTGCTCCCACAGCGCGGCGGCGCCGTGGCGCTCCTGCAGCGTGGCGTTGAGGTGCGGCGCGAGCGGGCCGATCTGGATCAGGTCGATGGCAGGCATGGTGTAGTGGATACGGGAAAAAGACAGCAGAGTGTATCCTGCCGGACGGCCTCTTGTCCGTGCCGGCGGCCTCGCCTGGGGGCTTGCTGGCGTGCTTGCCGCGCAGCACCATGCCGTCGCTTCCGCGAAAGGGGGAATCCGGCGTCTTCAAGCGCCACCGGGTCCCCGTATTCGCGTGGACGACCACGTTTGTCGGCAAAACTGCGTCTCTACCGCCTATCCCGAATCCGAACCCCATGCCCACCGTTTACCTCGCCGGCCCCGATGTGTTCCGTCCCGATGCGATGGCCCATGGCCAGGCGCTGAAGGATCTTTGTGCGCAGCACGGCTTCACCGGCCTGTTTCCGCTGGACCATCAGCTGCCATCCGGCCTGGCCGGCGAGGCCGCGGCGCGCTGGATCTGCCAGGCCAATGTCGCGCTGATCCGCCGCGCCGATCTGGTGATGGCCAATCTGGACGACTTTCGGGGGCCGGCCGAGCCGGATTCCGGCACGGCCTTCGAGGTGGGCTTCGCCGTGGCGCTGGGCAAGCCGGTGTGGGCCTATACCGGCGACCGCGGCACCATCGTGGAGCGCGCCGCGGTGGGCCATGACGCCGAGGGCAGGCCGCTCGACGCGCGCGGCTTTCATGTCGAGGACTTCGGCCTGGGCAAGAACCTGATGCTGGCCTGCTCGGTGCAGCTGGTGCAGGGCGGGCCGGCGCAGTGCCTGGCGGCGATGGCCGCGGCGGGCGCCGGCGCCAGGCGCTGAAGGCCCTCGGGGCGCGGAAGGACCCGGAGAGGTTGACGGACCTGGAGGCGTGAAGGTGCCGGAGCCGCTGAAAGTCCAGATAGGCTGAAGCGCCTGGCGACCCTGGAGGCTGGCGCTGACGGCGCCGAAGCGCTAAGGCTTGCTGCTGACCGTCGCCGGCTCCGTCCGCAACGACGCCACGCCGGCCGCGATCTGCGTGGCGGTGTCGGCCACCACCTGCCGCATCGCCGCGACCACGCCGGCGACGTCGTCGCCGCTGCCCGTGGCGGGCAGTTCGGCCTGCGTGCGTCCGGCCAGCGTGCGGCCATCGGGCAGGCGGCGCACGGTCCAGTTGACGGTGGCGCCGACGCGCGTGCCGGGCTGCGCATCGAGCCGCACCACCTCGGTGGTGATGCGGTACAGCGGCTGCACGCCGCTCAAGCCCTGCTGATAGACATCGACCGCGCCCAGCACGATCTGCAGGCGCTGCGACAGCGCATCGCGCCACTCGTCGGGCAGCGGCGCCGACCAGCGCGCCATGTCGAGCGGGGTCACGCGGCCGTCGGCTCCGCCGATCACGATCTGCTGGCGATTGAGCCGTTCCGGCACGCGCGCCGGCGCGACCTCGATCCACAGCGGCTGGCTGGCGGCGCTTGTGCCCGTGCCTGTGCCCGTGCCTGTGCCCGTGGGCGAACTGGTGCCGCTCACCACCGCGGTGGCGGGCATCGCCGCGCCGGCCGCAGCGGCCTCGCCGCCGTGCGCCAGCGTGTAGTAGCGCGGCTCCGACGACGACGCGCAGCCGCCGAGCAGCAGGGCGCCGGCGCAGGCCGTGGCAAACGTCGCGGCACGCAGCCGGCGGGACAGGATAAGCGAGCCCTTCATCGTTGAGTCTCCGTCTTGCCGCGCAGCAGCGCTTCGGGATGGCGTTCGAGATAGTCGGTCAGCGTGCGCAGCGAGATCGCGGTGCGCGTCAGTTCCTGCAGCATGCGGCGCGTGTCCTGCTGCAGCGGCGCGTCCGAGGCCAGCGTGCCGTTGGCCGACTGGATGGTGCGGCGCGCGTCCTGCAGGGCCGCCAGCACCTCGGGCGCGACGTCGCCCTGCAGCTGCGCGACCAGCTTGTCCGTGCTGGCCAGCGTCGTGTTCAGCTGCGCCACCGTCTTGCGCAGATCCTGGCCGATCTCGTCGAACGGCACCTTCTCGATCTTGCCGACGATGCTGCCGAGCTTGGCCTGCAGTTCGTCGAGCGCGCCGGGCATGGTCGGCAGCTCGGCGATCGCGGTATCGGCCGGCGGCTTGACCGCCTTGGCGTTGGGGAAGAAGTCGAGCGCCACGTACAGCTGGCCGGTCAGCAGGTTGCCGGTGCGCAGCTGCGCGCGCAGGCCGCGCTGGATCAGGCCCAGCATCAGCTGGCGGGCGCGCTCGCGGTCGGCAAGGTCGCGCTCGCGGAAGCCCATCCGCGACGGATAGAGCTCGACCACCACCGGCAGCCGGAACGACTTGGTCTCGCGCACGTAATCGATGCCGATCGAGCGCACCTGGCCGACCACCACGCCGCGGAAGTCCACCGGCGCGCCGGGCGCCAGGCCCCGTACCGATTGCTCGAAGTTCAGCACCGCCAGCGTCGGCGCCAGTTCCTCGGGCTCCTTCATCGCGTCGGCCTGGTCGCCCGCCAGCAGGAACTGGGTGTTCTCCTTGGCGGCCTCGGTCACGTTCGAGTTCGGCGGCGCCTGGAAGGCGACTCCGCCGAGCAGCATCGTCACCAGCGACTGCGTATTGAGCTTGAAGCCGCCCGCATCGAGCTTCAGGTCGACGCCGCTGGCATGCCAGAAGCGCGTGTCTGCGGTGACCAGTTCGTCGTAGGGCTTGTTGATGAAGACCCGCAGCGTGATGTCGCGGCCGGCCGGTTCGAGCTGATAGGCGACCACCTGGCCGACCTGCACGCGCCGGTAGTAGACCGGCGAGCCGATGTCGAGCGAACCGAGGTCCGCGGCGCGCAGCACGAACTGCTTGCCGGACGAGTCGGTGGTGACCACCGGCGGGGTTTCCAGGCCGACGAACTCGCGCTGGCTTTCCTCGGACTTGCCGGCGTCGACGCCGACATAGGAGCCGGACAGCAGCGTCTCCAGTCCCGATACGCCGCTGACGGCCAGCCGCGGCCGCACCACCCAGAAACGCGTGTCCTTGACCGCGAAGTTGTCCGCGTCCTTGGTCAGGTCGATCGTCGCGACCACATGCGAGCGGTCGGGCGCCAGCCGCACCGACTTGACGAGGCCGATATCGACGTCCTTGTAGCGCACCGGCGTCTTGCCCGGAGCCAGCCCCTCCGCGGTGCGGAAGGTGACCTGGATCTCGGGGCCGCGCTGCGACAGCGTATGGAACAGCAGCGACAGCCCCACCGCGGCGGCGACGATGGGAATCAGCCAGACCACCGATGGCAGCCAGCGCGCGCGGCGCCGGCGCGCCGGCTCGCCGGGCTGTGGCGGCCGCGCGGGCGGAGGAGAGGAGGAAAGGTTGTCCGGATCGGGCATCGATAAAAGTCCAGCTTGCGTCGGTGTTCGGTATGGGTGTTCAGATCGGTGTTCGGATCGGTGTTCGGATCGGTATCGGTATCGGTATCGATGTTCGGCAGCCGTCGCGGCGGCTCAGTCGTTCGCCCGTGCCGAAGCCGGGGCGGCGCCGCCGGGCGCCTCGCGTTGCCCGTGGCCGGCGGCGCGGCCATGCGTGTGGCCCTCCGCGTGGTCGTGCGCATCCCACAGCAGGCGAGGATCGAACGACAGCGAGGCCAGCATGGTCAGCACCACCACCATGCCGAACGCCGCCGCGCCGGTGCCCGGGTCGACCTGGGCCAGCGCGCCGGCGCGCACCAGCGAGGCCAGCAGCGCCACCACGAAGATATCGAGCATCGACCAGCGGCCGATCAGCTCGACCAGCCCGTACAGCTTGGTCTGCTGCCGCAGCCGCCAGGTCGAGCGCAGATGCACCGACAGCAGCAGGAAGGTCAGGATCATCATCTTCAGCAGCGGCACCACGATGCTGGCGATCAGCACCACGATGGCGAGCATGCGCGAGCCCGACAACCACAGATAGATGATCCCCGACAGGATCGTGTCCTCCTGCGTGCCGAGGATCGAGCGGGTGATCATGATCGGCAGCACGTTGGCCGGTATGTACAGGATGTAGGCCGCCAGCAGGAAGGCCCAGGTCCGCGTCAGGCTCGCCGGCTTGCGATAGTGCAGCGTCGCGCCGCAGCGGCGGCACGGCTGGCCCTCCTGGTCGATCGGGCTGAGCGCGTCGCAGGCGTGGCAGGACAGCAGGCCCATCGACGTCGCGGTCGGCACCTCCGGCAGCGGCGTGCGTTCGTCGTCGTCGGCGAGCTCCTGCACGACGCCGGCGACCACCTCGCGCGAGCGGCGCAGCGCGCGCTGGCGCACGGAGGGTTTGGGATCGCCCGGATTCATCGCTGCGCCTCCCCCTGGCGCCGCTCGGCATGGCGCCACAGGTCGCGCGGATCGTAGGTCAGCATCGTCGCCAGCACGATCACCAGCGCGCCGAACGACCACAGCGCGATGCCGGGCAGCACCTGGGCCATCGTCGAGAGCTTCACCAGCGTGACCAGCACGCCCATCATGAAGACCTCGAGCATGCCCCACGGACGGGTCTGGCGGATGCCGCGCATGATGCGTTCGAAGCCCGGGGGGACGGTGCCGCGCATCAGCGGCACCAGCAGATAGGCCATCATCAGCATCTCGGCCAGCGGGAACACGATGGTGGTGGCGAACACCAGCAGCGCCACCAGCGTCATGTTGTCGGCCTGCAGCGCCTGGACGGCGCCCCATAGCGTGGTGCGCGTGCGCACGCCCTGCAGGTCCATCTCGACGATGGGATAGGCGTTCGACACGATGAACAGGATCAGCGCGGTCAGCACCAGCGGCAGCAGCCGCCGATAGGCGCGCCGGCTCTCGTGGTACAGCTCGCCGCCGCAGCGCAGGCACTGCGCGCGTTCGCCGGGGCCGAGCACGAGGCGGCGGTAGACCGCGTCGCAATATTCGCAGGCCACCAGCCGGTCCAGCTCGGCGCGGTCGGTGACGGCAGGGCCCGGCGGGACCCGCTCCATCGACTTTTCAACCGGATTGCCGGACGTCATTCGAACAGATCTCCAACTACCCGCATTGGGAGCGGGAAACACGTCAATATATCGGAATTTCAGTATGTGGCTTTGGGATCACGAAAGCGGGGCTTCGCCGCTGGATGGCGAACGCTGCTTTCCTTCGCTGTCCGCCAATCACCCCGGCAGGGGTCAATGGCAATCGCCATCCCCTTGACCTTCGACCGCCCTCACAGCTTGTAGGTCGACAGCAGGATGCTGGTCTCCGTCGCCGCAATCCCCTCGATCAGCCGAATCCGGTCCAGCGTCCGGTCGAACGCCTCCAGCGTGTCCGCGCGCAGCTCCGCGATGATGTCCCAGCGCCCGTTGGTCGTATGCAGCGTCTGCACGTTCGGCTCGCCGCGCAGGGCCTGCAATACCTTGCCGATGCGGTTGCCTTCCACCGAGATCGTCGTCAGCGCGCGGATGCGGTGCGGCTCCGCCTCGGGCTTGAGCCGCACGGTGTAGCCGACGATCACGCCCGCCTCCTGCAGCTTGTCGATCCGGTTCTGCACGGTCGCGCGCGACAGCCGCAGCGCCTTGGCCAGCGCGGTGGTCGGCGTGCGCGCATTGTCGCGCAGCAGTGCCAGCAGTTGGCGGTCGATATCGTCCATGGCGGCTCGCAGGTCTCGCGGCGGATGGCTTCGAAAACGCCGGCCCATGCCGGCTCGCAGGTTCCCGGCGGATGGCTTGGCAAAACGCCGGCCCATGCCGCCATTCTGTCATAGGGACCGCGCTTTTTGCGCAGTTTGTGCGCTATCCGCTGGCGCGCGTGTGCACCACAATCCATTCCGACAATAACCCGAACCGGAAGGAGTGCGGCGTGATCACCGAACCCACCATCCTGCTTGTCGAGCCGACCCACTACGACGTGTCGTACAGCATCAATCCGTGGATGGATCCGCTGCGCTGGGCCGCCGATCCGCAGGGCATGCATCGGGGCGCGCTGCGCGCGTTCGCCGAGCTGCGCGACGCGCTTGAAGCGGCCGGCTTCGCGGTCGAGGTCGCCGCGGGCGAGCCCGGCCTGCCCGACATGGTGTTTCCCGCCAATGCCGCGGTGGTGCTCGACGGCCGCGCGCTGCTGGCGCGCTTTCGCTACCCGCAGCGGCAGGGCGAGGAAGCGCCGTTCGCGCGCCTGTTCGCCGGGCTGCGCGAGCGTGGCCTGCTCGACGAGGTGGCCACGCTGGCCGACGGCTGCTACCAGGAGGGCGCGGGCGACTGCATCTGGGATGCGGTGCGCGGCCACTTCTGGGCCGGCTTCGGGCCGCGTTCGGCCCGCTGCGCGGCCGATGCGGTCGGCGCCTATTTCGGACGCGAAGTGGTCGCCCTGGAGCTCGCCACCGCGCAGAGCTACCACCTCGACGTCTGCTTCTGCCCGCTGGCCGGCGGCGAAATTTTGTACTACCCGCCGGCCTTCACCGAGGCCTCGCTGCGCGAGCTGCACGCGCGGCTGCCGGCCAGCCAGCGCATCGAGGCCAGCGCCGACGACCTGCGGCATTTCAGCGTCAACGCCGTCAATCTGCACGACCGCATCGTGATGGCGCGCACCACGCCTCGCCTGCGCGATGCGCTCGGCAAGCGCGGCTATCGCGTGCAGGAGGTCGATCTCGCGCCGTTCATGCTTTCCGGCGGCGGCGCGTATTGCATGACGCTGCGGCTCGATCGCAGCAGCGGGGCGCGCCAAGGGATCGAGCAAGCGTCCGGCGGCCGGGCCAGCGTCGCGGCGGCCTGACCGTTGACGGGGCCAGGGCCATGGCTTCAGCACAGAACCACAAGGAGACGACGATGAAGGAGACCGCGATGACCCGCTTCCTGGACGCGACGGCGGTGGCGGCCCTGGTGCGCAGCATCGGCGTGCAGACCGCGCTGCGGCAGCTGGCCGAGCACGTGCGGCAGGACTTCCTGCGCTGGCAGCGCTTCGAGAAGTCCGCGCGGCTGGCCAGCCATTCGCCGGTCGGCGTGATCGAGCTGATGCCGGTCACCGACGGCGAACAGTACGCGTTCAAATACGTCAACGGCCATCCGCGCAACGCCGCGCACGCGATGCCGACCGTGATGGCGTTTGGCGCGCTGGCCGAGGTCTCGACCGGCTTTCCGCTGCTGCTGGCCGACATGACGCTGGCGACCGCGCTGCGCACCGCGGCGACCTCGGCGGTCGCCGCCAGGGCGATGGCGCCGCACGGCACCACCGCGATGGCGCTGATCGGCAATGGCGCGCAGGCAGAATTCCAGGTGCTGGCCTTCCACGCGATGCTCGGCGTGCACGAGATCCGCGCCTACGACGTAGACCCAGCGGCGACCGCCAAGCTGCAGCGCAACCTGGCCGGCCTGACCGATACCGGCGCGCTGCGCATCCTGCCGATGGCGTCGATCGACGAGGCGCTGGCCGGCGCGCACATCGTGTCGACGGTGACCGCCGACAAGACCCGCGCCACCATCCTGCGCGACGAGCAGATCGCGCCCGGCGTGCATATCAACGCGGTCGGCGGCGACTGCCCCGGCAAGACCGAACTCGACCCGGCGCTGTTGCGGCGCGCACGCGTCGCGGTCGAATACGAGCCGCAGTCGCGGCTCGAAGGCGAGATCCAGCAGATGCCGGCGGACTTCCCGGTCATCGAGCTGTGGCGAATCCTGAATGGCGAGGTGCCGGGCCGCACCGCGGTCGAGGACGTGACGCTGTTCGATTCGGTGGGCTTCGCGCTGGAAGACTATTCGACGCTGCGCTGGCTGCACGCCGCCGCCTGCGCGCGGCACGCGGGGCGCTATGTGGAGCTGGTGGCGACGCCCGACGATACGCGGGATCTATATGGCTGGCTGATGCGGCAGGACGAAGCCGACGGCGCGCCGGTCACGCGGCGGGCGGCCGCTTGATGGAGCCGCGCCAGCGACCTGGCTGAGCGACCGGGCTGAGCGACCGGGCTAAGCGACCGGGGTGAGCGGCGCGGCTGGGCGACTCGACTGAGCGGCTTGACTGGGCTGCTTGACTGGGCTGCTTGACTGAGCGTCTTGACTGGGCGACCGGCCCGAGCGCAAGCGCCGCCCGCGGTTCAGATCCACACCGCCGGATGGCGCATCAATCGCTGCACCCGCACGAAGGCTTCGACTTCGTCGTCGGTCGGCGCCTTCAGGAACACCATGATGCCCCAGCGCTGCAAGGTCTCCGCCATGCCGCGCGCAGCCTCGTCGGGCGCCACGACGGCGAACAGCACATGGCGCGCCGTGCAGAACGACTGCAGCTTCTCCAGCGGCTCGAGGTCGCTCTCGCGCAGGCGCTCGACCTGGCACAGCACCAGCGTCGGGTGCGAATCGCCGGCGCCCATATAGGTGATCAGGGTCGCCTTGCCGCGCGTCAGCACGGTCCTCTCGAACGGCGACCGGTGGCTCGACATGCCGGCGCAGGATCTGGGATCGGGCTTCATCGCGTGGCTTCCTGGCAGGGAACGGGCCGGGCCGGCCGCCGTGCGGCCGCTCCGGGCATGGCGCCGAGAATCGTGGCCGCGGCGCTTTTGCGCTGAGTATCCCTGTTGCGGTGGCCGCCGCTCTGTTCGCTAGCCGACAGAGGGCGCGGGCCCGGGCGGGGGCTGCCGGCGGCTGCCGACGGCGGCTTACAGCCCGTACTTCCTGACCTTGTCGAACAACGTCGTCTTGGCCACCCCCAACGCCTCACTAGCCCGGCTCAAATTCCCCTCATGCCGCCGCAGCGCATCCGCGATCAACGCCCGCTCGAATTGCTCCACCGCCTGCGCCAGCGGCAATAGGGCCGGTTCCTCGGTGCCCTGTTCGGGATTGCAGCCCAGGCCAAGCACATGCCGCTCGGCCAGGTTGCGCAGCTCGCGCACATTGCCGGGCCACGGATAGGCGACCAGCCGTGCGAGTTCGGCGGGGGAGGCGGGACGCGCGTCGCGCTCGAAGCGCAGCGCCGCCTGCGCGACGAAGTGGTCGAACAGCAGCGGCACGTCCTCGCGCCGCTCGCGCAGCGGCGGCAGTTCCAGCGTGATCACGTTGAGCCGGTAGTAGAGGTCGGCGCGGAACTGGCCGGCGTCGGCCAGGGCCTTGAGGTCGGCCTTGGTCGCCGCGACCACGCGGGCGTCGACCGGCACCGGCGTATTGGAGCCGAGCCGTTCGACCACGCGCTCCTGCAGCACGCGCAGCAGCTTGATCTGCATCGACATCGGCATGCTCTCGATTTCGTCGAGGAACAGCGTGCCGCCCTCGGCGTGTTCGATCTTGCCGATGCGGCGCTTGGCGGCGCCGGTGAAGGAGCCGGCCTCGTGACCGAAGATTTCGCTCTCGAACAGCTGCTCCGGCAACCCGCCGCAGTTGATCGGCACGAAGTTGCGCGCGTGGCGGGTGCTGGCGTCGTGCAGGCAGCGCGCCACCAGTTCCTTGCCGGTGCCGGTCTCGCCGTGGATCAGCACATTGGCGCTGGTGTCGGCAAGATCGGCGATCAGGCGGCGCAGCCGTTCCATCGCCGGCGACACGCCGATCAGCCGCGCCTCGAGCCGTTCGCGGCCGGCCAACCGGTCGCGCAGTTCGGCGACCTCAAGTGCAAGGCGGCGCTGCTCCAGCGCGCGGCGCGCGACCTCGACCAGCCGCTCGGGGGCAAAGGGCTTTTCCAGGAAGTCGTAGGCGCCTTGCTTCATCGCCTGCACCGCCAGGCCGACGTCGCCATGGCCGGTGATCATCACCACAGGCAGCGCGGCGTCGCGGGCCTTGAGCTGCGCCAGCAGCGCCATGCCGTCGATGCCGGGCAGGCGGATGTCGCTGACGACGATGCCGGGGAAGTGCGGCGCCACCGTCTGCAGCGCGGCCTCGGCCGTGCCGACGGCGCGCGTGGCGATGCCTTCGAGGCGCAGCGCCTGTTCGCAGCCCAGCCGGACGTCGGCGTCGTCCTCGACGATCAGTACCGACAGGTCATTGAGTTTGGGCGCCATTGTGTGTCTCCTTGCCGGCCATCGGCAGCACCATCGTGAAGCAGGCGCCGCCGTCGGGATGATTGCTGGCGACCAGCGTGCCGCCGTATTCGTCCAGGATGCCGGCCGACAGCGTCAGGCCGAGGCCCAGACCCTGTCCCGCCGGCTTGGTGGTGAAGAAGGGTTCGAACAGCCGCGCGAACGCTTCCTCGGACAGGCCGGGGCCGTTGTCGCGGATGGTGCAGCGGACCATGCCTTCGGCGACTGCGGCCCGCAGTTCAAGGCGAGGCGGGCGTTTTGCCGGATCGGCCGCCATCGCGTCGAGCGCATTGCCGAGCAGGTTGACCAGCACCTGCTCGAGCCGGTTGGGATCGCAGGCGACCATCAGCGTGCGGTCGACATCGCGGACGATCTCCGGTTGCACCGCCTGCACGCGCGTCTCCAGCAGGAACAGCGCGTTGTCGATCGCATCGGCCAGCAGCGCGCTGCCCTTGCCGTTGCGGCCCGGCTTGCGGGCGAAGGACTTGAGCGCGCCGGTGATGCGGCCCATCTTTTCGACCAGGCCGATGATGGTGCCGAGATTCGCCTGGGCCGTGGCAAGGTCGCCGCGCGCGAGGAATTTCTGCGTATTGCCCGACAGCGTGCGCAGTGCGGCCAGCGGCTGGTTCAGTTCGTGCGCGATGCCGGTCGACATCTGGCCGACCGCGGCGAGCTTGCCGGCCTGCAGCAGGCCGTCCTGCGCCTGGCGCAGTTCGCGCTCGGTGCGGATGCGCTCGGCGATCTCGGTCTGCAGCAGATGGTTGGCGCTGGTCAGGTCGGCGGTCCGTTCGGCGACCTTGCGTTCGAGCTCGCTGTTGGCGGCCTCGAGCGCGGCGCGCGCGGCCAGCCGCTCGCTGACGATGCGCCGGCGCACGTTCCAGGCGGCACCGAGCAGCAGCACGAAGGCGGTCAGCACCCCGCACAGGGCGGCGGTGTTCAGCGCAGCCATGCGGGCCTGCGAGGTATCGGTCAGCAGCGTCAGCTGCCATTCGGTGCCGGGCAGCATCGCGTTCTGCTCGAGCATCGACGGGCCGCGGCGCATGCGCACCAGCGCGTCGCCGTTGTTCATCGCCCGCACGCGGGTGAACTCCAGCGGGTCCAGCGGTGCGCGGTTGTACTGCAGGCTGCGGTTCAGCCGCTCGCGCTGCGCGGCGCTCAGCGGCCGGCGCGCGCGCAGCTTCCACGACGGCTCGGAGGCGAGGATCACCACGCCGTTCTCGTCGGACAGCAGCATCTGCATGTCGGCGCTCTGCCAGCGCTGCTCCAGCGGCTCGAGC
>Ga0065721_10050738_pt1 | contig 18183 bp, 13 predicted proteins | sample Mesricmetagenome_FD_59108 | JGI IMG/M metagenome (GOLD analysis project Ga0065721, IMG submission 59108) | Mesophilic microbial community from rice straw/compost enrichment Sample: eDNA_1 v2 (version 2) | ecosystem: Engineered > Solid waste > Grass > Composting > Bioreactor | place: USA: Davis... | reverse complement strand
GGGCGGCGCCGAGCTGCCGGTGAGCCGCCGCTCCCTCCCCGCCCTGCGCGAGAGCCTCGGCGCGGGGTCGGCGCGGTGACGGCTCCCCCGCCGCGGGTGCGGGTCACGGCGCCGCGCTCGACCTCCCGCCGCGTCGCCGCGACACCCGGCCCGGGCGACCCGTCGACCCTCTACGTGCGCTCGCTCATCCGATCGCAGCTGCGCGTCGCCGTCGTCGCGGCGGGGTCGTTCGCGCTCGTGCTCGCCGGGATCACCGCGACCCTCGCGCTCGTGCCCGAGGTGCGGGAGTTCACGGTGGGCGGCATCCCGATCGCGTGGGTCGTGCTCGGCGCGGGCGTCTACCCGCTCGTGCTGCTCGTCGCCGTGCTCGTCGTGCGGGCCGCCGACCGCAACGAGGAGCGCTACCGCTCGCTCGCCGAGGATTCGTGAACCCCGTCGTCGGCTACGTGTCGATCGCCGTCGTCACGGTCGCGACGGTGCTCGTCGGCTTCTTCGGACTGCGGGTGTCGCGCACGACGGGCGACTTCTACGTCGCCTCGCGCACCGTGCGGCCGTGGTGGAACGCCTCGGCCATCGGCGGCGAGTACCTCTCGGCGGCGAGCGTGCTCGGCATCGCGGGGCTCCTCCTGCTGCGCGGCGAGGCGGCGCTGTGGTTCCCGATCGGCTACACCGCGGGCTACCTCATGCTCCTGCTCTTCGTCGCCGCGCCGCTGCGACGCTCGGGCGCGTACACGATCCCCGACTTCACGCAGGCGCGGCTCGAGTCGCTCCCGGTGCGGCGGGTGACGAGCATCCTCGTGATCGTCATCGGCTGGTTCTACATCGTGCCGCAACTGCAGGGCGCGGCCCTCACGGTCGGCATCACGACCGGCTTGCCACGCTGGGCGGGGGCCGTCGGGGTCGCCGTCGTCGTCGGCGTCGTCGTCGCGGCGGGCGGGATGCGCTCCATCACGTTCGTGCAGGCGTTCCAGTTCTGGCTCAAGCTCACGGCGCTCGCGATCCCCGTCGTCGTCATCCTCGCGTTCCTGCCGGGCGCGGCACCGGGCCTGCCGACCGAGGTCGCGCTGCCCGTGCCCCCGCCCTCGTCGGGTGCCGAGCTCTACACGACGGCGTCGCTCCTCCTCGCGCTGCTGCTGGGCACGATGGGCCTGCCGCACGTGCTCGTGCGCTTCTACACGAACCCCGACGGCCGCGCCGCACGGCGCACGACGCTCATCGTGCTCGGACTCCTGTCGGTCTTCTACCTGTTCCCCGTCGCGTTCGGGATGCTCGGCCGCGTCTTCGCGCCGCACCTCGCCGACGAGGCCGACGCCCTCGTGCTCGTGTTGCCGGGACTGCTCGTGCCGGGGGTGCTCGGCGAGGTGCTCACGGCGCTCGTCATCGCGGGGGCCTTCGGCGCGTTCCTGTCGACGACGTCGGGGCTCGTCGTGTCGCTCGCGGGCGTCGTGTCGCAGGAGCTGTTCGGCGGCTCGGTGCGCGGGTTCCGGGTCGCCGCGATCGGCTCGGCGCTCGTGCCGCTCGCCGTCGCGCTGCTCACCGAGTCGGCGGGGCTCGCGGGATCCGTCGGGCTCGTCTTCGCGTTCACCGCGTCGACCCTGTGTCCGGTGCTGCTGCTCGGCATCTGGTGGCGCGGACTCACCGCCCGCGGGGCGATCGCCGGGATGGCGTCGGGCGCGCTCCTGTGCGGCGGCGCGATCCTCGTCGCCCCGTTCGTGCCGGCCGGCTGGGTGGGGGCGCTCCTCGCGCAGCCGGCGGCGTGGTCGGTGCCGATCGCGACGCTCGTCGTCGTGCTCGTGTCGCGCGCCGACCGGGCGCACCTGCCGCGCGGGGCCGACCGGTTCCTCGCGCAGCTGCACCTGCCGGAGCGCCTCACCCCGACGCGGTGACGCGGAAGGGCCCGGCGTCGCCGCCGGGCCCTCCGTGTCCGGTGACGGACGTCGCGCGTCAGTAGGTGAAGACGAGCGAGTTCGACACCGAGATGAGCGCCACGACCGACGCGTTGAGGAAGCCCGCGATGTACGGGTTGTTCGTCGCGCGGTAGATCTTCCGGCTGATCACGGCGGTGACCGCGAGGATCACGATCACCGGGAACAGCCAGATGCTGAAGATGCCGCCGAAGCCCGGGATCGTCTGCCCCGACACGAAGAAGGTCGTGTACTGCGCGATCACGAGCACGATCGGCGCGAGCGAGTTGAACAGCGCCAGCAGCGCCGTGTTGACCCACTCCTTGCCGCGGAGCGTGAACCGGTTGAACGAGTTGATCGCGACCGAGTTCGCCACGAAGTAGACGAGGAACAGCGGCAGCACCGTGAGCGCGAGCAGGATCTTCTCCGGCGTGAACGCCTTCACCGCGAGGACCCAGATGCGGAAGTCCGTCGTGAAGAAGTAGTCGAGCACGAACACGACGAGGAACGCCGCGGCGACCGTGGTGAGCGCGAGCCCGATGCCGTGGAAGAACCGCCGCCAGCCGGGCAGCACGCCGACCGCGCGGAGGTCCTGGCCGCTGCGCCGCCCGAACAGCAGGTAGGAGACCACCATGATCGCGAGCCCCGCGACACCGTTGATCGCCGCCCAGATCGCGATGAACCACACGGCACCGGGCGCGTAGAGGTTCGTCGAGCCGAACGCGATCGCCCCGGCCCACTGCGCCTGGCTGAGCAGCACGTAGCTGACGCCCGAGACCAGCGCCGAGACGACGAGTCCGCCCCAGAACCAGGCGAGCCCCTTCCTGGTCGTCGCCGCGGCGGCGACCGGCTCGGCGACCCGCAGCGCCGCGAAGGCGCGGAAGCCGAGCAGGGCGCGCGTGAAGGCGACGAGGAAGATGCCGAAGCCGATGAGGCCGATCGTCGTGAAGACCTCCTTCACCTGCCACACCTGGTCGCTTGCGGGGAGCGGATTCGGCGCGCCGAGCGACTCGTCGAAGAAGTCGACGAGGTGGCCGACCGCGCCGCTCGAGATCGTCGACCAGGGGTGCGTCTGCGGCATCGAGTAGATGACGCGCATCGCCTCGGCGCCGTCGACGCGCTCCGTGTAGACCTGGCCGGCCTCGCGCTCCTCGCCGTCGGCGGGGTCGATGCCGAAGTTGAGGAACGACTGCGCGTTGTCGGTCGAGAGGTACTCCCGCGGCGCCGTCAGCACCTGGCCCTCGGGGCCGTAGCTGCGGAAGAAGAACTCGTCGTACTGCGCCTGGATGACGCCCACGTCGCGCGAGCCGTAGATGTTCGCGTAGGCGCCGTCGCCGTCGCGGTAGACCGGGTCGTTGTCGACGAGGAGCACCGACGCGATGAGCGGCGTTTCGGCGGCGTCATCGATCGGGATGGAGAAGTTCGCCGCCCGGGCGCCGTTGGAGTGCCCGGTCACGCCGATGCGGTCGGCGTCGACGTAGGGCAGGTCGGCGAGCAGGCGCACGGCGTCGTACATGCCGGTGCCGCCGACGGCGAGCTCGTCGCTCGGCAGCGGGTCGGAGTCGCCGTGGCCGTACATGTCGATCGACATGACCACGTAGCCGCGCCGCGCGAGCTCGACGTAGTTGGCATCCTGCATCTCGCGGTTGTTCCACCAGCCGTGGCTCACCACGATCGCGGGACGCGGATCGTCGGCGTTCGCGGCGACGGGCTTGAACAGCAGCGCGTTGAGCACGCGGCCCGAGGCCGTCTCCCAGCGCAGGTCCTTGACGGCCACGGCGCCGCCGACCGTCTGCACCGCCGAGGCGACGAGCGCCGAGACGAGCATGAGTACGAGCGACAACGCGAGCCAGAAGCCGTTGCGTCGCAGAAGTCCTTGCTTCATGGGATTGTCAAACTCCTTCGTTCTGGGCACGGGTCTCCCCCGGCATCCCGTGCGTCACGCTAGACCCGGGATCGAAGGACGTGAGCGGTTCTCCGCTCGATCTGCACGAACGTGCAGCGGGCCTCAGTGCACCTCGGCGGGGGCGGACTCCTCGTGTCCGACGACCTTCGACCGCAGCGGCCGGACGACGATCCAGAGCAGCGCGATCGCGACGACGACGGGCGCCGCCATCCCGAGGCCCATCGGTACGGCGCTCTCCGTGCCGAACAGCCCGACGATCGGCGTGATGACGGTCGCGACCATGACGTTGATCGTGCCGAGCAGCGCCGCGGCGGTGCCCGCCTCGCTGCCGTGGGGCGATAGCGCCGTGACGTTGACGGTCGGGAACCCTATGCCGCAGCAGAAGAGGTAGACGAAAGTGCTGACGACGAGCGGCGCCAGGCCCCAGTCGAGGACGGCCGACAGCGCGACCCCGAGCCCCGCGAGGACGAGCGTCGGCAGCGACACCGCGAGGATCTTCGGCGGCGCGATGCGGCGCATGAGCCGCGACGCCGTCTGCGAGCCGATCGCGAGCCCGAGCGAGTTGAGGGCGAATACCAGTCCAAACTGCTGCACGTCGAGGCCGTGCACACGTTGGAAGACGAACGGCGACGCCGCGAGGTAGGCGAAGTTGCCCGCGAACGACAGTCCCGCGATGAGGGCGACGCCGATGAAGGTGCGGTCACGCAGCACCGTCGCGTAGCGGTGCCCGGTGGCGCGCAAACCTCGCGGGTGCCGCCGCTCGCGCGGGAGCGTCTCGGCGATGAGCAGCCAGGCGAGCACGAGGATGACGGCGCCGTAGCCCGCGAGCACCCCGAACAGCCCGCGCCAGTCGAGCCAGGCCATGAGTTGGGAGCCGACGACGGGCGCGACGATCGGCGCGAGGCCCGTCACGAGAGCGAGCCGCGACAGCATCCGTACGAGCGGCTGACCGTCGAACAGGTCGCGCACCGTCGCCATCGCGACGACGGCGCCCCCGGCGCCGCCCACGCCTTGGAGGATGCGGCACGCCATGACCCACGCGATGTCGGGCGCCATCGCGACGCCGATGCTCGCGACGATGTGCACCGTCGTCGCGACGATGAGGGGCAGCCGTCGACCGACCGTGTCGCTCCACGGGCCAATCACGAGCTGCCCGAGGCCGAAACCGAGCATCGTCGCGGTAAGCGTGAACTGCACGGCGAGCTCCGAGGCGCGGAGATCCTCGGCGAGCACCGGGAACGCGGGGAGGTAGAGGTCGACGGTGAAGGGCCCGAGCGCGACGAGCGCACCGAGGACGATGATGTAACGGACGCGACGCGCGAGCGTCATCGACTCCCCCGGGGTCGTCACGACGGCGACCCGGGGAGCACCTCGAGCAGGACGGCGTCGTAGCCGTCGAGCGTCACCGTGATCTCGCTGGCGTAACTCGAGACCTCGCCCGTGTAGAGGTCGCGGAGGCGCCCGCTGGGCGGGAGGTCTCCGCGGTCGGCTGGGAAGGCGAGCGTGCGCGTCTCGGGAGCGAAGTTGAAGACCGCCGCGAAGCTCCGCCCCTCGTGCGTGAGGGTGTAGAACGGCGTCGTGCCGTCGCCGAGTTCGGCCGGCACGAATGCGCGACCGAGGCGCGCGACCGCGTTGACCTCCGGGTTGTTGGCGAAGGCACGGGCGCGCTCGCGCGCGGCCGCGACGGCGGTCGGGTCGCCGTCGGGACCGTAGTCGTCGGAGAGCATCATGACGGTGCCGCCGATGACGCTCGCGAGATACCGCGAGCGCGCCTCGGCGAACGAGCTCGCCTCACGACCGTCGACCGCCGAGCGGTACAGCGGCGTGTGGTCGGGGTCGTTGAAGGCGTAGAGGCGCCCACTCGTCCACCAAGAGAAGTTCTGCGCGTTGAGCACGTAGCGGGTGTCGTCGAAGCGGCCGAACACGTCGCACGAGGCACGGCGGGCGTGCCCGAGGAAGTAGGGGAACAACGGGGCGATCGAGAGGCTCACGAAGACGTCGCGACCGGCCTTGCCGATCTCGTCGGAGAGGATCTCGTACGCGTGGTTGAGCGCCATCCGGCCCGTGTAGTGCGCGAGGTGGTGGGCACCCTCGACGGAGGCGTGCGTGAGGAAGTCGATCTTGAGGTAGTCGAACCCGAGGTCGAGGATCTCCCGCACCTGGCCGCGGGCGAAGACCTCCCAGGCCGGGTGCGTCACGTCGAGCGGGATCGAGTGGTCGATGACCGGCAGCACCTCCCCGCGGTCGTCGCGGAGCATGATGTCGCCCGTCGTCAGTCCGGTGTCGCCGATGGGACGGTCCCAACCGGGGAATCCGCCACACGGCGCCGCGTACCAGCCGGCCTTGTGGCCGCGCGCGTGGATGTCGTCGACCTTCGCGCGCACCGCCTCGAGGTCGAGCCCGAATGCCCCGTCGAGGTTCACGTAGACGACGTCTTCGGCGTCGCGGTAGGCGGTGAGCTCGTCGATGAGCAGATCGCCCGCCGTCGACCACGCGTCGACCGTGGTGCGGATCGCGAGGCCCGAGTAGCTGTTCCAGCCGAACGGCACGGGACCCGACCACGGGCGGGCAGGGCGCACCGCGACGCACAGGTCGGCGTAGCGTTCCATCCCGCGCTTCACGTCGTCGGCCCACAGCACCACGAAGCGCGCCGACGCGACGGAGGTGCCACGCACGACGCCGTGCGGCAGGAGGTCGTGCGTCGCGAGACCGGCGGCGCCGGAGTACGCCGTCACCGCGCGGGAGCCGAAGCCGTCCCAGCGGATCGCGTTCTTCCACACGTCGAAGTCGACGGCGCCGATGACGAGGCCCTCGAACGTGTGCTCGTCGAAGATCGCGGTGACGTCGTAGCTCTCCCGGCCCGGGTCGGGCACCGCCGATTCGTAGCGCACCCACATGTCGTTGTCGTACGGCACGCGCAGCATCTTCTGGTCGAGCGACAGGAAGACAGGCTTCGCGTCGGGCCCGGGGTAAGGCGTGCTGAACGGCGCGAGGAACCGCGTCTCGACCTCGCCGCCGTCGAGGCGGGAGAGGTGCACCTGCGTGACGAGCTCGCCGCCCGCGAGGAGCGCGACCTCCTGGCGCAACTCGAGCTCGCCCTCGCGGTAGACGGTGGTGACGAGCCGGGCGTCTCCGAACACATCGGAACGGTTCGCGCACTCCACGGAGACCCGCTCGGCACGGCGGGTGTCGATCTTCTCGCGCGACGTCGCCTCGGCCGACGAGTACCCGTGCTGCACGAGCGCGCCGTCGACGCGGTAGGCGAAGGTGCCGTCGTCGAGCACCTCGACGGCGGCGCGACCGTGCTCCTCGCGGTGCACGACGGTGGGCGGCGTGCGGTTGATGAGCAGATCGAGGAGGGTCTGGTCGTCGTCGGCCATGGGCGCGTCCTTCCGTTGAGGGTGCTGAGGGGTGGAGTTCAGGAGCCAGTGGATGCCGCGGGCGTCTCGCGCACGACGCGCACCGCGCCGGCCGGCACGACGAGAGACCCGTCGGCGGTCGCTCCCGTGACGAGGTCGGTGCCCGACGTCGCAACGGTCGCGTCGACGAGGGCGTGGTTCACGACGAACAAGTACGACGCGGCGGCGCCGCGGCGGCGCACGACGTCGACGGACGCAGCGTCGCCGTCGACCTCGGCCGCGGGCCGCACCCCGGCGTCCGCGGCGAGCCGCGCGACGAGGGAACGGTACGCGGCCGGTTCCGGAAGCGTCGCGAGGTACCACGCCTCCCCCAATCCCCACCGGTTGCGGGTGATCGCGGGAGCGCCCGTTGAGGGCCCGTCGGCGAAGGAGGCGACGACTTCCGCAGTCGTCGCGCGGCTGCGCTCCGACCACAGCGTCGCGGTCGAGCCGTCGGAGAGGGTGAGCGTGGTCTCACGTGCGACGGGCGCGAACTCCTCGACCCGCACCCCGAGGGCGTCACGGAAGGGTCCGCCGTAGCCGCCGACGTAGACACGGTCGTCCTCATCGACGATGCCGCTCGAGAAGGTCACGAGAGCCGTTCCGCCCGCGGCGATCCAGTCGGTCAGCACCACGGCATCCTGTTCGCGCACAAGGTGCAGGCCTGGGACGACGACGAGCGAGTACCGCGAGAGGTCGGCTCCCGGCGCGACGACGTCGACCGTGAGACCCTCGGCGTGCAAGGCCCCGTAAGCGGCGTGCACGAGGTCGAGGTAGCCGAGCGCCTGGCTCGGACGGGACTCCCCGTCGGCGGCCCACCACGACTCCCAGGAGAAGACGAGCGCGACGGCGGCGTCGACGCGCGAGCCCGCCACCTCGGCGAGGCGTTCGATCGCGCCGCCGAGCTCGACGACGTCGCGCCACATCGCGGAGTCGGTGCCGGCGTGCGGCAGCATCGCCGAGTGGAACTTCTCGCTGCCTTGCACTGAGGCGCGCCATTGGAAGAAGCACGCGCCGTCGGCGCCGCGCGCGACGTGGGTGAGCGTATTCCGCATCATCTGGCCCGGCTGCTTCGCCAGGTTGAGCGGTTGCCAGTTGACCGCGCCCGTCGAGTGCTCCATGAGAAGCCACGGGTCGCCGCCCGCGAGTCCACGCGACAGGTCAGCGGCAAACGCGAGTTCCGTCGTCGGGTCGCCGAGTCGGTGATCAAGGTAGTGGTCGTTCGCGACCACGTCCATGTCGGCGGCCCACGACCAGTAGTCGAGGTTGTCGATGTGCGCGGTGACCATGAAGTTGGTCGTGATCGGCGCCTCGCTCCGCGAGCGGATGACGTCGGCTTCCGCGCGGTAGTGGCCCAGCAACTCGTCGGAGCTGAAGCGGTGGAAGTCGAGGAGCTGCGCCGGGTTGCGGGACGAGAGGGTCGCCCGCGGCGGCAGGATCTCCTCCCACTCGCCGTAGGACTGGCTCCAGAACGCCGTGCCCCATGCGGCGTTAAGGGTGTCGACGTCGACGTAGCGGTCGGCGAGCCAGCGGCGGAACGCGTCGGCGCTCACGTCGCAGTAACACAGCGCGTTGTGGCATCCGATCTCGTTCGAGACGTGCCAGAGGCGCAGCGCGGGGTGGGCGCCGTACCGCTCGGCGACGGCGGCGGTGAGGCGGAGCGCGTGCTCGCGATAGACCGGCGAGCTCGGGCAGAACGCCTGGCGTCCGCCCGGGTAGCGCCGGGTGCCGTCGACCGCCATCGGCAGCAGGTCGGGGTGCTCGCGCGTGAGCCACGCGGGGGTCGACGCCGTGCCGGTGCCGAGGTTGACCCCGATCCCGTCGGCGGCAAGGCGGTCCATGATGTCGTCGAGGCGATCGAACCGGTACTCGCCGCGGTGCGGCTCGAGGTGCGACCACCCGAAGATGTTGATCGCGACGAGGTCGACGCCGGCCTCGATCATGAGGGCGATGTCCTCGTCCCACACCTCGGGACCCCACTGCTCGGGGTTGTAGTCGCATCCGAAGGCGATCCCCCGGGTGTCGAAGGTTCGGCGGGTGCGGGTCATGGCTTCGGCGTCCTCGAGTCGTGTCGTGCGGGTGGCGGGAGCTCCGGGGTGCAGGGCGGCTCGGCCCCGCACCCCGGAGGGTTCACTCGACCGTGAAGCCCTGCTCCTGGGCGTAGCGGATATTGCGCTCCTGCCAGGCGAGCAGGCCGTCGTTGAGGTCGGACTTGTTGAGGTACGCCTGACCCACCGTCTCGGGGACGATGCTGTTGGCGTAGACCTGCCACGGGAGGTACTGCCAGCCCGGGACGATCGCCTCGATCGACGCGGCGAACACCTCGTTGACCTTCTGACCGCCGAAGTACGGGTCCTCGCGGCCCAAGAACTCGTCGGACTCCAGCTCGGCGACGGTCGACGGGAACATCGCCGGGTAGGCCTCGAACGCCGCGGGGTCGGTCGAGATCCAGCGCAGGAAGGCCGCGGCGAGCGCCGGGTTCTGGGACTTGGCCGTGACCGAGTGCGTCGAGCCGCCGTTCTCCGCGGACGCGCGCGTGCCGTCGTGACTCGGGAGCTGGGCGACGCGCCAGTCGCCCGCGCCGTCAGCGATGAACGCCGGGAAGGCGCCCGTCATCCACGCCCCCGCGAGGAGCGTCGCGACGGTGCCCGCGTTGAACGCCTGGAACCACTCGTTGCTGAACGGCGCGTACTCGCAATTCAGGTCGTTCTGGATGATTTCGTTCCAGGTCGCTGCCCAGCGCTTCGAGCCGGCATCCTGCAGGTCGATGCTCACGGTCTCACCCTCGGTGGCGAAGGGGTGTCCGCCGGCCTGCCAGATCATCGAGGTCGTGAAGCCGGCGTCACCGGCCTCGTTGACGATGCAGAGGTTCGGGTCGGCAGCCTTGAGCGCCTTGCCCGCGGTGACGAAGTCGTCCCACGTCTCGGGCACGTCGAGGCCGTGCGCCTCGAGGAGCGCGGCGTTGTAGAACATCGCCATCGGCGCCGAGTCTTGCGGGAGGCCCCACAGGCCGCCGTTGGTCGACACGTTGTTCCATGTCGACGCGGTGAAGGTGTCCTCGAGTTCGTCGAGACCGTAGGCGGTGAGGTCGAGCAAGTGGCCGGGGAGTTGGTACTGCAGCACCGACTGGTACTCGAGCTGGATGACATCCGGGATGCCGCTGCCCGCGGTGAGCACGTTCTGGAACGCGAGGTTGTGGTCGGCGACGCCGGGGGTGACGCGGATGTCGACCTCGACGTTCGGGTACGCGGCCATGAAGGCCTCGGCTTGCGCGGCGCTCGACTCGTTGTAGGTCCAGTACTCGATCGTGCCGCCCTCTTCGAGCGCGGCGTCGAGGGCGGCTGCGCCCTCGTCGCCGGGGCCGGCCGATCCGCCGGAGCAGGCAGCGAGCAAGACGCTCGCTGCGACGGCCGAGGCGATGGCGACGGTGCCACGCCGGGTCTTGGTGCGCATGGGTGTTCCTTTCACTTTCATGGTGGGCGGATGCCCGGTGGGGTGATGCGGGTGGCGGGGCTCAGGCCTTCACGCCGCCGACGCTGATGCCGTTCTGCCAGAACCGCTGGAGCGCGAGGAACGCCACGACGATCGGAACGACGGAGAGCAGAGAGGCGGTGATGACGATGTTGTAGATCGGCAGCGGCTGCGGCCCGGACGCGTCGAGATTCCAGTAGTGCAGGCCCAGCGGGAGCGGGAAGATCTCCTCCGAGCGGAGCATGATGAGCGGCAGGAAGTAGTTGTTCCAGATGCCGACGACCTGGAACAGCAGCACCGTGACGATGCCGGGCGCCATCATCCGCACCGCGATCGTGACGAATGTGCGCAGTTCGCCGGCGCCGTCCATCCGCGCCGCCTCGAGGATCTCGCTCGGCACCGATTCGCGCGCGAAGATCCACATGAGGTAGAAGCCGAACGGCGAGGCGAGCGACGGGATGATGATCGCGGCCATCGTGTCGGTGAGCGACAACGAGCTGAACATGAGGAACGTCGGGACGGCGACGGCTGTGCCGGGGATGGCGATCGCGCCGAGCACAACGGCGAAGATCGCCTTCTTGCCGGGGAAGTCGAACTTCGCCATCCCGTAGCCGGCAAGCGTCGAGATGAAGGTCGCCCCGACGGCGCCGACGACGACGTAGACGATCGAGTTCGTGAACCACTTCACGTAGATGCCGTCTTCGCGCGTCAGGACCGTCACGATGTTGTCCCACAGGGCGAAGTCGCCGGAGAACCACAGTCCGAAGGAGTTGAACAGCGCGGCGGGATCCTTCGTCGAGTTCACGAACAGCCAGACGAGCGGCAACAGCGCATAGACGGCGAAGAGGATCATGACGACCGTCATGGGGACCGAGACCTTCGGCGAGCGGTCGGGCCGGTAGTGCTCGTAGCCGGGGGGCATGGCCGGGGTGCGACGACGCAGGGCGATGCTCACTGGAGTGCCTCCTTGTTTCCGCGGAGCTGCACCACGTAGGCGATGATCGCCGTGACGATCCCCATGATGATCGTGAGCGTGGCCGCGTAATTGGCCTGCTGTCCCACGAACGACAGGCTGTAGGCGTACATGTTGGGGGTGTAGTAGCTCGGGACGAGGTTGGGGACGATCGTCTTGAGCAGGTTCGGTTCGTTGAACAGGTGGAAGCTGCCGATGACCGAGAAGATCAGCGCGATCACGAGCGATCCGCGCAGGAACGGCAGCTTGATGTTCCACACGACGCGCCACGGGCTCGCACCGTCGAGCGCGGCCGCCTCGTAGAGCTCCGGCGGGATCGACTTGAGCGAGCTGTAGAGGATCAGCATGTTGTAGCCGAGGGCCGACCAGGTGACGATGTTGCCGATCGACGGCAGGAAGAACGTCGGCGTCAGTAGCGCGATGTCGAGACCGAGCGCGTCGTTGAGATTGCCGACGAGTCCGAAACGGTCGCCGTACATGAAGCCCCACATGAGCGCGGCGACGACACCGGGGATGGCGAACGGCAGGAAGATCGCGATCCGGAAGAACCGTGTGCCCCGCAGCCGCACGCTGTCCAGGATCATCGCGGCGACGATCGCGAGTGTGAGTAGCAGCGGCACCTGGATAAGGAAGAACAACGACACGCGGCCGAGACCCTCCCAGAACAGCGGGTCGGTGAGGGCGCGGCCGTAGTTGTCGAGGCCGACGAAAACGTTGCCCCCGACCATGCGCTGCTGGAAGAAGCTGAGGTAGATGCCATAGGCGAGGGGCGCCACCATCACAAAGCCGAAGAGCGCGAGGAACGGGAGAGTGAACCACAGCCCCGTCAACCGCCTCCTCACGCGTCTTGTGGGGGGTCGCGTCGTTGCGACAGTCGACATCGTCACTCCATCGGGTCGGTGTCCGACGCCTCAAAATGAGGACGTCAACATCACGGCAGTGATGAGGACGTTATCACAGGGGTCGAGCTGCGCCACAGCGCTGCACGGATGTGCAGCCCGCAGCGCGAGCATCGGCTCCCCGGAGTGCCATGATGGGGCCACCATGACGTCCAGCGATCCCGGTGTCGGCGCCTCGCGCTCTGCCTCGATCGTCGACGTCGCGCGCGTCGCAGGCGTGTCCAACCAGACGGTCTCGCGTGTCCTCACCGGCGCCCAGCGCGTGAGCGCCCGCACCCGGGAGTCCGTGCTCCGCGCGATGGCCGAGGTCGGCTACGTGCCCAACGCGGCTGCCCGCGCCCTCCGCCGCGGGAGCTTCGACACCATTGGCGTCATCGTCCACCAGCTCTCCCGCACGGGAGAGTCGAGCGCCGTCGAGGCGATCGTCCACGCCGCCCGCGCCAACGGCTACACGGTGTCGCTCGTCGACGTCGAGCAGGTCACCGACGACACAGTCGAAGCCGCCGTCGAACGTCTGCAGCATCAGCTCATCGACGGACTCGTGATCGTGCGCCACGAGACCGGCACCGCTCTCAACCTGCATGTGCCCCCGAACATGGCCCACGTCGTCCTCGACCCGCGACTGGAGGGTCCGCACGACACTGTCGGCGCCGATCAGCACGGCACCGTCGAAGCCGTGCGTCACCTCCTCGGGCTTGGCCACGCGACCGTGCACCACCTCGCCGGTCCGCCCAACTCGACGCCCGCGATCGCGCGCGAAGAGGCCTGGCGAGTCGCCCTCGAAGAGCGCGGGGCCGACGTGCCGGAACTCGTCCGCGGCGACTGGACGCCCGAGTCCGGCTACGCCGCGGGACTCGAGCTGCTCGAGCGCCGCCGCGCGGGGGAACGCGTCACGGCGGTGCTCGCGGCGAGCGACGAGATGGCGATCGGCCTCCGCCACGCGGCCCGGGACGCGGGACTGAGCCTCCCGGACGAGCTATCGATCGTGGGGTTCGACAACATCCCGCTCGGCGCCCACCTCTCCCCCGCGCTCACGTCGGTCGAACAGGACTTCACGCACATCGGGGAGGCGATCGTCGAGCTCCTACTCGACCAGATCCGCAACCCCGCGGCCGCCGACGAGCGACGCGAACCTCGACGGCGCATCATCCCGACGCGACTCGTCGTGCGGGACAGCACCGCGCCTCCCGCTTCGGCCTAGGCTCGGGCGCGCTGCGGCCAGGCACCGCGGGCGCGCAGCTCCTCGGCACATGTCTCGACCTCGCGCGCCCGACGCGCCGCGTCCCACCCGAGCACGGGTGCGAGCACGTCCGCGAGCTGCTCGAGCCTCGCACGGTCGACCCGCCCCGCGAAAGCGAGGTCGCTGCGCCGGAACACCAGATCAGCGAGGTGGACGACGCGTTCCGCCCGCGCCAAGCGGGCGAGTTCCCCGCGGGAGAACGCACCGCCGAGCACGAGGTCGTCGCCCGCCCCGTCGAAGACGTCGACCGCACGGGTGCCGTACCGCTCGACCAGCGTCGCGCGACGCTCCGGCGACAAGCCAGGGAGGTGCTGCGCCGCCCATGCCACGACGTCGCGCGGGTAGCCGCGCCCGCCGCCGATCGGGCGGCCCAGGGTGCTCGTCCGGCGCGGCGTCCCGAGGATGCCGAGAACGCGATCCGCGAGGCTCTCGCCGAGGGCGCGGAACGTCGTCCACTTGCCGCCGACGAGCGTGAGCACCGGCGCGATGTCCTGCCGGTCGGTGCGCTCGACGCGGTAGTCGCGCGACACGAACCCCGGGGCGACGTCGCCGTGCCGCGGGAGGGGCCGGATGCCCGAGAACCGGTAGACGATCGACGACCGGTCGAGATCGATGCCGGGGAAGACGTGGCGCACGAGGTCGAAGAAGTAGTCGACCTCCTCTTCGGTGCAGACGGCGGGCTCCGCGGGGTCGGCCTCGAGGTCTGTCGTGCCGACGAGCACGCGGTCGCGGATCGGGTAGACGAGCACGATGCGCCCGTCATCGTGCTCGAAGAAGATCTCCCGCCCGCCCGTCGCGGCGAGCAGCTCCGGGTGGTCGAGCACGATGTGCGAGCCCTTCGTGCCGCCGGTGAGGCGGGTCGGCATCCCGAGGACGGCGTTGGTGAGGTCGGCCCACGGCCCGGTCGCGTTGACGACGACGTCGGCCCCGAGGCGGAACTCGCGGCCCGTCTCGCGATCGCGCAACAGCACCCCGTCGGCGTCGAGCCCGATCGCCTCGACGTAGTTCGCCGCGTGGGCGCCCGGATGCGCGGCGAGGCCGTCGAGCAGCACGTCGATCGCGAGCCGCTCGGGGTCGCGCACGCCCGCGTCGAAGTAGGTGGCGGAGTACTTCACCCGCGGGTCGAGGTCGGGCAACGCCGCGTGGGTGCGGCGACGACCGGCGAACCGGTGCCTCGGCATGAGCCGGCCGCCGCGCGAGAACGTGTCGTAGAGCACGAGGCCGACCTTGATGAGGAGCGCCCCTCGCGCCCGCGGCCTACCGGAGCGATGGCTGAGGAAGCGCAGCGGCGCGGCGAGCAGCCCCGAGAAGGTCGTGTAGATCGGGATCGTCGTCTCGAGCGGACGCACGAAGTGCGGCGCCGTGCGGAGCAGGTCGTTGCGCTCCCGCACCGACTCCCGTACGAGCCGGAATTCGCCGTTCTCGAGGTAGCGGATGCCGCCGTGGATCATGTGGCTGGAGGCCGCCGTCGCGCCCGAGGCGAAGTCCCCGCGCTCGACGAGCACGGCATCCACCCCCTGGAGCGCGAGGTCGCGCAGCGTGGCGATGCCGTTGATGCCCCCGCCGACGATGACGACGCGCGTACGACCGAGTTCAGCGATGCGGGCGACCTCCTCGCGCAGTGGTGTGTGCGATTCCCGTCCCCTGGACATCCCGGTGCTCCTCGTCGATCTGGCGAGCACGGCGACCGTGCCCCGTTCTATGGTGGGAAGCCCGCGAGAGGATTCACAATTCGCCTGCACGAACGTGCAGAAACCCGAGGAGGTGCCGATGGCGACCCCGCGCCCGCGCCCGCACGTCGACGAGAAGGACCTCGACGCGCTCAAAGCGGCCCAGCTGTACTACCTGCAGGACCTCACGATGGATGCCATCGCCGCCGAGCTGCGCACCTCGCGCTCGTCGGTCTCCCGGCTGCTCAGCCACGCCCGCGCGACGGGGCTCGTCGAGATCACGGTGCGCTCTCCGCTCGAGCAGGGCGCCCAGCTGGAGCGCGAGATCCTCGAGCGCTTCCACGTCACCGCGCACGTCGTCCCGGTGCCCGACCACACGAGCGATGTCGACCGGCTCGAACGGGTCGCGATGACCGCGGGGCGCCTCATCACCGGGTTCGTCGACTCGAACATGACGATCGGAGTGGGCTGGGGCGCCACGTCGAGCGCCGTCAGTCGGCACCTCGTGCCGAAGGAGACCCACAACAGCCTCGTCGTGCAGCTCAACGGCGCCGCCAACACATTCACCGACGGCATCGACTACGCGAGCGAGATCCTCCAGCGCTTCGGGAGCGCCTACGCCGCCCAGACCCAGCAGTTCCCCGTGCCGGCGTTCTTCGACGACCCCCGCACGAAGGAGGCGCTCTGGCGCGAGCGGTCGACGAAGCGGGCCCTCGCCGTGCAGGGCACGATGGACCTCGCGGTGTTCGGCCTGGGCTCGCCGTTCGCCGGGGTGCCGAGTCACGTGTACATCGGCGGCTACCTCGACCGGGCCGACTTCAAGAGCTTGAGCGCCGACCACGTCGTCGGCGACATCGCCACGGTGTTCTACCGCAGCGACGGGTCCTGGCGCGACGTCGCCCTCAATGCGCGCACGAGCGGCCCCGACCTCGACCGGCTCCGCCGCGTCGCGCGGCGCGTGTGCGTCGTGTCGGGGTCGCAGAAGCTCGCGAGCCTGCGGGGCGGACTCGCGACCGGGATCATCACCGATCTCGTGCTCGACGCCGGTCTCGCGCGGCTCCTCGTCGAGGCCGACTGAGTGCACGTCCGTGCAGCGGTCCGCCGCGCGCGGCCCCCGGCACCCTAATCTCGACAGCAGAACCGTCCCGGACCGAAGGAGAACTCCGGATGCCGTACATCGTCGCCATCGACCAGGGAACGACGAGCACGCGCGCGATCGTCGTCGACGAGACCGGCAGCCCGGTCTCGACGGGCCAGCTCGAGCACCGGCAGATCTTCCCCCGCGCGGGCTGGGTCGAGCACGACGCGGCGGAGATCTGGCGCAACACGCGCGAGGTCATCGGGATGGCGCTCGCGAAGGCCGACCTCACCCGCCACGACATCGCCGGCATCGGCATCACCAACCAGCGCGAGACGGCGGTCGTCTGGGACCGGCGCACGGGCGAGCCGATCCACCACGCGATCGTCTGGCAGGACACCCGCACGCAGGACCGCGTCGACGCGCTCGCCGCCGACGGCGGCACCGACAGGTTCGCCGACGTCACCGGACTGCCGCTGGCGACCTACTTCTCGGCGACGAAGATCGCCTGGATCCTCGACCACGTCGACGGCGCCCGCGCCCGGGCCGAGCGCGGCGAGCTGCTCTTCGGCACGACCGACTCCTGGGTGCTGTGGAACCTCACCGGCGGCCCCGACGGCGGCGTCCACGCGACCGACGTCACCAACGCGAGCCGCACGCTGCTCATGGACCTGCGCACCCTCGACTGGCGCGACGACCTGCTCGAGGCGTTCGGCATCCCGCGCGCGATGCTCCCCGAGATCCGTCCGTCGTCGGGCGTCTTCGGTACCGCGGAGTCGTCGAGCCTGCTGCGCGAGGTGCCGATCGCGGGCATCCTCGGCGACCAGCAGGCGGCGACGTTCGGGCAGGCCGCCTTCGACGCGGGCGAGAGCAAGAACACCTACGGCACCGGCAACTTCCTCATCGTCAACACCGGCGAGGAGCTCGTGCGCTCCTCGAACGGGCTCATCACGACGGTCGCCTACCAGCTCGACGGCGACGCCCCGCGGTACGCCCTCGAGGGCTCGATCGCCGTAACCGGGTCGCTCGTGCAGTGGCTGCGCGACAACCTCGGACTATTCGCCCACGCGTCGGAGGTGGAAGCCCTCGCGGCGTCGGTACCCGACAACGGCGGCGTGCACATCGTGCCCGCGTTCTCGGGACTCTTCGCGCCGCACTGGCGCCCCGACGCCCGCGGCGTCATCACGGGCCTCACGCGCTTCGCGACGAAGGCGCACTTCGCGCGCGCCGCCCTCGAGGCCGCCGCCTTCCAGACGCGCGAGGTGCTCGACGCCGCGAACGCCGACGCCGACGTGCCGATCCCCGAGCTCAAGGTCGACGGCGGGATGGTCGCGAACGAGCTGCTCATGCAGTTCCAGGCCGACATCCTCGGCATCCCCGTCGTGCGCCCCCGCGTCGCCGAGACGACGGCACTCGGCGCCGCCTACGCCGCCGGCCTCGCGACCGGCGTCTGGGGCGGGCTCGACGACCTGCGCGCTAACTGGGCGGAGGACCGCCGCTGGGAGCCGGCGATGGACGAGTCCGAGCGGGAGACGCGGCTCGGGCTGTGGCGCAAGGCCGTCACGCGCAGCCTCGACTGGGTCGACGGCTAGGCCGCTCCTCCGCGCAACACGACCTCGTCGGCGATGACGGCGGCGTGCACCC
>Ga0065721_10004996_pt1 | contig 18183 bp, 19 predicted proteins | sample Mesricmetagenome_FD_59108 | JGI IMG/M metagenome (GOLD analysis project Ga0065721, IMG submission 59108) | Mesophilic microbial community from rice straw/compost enrichment Sample: eDNA_1 v2 (version 2) | ecosystem: Engineered > Solid waste > Grass > Composting > Bioreactor | place: USA: Davis... | reverse complement strand
AAGAGGGGCATCTCCATGTCGCCGGACTTCGACCGCACGGATCCCCATGCGGTGCGCCTTGCCGCCCGTGCGGGCGTGCTGACGGGACATACGGCCAATCTCGCGCCTGGACGCGTCCAGGCGAACCTCGCCATCCTGCCCGCGGGGCTGGTGCACGACTTCCTGCGCTTCTGCCAGCGCAACCCCAAGCCCTGCCCGCTCGTCGCCGTGTCGGAGCCCGGCGATCCGATGCTGCCGATGCTCGGGCGCGATGTCGACATCCGCACGGACGTGCCGCGCTACCGCGTCTGGCGCGACGGGGCGCTCGTCGACGAGCCGACGGACATCCGCGACCTGTGGCGCGACGACCTCGTCGCCTTCCTCATCGGTTGCTCCTTCTCCTTCGAGGAGGCAATGCTCGCCGATGGCCTGCCGGTGCGCCACATCGAGCAGGGCTCGAACGTGCCGATGTACCGCACCAGCGTGCCGACCGTTGAGGCCGGCCCTTTCGGCGGGCCGATGGTCGTCTCGATGCGGCCGCTGACCGCCGCCCAGGCCATCCGGGCGGTGCAGGTGACGTCGCGCTTTCCGGCCGTGCACGGGGCGCCGGTGCATCTCGGCGACCCGGCCGCCATCGGCATCGCCGACATCGGCAGGCCGGACTACGGCGACCCCGTCGAGATCCGGCCCGGCGAGATCCCGGTGTTCTGGGCCTGCGGCGTGACCCCCCAGTCCGTGATCGAACATGCCCGCCCGCCGTTCTCGATCTCGCACGCGCCCGGGCACATGCTCGTCACCGATCTGCGCAACAGCGCCGTTGCGGTGATGTAGGCGGCGCTCACCCCGCGAAGACGCCGGCGAGAATTTACCCGGGCAGCCTCGCCGGCTATGCTCTACCGGCTCTCATCAGCAACGGGCCGGACGATGCACCACTACGCCATCTTCGAGACCGCCGCCGGTTTCTGCGGCATCGCCTGGAGCGAGAGCGGCATCGTTCGCTTCCAGCTGCCAACCTCGAATGCCGCCGGGACCGAGCGGCTGCTGAAGCGGCGCCTGCCGGACGCGGTTCCAGGCACGCCGCCCTCGCCCGTCGCCGAGACGATCGTCGCGGCAAAAGCCTATTTCGCCGGCAGCGAGATGGATTTTTCCGACTGCGTGCTCGACCTTGCCGGCCGCGATGCCTTTGCCAGGCAGATCTATGCCGCGGCCCGGCGCATCGGATGGGGCCATACGACCACCTACGGCACGCTCGCACGCGAGCTCGGCGCCGGCCCGGAGGCGGCGCGCGACGTCGGCCGGGCCATGGCGGAGAACCCGGTGCCGCTGATCATCCCGTGCCACCGGGTGCTGGCGGCGGGCGGCCGGCTCGGCGGCTTCTCAGCCCCCGGAGGTGCTACCGCCAAGCTGCGCATGCTGGCGCTGGAGGGGATCGATCCCACGCCGCAGCCGGCGCAGCAGTCTTTCGCCTTCTAGGGACCGCGCGTGCCAGCAGCAGGATCAGTCGAGCCGGACCTCGAACGGGCCGACGGCCGCCGAGCGCAGGCGAAGGTCCGCGTCCCAGCGCAGCTGCGAGGCCGCGAGAGCCGCACCATGGGCCGCGAGGACAGGCGCCAGAACGCGCCGCGGATTGGCGCAGGCGAGCCTGAGCGCCTCGCGCGGCGCCGCGGCGCCGAAGGCGACGACGTTGCGCACGGCGGCGTCGAGGCAGAGCGAGGAGCCGGCCAGATAGCGGCTGCCCGGCTTGCGCACCGTGCCGTCCTCGGCGAGTTCCACATCCATCCCGGCAAACGGGTGCAGGCCCGGCGCCGCGGCGGCGGCCGCGACCGCATCCGTGACGAGGATTGACCGGTCGAGCCCCTTGGCGCGGATCATCACCTTCAGCGCCTGCGGCGGCACGTGGATGCCGTCCGCGATGAAGGTCGCGGTCAGCCTGTCCTCGGCAAGCTGCGCGAAGAGGGGATTGGCGAGCTTCGGCAGCTGCTGGGGCAGGCCGTTGCCGAGGTGCGTCGAGAGGCTGAGGCCGGCCGCAACCGCGCCCGCCAGGCTGTCGTTGTCCGCCCCGCTATGGCCGGCCGCGACACACTTGCCGCGCGCCACCGCGGCCGCGATGAAGGCACCCGCATTCTCCACCTCCGGCGCCAGCGTCACCATGAGGATCGGCCGCGCGAGACGCCGCTCGATCTCGTCGACGAGCGCCATGTCGGCCGCCGTCATGGCGGCGGGAGGGTGGCAGCCGGCATAGCCGTCGGCCGGGTTCAGAAAGGGCCCTTCGAGATGATAGCCCGGCACCATCCAGCGCCCGAGGCGGCTTTCGGCAACGGCCTTGTCGAGCGCAGCAAAGCGCGCGAGGAGCTCTTCGCGCGTCGCGGTGATGATCGTCGGCAGGAGGCTGGTGACGCCGGTCCTCAACACGGCGAGGAGCGCGTGGTCGAGCGCCTCGGCGCTCAGCGCCGCGTCATTGAAATCGACACCGGCGAAGCCGTTGACCTGGAAATCGACAAGCCCGAGCGTGCTGGAGACCGGAAAGCACGATCCCTCCGGCGCAGGGCGGCCTTCGCCGGCACGCCAGAGCGCGTCGGCTGGAAAGTCCCGCACCTCGAGGCCGTCGTCGAGCCGCAACGGCTCCGGTGCGCGCTCGCGCAAGGTCGTCATGTCACTCCCCCGGGCGCCCCTTCAGGCCGGCGGCCGAAGCCTCGTCGAGGAAGAGCCGGCAGGCCGGATGCTGCTGCAGGATGGAGGCCGGATATTGCGGGCTCACCGGCCCCTCGACCGCGTGGCGCACCGCTTCGGCCTTGCGCGCGTCCGGCACCGAGACGACGAGCAGCCGCGACTTCATGATCTGCCGGATGCTCATGGAAATGGCACGCTGCGGCACGTCCTCGAAGGTCGGAAACCAGCCTTCGCCAAGCTGCTGCCGGCGGCAGGCCTCGTCGAGCGTCACGACGATATAGGGTTCCTCGGTGTCGAAATCCGCCGGCGGGTCGTTGAAGGCGAGATGGCAGTTCTCGCCGATGCCGGCGAAGCACACGTCGACCGCCTCGCCGCGGATGAGATCCCCGAGGCGCCGCGTCTCGGCCGCGGGGTCCGTCGCATCGCCGTTGACCGGCACGAAGTTGACGGCACCGCCGAGTTTTTGGACGAAGCGCTCCTCGAGATAGCGACGGAAGCTCGCAGGATGCGACTTCGGCAGGTCCACATATTCGTCGAGATGGAAGGCGGTGACCCGCGACCAGTCGATGTCGGTGCGCGCCGTCAGCAGCTCCAGCATCTCGAACTGGCTCGCCCCCGTGGCGACGATGATGGTCGCCTTGCCCTTCTCGGCGATGGCCGCCGCGATGGCGTCCCCGCCGATGCGCGCAGCCTCGCGGCCGAGGCGCGCCTTGTCCGGGAAGACCGAGATGTCCATGCCGCATCCTTTCGAACGATCGATGACCATAAAATCCGGAACGGGCATCTACGGTAGCCCGAAGCGGCGTCAGTTAGCCAGAATAATTTTTGTCATGTGACGTTCAAAAACAGATTGACGATAACGGAGGGGAACCGCACGCTAGGGGAACAACCGTGGAGGAGGAACCCATGAAGCGTGCTTCGCTTGCAACCGTCATCGCCGCTGCGGCGCTATTGGCCGCCGGCGCCGCCCAGGCGCAGGTCGTCCTGCGGCTCGCCGAGAACCAGCCGGACGACAACCCCGTCACCATCGCCATGCGCGAATTCGCCAAGCTCGTCGACGAGAAGACGAAGGGCGGCGTGAAGGTCGAGGTCTATGCGGGCGCGCAGCTCGGCCAGGAGCCGGAGACCATCGAGCAGACCCAGGCCGGCATCATCGACTTCGCCCGCGTCAATTCGGTCGTGCTCGCCAATGTCAGCCCGTCCATGGGCGTCTTCACGCTGCCCTATGTCTTCCGCGACGCGGAGCACAAGTACAAGGTGCTCGACGGCGAGGTGGGCAAGGAGGTCACGGCCGACCTCGAGAAGGTCGGACTCGTCGGGTTTCCCTACATGGAGGCGGGCACGCGCAACTTCTACACGCGCGCCGGCAAGCCGGTGAAGAGCCTCGAGGACCTCAAGGGCCTCAAGATCCGCGTGCAGCCGGCCCGCATCTCGACGCGCATGGTGGAGCTCCTCGGCGCGACGCCCACGCCGATGAACTACGGCGAGGTCTTCTCCGCCCTGCAGACCGGCGTTATCGATGGCGCCGAGAACGACTATGTGAGCTACGTCACCTCCTCGCATTACGAGGCGGCGCCCAACCTCATCGAGGACGGGCACCTCAGCCCGCCGGCCATCCTCGTCATGAACAAGCAGAAGTTCGATTCCCTCTCCGAAGAGCACCGCAAGGCGATCGTCGAGGCGGCGGACGAGGCGGCGAAGTTCGAGCGCAAGGCCATGTTCGCGGCCAATGAGGAAGCCAAGAAGAAGGTCGAGGCCGCCGGCGTCACCATCGTCTCCGTCGACAACGAGCCCTTCCGCAAGGCCGTGGAGCCGATCTACGACGAGTTCCCGGCGCTCAAGCCGCTCATCGCGCGCATTCAGGCCGTCGACTGACGGTCCTATGGGAGAGCGGCGGCGGTGATGCGCAAGATCGACTGGCTTCTCGATGCGGTCGACCGGCTGATGGAGATGGCCTGCCATCTCCTCCTCGTCGGCATCATCGCCGTCACGGCGCTGCAGGTCGCGCTGCGCTTCCTCTTCAACAGCCCCACGAGCTGGTCGGAGGAAGTCGCGCTCCTGATGCTGGTATGGTTCGGGATGATCGCGATCGCCATCGGCATCCGCCGGCACGGCCACATCGCCATCACCACCCTGCGCGACCGGCTGCCGCTGCCCCTCGCCCGCGGCGTCGACTTTCTCGCCGAGGCGCTTCTCGTCGTCTTCTCGCTCGTCCTCCTCTGGCAGAGCTTCGCCCTCATTCGCCTTGCCGGCTTCCAGGTGATGCCGGCAACGGGCCTGTCACGTGCCTGGCTCTATTACCCGGTGCTCGTCGGCGGCGCGCTCATGAGCCTCAACGGGCTGTTCAACCTTGCCTCGGGGCGCGTCGCCCCGCCGCGGCCGGAGCTGGCCGAACAGGAACTGCCCGGGCATGAGTAGCAACTCGATCGGTATCATCATCCTGCTCGGCGGCTTCCTCGGCCTCATGGCGCTGCGCGTGCCGATCGCCTTCGCGCTCGGCCTCTCGTCGCTGGCGACCGCCTGGTATCTCGGCGTGCCGAGCCTGCTCGTCGCGCAGCGGATGGTGAACGGGCTCTACAGCTTCACCTTCCTCGCCGTGCCGTTCTTCATCCTCGCCGGGCAGATCATGTCCGAAGGCGGCATCTCGGAGCGGCTCGTGCGCTTCGCCGACATCATCGTCGGGCGTATCCGCGGCGGGCTCGCCCAGGTCAACATCTTCGCCAGCACGCTCTTCGGCGGCATCTCCGGCTCGTCGGTGGCCGATGTCGCCTCCATCGGCTCCTTCCTCATCCCGGCGATGGTCAAGCGCGGCTACAAGCCGGAATATGCCGTGGCGGTCACCGTCACCTCGTCCGTGCAGGGCGTCCTGATCCCGCCCAGCCAGAACATGATCTACTACGCGCTCGCCGCCGGCGGGCTGCCCATCGGCCAGCTCTTCCTCGCCGGCTACCTGCCGGGCGTCCTGCTCGGCCTCGCCCTCATGGTGCTGGCCTATGTGCTGGCCGTGCGCCAGAACCATCCCGCGGGCACGCGCTACGGCTGGCGCGAGGGGCTGAAGACGGCCATCGACGCCTCGATCGGCCTCTTCACCATGGTCATCATCGTCGGCGGCATCGTGGCCGGCATCTTCACCGCGACCGAATCGGCGGCGGTCGCGGTGGTCTACGCCCTCCTCGTCACCGTCTTCGTCTACAAGACCATGGACCGGGCCGCCATCCTGCGCGTGCTCAGGGAATCGCTCGGCACGCTCGCCATGGTGATCGCCATCATCATGACGTCATCGGCCTTCGGCTTCCTTCTGTCCTATCTGAAGGTGCCGGCGCTCCTGGCCGAGGCGATCTTCATGGTCTCGCGCGAGCCGTGGGTGGTGCTCCTCGCGATCAACGCCCTCCTCATCGTGCTCGGCATGCTGATGGACATGGGCGTGCTGATCCTCATCCTCACGCCCATCCTCCTGCCGATCGTGAAGAGCATCGGCGTCGATCCCATCCACTTCGGCGTCGTGCTGCTCATCAACCTCGGCATCGGCCTGTGCACGCCGCCCGTCGGCACCTCGCTCATCGTCGGCTGCTCCATCGCGCCGACAAGCATCGAGCGCACGACGCGCGTCCTCGTCCCCTTCTACGTGGTGATGATTGCCGTTCTGATGCTCGTCACCTACGTTCCGGCCCTCTCCCTGGGATTGCCGAGTCTCTTCCGATGAGCGGCCCTTCTCCGCTGCTGCACCCGCCCGTTCCGACCGCCCACGCCGCCGAGCGATGGCGCGTCCTCGCCACGCTCATGGCGGGGCGGGCGAGCTCGCGCCGGGAACTCTCGGAAGTGCTGCACCTGCGCTCGACATCCGTATCCGACCATGTCGGGCATCTCGTGGCGAGCGGGCTCGTGGTCGAGAGCCATCGGCCGTCCGGCGGGCGGGGGCGGCCGTCGGGCGTGCTCATCGCCAACCCGCACCGGCTGGCGGCCATCGTCTACCAGGTCGAGAGCCAGTCGATCGCAGCGAGCTGCGTCAACCTTGCGGGGCAGGAGCTGGCGCGCGTCAGCCGCCACGTGCCTCCCCAGGCGGACAATGCGGACATGGCCAGCGTCCTCGGCGCGCTCCTCGACGAGGTCACACTCGCCGCGCCGACGGCGACCGAACTGGCCGGGATCAGCTTCTCCCTGTCCGGCGTCCTCGACGCGGAGGCGCGCCGGTGGCTGTTCTCGTCGCGCTGGCCGGCACTGCGCGACTTCGACGCCGCGGCGGCGGTCGGCCCGCGCGGCCTGCCCGTCTCCGTGGCGCGCAATCTCGACGTCGAGCTCTCCGCCCGGCTGGCGCACGTGCAGGACACTTCGGGCGGCACACTGCTCGTCCACTGGGGCTGGGGCATCGGCGCGGCCTATGCCGTCGACGGCGTGCCAGTCAACGGCGCGGCCGGGCGCTTCGGCGAGATCGGCCATTGGCGGATGGGCGGCGAGGCGAGGCCTTGCCGGTGCGGCGGCATCGGCTGCCTCGAGACGGTGGCGGGACTGTGGGCCTGCGGCGAGGGCCTGCGCGAAGCCGGTCTCGACGTGCCCGCGGACGAACATCTGGCCGGGCTGCGCCTGCGTGATGCGCGGCTCTTCGGCGTGCCGTGCTTCGAGCAGGCCTTCGAGGCGATGGTCGTCTCGCTCGGCAATCTCTGCCGGGTCCTGTTTCCGCGGCGGGTGATCGTCTCCGGTCCCTTCGTGGCGAATGCGGCCGTGTGGAGCAGCCTGCGCGAGGCCTTGGCCCGCGAAGGCACCCTGCCCGGCGCACCGGCCGCGGACCTGCAGGCGGACCAGCGCAGCCGCGAGCTCGAGCGCGAGGGTGCCGCCGCCGCGCCGCTCAATACGGCGCTCGCGCGGCTGCTGGCCTGATAGCGCCCCACCGGCTGCAGCGACGCGGCGCCTTCAGAAGAATTCGTCGAGCAGGCGGTAGAAGGCGAGACGGCCGGGATGGACGGCGCCGCCGTAGCATCGCAGGAAGGGCTCGACCCACTCCTCGCCCAGGTTATGGCGGATGCTCCAGCTCGCCAGCGCCAGGTCCTGGTGGCGGTCCGCGACGCCGACCCTGCCGCAGTCGACGAAGCCGGTGAAATGTCCGTCTTGCGCGAGGAGGTTGGGCAGGCAGGCATCGCCATGCGTGACGACGAGGTCTTCCCCGTCGGGGCGGCCGGCAAGCAGGTCCTCGAAGAGATCGGCCGCGCTGCGGCCGAGGCGTTCCTCGTCGAAATCCGCCTCGTCCACGAGCCCGGCCTCCTTGCGCGCCCGGGCGAGCGCGATGCGGCCCTCGAGCCGGTGATCGAAGGGGCAGGCATGCGCATCGAGCGCGTGCAGGCCGCGCAGGGCCTCAGCCACGATCGCCACGATCCGCTCGGGCGCAAGATCGGGCGACGAGGCAAGGTCGCGACCGTCCACGGCGCTCATGAGAACCCAGTGGCGCTGCGCCTCCTCGGCCTCGGCCAGGACGCGCGGGCAGGCGACGTCCTGTTCGGCGAGCCAGCGCAGCCGCGCGATCTCATCCGGCAATTCGCAAAGCGGCCCGATCGGCTCCGCCTTCACGAACAAGGTCGGGCGGCCCTTCGCCTCCAGCCGGAAGACCGCGGCCTCCGAGCAGCCGATCGTCTGCGGCCGGCACACGTAGCCGGCGAGATCCGCCACCCAAGCGCGCGGCAACTCGGGCACCATCTGCAAGTTCACCGAAGTCATTCCGATCACTCTTCACCTGCCGCGCCGCAACAATCGCCGGGCGGCAGGATTATCCGTCGGCCCTGAGAGCCGCAAGGCGTGGAAGGCGGACGGGGGATCTGCGAAGAAATCGGTCCGCCTCAGTCGCCGAGCACTTCCGGGACGAGCGCACGGGCACCGACGAAAAACCCCCGGACCGAATCGCGAATGACGTCGTCCAGATGGTCGGGCGTCGGCGTCTGGTACACGTAGCGCCTGATCGCGATGTAGAAGATGCGGCCGTGGAGCCCCCAGAACATCTCCGTCTCGCGCTCCTCGACGGGACGCTCCGCCGGGCCCGGCAGGCCGAGTTCGTGACGCAGCTCGACGCAGGCCGGCTCGATGATCTCGCGACGCACGATATCGAGATAGCGGCTCGTGATGTCGAAGGGGCGCAGTCCCGAGAAGACGAAGATCCGGACCCAGTCGTAATCGAAGACCCGGGCCGCGTATTCCTCGTAGAACTGCATGAGGCGGGCTTCCAGCGGCCGTGAGCGATCCTTGATCAAAGGGCCCCAGGAGGCCTGCCAGCGGTTGAGATAGACCTGCTCGTAGACACGCTCGATCAGCGCCTCCTTGCTCGGAAAGTGCCGATAGATCGCCGAATGCGTGATGCCCATCCGCTTGGCGAGCTCGCGGGTCTGGCCTTCGAAACCATGCTCGGCGAAGAAGCGGATCGCCTCGTTGAGGATCGCCTGCTCGCGCTCCGGCGCCCGCATGTTGCGCCGTCGAGGGCGCTTCTCCACCGCACCTTCCGTCGTTGTCATTCTCGTCCTCGTCATGCCGCCGGCGACTATAGCGCGATGTGCTGGTGGGGCAAATTTGTGACCATATGGTTATTTTTGCTTGACGACCCTCCCCGGCCGTGCGCTTATTTTGAGACCAGATGGTCACAAATCTGGCTTGGAAACGCACCCAGAGGAGTTCGGCGCCTTGAAAGCCCGAGCCTTCGATTACGTCCGTCCCGCCACGGTTGCGGAGGCGCTCGCCGCCTTTGCGGAAGCCGGAGGGGACGCAAGCTACATCGCCGGCGGGCAGAGCCTCGTACCGGCGCTCGCCCTGCGCCTGCAGGCGCCCGAGCGGCTGATCGACATCGCCCATATCCCCGACCTGCGCGGCATCGACCTGCGCGAGGGCTGGCTGCGGCTCGGCGCGCTGACGCGCCATGCCGAGGCGCATGATCATCCGCTCATCGCCGCCCACGCGCCGCTGCTCGCCCTGGCGGCTCCCCATGTTGCCCATCCCGCCATCCGCAACCGCGGCACGCTCGGCGGCAGCGTCGCCCTGGCCGATCCCGCTTCCGAATTCCCGGCGATGATGCTGGCGATGGAAGCGCAGATGGAGATCGCCGGCCCGCAGGGCACCCGGCGCGTGCCGGCCAACGCGTTCTTCCAGGACCTCTACCAGACCGCGCTCGAACCCGGCGAACTCCTCGTGGCGCTGCACATTCCCGCAGCGGGCCCGCAGCATCGCTGCGCCTTCGACGAATTCGCCCGCCGGCGCGGCGATTATGCCCTCGTCGGTTGCGGCGTCATGCTGACGGCGCCCGCGCGCGAGGTCGAAAGCGCCCGCATCGCCTTCTTCTCGGTCGGACCGACACCGGTCCGCGCGCAGGCTGCGGAAGCAGCCCTCATCGGCCGGCGCCTCGACAGCGAGGTGATCCGACTCGCCCAGGCGGCCCTGTCGCAGGATCTGGATCCGCCGGACGACGAACAGGTGCCGGCGGCGATGCGGCTGCATCTGGCACGCGTTCTCATCGGCCGCCTGCTTGGCCGCATCGCGGAGGGCCTGTGAGCATGCCCGTTGCCATCACGCTGACCGTGAACGGCGAAACGCTCACCCGCCTCGTGGAGCCGCGCGAGACGCTCGCCGATTTCCTGCGCCGCGACCTCGAGCTCACCGGCACCCATACCGGCTGCGAGATGGGCGTCTGCGGCGCCTGCCTCGTCATGCTCGACGGTCTGCCCGCCCATGCCTGCCTGATGTTTGCGGTGCAGGCGGACGGCGCTCGGGTCGAGACAGTCGAGGGGCTGACCGAGAACGCGGCACTCGCCGATCTGCAACGCGCCTTCCACGAGCGCAACGCGCTGCAGTGCGGCTTTTGCACGCCGGGCATGCTGATCGCGGCCCAGGGCCTGCTCGCGCGCAAGGCGATGCCGAGCCGCGAGGAGATCCGCGACGCGCTCTCCGGCAACTACTGCCGCTGCACCGGCTACGAGGCGATCATCGATGCCATCGAAACGGTGGCGCAAGGTCGGGCCGCCGGCGAAGCCGCTCTCCGCTTCGCGGAGGAGCCGGCATGAACAGGCCGCTCAACGCCCTCGACCGGCCGAATTCCTACATCGGCCGCTCGGTCTCGCGGCCGAACGCCAAGCGCCTTCTGGCCGGGCGCGGGCGCTACGTCACCGATCTCGTCCTGCCGCGCATGCTGCACGCGGCCTTCCTGCGCAGCCCCTATGCCCATGCGCGGATCGTCGCGATCGACGTTGACGCGGCTCGCGCCATGCCGGGGGTGCGGCTCGTCGCAACCGGGGTCCATCTCGCCAAGCTCTGCAAGCCGTGGACAGGCACCCTCGATCATTTCAAGGGGATGACGTCGGTGCCGCAGCTGCCCCTGCCGCTCGAGGAGGTGCTGTGGGCGGGCCAGGCCGTCGTCGCGGTGGTCGCCGACAGCCGCGCCGAGGCGGAGGATGCGGTCGAGGCCATCGTCATCGAATTCGAGGAACTGCCGGCAGTCGTCGATATCGATCTGGCACGCACTCCCGGCGCCGACCGCGCCGCCGCCGACCTCGAGAACAACCTGTGCTTCCACAGCCGGCTCGATACCGGCGGGGTCGACACGATCTTCGCCGACGCGGCCCATGTGGTGGAGGAGGAATTCCATTTCGGGCGGCATACCGCCGTGACGCTCGAGCCGCGTGCCATCGTCGCCGACTACGACCGCAGCGAGGGACGCCTCACGGTTCATCACGCGACGCAGACACCTTACCAGTTCCAGGACCTCTATTCGCGCCACTACGGCATCCCGGAGGCGCGCGTGCGGGTGATCGCGCCGGATATCGGCGGCTCCTTCGGCATGAAGCTGCACGTCTACCACGAGGACATGGCGGTGGTGGGCCTCAGCATGCTGACCGGCCGCCCCGTCAAGTTCGTCGCCGACCGGATCGAATCCTTCGTGTCCGACATCCACGCCCGCGATCACCGGGTGCGCGCCCGCATGGCGCTCGACGACGCAGGCGCCATCCTCGCCATGGACATCGAGGACGTGACCGCCATCGGCCCCTTCTCGACCTATCCGCGCACCAGCGCCGTCGAGGGCAACCAGGTCATCCGGCTGACCGGCGCGCCCTACCGCCTGCGCAATTACCGCGCGGAGCTGTCCGTCGTCTTCCAGAACAAGGTGCAGACGAGCCAGTATCGCGCCGTCGGTCACCCGATCGCCTGCGCCGTGACCGAGCGGCTGGTCGACATGGCGGCAGCGAAGGTCGGCCTCGATCCGGCGGTGATCCGCGAGCGCAATCTCATTCCCGACGACGCCTACCCGTGCGAGTCGCCGACGGGCTTCAGGTTCGAGGCCCTGTCGCACCAGCAGTGCCTCGCCCGGCTCAAGACCATGATGGGCTACGAGCGGCTGCGCGACGAGCAGGCGGCGCTGCGCGCGCGTGGCATCCACCGCGGCATCGGCATCGCGAGTTTCGTCGAGATCTCCAACCCGAGCCCGGCCTTCTACGGCATTGGCGGCGCGCGCATCTCCGCCCAGGACGGGGCGATCGTGAAGGTGACGCCCTCGGGCGAGGTGCGCTGCCTCATCTCCGTCACCGAGCAGGGCCAGGGCACCGAGACGATCATCGGCCAGATCGTCGCCGACCAGCTCGGCATCCCCCGCGAGCGGGTCCAGGTCGTGACCGGCGACACCGGGGTGACGCCCCACGGCGGCGCCACCTGGGCCTGCCGCGGCGCCGGCATCGGCGGCGAGACGGCGCTGCAGGCGGCCCGCCGCCTGCGGGCGAACATCCTCGCGCTCGCGGCGACCATCCTGCAGGCGAAGCCGGAGGCCCTGACGCTGCAGGACGGCATCGTCGTCGATGCCGTGACCGGCGTCGAGCGCGTCAGCCTCGCCGAGATCGCCCGCATCGCCTATTTCCGCTCCGATACCCTGCCGCCCGACGCGAGCGCCCAGCTCTCCGTCGCCCATCACTACGCGCCGCAGGGCTATCCCTTCGCCTTCACCAACGGCATCCAGGGCTGCCACGTCGAGCTCGACGCCGAGACGGGTTTCGTCAAGATCCTGAAGCACTGGGTGGTCGAGGATTGCGGGCGCATCATCAACCCGCTCCTCGTTGAAGAGCAGATCCGCGGCGGCGTCGTCCAGGGGCTCGGCGCGGCCTTCTTCGAGGAATGCCTCTACAACGAGAGCGGGCAACTCACCAACGGCTCGCTCGCGGACTACCTCGTGCCGATGGCCTGCGAGATGCCCGATATCGAGATCGGCCATGTCGAGACGCCGACGGCCGACACCACGCTCGGTGCCAAGGGCTGCGGCGAGGCCGGAACCGCCGCGGCCTCCGCCGCCGCCCTCAATGCCGTCAACGACGCGCTGGCGCCCTTCGGTACCTCGATCGCACGGATCCCGATGACACCCGCGCGCCTGCTCAAGGCGCTCGGCCGCATATGAACAACGACAAGAAGACAGAGGATGGAGGAGACGAGATGATGAGCAGCAAGCAGGGGAATTCAGGAACCTCCCGTCGCGACGTGCTCGCGGGCCTGTCGGCCGGCACGGCGCTCCTCGCCATGCCCTGGGTCGCCCGGGCGCAGGGGGAGACCATCCGTATCGGCTTTCCGACACCTCTGACCGGGCCCTTCGCCGCCGAGGCCAAGGACCAGGTCAAGAGCGCGGAACTCGCGGTCAAGCTCGTCAACGACAAGGGCGGCATCGCCGGGCGCAAGGTCGAGCTCCTGGTGCGCGACGACAAGCTCAATGCCGGCGAGGCGGCGACGCGGACGCTCGAGCTCATCGAGAAGGACAAGGTCCACGCGATCGTCGGCGCGCTGTCGAGCGCCGTCCAGCTCGCGGTCAACGAGGTCACGCGCGCCCGCGGCGTGATCTACGTCTCCATCAGCCAGTCCGACACCATCAACGAGGTCAAGGACTTCAGCCGCTTCACCTTCCACGAGGCGCTCAATCCGCACATGACGACGGCCGCCGTCGCCAAGCACACGTTCAAGCAGGGTACGAAGGTCGCGTATCTCGTCGCCGACTATGCCTACGGCCACGAGATGCTGCGCGGCTTCAAGCGCGCGGAAGCCGCGCTCGGCGCGACCGGCGTGGGCGAGATCCTGCATCCCTTCGGTGCCGCCGATTATTCCACCTTCATGCCGCGCCTGCGCTCCATGCGGCCGGACATCCTGTGCATCTGCAACTTCGGCCGCGACCAGGCCAATGCCATCAAGCAGGCGGTGGATTTCGGCATGAAGCAGCAGATGCAGATCGTGGTGCCGGTGCTGCTGCACAACCAGCGCCTCGCGATCGGCCCCGAGGCCTTCGAGGGCGTCATTGGCGGCGCCAACTACTACTGGGGGCTGGAAGAGAGCATCCCCTCGGCCAGGGCGTTCAACGATGCCTTCCGGGCCGCCAACGGCGGCGCCGTCCCGACCGACTACGGCGCCTATGGCTTCACCGGCGTCTATTCGCTGCTGCTCGCCATGGAGAAGGCCGGCGGCACGGATACGGACAAGGTCATCGCCGCGCTCGAGGAGCTGCAATACGACATCGCCAAGGGGCCGCAGCATTATCGCAAATGCGACCACCAGTCGGTGCAGTCGGTTCTGGTGCTGGAATCGAAGAAGAAGGCCGATATGGGCGGCGAGGCGGATTTCTTCCGGGTGGTCGCGACCGAGCCCGCTTCGGAATCGATCCTGCGCAGCTGCTCCGAACTCGGCCTGCCGGCCTGATCGCGCACCGGACCCCTCTCACGGAGGCCTTGCGATGGACGCCGAACTCGTCGCCATGCAGCTCTTCTCGGGCGTTGCGCTCGGCGCCATCCTGATCATGGTCGCGCTCGGCCTGTCGATCATCTTCGGCATGCTGGGCGTGGTGAACTTCGCCCACGGCGCATTGTTCATGGTCGGCGCCTATGCCGGCCTGTGGGTGGCCTCGCTGACCGGCAGCTTCTGGTGGGGGCTGCTGGTCGCCCCGGTCGCCATCGGGCTCTTCGGGATGGCGATCGAGCGGGTGTTGATCCGCCCGCTCTACCGCCGCTCGGTGGACGATCCGCTGCTGCTGACCTTCGGCCTGGGCTATGTGCTCGTCGAGGCGGTGCGCATCCTCTTCGGCAGCGACGGCATCCCCTTCCCGACCCCGCCCGAACTTGCGGGCGTCGCCGATCTCGGCATCGGCTTCTTCCCGATCTACCGCCTCTTCGTGGTCGGCGTCGTCGCCGCCGTGCTCATCCTCGTCTGGCTGTGCCTCGAGAAGACGCGGTTCGGCCTCATCGTGCGCGCCGGCGCGCGCGATCCGCTGATCATGCGCGTGCTCGGCGTCGACATCGCCAGGGTCTGGCTGCTCGTCTTCGGGCTCGGCGTCGGCCTGACGGCGCTCGGAGGCGTGCTCGCCGCGCCCATGCGCAACGTCAACCCCGAGATGGGCTCGCTCGTGCTGGCGGAAGCCTTCGTCGTGACCGTGATCGGCGGCATGGGCTCGCTCGTCGGGGCGGTGGTCGCCGGTCTGCTCGTCGGCGTCGCCATCAGCATGACCGCGCTCTTCGCACCCGAGATGGCGACGATCGTGATGTTCGCCCTGATGGCGCTCGTGCTGCTGGTGCGTCCGCAAGGCCTGTTCGGCAAGCCGGGCCGCGCCTGAGGAGAACCCGATGACCCTCTCCGCCCAATCCCTCGACGCCGCCCCCCGCCCCCTGAGAGCGCGCCTGGCCGCCCGGCGCGTGCCGCTCTCGATCCTGGCCCTGTCTCTGCTGCCCTGGATCCTGCCGTCCGAGGCGCTCGCGGTGAACGTGCTGGTCTACGGCCTGGTCGCCGTCGGCTACAACCTGCTGTTCGGCTATACGGGGCTATTGTCCTTCGGCCATGCCGCCTTCTTCGGCACGGGCGCCTATGTCACCGGCATCGCCATCGGCCGGTTCGACGCCCCTTTGTTCGCGGCGCTGGCCTTCGGCGTGGCAGCCGGCGGCGCGCTCGCCTTCGTCATCGGCCTCTTATCCATCCGCACGCGCGGCATCTATTTCTCGATGGTGACGCTCGCGCTCTCGCAGCTCGTCTACTACATCGCCCTGCAGGCCTCGTCCTGGACCGGCGGCGAGAACGGGCTGCGGGGATTCACCGTCAGCGAGCTCAATCTCTTCGGCTGGACGGTCGACTTCCTCGACCCCGTCGAGAAGTACTACGTCATCATGGCCTTCACCGCCGCGGCCCTATGGTTCGTCTCGCGCATCCTCAACTCGCCCTTCGGCTCGGTGATCGAGGCGATCCGCGAGAACGAGACCCGCGCCCGCGCCTGCGGCTATGACGTCGAGCGCACGAAGCTCATCTCCTTCACGCTGTCGGGACTGATCTGCGCGCTGGCCGGCACGCTGTTCGCACTGCATCTCGCCATCGTGCCGCTCGACATCCTGCACTACCACACCTCGGGCATGATCGTGATGATGACGCTGCTCGGCGGCGCCGGCAGCTTCTTCGGCCCCTTCGTCGGTGCCTTCGCCTTCCTGCTCATGGAAGACGTGGTGTCATTGTGGACGCCGCACTGGCAGATCGTGGTCGGCTCGGTCTTCATCCTCTTCGTGCTGTTCCTGCCCAAGGGCATCTGGGGCACGCTCATGGCCTGGAGGGCCGGCCGATGAGCACGCCCCTGCTCGCCGTCGAGAACATCGGCCGGCGTTTCGGCGGCTTCGTCGCCCTCGAGGGCGTCAGCGCCAGCTTCGAGCCCAACAGGGTCACCGCCGTCATCGGCCCGAACGGTGCCGGCAAGAGCACGTTCTTCAACGTGCTCTCCGGCGTGCTGCCGCCCTCGACCGGCACCATGCGCTTCAAGGGCCGGGACCTCGCCGGCACGCCCCAGCACCGTTTCGCGCATCTGGGCATCGCGCGCTCCTACCAGATCACCAACATCTTCCCCGAGCTCTCCGTCCACGAGAACGTCCGTATCGCAGCGCAGGCCTTCCGCTCGCGCTACGAAATCTGGCGTGACCGGGCGACGCTGACCGAGCTCGACGACAAAGCCGCGGCGGCGCTCGCGGCGGTCGGCCTCGCCCACCGCGGCAGCGCCACGGCCAAGTTCCTCGCCCATGGCCAGCAGCGGGCGCTGGAGATCGCGATTGCGCTCGTCACCGATCCGGAACTCCTACTCCTCGACGAGCCCACCGCCGGCATGGGCCCGGAGGAGACGAAGGAAATGGTCGCGCTCATCGAGAAGCTCGCGGCCGAGCGCACGATCCTCCTCGTCGAACACAAGATGAAGATGATCCTCGGGCTGAGCGACCGCATCCTGGTGCTGCATCACGGCCGGCTGATCGCCGACGGCAGCCCGCAGCAGATCCAGTCGGATCCGGAGGTCCGCCGCGTCTATCTGGGGCAGAACGATGGCTATGCTTGAGATCGAGGGACTGAACGCCTGGTACGGCGCGAGCCACGTGCTGCACGGCGTCTCGCTCATCGTCGAGCCCGGCGAGATCGTCGCGCTCGTCGGCCGCAACGGCGCCGGCAAGACCTCGACGATCCGCGCCGTCATGGGGCTGATGCCGAAGGCAACCGGCTCCGTGCGCTTCGCCGGCACCGAGCTCCTGCCGCTGCCCGCCCATGCCCGCTTCGGCCTCGGCCTCGCCTACGTGCCGGAGGAGCGGCGCATCGTGCCGGGGCTCACGGTGCGCGAGAACCTGCAGCTCGGGCTTGTCGCGAGCGACGGCACGATCGACGAGCGGCAGGCGATCGACGAGATCGCCAGGAGCTTCCCGCGGCTGAAGGAGCGGCTCGACCAGCAGGGCGCGACCATGTCGGGCGGCGAGCAGCAGATGCTGGCCATCGCGCGGGCCATGATCGCCAGACCCAGGATGATCCTGCTCGACGAGCCTTCGGAGGGCATTATGCCCATCCTCGTCGAGGAAATGGGCGTGCTGTTTCGCCGCCTGCGCGACGAAGGCACGACGCTGCTGCTCGTCGAGCAGAACGTCGAATGGGCGCTCAAGCTCGCCGACCGCGCCGTCATCATCGACCAGGGCGAGGTCGTCCATCGCAGCAGCGCCGCCGCGCTGCTCGCCGACAAGGCCATCCAGGAACGCTATTGCGCCGTCTGAACGGCGGGGAGACCACCATGGACATCACCGGCGAACACCGCATCGCGGCGTCGCGCGAGGCCGTCTGGCATGCGCTCTTCGATGCCGAGACGCTGAGAGCCTGCATTCCGGGCTGCCAGGAGCTGGAGCGGACCTCGCCGACGACCTTCGCCGCCAAGGTCCAGCTCAAGATCGGCCCCGTCTCGGCGACCTTCGCCGGCACCGTCGAGCTGCTCGACATCGACGCGCCGAACGGCTGCCGCATCGTCGGCCAAGGCAACGGGGGTATCGCCGGATTCGCCAAGGGCAGCTCCGAGATGCGGCTGACCGAGGACGGCGCGGGGACGCTCCTGACCTACGACGCCAAGGCGGAGATCGGCGGCAAGCTTGCGGCGCTCGGCAGCAGGCTCGTCCAGGCGACCTCCCGCAAACTGGCGGCGCAGTTCTTCGGCGCCTTCGCAGGCCGGCTCACCTCCTGAGGCGACGCAGGCCGTTTGCACCGCATGGCGCCCTGGGCACGATCCTCCCC
>Ga0065721_10050737_pt1 | contig 18197 bp, 16 predicted proteins | sample Mesricmetagenome_FD_59108 | JGI IMG/M metagenome (GOLD analysis project Ga0065721, IMG submission 59108) | Mesophilic microbial community from rice straw/compost enrichment Sample: eDNA_1 v2 (version 2) | ecosystem: Engineered > Solid waste > Grass > Composting > Bioreactor | place: USA: Davis... | reverse complement strand
TCGAATGCTTCGGTCGACCGGGACGCGATAACCAGATCGGTGAGATGACCATTCGCCAGAAAGAGCTCTTTACAAAGCTCGGGGTGGCACCGCCAACCTCGTTATGAGTAGCCGGGAATCCAGGTAATAAATCAAGAATCGAATCCTGATAAACCTGTGGGTGTTGCCGAAGTAATATCCAATGTTCAGTCATTTGAAGGCATGTGGAGTACACCTGGGTCAGATGAATTAGCTATCCAAGTTATATTAATAGATGATCGAACAGGAACATTGTTGATGTCACAAGGACCAGGAACTGAAGAGACGCTTAACATTGAGTATATTATCGATGGAAACAAGCTTCTGTATAATTATGAGGATGGAGACCAATTAGTAACACTGGAATTGGTCGACGACAACACAGTGAACTTCATTAACTACGATGGTTACAAGCTCGAACTGGAAAAGGTCGAATTTACAAATGAAGAAGTAATAGTGCCAACTCCAGGTATCTATGCACCTCTTGGTAGCGGCGGAAAACTTCGGAGGATTTCCATACGGATGGAGGTATATTCTTTGAGCTAACTAGTTATGAGAATGGTATATTGCAAGGCAGCTTCTTCTCAATCAGCGCTCCTCCTGCTAATCGAATAGCTTCTGTAGAGTACTTGAAGTGTAAAATAGTAGATGGCACGGGCAAGTTCTATTATAAAGACGACGGCTTTGGAAATAGTGGAGAAGGAACATTTAAGGTAGTTGAAAATACGCTGCACTTCTCATTTATGGAGACAGAATCTGATGAATTGGCAGAGTGGAACCTCGGGACATTCGAGATTTCATTATATAAAGTAGTCGAATAACGATTCAAATGTACAAAGCGTCCGTCCTAAGGGCGCTTTTCTGTTGTTGGTAGCAGTTTTCCCATGATTGCTAGTCACGGCGTGCTCTGGGATCATATCTTTGAAGAGAATAAATATAATGAATATGGCAATTGAAATGGTCATAGGACTTAGCGCTCAACGGAGCGCTTTTTCTTTTTCCAAAAAGCAGGAAAAAGGTTGTAAATAGTCGAAATGTGTAACTAGTTGCCTTGCTGATCTCGTTCAATAAAGAGCTGAACTATAAACAAATGGAGGGTAATTAAAATGGCAGAATGGGCATCAAATATATATCGCACTGGTTCAGAATTTATGGAATTCGATAAGAGCTTGTCAATGGAAGATATTAAAGAGGCACGGTCCCAAATTGAGCCTTGGTTATCCGCATTATTTCAAAGCGAGCATCTTTCATTGCTTTTGGGAAGCGGCTTTACAACTTCAATTGGTTACTTAACTAAATCTACTGCAACTGGTATGGGGAGAATCGATTCATTCGGTTGTAAGTACGAAGAACAGCTAAATGCTTATGCAGCTAAGTCGGCTAAAGCTTGCGGACGTGGCGAAGCAAATATTGAAGATCAAATCCGAGCTGCTCTAGCCTTAATGGAAGGGTTAGAGATAATTCAGGACCCTGAATTGCCTAAGTGGAAGCAAACGTTAACAAGAATACTAAATGACTTTATTACGAGCTTATTGGAAACGGAACAGGGTATTGATGATAAAATAAAAGAAGGCTCAGCAGATGGGGAATTAGCCCAAAGTGTGCTTATTTCATTTTTAATGAGCTTTGCAAGCAGAACTGCGACAAGAGAACGACTAAACATTTTTACAACAAACTATGACAGGTTAATAGAATATGCATGCGATCTAATCGGCTTACGAGTTATAGATCGTTTTGTAGGAACACTTACACCAATATTTCGTTCTTCTCGAATTGACATAGACATGCATTATAATCCTCCAGGTATAAGAGGTGAGCCTCGATATCTTGAAGGTGTTGTGAAATTGGCAAAGTTACACGGTTCGCTCGATTGGCACTATGCTGATAAAGTACTAAGGAAATGGCCCGTCCCTTTTGGTGCCCCATCAAAATACTTTTATGATGTTGACGATCCAGTTAACAAAGTTATGATTTATCCGAATCCAGCAAAAGATATTGAAACTCTTCAATATCCCTATGCTGAGCTATTCAGGGATTTCTCAGCTGCGCTGTGTCGACCTAATTCGGCAATTGTTACATACGGATACGGGTTCGGTGATGATCATATCAATCGTGTTATCGCAGACATGCTAACGATTCCATCCACACACCTAGTTATCATCTCGTTTGATACGGCGGGAGACAGAATTCCTAAGTTTGTTGAAAAGGTCGGACGAGATGCTCAAATATCTCTTTTGATCGGAAATCATTTTGGTGATATTGGTAACTTAGTCAAACATTATCTGCCCAAATCTGCTATAGATACGATTACCATAAGAAAATCAGAATTACTTGCTAAGAGGGCACAATCCCAACAACCTGCGGATAAGAGTGGCTTGATAGCAGATGAAAGGGAGTCAACCTTATGACCACTCCGATAGAAGGATTGTCGTCATTAGTAATAGGAACAGTCGAATCAGTCTCCCCTCGTGAATTTAAGGTTATTTTGGATGCAGACGCTCCACAGACCACTGCCATGAATGCAGGGATTCCAAGGGGTTTCCCGAGGATAAATGGCTACATTCTAATACCAAATGAGCAAGGTGCGGTAGTTGGGTTGATTTCCTGGATTGGAATAGAGCGCTCTTTATATCCAAAAAGAACGGGATTAAAGGACTTTGGTTTGATTGACCTGCCATTTCCAACTAGAAAGCTTTCGATAGTACCACTTGGAACCCTTTGCAGATCAAATGATAACATTGAATCCTATGAGCTTCGTCGTGGCATATCAATATTCCCTTCCGTCGGCGACAAGGTATGTATCCCTACAATAAGGCAGCTTAGATCGATTGTTGAATCAAGTGGCAATAACAAACGAGTGGTTATTGGAAAAGCTCCATTAGCAGAGAATGCAGCAGTAAGCATTGATCCTGACAAGATATTTGGAAGACATTTGGCTATCCTTGGGAACACAGGGAGTGGCAAGTCTTGTTCTGTCGCAGGAATTATTCGTTGGTCTTTGGAAGAAGCAATGAAGGATAGGAAAGAGTCAATGGAAATGGGAATTCTCCCAGTCGATAGCGAAGAGCAGGCGACTAACAATGTTAATGCGCGCTTTATTATCCTTGATCCAAATGGTGAGTATTCGAATACTTTCTCTGATATCGGTTCTCGCGTATTTAAAGTTCAACCTGACATTGTTTCCGAGCAATTAAAAGTTCCTGCGTGGCTATGGAATAGTCATGAATGGGGGGCATTTTCACGGGCATCTTCACAAGTGCAAAGACCTATACTTACGCAAGCACTTAAGGGCATTCGTGAAGGCCAGTCAATTAGTGATCCATTAGAAAGAAGATTGATTAGAGTCTTCAAGGGGAGGTATTTGCAACTTGGATCAACTATTGGCCAAGGAGCTCCAGGGTATTCAGGATTTCCCGCTAACCTGAATTGTGGAATAATGATTGAAAATATCCAGAAAGAAAGTGAACATTACTTTCAACTTGTGAATGTTGCAGGCTGTTCGAATCAGTTGGAAGTTGAGTTAAACTCGTTAAAAGAAAAATGTAGTGAAGTTATCAAAAATCATAAAAGAAATAATTATTTTAACGATTTTAGTGAACCTGCATTATTATCAATCCATCAGCAGATTCTTAAGCTATTGGGTGTAGTTCAAACTGAAGCTACGGTTCCAGTTAGTGGAGTTGATGCTGATTCACCAGTTTCATTTAACATTGAAGACTTTCCAGAATACTTAGAGACCCTCGCAGCTGAGGCAGGTGGTGGCGCTGCAACAAATATTCAGTATTTGATAATGAGGATCAGAACTATGCTTAGCGATAGGCGGTTTAATCAAGTTGTAGCACCAATTACTGATCCTACTTTTGAAGAGTGGTTAGAATCGTATATTGGTAAAGATCAGGCTCAAAACGGGCCAGTAGCTGTAATAGACTTATCACTGGTTCCTTCAGATTTACTTCATGTAATTGCAGCAGTCATTTCTAGAATTGTATTTGAAGCAGTACAAAGATATAAAAAGCTTAACGAGGGAAAAGAACTTCCAACAGTTCTTGTACTTGAAGAAGCCCACACGTTTATTAAGCGGGACATTGCTGATGATCAATCATCAGCAGCAAGCATCGAGTGCAGGAGGATATTTGAGAGGATTGCTAGAGAAGGCCGCAAGTTTGGTCTAGGGCTCGTTCTTTCATCTCAAAGACCTTCCGAATTATCACCGACAGTTTTATCCCAATGTAATACATTTCTCCTACATCGGATTGTTAACGACAGGGATCAGGAACTTGTCAGTAAACTTGTACCTGATAATCTTGGGGGTTTACTATCAGAGCTTCCAAGTTTACCTGCTGGGGAGGCAATTCTAATGGGTTGGGCTTCTCCAATACCTGTACTCGTTAAGATGAAGGAACTCCCAGTGGAAAATAGACCTGAATCCTCCGATCCAGATTACTGGAATGTATGGGTGGGAACAGAAGAACGTCGAGTAAACTGGAATTCAATTACGACTGACTGGATGCAATAAACCAAATATAAATATAGACGCTGATATGGTGGTGGATTGAATGCCGACATTTACTTGTGAATTTTACCTAGCAAGTGATTCGAACTTGAAAAATACCCTTACCTGTAATTTCTCGGATTGGGAGATAGGGCAATTTGGTGCGCTTTACAGTGAGAATTTGTTACTGTCTTTAGGCAGACACTTCACCCTATATACATCTGGGTCATCCAGCGGCCTTGATATTATTCGTAATTCCTACAACGGAAGACCAGTAGGCAGATTTGATATGTTAGGGTTAAAAAGAAAGGCCCCTTTAGTGTCAGGTAATATTGGGGAAGCTTTAGCAATGCCAGCACTTACTGCATGTTGTAAAGTACCTATCTATAGAATTCCATTCCAGAGATTCCATGCTTCCGCAAAGTGTCCTGACTATAGATTCGAGACAGTTCCACACTTGTTAAGCATACTTTGGAAAATGCCCTTATCCACATTTTCAAGTTTTCCCGATGATCTGCCTATGGAAGTAAAATCGCATTTGGGTAATACTCCAAAGTATCCAATAGCAGCATTGCATCAATTGAAAAGCTATTGGAAAGAGTGCGCGGCTCACTATCATCAAGGGGTCGGATTTGGTGTCATTTCAAGGGTCAACCTTAGGAGTAGTACTATACGGTACTTTCTATTTATCCCCAAGGGGGGAGTGCCGAACCCTACAATAATAAACGCTAGATACAAAACATTCTATAATAATCCAGGGAGGTACTTTGAAGTATGAAAGATAAGTCAATGCCTCTCCTTAATAACAGTTACTTATTGCATTGGGTAGCAGACTACGAGAAGAGTAAGAAACTAATTGAGGAGGCAGGGAGTGTCCTTAAGGAAGTCGGCATGGAGATTAATCTCCTTCCTAAAGAACGTGTCTATACCATTAACGCAGTTGAGGGCTTGTTGCCATACGAAAGTAATGAGGAAAAGGGCAAGAAGGTTAATAAGGTAGAAGCCAAAACGAGAGAACAGTTAATAGCAAGGCAAGTAACGAAATTGTACGACCTCTCAAATAAAAAATCCAAGGACAAGAAACACCTTATTGGAGACCTTAATGATAATCCGATTTTACAATCTTATTCAGATAAATTATCTTGCTTATCAATAAGGACAGATATTCTTAATTATGAAGTCAGGATTGTCGTCAATGGCGAATTTGGCTGGTATGAGCAAAGCATAGAAATAGAAGAAAAAGGTTACGAAGTACAGTGTCTATCCTTTAACAGTCATGAAATGGTATTTCGGGTAGAAAGTGATCTAGTTTCAGGCGTTGTCAATTTTTCAAGCTTAGGATTTGGAGAAGGCAAATTCTATGAGCAAAAGGGAGTGCGTGCGCCTAATAGGAGTGAGCTGCTGATAATACTAATGAGGAGAACGGCTCAAAGAGTATTTCGGCTAAGCTCTATGGAGTAAAACCATTGATGAGTTTTGCAAAACATACGTTCCCTGACATGATGACGTCAACGCTTTTTAGTATAATTTACTGTAACAACTTTACGGGAGAGTGTCCTGATGAGCCATTTCTGTATTGAACTACATAAGATTGCTAATTCTAGGACACGGTACCGATTCCCGTTTAATCATAGGGAAATACCTAAGAATGGGATCTACATATTGTTTGAACAAGGTGAGCGCGGACATGAAGGGGATCGGATCGTACGCATAGGTACTCATACAGGTGTTAACCAACTAAGGTCACGTTTGAAACAACACTTTGTTCAAGAAAATAAAGATCGGAGTATATTTCGGAAGAACATTGGTCGTTGTATTCTTAACAAATCGAACGATCCTTATCTTACTCTTTGGGAGTTAGATTGTACGACCACCCAGGCGAAAGCTAAGTACGGTCCATTGTTAGATAGGGATTATCAACTCAGAGTCGAGAGGCTGGTAAGTAGGTATATACAGGAAAGCTTCTCGTTCTGTGTCTTAGCAGTTGATGACAAAGATGAGCGTCTTTATCTTGAGTCAAAATTGATCTCCACCGTATCAGCTTGCAAGTTGTGCAAACCATCATCAGAATGGTTAGGACTGTCTTCTCCTGTGAAGAAAATCCAAGCAAGTGGGCTTTGGCAGGTTAATGGACTTTACAAGGAAGCAATAAATTCGGAAGAACTGCAAAGGTTGGTGGAGTTGATTACATGAGTATAAGTAATGGACTGTGCATTATTCCTTGTGGTTCATCGAAGGTATGGGATGCGAAGCCTGGAGCGGGACCACAAAAAGCTGAGAATGTATATACGGGCGTATTTACTTCTACATGCCAGAAGTATGCGAGGACTAACTTTGATCATTGGGTCATATTGTCTGCAAAGCATGGATTCTTACATCCTCACGACATTATATCTGGACCCTACAACGTTTCATTCATAAAGCCATCATCAGAAGAAATTTCCATGCAAGAGTTAGATAAGCAAGCGATTGAAAAAGGTCTTATAAACTTCAATGAGATTACCGTACTGGGAGGGAAACACTATGTTGAGCGAGTAGTGGCGATATTTAATCAAGGTCACACGATCCACCTTCCGCTGCGTGACTGCAAGGGTATTGGATATATGCTTCAACGCCTAACTCAAGCACTAGAAATCAGAGCAACTCTGACAGCCAACTCTAAGGCGCGAACTTCTGGAATGAGCATCAAGCTTTCTTCGGAACCTACGCTTTTCGGTAAATATACCCCGCTATATAATTACCTTCGAACAATTAGAGAGTCAACTGTCAAACTAAGCATTCAACAAATCGAAGGTATTGTTGGCTTTGAGTTGCCTGCATCCTCTATAAAGCATCGTGCTTGGTGGTCTAACGATATTTCACATTCGCAAGCAAAAGCATGGTTACATGCAGACTGGGAAGTACAAGAAGTCAAGCTACCATACATTACACTAAGGCGCATCCACGACTCAGGAAGATAAACTAAGAAGAACAGCAGTAACGTCTGCTCGAAATGCACTGAATGGTTATCAGAAGGGTAAATGCGTCTACTGTTTCCGAGATATCAATGTAGACCCAACATCGGATGATCTAGCGGATGTTGATCATTTCTTCCCGCATACTCTTAAGCGTAAGACATCAGTTAATCTTGATGGAGTATGGAATCTGGTTCTTGCGTTCAAGTCTTGCAACAGAGGAGATAACGGGAAATTCGCGAGAGTGCCAGCAATCCGATTGCTTGAACGGCTTCATAAGCGTAATAACTTTTTCATAGACAGTCATCATCCTTTGCGTGAGACACTGAGACAGGTAAGACTGATGTCGTAGAGGTCATTTACGCAATTGTAGAGAGCAAAGGCCTCAGTGTCGATGACTTTGAGCGAGTCAGACTAGCCCAAATAGAAGATCGTGGTGGGTTTACCAAGAAGCTGTTTCTAATTAGCACTGATTAGCAAGTATTATTTGGCGCCGAAAGGTGCTCTTTTGTTTTATTCCTAAATTGTCCATACTTCCAGTAGCAGGAACTTGTCGATAACATATCGAAATAAGAATGGTACTTAAGTCTTACTAACGATCTGGAGGCATTATGAGCACACTTACTCTTCAACAATTGGAATCGCACTTATGGGAATCGGCTAATATCCTGCGTGGCAGCATTGATTCCTCTGACTATAAGAACTACATCTTCGGTATGCTTTTCCTTAAGCGTCTTAACGATGTATTTGTCGAAACGGCTAAGCGTATAGAGACAGAAGAAGGAGACGACTATGGCTGGTATGACCGAGATGAGCATCAATTCTTTGTTCCTGAACGTGCTCGTTGGGCTCACATCCAAACGTTGACGCAGGATATCGGTGATGCGATTAACAAGGCTTTTGAGGCTCTCGAGGAAGAGAATGCATCGTTGCAAGGAGTACTCGCGACCATCGATTTCAACGACAAGGAGAAGCTGCCTGATAAGCTCCTACAACGTCTCATTCAACACTTCTCGGCAATTGAACTATCCAATGGCAACTTGTCTGAGCCTGACATGCTCGGCCGTGCTTATGAATACCTCATTAAGCAGTTTGCCGACGATGCAGGGAAGAAGGGCGGCGAGTTCTATACACCAAGTAAAGTCGTTGAACTTATTGTGAAGCTAATTAAACCAGAAGAAGGCATGCGCGTCTGCGATCCTACCGTAGGTTCTGGCGGTATGCTTATTCAATCTGTCGATTACATAAAGTCCAAAGGCGGCAATCCGCGCAACCTGACCCTCCATGGTCAAGAGCGTAACCTTAACACGTGGGCAATATGTAAAATGAACTTGCTTCTGCACGGCCTCAGCGACCATTGGATTGCAAAAGGTGATACGATCCGTGAACCGAAGTTGCTTGAAGATGGCGAGCTTATTCTGTATGACCGTGTAATCGCAAATCCGCCGTTTAGCTTAAGCAACTGGGGACGTGAGGAAGCAGAAGCAGATTCACTGGGTCGTTTCCGTTTCGGACTACCACCTAAGGATAAAGGCGATCTTGCGTTTGTTCAGCATATGGTGTCAACACTTAACCATGAAGGCAAAGCTGGCGTCGTTATGCCACATGGAATACTGTTCCGTGGCGGTGCAGAGGCAGCCATTCGTAAAGGATTGCTTGAAGAGGATCTCGTAGAGGCGATTATCGGTCTGCCTTCGAACCTTTTCTACGGCACGGGTATTCCCGCAAGTATAATAATCTTTAATCGAAACAAGGCGGCAGAGTATAAGGGGCAAGTGCTGTTCATTAATGGCGCGGAGGATTATCAGGAAGGTAAGAATCAGAATGTACTACGTGATCAAGATATCGAGAAAATCGTATCGGCATATGACAAATGTGAAGCACAAGAGAAGTACTGTCGACTGGTCGATATCAAGGAAATCCGTGTAAATGATTATAACCTTAACATCGCTCGATACATTGATTTGGTTGAGGAAGAAGAGCAGATTGATGTGGAGGAAGCATTAGCTGAGCTACGTCAGTTGGAGGAAGAACGGAGAGAGATTGAAGCCACCATGTACAGTTATCTGAAGGAGATTGGATATGGTGCATAGGACAAACGCTTTGACAGATTGGAAATCAACTAGACTTATCGAGGTTTGTAATGTTAACCCGCCTTACAAATTAACAACTGGAGACGTTTGCTCATTTATTGATATGGCCGCAGTTAATGAAGATTCTCCTAATGTTAAGCGTATAGAAACTAAGCAATATAACAAACAAAGTGGATCAAAGTTTACTAATGGCGATGTATTATTTGCAAGAATCACACCGTGCACAGAAAATGGAAAGACAGCTTTGGTGGAGGGGCTTCACACCAAATATGGAATTGGATCAACAGAGTTTATAGTACTGTCACCTTTGAAGGAGAGGTTGGATTCTAAGTATCTGTACTATCTAGTTAAGTGGCCAGTAATTCGGAATAAGGCAATTGGTCGTATGATTGGAACGACTGGGAGGCAGCGTGTTCCAAATGATTTCTTTAGAGATGAATTGATGGTGGATCTTCCTTCATTAAATGAACAGCAAAAAATTGCCGATATCCTCACCTCCGTCGATAGTGCAATCTCTAAAACCGAAGCAATCATTGAACAAACGGAGAAGGTTAAGAAGGGACTCATGCAGCAACTTCTTACCAAGGGGATTGGACATACGAAGTTCAAGCAGACAGAGATTGGTGAGATTCCAGAGGAATGGGAAGTTAAACGAATTGATGATATTGCTAAAGTGATCAGGGGGGCTAGTCCACGGCCGAAAGGTGATCCGAGGTATTATGGCGGTAATGTGCCGAGGCTGATGGTTGCGGATGTAACTAGGGACTATAAATATGTCACACCAACAACTGATTTCTTAACGGAAGAAGGCGCAAAATTAAGCAGACCGATGCCTGCTGGATCTCTTGTCGTCGTATGTAGTGGGACAGTAGGTGTACCTGCTATTCTATCTGTCGATGCATGTATACATGACGGATTCTTGGCATTAAAAGATATCGAATCCAACTGCGAATCGGAGTATTTATTCTATATCTTCACTTTATTGAAGAATAAGTTTGATGCGTCAGCTACCCACGGTGGAGTGTTTACTAACCTAACAACACAGATAATGAAGGATTTTCTGATCCCAATTCCTAGTGCCTCGGAGCAAAGGGGAATTATTGATGTCTTGTGCCAAATTGATCTGAAACTAGAAGCCGAGAGTAAGAAGCACAAACAACTAATCACAGTTAAAAACGGTTTGATGCAAGAACTCCTAACAGGTAAAGTCCGTGTCAAAGTCGATGATCAAGAGGCGGTGACCACATGACTTCAACAAGCGAGTGGAACGAGAAGCATCTTGTTGAGAACAGACTAATTGAGCAACTCAAAGAGATGGGCTATGAGCATATTCATGGCCCTTCTTTGGATACGGAGCGCGAGTCGACTCGTACAGTAATCCTTCAAGATCGCCTCATTAGAGCAATTAAACGCCTAAACCCATGGATCAACGACACCAACCTGAATAAGATTGTAAGGAGTATAACTTACATAGAAGCAACGAGTCCGATGGAAGCGAATGAAATCTTCCATAACATTCTGATTAACTATACTTCTATCCAGCAGGACATGGGCAAAGGAAAGAAAAATCAAACGGTTAAAATTATCGACTTTGACTATCCACTAAGCAACGAATTCTTGATTGTTGATCAATTTAATATTAGCGATGCAAATGGTACTATTCGTCCTGATCTGCTTGTTTATGTTAATGGTATCCCGCTTGTTGTTATCGAATGCAAGAGCCCCATGGTTGCAGTAGAGGAACAAATTGGCAAATCTGTTAAGCAGTTAAGAAGATACCAGAATTATTGTGAGCACCTATTCCACTACAATCAGTTCATGATTGCAACGAGCAATGACCGTGCTAAGGCTGGAACAATTGGCGCACAGATGAAGCATTACGGAGAGTGGAAAGATCCATATCCATTAACGTCACCAGAAGTCGGCGATCATCCAACGCCGCAAGATATTCTTGTTGCTGGGATGTTATCGAAAGCTAATCTGCTGGATCTCATTCAGAACTTCATTGTCTTCGAGCCTGAGAACGGACGAATGATCAAGAAGCTAGCCCGATACCAGCAGTTCCGTGCGGTCAATAAAGCGATTAACCGCCTTATGACTGCTAAATCTCCTCGAGAACGTGGTGGAGTCGTATGGCATACACAGGGCAGCGGCAAATCCCTAACCATGCTTTATCTGGCGGTTAAACTGCGCCGAATCGAAGCCTTGAAAAATCCGAGCATCATCATCGTAACAGACCGTTCAGACCTGGATGATCAGATTACGAAGACCTTCCGTCGCTGTGGTTTTGCCAACCCACAACAGGCTTCGAGTGTCGCTCAGCTCAAGGAACTATTAAGACAAGGTCCAGGATCGACAGTCATGACGCTCGTTCAGAAATTCCAAATGAGCAGCGAGGAAGACAAGTTCCCTGAACTCTCCGATGCCGAGAATATCATCGTCATGGTCGATGAAAGTCATCGGTCGCAATACAAGGGCCTGGCCATGAACATGCGAACAGGGCTCCCGAATGCCTGTTATTTGGGGTTTACGGGAACTCCGATTGATAAGGAAGACAAGAGTACTACACGTACTTTCGGCCCATATATCGATAAATACACGATTGAGCAAGCAGTCGATGATGGTGCTACCGTACCGATCTTCTATGAGGCGAGATTAACGCAGCTTCATGTGGAAGGCGAGACGCTCGACCAGTTATTCGATCGTAAGTTCCGTGAGTATGACGAAAGGACGCGAGATCGAATCATGAAGAAATATGCAACGGAAGAAGCGATTATTGCTTCACCAAAGCGTATAGAGCAAATTGTGCTCGACATAATCAAGCATTATGAAGCCCATATCATGCCTAATGGCTTCAAGGCGCAGATCGTCGCAGTTACACGCGAAGCAGCTGTTATGTATAAAGAAAAGCTGGATGAGTTAAGTGATCTGGAATCGGCAGTCGTATTCTCGACTGGCACAGACGACAAGGAGCACCTAAAGAAGCATCATATCAGCAAAGAAGACGAGAAAGCGATCATCACTCGATTCAAGAAGCCATTGGCTGAGGATAAGCTGGCTTTCATAATCGTCTGCGATAAGTTATTAACGGGTTTTGACGCGCCGATTGAACAGGTTATGTATTTGGACAAACCTTTAAAGGAGCACAACCTGCTTCAAGCAATCGCTAGGACAAACCGTACCTATGAGAAAAAGGATTACGGCTTGATTGTTGATTACTTTGGTGTTTCACGCTTCTTGGAGAAGGCACTGGCGATTTTCTCAAAGCAGGATATCCAAGGCGCTCTCATGCCCGTAGACAGCGAGATTCCTCGATTACAGATGCGTCATAGGGCAGCGATGAAGTTCTTTGACTACATTCGTAAAGAGGATGTGGAGTCATGTATCCAAGTGCTGGAGCCAGAGGATGTTAGACAACAGTTCGAGCTGGCTTTCAAGCGGTTTGCATCAAGCATGGACATGATTATGCCTAATCCGAAAGCTCAGCCTTATGTGAGTGATCTTCAATTCCTGGGCAAAGTTCGTCAACTTGCGAAGTCTCGTTACCGTGAGGAGAGCATGGATATCTCGGATTGTGGGGAGAAAGTTAAGCAGCTGATTGCGGAGCATATGCGGGCTTCATCTGTGGAGATTTTACACGATCCCATAGACATCTTATCCAGCAAGTTCGAGAAGAAGGTTAATGAGCTTAATAGTCCAGAGGCAAAAGCCTCTGAGATGGAACACGCGATTCGCCACGAGATCAGGGTCAAGATTCAAGAAAACCCTGTCTACTATTCTTCGTTGAAAGAAAAGCTGGAGAAGCTCATCGAGGCTCGTAAACAGCTTCAGATGGACATAGTGGAGTATGCAGCACAGCTTCGCGGGATCATTGAAGGAATGCGGGAAACAGCTAACAAGAGCCAGATTCAAGGTCTTACCAGAGAGCAGTATCCGTTCTACCAGATGCTGGAGCAATATTTTGCTTCTGAGGATGATCTAGAAGTGTTGAGGGACTTGACGCTAATCATTACTGAGAAGATTATGGAACAAGCGGTTGTCGAATGGACCTACAAGGATGATGTAAAGCGGGAGATGAGGAAGAAAATTAAGCAACAGCTCCGCGTAACGAAATGTCCGAAGGATCAGTTAGAGGAGTTAACTCTGAAGTTGGCAGCGTTGGCAGAGGTACATTATAAGAGGTAATGTCCTCTGCCTTTCGTTTTAAAGAGTCAACAACGGACCGTTGATCCTAAGCCATTCTTTGCGCTCATCGTAATCAGGCAAGATAGAACGTACAAATTTCCAGAATTCTGAAGAATGGTTAGGATACTTCAAATGGCCCATCTCATGGACCAGCACGTAATCGATAACCTTCATTGGGGCCATCATAATACGCCAGTTGATATAGATACTTTGGTCAGCGGCGCATGATCCCCAGCGCATTTTCTGATCCTTGAGTTGCAGCTTAGTTGGTGATACCCCCATTTTTGGGGCATATATTCGTAGACGTTCGTTCAGTTTTGCTTGACCGTGTTCCATATACCAAGCAACAAAGAGAGGGCGAAGCTGTTCGGCTGCCACAGAGTTCGTTATGCGCCTGGATAAAGTAGCTACGAAGCGACCTTGCTGGAACGACAATGATAGTGGGGCTGTCGTATCCTCCTTCTTTATTTTGAGTCGATACGCTCTTCCGATATAAAGGAACTTCTCACCACTTACATACTCCTTGGGATTCGGTGTTTCGGAAATCTCTTCGAATTCAAACCATTTGCTCATGATCCACGGTGCCTTTTTATTTAATACCTCCTGTAGCTTTATTTCGCTAATAGCAGGTGGAGTAATAACCTTAACGCCATCAATCCAATCAACCGATATGATGATGTCTGTGGCATCAGACTTTTGTTCAAGGGTATATTCAATCGTTGTGTTGCCGTATTGGTATTCAGGCATCGTGATAACTCCTAATTAGGTTCTTAAATGAGTCTAATTGATATTATCATCTGGGTCAAATGTTGCAGGGGAATGGTGAACTGCGTCGAATAACTTTTAACAAAGGGGGAGACTGACTTGGAAAAGTTACTTGAAGAAGTACTAAATGATGCGGGGCTTGAGTCAGATGGTTTCACATCGGATACTATAGGAGCCGTAGTAAGGTATGATACTTCTTACTTTGTTAAAGTTTCTAGCTCATATAAGAACTGGTATATAAAGAATATTGACATGCCTGAAAGTGATAGAATCGCAATAATTAATGAATTGAAATCATTGTGTGACATGTATGTAGAAGAATATAAACTGGAGGATAGAGATCCAGAATTTATCTATAAGTATAATATTGAAGGTCTTCTTATAAGCTCAAATAGGATTCAAGAAGCATTGGCAGGAAATGCTGTGGACACCAATATCAATGGTGAAAACAATGCAGAGCAGCCTGAGATTACACTACATAATTATGAAGGAAACAGGTTCCCACCTAATGATGAAGTTAAACTGATTGTGCATAGGTTGTTAATTGGAAATTCAAAGATACTGGTCTTTTGTAACCAATCAAATACAAGCCTTGCAACGACAACCATTAGAACACTTGTCGATAATCAATTAAAAAGTATTGAGGAAAATAAATACTATAGAATTAAGAACAATATATCGTTCTTAATGACATCTAGTAGCTACTATATTGCATCAGTAGATTACTTTGAGAAAGCATTTTCTTTCGATAGCCAAATATCTCGTAAGAAACAAGAAGCGATGAGAACCCTGGCAGATTGTCAGCTTGTAGAGGGGTTGAATTTAGTGGTTCCAGAGTTGAATAAAGGTTACATGGCTCGTTCGGTTTCAATGATTAGAATGAATCAATATGAGATACAAGCCTATGTTAAAAAGAACGAGAGAGCGATATCAACGTTCTGTAGGGAGTATCAAGTTGGAGTTAGTTTTGATCTCACTACGAACAAATTAACAGTTACCGATGGAAAGACAGCATCACTGTTCCTTACGTATCTATTCTCAAATAGAATGGCGCAGAACATTGAAGGTGAGCTTGTATATTACAAGACTTTTGGTAAGCTAAATAAATCTAGTACTGTTTCAGCATAAGCTTATGTAGATTTCTTTAGGAAGTGCAAAGGTGGTGAGGGGAGTTTATTTCTTATTCTATTTCTTTTATATGATCGGAGCTCAGTTTCCTTTATTTCTATTGTTAACGATCAGAAATATGGAAAATAACGAGAATATGTTTCTATATATGTTCTTGGTTTCATTAATTGTGCTTTTGATCTTATTAGGATTTGTACGTGCTCGACTTGTCAAAAAAATTAAACTCAAGTCTAATGTTGTAATATCATCTGATAACTTAGCGAACACTACTATGAGCGACTTCTTATCCTTTTTTCTGCTCCCGTTCTTCACTTTTAATCTGATTTCTGACAATCAGACATCTCAGCAGTTATTTGAGATGCTATTTATTTTGTTATTGCTTACGATCTTCCTTCATCGAAGTGAGAATCTACTGATTAATCCATTGATTTTCGTATTCTTTAATCTGTACAAAGGTACTTCCCCAGGGAGTAACTATAGCATTATAATGCCAAAACATAGGACAAGTGTTAGTGTGGACACTGAAAACAAAGATAACTTTGTCCGAATAACTAATAGGATCGTTTTGTACTACAGTAATGCAAACGACTATGGTTCTGTAATCAAGTTCCTCAATAGATCTTTGATCATCATATCCGTAATATTTCTCTGTAGTGTCTTAATTGCTTTAAATATCTTGCCTTTAATTAACGATGTGTTCTCGATGCTCGACAGTTAATTATTAATCAGTGGTGGCACGTCGAAAGAATAGCTCAGGCATGCAAACTTGTGTTCGTTCATAGAAGGTGCTAAAATAATTATAAGAGCACAGGATTTGAGAATTATTCAAACCATTGAATCCTGTAAAGCTCAAGCAGTACAGATAGTGCGAAATCCAGTATCCACACTGGTTTTGCGGATTGGCAAGGACGCACAGGACTTAAAATCCATAACAGTCAAGATAGGTCACCAATGATGGTGGCTTTTTCATTTGCAACCTATCCCTTAGATATTTATCGGGTTGACACTCTCTTCGTCGTGAAGTATGGTTTGAGTAAGGGGATTTGAGCTATAAATAATCCCACGGAAACCCGATAAACATTTGGATTTGCACTACTCATTCGATACTTTTGACAGCTCAATGGCTATTACCAAAACCCTCTATCCCGCTATCGCGGAAAAATTCAAAACGACGCCATCCCGCGTCGAGCGCGCCATCCGCCATGCGATCGAAGTCGCCTGGACGCGCGGCAATATCGACTCCATCAGCCATCTGTTCGGCTACACGATCAACATCGCGAAGTCGAAGCCGACCAACTCGGAGTTTATCGCGATGGTCGCCGACAAGCTGCGGATTGAGCATAAGGTGAGCTAAACACTTGTCGTAAAAACACCGCCCCTGCCGACGGGTTCGTTAACCGTCGACGGAGAGCGGTGTTTTTTGCCGTTAAGGCAGCAGCATCTTCACGAGTTCGTCCATCTGCTGGCTGATGGCCAGCGGATCGTAAGGCCAGAAGATGTCGGTGTCGAGTTTATGGACATTACCGTTTTTGACCGCGTCGATGGATTGCCAGAGGCCGCTTGATTCGTCGAACTCGGCTCCGTTGGACACGTCGAGGAAAATATGGTCGCCCGCGTATTCGGGGATTTTCTCCAAGGAGATCTCCAGAAGGTCTTTGTTCTTGTCGATGACCTGCTCCTGGATGAGCGGCGGAGCTTGCAGACCAATATACTTGTACATCGTCAGACCGCCGCGATAAATGCCGCTTCCGTAAATGTAATGGGTTTTATCGAAGGCGCCGATTAGCGAGAAAGTTTCTCCGCTGTCGAGAACGGGCCGAAGCTTATCTCTGGTTTCCGCGGTTTTGCGGTCGAATTCGGCCAGGATTTGCTCGGCCTTGTCCTTCTCGCCGAGAAGCTTGCCGAACAATCGCGTATCCGCATGAACATCGCCGATCTTGTCATAGGGAATGACGACGGTCGGAGCGATTTTGCTGAATTGCTCGTACAGCGTCGGCTCGACCGTAACGATCAGGTCCGGCTGCAGCGACAGAATTTTTTCGACGGAAGCGCCGTCGATGAAGCCGGTATCCTCGATTCCGTCCGTTAATCCGGCGAGATGAGGGTATTGGATCTCCCAGTTCGTACTCCCGATCGGCTTTACGTCGAACATGAGGAAATAGGGGAGCAGCCCCTGCGCGATAATCCGCTGCGGATGAGCGGGAATTTCCACGTCGCCCATGACGGTGTTGAACGTCCTTGTCGTTTCGCCGCCGGAATTATCGGCCGAGCTTTCCGAAGGGGTCGAAGCTGCAGGTGCCGTGCTTGCCGGGGGTGTCGACCCTGTGGAAGCCGAGGGCTTGTCCGCTCCGCAAGCGGCAAGCAACAGCAGCAGAGACGCGACCAGACAAAGCCATATTCCCCCGATTGGACGATGATTGCCTAGCTTAAACCTCATCTTCCGCGCAGGCTCTACGCGAGAAAATGGAAATCCCTGAAACAGTGGCCGACAAACGCTAACGGTCAACCGCTAGGCATTCTCATTTCCGATCTTCTCTTTAAATGTTTAAACGTGGGAATTCA
>Ga0065721_10006423_pt1 | contig 18207 bp, 18 predicted proteins | sample Mesricmetagenome_FD_59108 | JGI IMG/M metagenome (GOLD analysis project Ga0065721, IMG submission 59108) | Mesophilic microbial community from rice straw/compost enrichment Sample: eDNA_1 v2 (version 2) | ecosystem: Engineered > Solid waste > Grass > Composting > Bioreactor | place: USA: Davis... | reverse complement strand
CCCCCGCAGGCGGCGACGTGCTGCTGTCCGTCCGCAATCTCTCCAAGCGCTTCCACACGGCGAGCGGGCCGGTCAAGGCGGTCGAGGACGTGTCCTTCGACGTGGGCCGCGGCCGCATCGTCGGCATCGTCGGCGAATCGGGCTCGGGCAAGACGACCGCCGGGCGCTGCATCCTGCGGCTCGTCGAGCCGTCGGAGGGTGAGGCCGTGTTCGACGGGGTCGATCTGTTCAAGCTGCCGGAAAAGGCGCTGCGCGCCTATCGGCGGCGCATGCAGATCATCTTCCAGGACCCCTATTCTAGCCTCAATCCCCGCATGCGCGTGGGCGACATCATCGGCGAAGCCATCGACACGCACGGCCTCGCCAAGGGGGCGGCGCGGCAGGCGCGCATCGCGGACCTCCTGACCCGCGTCGGCCTCGGCCCTGAACATGCGCGGCGCTATCCGCACGAGTTCTCGGGCGGGCAACGCCAGCGCATCGGCATCGCCCGGGCGCTTGCCGTCGAGCCCGAGCTCATCGTCGCCGACGAGCCGGTGTCGGCGCTCGATGTCTCGGTGCAGGCGCAGGTGCTCAACCTCATCCAGGAGCTGCAGAAAGAGCTGGGCCTCACCATGCTCTTCATCTCGCACGACCTTACCGTCGTCGAATACCTGTGCGACGACATCGTGGTGCTCTACCTCGGCCGGATCATGGAGCAGGGTCCGTCGCGCGAGGTCTATGCCAATCCGCGCCATCCCTACACCAAGGCACTTCTCTCGACCGCGCCGATCCCCGATCCGACGGTCCGGCGCGAGCGCGTCATCCTTCAGGGCGACATCCCGAGCCCGCTCGACCCGCCGTCCGGCTGCGTCTTCCGCACGCGCTGCCCCTTTGCTATCGAGGCTTGCGCCAGGGCCGTGCCGCCGCGCGAGAGCGTCTCGCCCGGCCATACCGTCGCCTGCATCCGCCAGGCGGAGCTCGCCACCCTCGCCACGCAGAAGGCCACCGCATGACCCCCTACCAGCGCCTCGCCGACCTCGGGCTTACGCTGCCGCCGGCGCCGAAGCCCGTCGCGACCTATGTGCCCTATGTGCAGGAGGGCAACCTCCTCTTCCTCTCCGGCCAGGGGCCGCGCGAGGCGGACGGGCGCCAGCGCACCGGCAAGGTCGGCGCCGAGATCGGCGTCGAGCAGGCCTATGACGACGCCCGCCTGACCGGCCTCAACCTGCTCGCCGTGATGCACGAGGCGCTCGGCGACCTCGGGCGGGTGCGGCGCGTGGTGAAGCTGCTCGGCATGGTCAATGCCGTCCCGGATTTCGGCCAGCACCCGAAGGTCATCAACGGCTGCTCGGACCTCTTCGTCGCCGTCTTCGGCGAGGCCGGCCGCCACGCCCGCTCGGCCGTCGGCTTCGGCTCGCTGCCGAACAACATCACCGTCGAGATCGAGGCGATCGTGGCGGTGGATTAAGCCAGAGACTGCCCGCTCCCACACAACCGTCATGCCCGCGCTCGTCGCGGGCACCCACCCCTGGGAAAGTTGTGCAGGTCAAAGGCGTGGATGGCCGGGACGAGCCCGGCCACGACGGGTGGAGAGCGCTGCGCTCCCGCTTCGGCCAGCATCAGGGGAAGAGGGCCGCCCGGCAGTGTCTATGCCCTTCCGGGCCCGAGAAGTCGCCGCGGCGGCTATTCCCCCGCCGCCGCCTTCTTCGTTGATTTGCCGGCTGCCTTTTTAGCGGGCGCCTTTTCAGCCGGCTTCTTTGCGGCAGCTTTCTTCGCAGGAGCCTTCTTGGCCGCCGGCTTCCTGGCCGGTGCCTTCTTGCCGCCGCCGGACGCGCGCTTGGCACGGATGAGGGCGATGGCCTCCTCCAGCGTCAGCGCGTCCTTGTCCATGCTCTTGGGCAGGGTGGCGTTGGTCGTGCCGTCGGTGACATAGGGCCCGTAGCGGCCGGCCTTGACGCTGAGCTGCTTGCCGCTCTCCGGCTCTTCGCCCAGCACCCGGCCCGGATCGGCCACGCCGCCGCGGCGTCCGCCGCCCTGCTCCTTCGTGATGATCAGGTCGATGGCGCGGTTGGCACCGATCTCGAGCACGTCGTCGTCCTTGCCGAGATTGGCGTAAGTTCTCTCGTGCTGGACGTAAGGCCCGAAGCGGCCGATGCCGGCGAGGATCGGCTTGCCGCTCTCGGGGTGCGTCGCAACCTCGCGCGGCAGCGACAGCAGCTTCAATGCCTTTTCGAGGTCGACGAGATCCGGCGCAAGGCCCTTGGGCAGGGTCTGGCGCTTGGGCTTGTCGCCCTCGCCGAGCTGCACGTAGGGGCCGAAACGGCCGTCGCGCAGCGTGACGTCGAGACCCGTCTCGGGGTCCTTGCCAAGGACGCGCGGGCCGCCGTCGGCGGCAGCGCTCGTCTCACCGTCGCCGTTCGCGGCGAGCTGGCGCGTGTAGCGGCACTCCGGATAGTTGGAGCAGCCGATGAAGGAGCCGAACTTGCCGAGCTTCAGCGACAATTGGCCCGTGCCGCAGCTCGGGCAGGCGCGCGGGTCGCTGCCGTCCGCCTTCTTCGGGAAGATGTGCGGCCCGAGCTCCTCGTTGAGGGCGTCGAGCACCTCGCTCATGCGCAGGCTCTTCGTCTCGTCGATGGCGGCGATGAAGTCGCGCCAGAAGTCGCGCAGCACCGCCTTCCAGTCGATCTCGTTGTTGGAGACGCGGTCGAGCTGCTCCTCGAGGTCGGCCGTGAAGTCGTATTCGACATAGCGGCGGAAGAAGCTCTCGAGGAAAGCCGTGACGATACGGCCTTTGTCCTCGGGCACGAGGCGCTTCTTGTCGATCTCGACATAGCCGCGCTCCTTGAGCACGGCGAGCACGGCCGCATAGGTCGAGGGACGGCCGATGCCGAGCTCTTCCATGCGCTTGACGAGGCTCGCCTCGGTGTAACGCGGCGGCGGCTCGGTGAAGTGCTGCGTCGCGCGGATCTCGCGCTTCTCGAGGGCATCGCCGGCCTTCATGGCGGGCAGGCGGCGGCTCTCTTCATCTTCCTCGTCGTCGCGGCCTTCCTGGTAGAGCTTCAGGAAGCCGTCGAAGGTCACCACCTGGCCGGTGGCCCGCAGGTCGAGCACGCGGCCGCCGGCCTTCGCCTCGATGTCGACCGTGGTGCGCTCGAAGACGGCCGATTCCATCTGGCTCGCCACGGTGCGCGTCCAGATGAGCTCGTAGAGCCGCGCCTGGTCGGGATCGAGCTGGCGCGCCACCATGGCGGGCAGGCGGCCGAGATCGGTGGGGCGCACCGCCTCGTGCGCCTCCTGCGCGTTCTTGGCCTTGGTCGTGTACTTGCGCGGCACGCCGGGCACATAGGCGTCGCCGAACTCCTTGGCGATGACGCGGCGCGCGCCGGCGACCGCCTCCGGGGCCATGTCGACGCCGTCGGTACGCATATAGGTAATGAGGCCGACCGTCTCGCCGCCGATCTCGACGCCCTCGTAGAGCCGCTGGGCGAGCTGCATGGTGCGTGCCGGGGCGAAGCCCAGCTTGCGCGAGGCCTCCTGCTGCAGGGTGGAGGTCGTGAACGGCGGCTGCGGATGGCGCTTGGCGGGCTTCGCCTCGACGGCGGTGACGCGGAAGGCCGCCGTCTCCAACGCCTTCCGGAAGGCTTCCGCCTCCTCGCCCTTGCCGATGTCGAGGCGGGTGATCTTCTTGCCGTCGGCGCCGACGAGGCGGGCCTCGAAGGTGGCGCCGGCGCCCGTCGCGAGCAGGGCGATGAGCGACCAGTATTCCCGCGGCACGAAGGTCTCGATCTCGCGCTCGCGGTCGCAGACGAGGCGCAGCGCCACCGACTGCACGCGCCCGGCGGAACGGGCGCCGGGCAGCTTGCGCCACAGCACCGGCGAGAGGTTGAAGCCGACGAGATAGTCGAGCGCGCGTCGGGCGAGATAGGCATCGACCAGGGCCTGATCGATCTGGCGCGGCTGGCGCATCGCCTCCAGCACCGCGTCCTTGGTGATGGCGTTGAACGTGACGCGCTCGATGGCCACGTCCTTCAGCACCTTCTTCTGCGTCAGCGCCTCGATGACGTGCCAGGAGATCGCCTCGCCCTCGCGGTCCGGGTCGGTGGCGAGGATGAGCTTGTCCGCACCCTTCACCGCCCTCGCAATGTCCGACACGCGCTTGGAGCCGCGGTCCTCCAGCTCCCAGACCATGGCGAAATCGGCCTCGGGATCGACCGATCCGTCCTTGGCCGGCAGGTCGCGGATGTGGCCGAACGAGGCCAGAACCTCGTAGTCCTTGCCGAGGTACTTGTTGATCGTCTTCGCCTTGGCGGGAGATTCGACGACAACGACTTTCATCAAGAGTTCCTCGGCGAGCCTTCAAGAAAATGCGGGCGGCCAGCGCGAACACGGCCGGCGGGCGGACTAGTTGAGTGAAAGGGGGCGCGGAGTCAAATGGCAAGGCGATGACAGCGGCGCAAGAGGCGCGCGGCGCCAGTGGGGCCGCAGCATCGGAAGCAGCGCTTTTGCGCCGTTTCTCGCGCGGCCCTTATCGACAAGGGCGAACGCCTCGTGTATAGGGCGCCACCAACTCAAAACAGCGTCGCCGAAACGCTCGTGTCCGCGGGACCTTTCCTTCGGGCATGCCGGCAGGAGTGATCGACATGAACATCATCGAAGAGATCAACAAGGAACAGATCGCCAAGCTCACCGAAGCCAAGTCCATTCCGGACTTCGAGCCCGGCGACACGGTGCAGGTCAACGTGCGCGTCAAGGAAGGCGAGCGCAGCCGCGTGCAGGCCTACGAGGGCGTGTGCATCGCCCGTGACGGCGGCGGCATCAACGAGAGCTTCACCGTCCGCAAGATCTCCTACGGCGAGGGCGTCGAGCGCGTGTTCCCGCTCTATTCGCCGCTCGTCGAGTCGATCAAGGTCGTGCGCCGCGGCAAGGTGCGCCGCGCCAAGCTCTATTACCTGCGCGATCGCCGCGGCAAGTCGGCCCGCATCGCCGAGCGCGCCGAGCGTCGCACCGAGAGCAACAAGGGCGAGTGAGCCTCACTCACGGCCGGCGGCAACGGACCGCCGGCTCCCCGGACGACGGAAGCGCGGCCTCTCGCCGCGCTTTTTCATTTTGTCGCCGCTTCGGCGCGCTGCGCGCGGGAGCCATGCAGCAGCGGTGCGTGCGGGCGCGTTGTCGCTGCCGTTTTGATCTGTTAAAAACGGCGCAGAATGATGAGGCGCGGGCGCTCCATATGCCGGCCCGACGTGACGGCTTGCCGTCTGACGTCGCAGCCGCTGCCGACGACGCAGGAATTTGCGGCGCTGCACGATCACGCCCGCCTGCCGTGGCGCTTCTTTGCGCGCCTCCTGGCCTGCACCATCGCCGACCTTCGCCGCGCCTGAGCCGGTGCCCGTCACGGGCGCCCGCCAGGCACCGCGCCCCGCGAAGGGGGACGGCCGCAGGAGCGGCCCGTGACGCGGATGAACATGTCCCGGCCGGCGAAACCGAGGCGGGACATCAAGCGACAAGAGCATCGATGGCAGCCGCCATCACATCACGAGAAGCCGAAAGCCCATGACAGCGCGCACCCTCTACGACAAGATCTGGGACGATCACGTCGTCGACACCCAGCCCGACGGCACCTGCCTCATCTACATCGACCGCCACCTCGTGCACGAGGTCACCTCGCCGCAGGCCTTCGAGGGCCTGCGCGTCGCCGGCCGCAAGGTGCGCGCGCCGCAGAAGACGCTCGCCGTCGTCGACCATAACGTGCCGACCACCGACCGCTCGCAGGGCATCGAGGATCCCGAGAGCGCGCTGCAGGTGGCGACGCTCGCCGACAATGCGCGCGACTTCGGCGTCGAATATTACAATGAGCTCGACCAGCGCCAGGGCATTGTCCACGTCGTCGGCCCCGAGCAGGGCTTCACCCTGCCGGGCACCACGATCGTGTGCGGCGACAGCCACACCTCGACCCACGGCGCCTTCGGCGCGCTCGCCCACGGCATCGGCACCAGCGAGGTGGAGCACGTGCTCGCCACGCAGACGCTGATCCAGAAGAAGGCGAAGAACATGCTGGTCCAGGTCGATGGCGCCCTGCCCGAGGGCGTCACGGCCAAGGACATCATCCTCGCCATCATCGGCGAGATCGGCACCGCCGGCGGCACCGGCCACGTCATCGAATATGCGGGCGAGGCCATCCGCGCGCTGTCGATGGAAGGGCGCATGACCGTCTGCAACATGTCGATCGAGGGCGGCGCCCGCGCCGGCCTTGTCGCGCCGGACGAGAAGACCTACGCCTATCTCAAGGACAAGCCGAAGGCCCCGAAGGGCGCGGCCTGGGACGAGGCGGTGCGCTTCTGGGAGACGCTGCGCACCGACGAGGGCGCGCATTTCGACAGCGTCATCCGGCTCGATGCGGCGAACCTGCCGCCGATCGTCACCTGGGGCACGAGCCCGGAGGACGTCATCTCGGTCAACGGCGTGGTGCCGAACCCGGACGACATCCAGGAAGAGACGAAGCGCCAGTCGAAGTGGCGGGCGCTGGAATACATGGGCCTGAAGCCGGGCACGAAGATCACCGACATCGCGCTCGATCGCGTCTTCATCGGCTCCTGCACTAACGGCCGCATCGAGGACCTGCGCGAAGTGGCGCGCATCGTCGCGGGCAAGACGGTCAACCCCAACGTCAACGCCATGATCGTGCCGGGCTCGGGCCTCGTGAAGATGCAGGCGGAGGCGGAAGGCCTCGACGAGATCTTCAAGGCCGCCGGCTTCGACTGGCGCGAGCCCGGCTGCTCCATGTGCCTCGCCATGAATGCCGACAAGCTGAAGCCCGGCGAGCGCTGCGCCTCGACCTCGAACCGCAACTTCGAGGGGCGACAGGGCTTCAAGGGCCGCACCCACCTCGTCTCCCCCGCCATGGCGGCGGCGGCGGCCATCGCGGGCCATTTCGTGGACGTGCGCAGCTTCGGCTGAGTCGAGAGCCGCCAAGGCCGGCCCTCGCGGGCCGGCCCGGCATGGAACGGCTCCGGCCGTCAGTAGCGGCAGAGGGGGCGCCAGCGGACCACCCGGCCGTGACCGGGGATGAAGCGTACCTGCTTCACCCAGCGGCAGCGGTAATAGTGCCCGTCGTAGATGGGACGGGGGTACCATCCGGCGCCCCACACCGGGTGCGGATAGGGCCTGTGATGCCAGCCGTGCCGGGCCTCGGCACTGCCGGAGCCGAGCGCAGAGGCGCCGAGGCCGGCGAAGAGGGCGAGGGCCAGCAAGCCGGCCTTGCCGCCGATGCGGGGGAGGCGACGCTGCGTCGAGGTCTTGGTCATGGGTTCGGTCTCCTGAAGGGTTCGTCGGTCGTTCCCGTTGCGCTCCCTGAGGGCAGACGCGAAATGATCATGGCCCTCGCCATGACCCGCGGCGGTGCTGCGCAGCACACGCAGACGGGGTGTAACGGGGGGCTGCGAGGTGGTCGCGATGAAGGGCGATGACGAGAAGCGGCAGCGCGAGGCACGCGAAGCACTGGACCGGGTGGAGCGGGACAGCGAGACACTTTCCTCGTCCTCGCTCGGCCGCGCGACGCGGCGCCTTGGCGCGCATTTCGCCGGCCGCGACGCGGACCAGCCCGACGACGACCGCATCGAGGTCTGGGGCAAGCGCATCGGGCGCGTCCTCGGCCTCGTGCTGCTCGTCTACCTCGCCTATGCCCTGATGCAGCAGCTGGCCCACTGATCCCATGGAAACGGACCCCATGAGCACGAGCCGGGACACAGATCACCTGCACGACCTGACGGCGCCGGGCATCGAGGCCTTCGAGGATCTCGCCCAGGCGGCCTTCGACGCCTTGCCGGAGGATTTCCGCCGCCTGTGCGACGGCGTCCTCATCCGTGTGGAGGATTTCCCGGACGAGGAGACCATGGAGGAGATGAACTGCGAGAGCCCGTTCGACCTCCTCGGGCTCTTCCGCGGCTACGGCCTCGCCCAGCAGGGCGCGGTGCCGATGTCGGGGCAGATGCCGAACATGGTCTTCCTCTACCGCCGGCCCATCCTCGACTACTGGGCCGAGCACGAGGAGACCCTCGGCTCCCTCGTCACCCATGTCCTCGTGCACGAGATCGGCCACCACTTCGGCCTGTCGGACGAGGACATGGAAGCGATCGAGGCCGCGGCGGGGTGACCGGCGCGGCCGCCGGCTGCGCTAGGCGCGCCATGCCGGCTTTGGTATGACACAGGGCAATAAGGTCGCCGCGGCGGCCGCAGACGGACGGAAGAGCGAAAATGGAGAAGTTCACCACCCTAACGGGCGTCGCCGCGCCGCTCGAGATCGTCAATGTCGACACCGACATGATCATCCCGAAGCAGTACCTGAAGACCATCAAGCGCACCGGCCTCGGCAAGGGCCTGTTCGCCGAGATGCGCTACAACGAGGACGGCTCGGAGAACCCCGACTTCGTGCTCAACAAGCCGGCCTACCGCAAGGCGCAGATCCTCGTCGCGGGCGACAACTTCGGTTGCGGCTCCTCGCGCGAGCATGCCCCATGGGCCCTGCTCGACTTCGGCATCCGCTGCGTGATCTCCACCTCGTTCGCCGACATCTTCTACAACAACTGCTTCAAGAACGGCATCCTGCCCATCACGGTCTCGCCGGAAGACCTCGACAAGCTGATGGACGATGCCCGCCGGGGTGCCAACGCGACGCTGACCATCGACCTCGAGGCGCAGGAGATCCGCGGGCCCGACGGGGGCACGGTCAGCTTCGAGATCGACGCCTTCCGCAAGCACTGCCTCCTCAACGGGCTCGACGACATCGGACTCACCATGGAGAAGGCCCCGAGCATCGAGGCGTACGAGACGAAGACGGCCACCTCGCATCCGTGGCTTTGAGAGCGGTGAGGCGAGCGGCAGGGAAGTGAGGGGCAGCGACTGCTCCTCTCTCCGCTCGCGGGAAGAGGGTTTTGCCGCGAGCCCGGCTCATCCGGGTTCTCGAGCTATCCCGGCGAACGGCGGAGACGGACAGCATGAGCCTCGACACCTACCTCGTCTTCCTGCCGGCCTGTTTCGCCATCAACATGGCCTTCGGGCCCAACAACCTCCTGTCGCTGACGAACGGAGCGCGCGAGGGGGTCTGGCGCGCCACCGCTGCGGCCGGCGGGCGTCTCGTCGCCTTCGCCATCATGATCGTCATCGCCGCACTCGGCCTCGGCGCGGTGCTGGCGACGTCGGAGATGCTGTTCAGCGTCGTCAAATGGGCGGGCGCGGCCTATCTCGTCTATCTCGGCTTCCGCCTGCTGCGTGCCGGCGCTCCCGAGCTCAGTGCGCTCGAGACGAACGCGCGCACACCGCTCGGCCGGCTGGCGCTGCAGGAATTCTGGGTGGCGGCCGGCAACCCGAAGGCGATCCTCGTCTTCACGGCCTTCTTTCCGCAGTTCCTCGACGGCGGCAATTATGCGCTGAGCTTCCTCGTCATGGGCGCGACCTTCATCGCGCTCGAGGTCGTGGCCATCGCCGCCTATGCAGCCTTCGGCGGGCGCCTGCGGTCGCTGACGCGCGGGCAACGGACACTGAAGCTCTTCAACCGCGTCAGCGGCAGCCTGATGATCGGCTTCGGCGTCATGCTGGCGCTGACGCGGCGGCCCACCGCCTGACCCAACCCCGATACGAGAGGACCATCCCCGATGACGCGGCGGCTGATCTCCACCGGCTCCCCCTTCGAGAGGGCCTACGGCTATTCGCGCGCCGTGGTCGACGGACCCTTCGCCTTCGTCGCCGGCACGACCGGCTACGATTACGCGACGATGACCATGCCGGAGGATGCGGCCGGCCAGGCGCGCAACTGCTGGGCGACCGTTGCGCGCACGCTGGAGGAGGCCGGCTTCTCCCTCGCCGACATCGTGCGCTCCACCTATTACGTCACCGACGTCGCCCATGCCGAGCCGCTGCTCACCGTCTGCGGCGAGGTGCTGGCCGAGGTGCGCCCGGCCGCGACGCTCCTCGTCGTCGCCGGCCTCTTGAAGCCCGAGATGAAGGTCGAGATCGAGGTGACGGCGCTGAAGCGCCGCGCCTGACCACCAAGCGGAGCCCTCAACCGTGGCCAAAGCCATCCACACCATGATCCGCGTGCTCGACGAGGCACGCTCGGTCGCCTTCTACGAGGCCGCCTTCGGCCTCGCGGTTGCCGACCGCTTCGTCTTCGACGGCTTCACGCTGGTCTATCTGCGCAGTGCCGAGGCCGATTTCGAGGTCGAGCTCACCGTCAATCACGGCCGCAGCGAGCCCTACGCGCTCGGGGACGGCTACGGCCATCTCGCCGTCGCGGTCGAGGATCTCGACGCCGAGCACGCCCGCTTCACCGCCGCCGGCCTCTCGCCCCAGCCGATCAAGGAATTCTTCCGCGACGGAGCGCTGATGGCGCGCTTCTTCTTCGTGACCGACCCCGACGGATACAAGATCGAGGTGCTGCAGCGCCACGGCCGCTACCGCTGAGCGGGGCGCCCGGCGCGAGCCATGCGCCGGTGCACCTTGCCAAACCCGTGCCCGCGCAGCAAAAGGCTGCGCGACCAGTCTCATTCCGCGCAACACGAGGGCATCATGGCGTCCTACAATCTCCTTCTCCTTCCCGGCGACGGCATCGGCCCCGAGGTGATGGCCGAGGTCGAGAAGCTCGTCGGCTGGTTCACGAAGACCGGCGTCGCCCGTTTCGAGACGGAGAAGGATCTCGTCGGCGGCTGCGCCTANGATGCGCATGGCGTCGCCATCACCGATGCGGCCATGGACCGTGCNCAGGCNGCCGACGCCGTGCTCTTCGGCGCCGTCGGCGGGCCGAAGTGGGACAAGGTGGCCTACGAGCACCGGCCCGAGGCGGGCCTCCTGCGCCTGCGCAAGGAGCTCGGCCTGTTCGCCAACCTGCGCCCGGCCATCTGCTATCCGGCGCTGGCGGACGCCTCCTCGTTGAAGCGCGAGCTGGTCGAGGGGCTCGACATCGTCATCGTGCGCGAGCTCACCGGCGGCGTCTATTTCGGCGAGCCGAAGGAGATCGTGACGCTGGAGAGCGGCGAGAAGCGCGCCGTCGACACGCAGCTCTACACCACCCACGAGATCGAGCGGATCGCCCGCGTCGCCTTCGAGCTCGCCAAGGTGCGCCGCAACAAGGTCTCTTCCGCCGAGAAGCGCAACGTGATGCGCACCGGCGTGCTGTGGAACGAGGTCGTCACCCGCGTCCACAAGAACGAATATCCGGCCGTGGAGCTGGAGCATGTGCTCGCCGACAACTGCGGCATGCAGCTGGTCCGCAACCCGAAGCAGTACGACGTCATCGTCACCGACAACCTCTTCGGCGACATCCTGTCCGACGTGGCGGCCATGCTCACGGGCTCGCTCGGCATGCTGCCGTCGGCCTCGCTCGGCGCCGAGGATCCCGCGACCGGCAAGCGCAAGGCCCTCTACGAGCCCGTGCACGGCTCGGCCCCCGACATCGCCGGCAAGGGCCTCGCCAATCCCATCGCCATGATCGGTTCCTTCGCCATGGCGCTGCGCTATTCCTTCAGCCTGGTGAAGGAGGCGGACCTGCTGGAGAAGGCCGTCGCCAATGTCCTCGACGGCGGCCTGCGCACGAAGGACATCGCCGGGCCGGGCGTCAATGCCGCCGGAACGGGCGAGGTGGGCGACGCCATCGTCAAGGAAATGGAGAAGCTCGCCGGCTGAGGCCGGATGCAGCCTGCAACGGCGAAGCCCGGCCGGACGGCCGGGCTTTTTCATTGTGCCGGGGCGCCGCTCAGCGCGGAGCCTGGAAGTCGATGGGGCCGAAGGGATTGCGCCCGCCGCCGATGCGCGGCGGCAGCACGGTGGAGCCGAAACGCTCCTGCACATTGGCATAGACGGGCGAGGAATAGCTCTGGCCCGAGAGCACGTAGTTCGACATCGACCCGACGGGCACGACCTTGCCGGGATCGAGATAGCTGCGCGGCGTGACCGTGATGGTGCGCACGCGGCTCTGGGCATAAGCTTCGCCGGCGATGGCGAGGCAGGAAGCCGCCATGGCAGCGGCCGACAGAATGATGGTGAGATGACGCATGGTGCTGACCCTCGCTTGCCGCTTCGGCCCTCCCACTAACCACAGAATAGCATAACGCCCGGTGAAGGGCGCTGCTGTCGGTGGCAACGCGGCGGCCCCGGCGCCTCAACTTGCCGTGACAGGCCGCTCAGGTGCGCCCGAAGGACGTCGGCCGGACCGGCGGCAGGGGCACGTCGGCCGAGGTCGCGAGCAGTTCCGCAATGCCGTCCGTCGCCGGCGCCTCCTCCGCTACGCGCGGGGCAGCCCCACAGGTGGCGGCCGGCCGCGCCGCGTGGAACAGGGCCTTCACGCGTCCGTCGTCGAGCGAGGCTGCCGGCTCGAGGCCGTCGATGACGCATCGCAGGGCGGCGTCGACGCGCGGCCTGTCGTCAGCGCCGCAGACCCAGCCGCTGAGGCGCAGCGCAGGCTTCTCGTGCAGCAGGCGGAAGGCGGAGCAGCTGCGCACGACGCCCTGCCCGACGAGCTGCGCGTCCGCGACCTCCATGGTGCCGAGCTTCGTTGCGACACCACGGGGAACGGATGTGCGGGAGACGGCGAGCCCCGCTTCCGAGGCGGCCCGCACCACGTCGACGAAGAAGGTGGACGGCGTGCCCGCTTCCTCGCCCGGCTGATAGATCGACAGGCGCAGATGCGGGCCCGGCGTCATGAAACGCCCGATGCCGATGACATCCTCCTGGCCGCCCAGACCGTGATGCTGGGCCTCGTAGCTGCGCTCCCTGTCGCCGAAACCGGGGCCGATGCCGGCGGCCGCGAGCGAAAACACGGGTACGGGAGCGCTCGCCCGGATCCAGATGGGGCGCGCCACGGCGGCATCGAGGCCCGGTGTCGCCGGCACCGATGCGTCTTCCGCGAGCCTGACGTCCGCCTGCGCGTCACCGGCCACTGCGCCCTCGGGCCCCTTCGCGGCATGAAGGACATAGGCGCCGCCGGCGAGGGCGACGACGAAAAGCCCCGACAGGAGCGTGCGTTGCAGTCGCGCGCCGGTGCTGCGTCGCGGCCGCCGGCGCTGCTGCGGCCGGTCCACGTCCTCGTACAGCCTGTCGTCCGGCGACAGGAGCGGCATCGGCGGTCCCGCCGCTCTGCCTTGGTGATATCGCGTCATCAGACACACTCCCTGCCCTTCTGTTGCCGAAGGTTTTCCGGTGTCGCAGCGGCCAAGGCTCGCCGCATATGCCTGACCATCGGTTACCGGCGGGCGGCGATCTTTAAGGAGAGTCAACGGACCGTTGTCGGGCCTGGTCCTGCGGTAACGTTAACGGGCCGGCGCGGGAGGCTCCGGACGTGTCACGTCAAACTTGACAGAACACGTCTGCCGTGGTGCAGAGATGGGTGCGGCCCGCTCCCGTTCGGCCGCGACTGGAACCGACGGACTTTCCATGGCTTCGCCGCTTGCGCTCAGCACGCTGACGAAAACGAAAGCCACGCTGACGGCCAAAACGGCCGGCTGACAGTCCGCTCGTCCCCCCGGTCCTCTCCCCACGGGGCGAGAGGAGGCGCCCGAGGCGGCGCACGACGCCCAAGGGGGAGACGCGAGAAGTTCGAGGAGACAACGTGATGGGTTTCAAGGTCGCTGTCGTCGGCGCCACCGGCAACGTGGGCCGGGAGATGCTCGACATCCTGGCGGAGCGCGCCTTTCCGGCCGACGAGATCGTGCCGCTCGCCTCGCGCCGCAGCATCGGGCAGGAGGTCTCCTACGGCGACAAGACGCTGAAGGTGAAGGACCTCGCGACCTACGACTTCTCGGATGTCGACATCTGCCTGATGTCGGCCGGCGGCGACGTGGCGCGCGAATGGGCGCCGAAGATCGGTGCCCAGGGCGTCGTGGTCATCGATAATTCCTCCGCCTTCCGCTATGACGCCGACGTGCCGCTGATCGTGCCCGAGGTGAATGCCGACGCGGTCGCGGGCTTCACCAAGCGCAACATCATCGCCAATCCCAACTGCTCGACGGCGCAGCTCGTGGTGGCGCTGAAGCCGCTGCACGATGCTGCGACCATCAAGCGCGTGGTCGTCTCGACCTACCAGTCGGTCTCCGGCGCCGGCAAGGAGGGCATGGACGAGCTCTTCGACCAGACGCGCGCCATCTTCTCGGCCGGCGAGGTGAAGAGCAACAAGTTCACCAAGCGCATCGCCTTCAACCTCATACCCCATATCGACGTGTTCATGGAGGACGGGTTCACGAAGGAAGAGTGGAAGATGACGGCCGAGACGAAGAAGATCCTCGACCCGAAGATCAAGCTCACCGCCACCTGCGTGCGCGTGCCGGTCTTCATCGGCCATTCGGAGGCCGTCAATATCGAGTTCGAGAAGCCGATCACGGCGGACGAGGCGCGGGACATCCTGCGCTCGGCCCCCGGCTGCCTCGTCGTCGACAAGCGCGAACCCGGCGGCTACATGACCCCGCACGAGGCGGCCGGCGAGGACGCCACCTACATCAGCCGCATCCGCGAGGACGGCACGGTGGAGAACGGCCTTGCCATGTGGATCGTCTCCGACAACCTNCGCAAGGGCGCGGCCCTCAATGCGGTGCAGATCGCCGANTGCCTCGCCAACCGCAAGCTGATCACGGCCAAGAAGAAGGCGGCGTGACNAGCCTCTCGCGCGACCTGTTCAATAACCACNGATCTCTGCGTCATGGCCGGGCTTGTCCCGGCCATTCGCGTCCTTGAGCCTTGCGCACCCGCCCGCGGCGTGGATGCCCGCGACCAGCGCGGGCATGCCGGCGGTCTTTCTTACGTGCAGCCGATTGCCGACACCCGCCCCGGCAGGTCCGCGATCACCGGCGCGAAGGCGCCCGTCTCGGGGTCGCGCACGAGCAGATGGCCCGTGGCGACGCCGAAGAAGGCGCCGTGCAGCGCGAGACGCCCCTTCTCCACGAGGATGCGCACGCAGGGGAAGGTCATGAGGTTGGCGAGGCTGTTCTCGATCGCCGCATATTCGAGCTTGCGCAGGTAGTCCGTTTCGGTTTCGCCGTCGCGGCGCGGGCCGAGGCGTGCCGCCGCCGGGGCGATGAGGTCCATCCACTTGCCGATGAAGTCACCGGGCGAGAGCGGCTCGGATTCGCCGGCGAAAGCGCGGATGCCGCCGCAATGGGCATGGCCCAGGACGACGATGTGCTTCACCTTGAGCGCCTGGACGGCGAATTCCAGCGCCGCGCTGGTGCCGTGATGGGAGACCTTGTCCGGCTCGTAGGGCGGCACGAGATTGGCGACGTTGCGCACGACGAACATCTCGCCTGGCGCCGCATCGAAGATGACCTCCGGCGAGACGCGCGAGTCGCAGCAGCCGATGATCATGATCTCCGGCCGCTGGCCCTTCTCGGCGAGGTGCTCGAAGCGATCGCGCTCGCGCGGCAGGCGCTCTTGGACAAAGGATGTGTAGCCGTCCGTCAGCCGCTGCGGAAACTGGGCACTTGCCATGTGCCGGTCCTCCTTCCATGTCAGGCGGCGAGTGCCGCAAGGGTCGCGAGATCGACATTGCTGCCGCAGGCGAGGATGCCGAGTCGCTCGCCGGGAGCCGGCACATAGGCACCGGCGAGAACGGCGGCGAGCGCGGTCGCCCCGCCCGGCTCGGCCGCGATCCTGAGGCCGCGCCAGAGCCGGCGCTGCGCCTCGACGATCGCCTCGTCGGGCACGAGCACGACGCGCTCGACCGCGCGGGCGCAGATGCCGTGCACAAGCGGTCCGACATTACGGGCGCCGAGCGAATCCGCCGCGACGGACTCGACCGGCACGTCGACGGGGGCGCCGGCGTGAAGCGCCGCGTGGAGCGCGCACGAGCCCTCCGGCTCCACCCCGACGACCTTGACCTTGCCACCGTGCCACCAGGAGGCGATGCCGGCGATGAGCCCGCCGCCGCCGACGGCGACGAGAACCGTGTCGAGATCCGGTACCTGCTCTTCCCACTCGCGGCCTACGGTACCCTGGCCGGCGACGGTCTCGGTCGCCGAGAAGGGATGGATGCGCAGCGCTCCGCTGTCGGCGACGTAGCTGTCGCAGGCCTCCTGGGCATCGGCATAGCGGGCGCCGCCGATGACGATGTCGGCACCGAAGGCGCGGATCGCCGCGATCTTCGGGGCGCTCGAGATCTCGGGCACGAAGATGCGCGCCTTCACGCCGAGCTTCATCGCGGCGTAGGCGACCGCGGCGCCGTGGTTGCCGCCCGAGGCGGCGGCAACACCCGCCGCCGGCACGGACAGCGACAGGAGCGTGTTGAAGGCGCCGCGCGGCTTGAAAGAGCCGGCGTGCTGGAGAAGCTCCAGCTTGATGTTGACGGGAACGTCGAGCCCGAGATCGCCGGCGGCGAGGTCGATGACGGGCGTGCGGCGGATATGCGGGCGGATACGGTCATGGGCCGCCTCGATCGTCGCGCGCGAGAGCGGGCCGTCGGCCAGGGTGCCGTGCATGGATGTCTCCTCGGTGGTCGCGCGGAACATAGCGGCAGGAAGCGGCGCCTCCAACCCTCCGTGAATTGCCTTATGTCCAGATGGCGACTGGTAAATTTGCCCCGTCGCGGCCCGGCGGGTCGGGAAAGCTGCGGGCTTCGCCGCGTGCGATCCGCAGGGCGACGGTGAGATTGGCGAGCGCGTCGAGCACGTCGTCCGGCCCGGTACCGCGCGGGCGAAGGCCGAACGTGTCGTCGCCGAAGCCGGCGGCGCGCAGGAGATGCTCACGCAGGGCAAGCCCCGCAGGCCAGGGCCGGCCTTTGACCTTCTTGGGCTGGTCGAGCGCCCGTTCGCCATTGAGGCGCCAGAACGCGACCTCGGGATGAGCCTCGAACACCCGGCCGGCGAGATCCGGCCGGCCGCGCAGCAGCGCGTCGATCTCGCGGATCTTCGGAAAGAGGTGGAAGCACTGTTTCGACACCCGCCGCGGCGGATCGGAGGTCGCGAGCGCGGCGGCACAGGCGGCCGGATAGTCGCCGGCATGGACGGCGGCCCGCGACGGCACGGAAAAGACGCTCGACTGGCGCCCGCCGAGCAGTGGGCGCACCAGCGCCTCGGGGCCGCGCCCGCCATGGCCGACGCGCTCCGGCAGGCCGATCGGCATGTCGACGGCGACAACAGCGGGTGCGTCCGAGAGGCCAAACAGATCCTCGAGACGCGGCACGACGAGGAGGCGGGGGATGAAGGGATCACCGGTCGGCGCCATCGCCGCGACCCATCCGGCCGGACAACCGTCGACACCCGCCAGCCACATGCCGCCTTCTCCACCTCTGAACGCCGCCTGTGGCGTTCTCCTTTCGCATGAATGGCGCGACGGCGTCGAGGCGCTATGCTGCAGCGCCGAAAAGGAGTACGACCACCCATGATCGAAATCCGCCCCCGCCGCAGCGCGCTCTACATGCCCGGCTCGAACGCCCGTGCCCTCGAGAAGGCGCGCAGCCTGCCGGCCGATGTCGTCATCCTCGACCTGGAGGACGCCGTGGCGCCGGATGCGAAGGAGACGGCGCGAGCCCAGGTGTCGGCGGCCGTCTCGGCTGGCGGCTTCGGGCCGCGCGAGGTGGTCGTTCGCGTCAACGGCCTCGATACGCCGTGGGGCGAGGAGGACCTGGCCGCCGCCGTCGCCTGCGTGCCCGATGCCATCCTCCTGCCCAAGGTGTCGACCCCGGCGGTGCTCGCCACGGTCGGCCGCCGGCTGGCGACGGCAGGCGCCCCGCACAAGATCCGCATCTGGGCGATGGTGGAGACGCCGCTCGCCATCCTCAACATCGCGCAGATCGCCGCGGCGACCGCCGACCAGGCGACACGCCTCGAATGTTTCGTCATGGGCACCAACGATCTCGCCAAGGAGACCGGGGCGCGGCTCGTGCCCGGCCGCGCGCCCATGCTGCCCTGGCTCGCGACCAGCCTTGCGGCGGCGCGCGCGCACGGGCTCTCGATCCTCGACGGCGTCTACAACAATCTTTCCGATGCGGAAGGGTTCGCGGCCGAATGCGCCGAGGGACGCGACATGGGCTTCGACGGCAAGACGCTGATCCACCCGGGCCAGATCGCCGCGGCCAACGCCGCCTTCGCGCCCGACGAGGCCGAGGTGGCGCGCGCCCGCGCCATCATCGCCACCTTCAATGCGCCCGAGAACGCCGGCAAGGGCGCCGTCAACCTCGAGGGGCGGATGGTGGAGCGCCTGCACGCGGAGATGGCACGGCGCACGGTGAGCCTCGCCGAAGCGATCGCGGCGCGGGGG
>Ga0065721_10004919_pt1 | contig 18208 bp, 14 predicted proteins | sample Mesricmetagenome_FD_59108 | JGI IMG/M metagenome (GOLD analysis project Ga0065721, IMG submission 59108) | Mesophilic microbial community from rice straw/compost enrichment Sample: eDNA_1 v2 (version 2) | ecosystem: Engineered > Solid waste > Grass > Composting > Bioreactor | place: USA: Davis... | reverse complement strand
TGACGGTGATGCGGCTGCCGCGCGGCTCGCGCGCTTCGGCGGTGATGGTGCCGCCATGCAGGTTGACGAAGGTGCGCACGATCGCCAGGCCCAGCCCTGCGCCCCGCTGGCGCCCGCCCGAAGTCGAGGCGTCGATGCGCGCGTGGATCACTTCCTTCATCTCGTCGGTAAGGCCCGGCCCCTCGTCCTCGACGACGAAAAGCAGGCGGTCGGCGCGCGGGAAGACCGACAGGCGCACCTCGCCGCCCGGCGGCGAGAAGCGCGCGGCGTTGGAGAGGAGATTGTAAAGGATCTGCACCATGCGCGTGCCGTCGGCGACGAAGGGGGGCAGATTGTCCTCGATGTCGATGACGAGGTTGACGGGCTTTTCGCCCCCCACCTCGGCGAGCGTCGCGGAGAGCCCGGCGCGGGCCTTCTCGACGAGAGCCGGCACATCCTGCAGTTCAGGCTTCAATTCGGCGGCGCCCGCGTCGACCGTCGCCAGGTCAAGGATGTTGTCGATGAGGACGCCGAGCGTCATCGAGGAGGCGCGGATATAGTCGGTATAGGCCTTCTGCCGCTCGGAGAGTCCCTCGCTCTCGGCGACCAGCAGATCGGCGAAGCCGATGATGTTGGTCAGGGGCGAGCGCAGCTCGTAGGAAACGTTCTTGACGAAGGCGTCCTTGAGCCGGTCGGCAGCGATCAGCGCCTCATTGCGCTCCTTGAGGACGCGCGAATAGTTGGCGCTTTCGGTCACATCGAGGAAGGTCATCATCGTCTGCCCATCGGGCAGGCGCGTGATGGCGTAGTCGAGCAGGCGCCCGTCGGCGCGGTTGAGGCGGCCGGTGGTGTCCGTGCGGGTCGGATTGAGGTCGATGATGCCGCGCTTCAAATCCCGCCAGATGGTCTGGCCGTCCTCGGGCAGGGCCCTCCCGCAGGCGTCGGCGACCTGGTCGATATGCGGGTGGTCGGAGAGCGCCTGCGCTGGCAGCTTCCATAGGGCGGCAAAGCGCGGGTTGTGGAGCGTCAGGCGCCCGTTGGTGCCGAAGACCGCCACGGCCTCGGTCAGGGCATTGAGCGACTCGCGCTGGACATTGGTGAAGGCGCGGTTGGTCGATTCCAGCGCCAGGCGCTCGGTGATGTCCTCGAAGACGTAGACGACACCGCCCTTGGGGCCAGCCGGCGCGACGATGACCTTGAGCGACCGGCCGTCCGGCAGGTGCCAGATCTCGTCCGTCCTCGGGGCCTCCCGGCCGTAGGAAGCAGCCAGGTGCTTGTTGCGCCAATCGTGGTAGTCGCGCTGGGCGGGCAGGAGGCCCTCGGTGCGCAGCTTGTCGAGGATCGCCGGCTCGCCGATGCCGCGCACGAGGAATTTCTCATCGAGCCCCCAGAGGTCGATATAGGCGCGGTTGAAGTGCAGCAGCTCCTTGCCCGGTCCGAAGACGGCGATGGGGGTGGCGAGCGTCTCGATGATGCTGGCAATCTGGGCAAAGCCAGTCTCGCCGGCCGAGGGTTCGCGCACGGGATGGAGATAGCCGGCGGTGCCCCCGGCCAAAGCGCATTCGATGAGCTCGAAGCTGCCCCGCTGGGGAACCGTCAGCGTTGCCCTGGCCGGCTCGCCGTCGGCGAGCGCCGAGAGGTGAGCGCGCAGGGCCTCGCGGTCAAGAAGCTCGGCGGGCGCCCCGGCCTCGCCGGTCCGGCCGAGGGCCCGGGCAATGTCCTCATAAGCGCCGTTGACGAAAATGATCCGGCCATCGCTATCACGCATGAATGCGGGATCGGGCGAGAGGGCAAGCGCAAGGCGAACGCCCGAAAGGTCGGGAACGGAGGTCTTGAGCTCGACGGTCGGCTGCAGGTAGGCCGGACGCAGGCGGAGCGCCGCGCCGTTGCCGAGCACCCAGCCGGCGGCGCGCACCGCGCGATTGTCGAGGGTCGTCAGGCTCGTCTCGAAAGCGCGCCCGTCGACGCGCAGGCCTTCGACGAGACGGGCGAGCCGCTCGGCATCCTCAGCGATGAGCCAGGTTGAAAATTTCGTCACCGCGTCGGGCCGGCGGCCGGCGGGCAGCACGGCCGAGACCTGCCCCAGGAGCTTGGGCGGGGCGCCATCCTCGGGCCAGAGCACGGTCACTTCGCGGGTGCCGGCGAGCAGCGCCTCGTACTCGTCGACGAGGACCCGAAGGCCCGCGATCTGTTCGGCGGCGCGGCGCTGGCGGGCCTTGCTGTCGGCGAGGAGGCTGCGCACCACGGCAACGGCGAGGATGGCAAAGCCACCGGCGCCGAGCGCGATGGCAAGGGGCGCAGCGGCGGCGACCGCGCCGCCATTGAGGCCTTGGGCCAATGCCGGCGAGGCGGAGAAGAGGGCGGAGGGCGCTGCACACAAGCCCACGAATCCCCAACGTCTCCGGATGGCGCCCGGCCCCATGCCCTACCCTCTTTGCAACTCGTGATGCCGCCAGACCCCGGCCGCCCCAAGCGTGCCGGCACGCGCACTAAAACCCGGCAAACCGCCGGAGAACGACCTTTCGGCCGCTTGCCGCCCACCGGCGGCGTCAACCTGGCCGCCGAATCACTTCAACATACCGGTCGGCGGAATCGCGCAGAAGAGTCTTCTTGTGTGTGCATTGCGGGTAAAAAAAGCATTAACCGGCTTGACCCCGGAACGAAGCAGAAACACCGACCCGAAAACCAAAGAGCCCGTCCGATGGGGACGGGCTCACGATACTTGCAGTCAACCGGGTGGAGATCAGTAGCGATACTCGCCTGACTTGAAAGGACCGTTCTGCGGCACGCCGATATAGTCGGCCTGTTCCTTGGTGAGCTTGGTGAGCTTTGCGCCAAGCTTGGCGAGATGCAGCTCGGCGACCTTCTCGTCGAGGTGCTTGGGCAGCACGTGCACCTTCCTTTCGAGCTTGTCGCCGTTGGTCCAGAGCTCGATCTGGGCGAGCGTCTGGTTGGAGAAGGAAGCCGACATCACGAAGCTCGGGTGGCCAGTGGCATTGCCGAGATTGACGAGGCGCCCTTCCGAAAGGACGATCAGGCGCTTGCCGTCGGGCTTCTCGACGAGGTCGACCTGCGGCTTGACGTTGGTCCACTTGTAGTTGCGCAGGGCCGCGATCTGGATCTCGTTATCGAAGTGGCCGATGTTGCAGACGATGGCCATGTCCTTGAGCTTGCGCATGTCATCGAGAGTCAACACGTCGCGGTTGCCGGTGGCGGTGACGACGATGTCGGCACGGGGCGCCGCTTCCTCGAGGGTCACGACCTCATAGCCTTCCATGGCGGCCTGCAGGGCGCAGATCGGGTCGACCTCCGTCACCAGCACGCGGGCGCCGGCGCCGCGCAGGGATTCGGCCGAACCCTTGCCGACGTCGCCATAACCACAGACGATCGCGACCTTGCCGGCCAGCATCACGTCGGTGCCGCGGCGAATGGCGTCGACCAGCGACTCGCGGGTGCCGTACTTGTTGTCGAACTTGGACTTGGTGACCGAGTCGTTGACGTTGATGGCCGGGAACGGCAGCTCGCCCCTGGCGTGGAGCTGATAGAGACGCATCACGCCCGTGGTCGTCTCTTCCGAGACGCCACGGATGTTGGCGCGGATGGTCGAATAGAAGTTCGGGTGCGTCGAGAGGCGCTTCTTGATGGTGGCAAAGAAGATCTCTTCTTCTTCGTTGCCGGGATTGGCGAGGATCAAGGGATCCTTTTCCGCCTTGGCGCCGGTCAGCACCAGCATGGTGGCATCGCCGCCGTCATCGAGGATCATGTTGGGCGTGCCACCATCGCCCCACTCCATCATGCGGTCGGTGAAGGCCCAGTATTCCTCGAGCGTCTCGCCCTTGTGGGCAAAGACCGGGATGCCGCGCGCGGCAATGGCGGCGGCCGCGTGATCCTGGGTCGAGAAGATGTTGCACGAGACCCAGCGCACGTCGGCGCCGAGCGCCGCCAGCGTCTCGATGAGGACCGCGGTCTGGATGGTCATGTGCAGCGAGCCGGCAATGCGCGCGCCCTTCAAAGGCTGGGCGGCCGCATATTCCTCGCGGATGGCCATGAGGCCGGGCATCTCGATCTCGGCGATCTCGATCTCCTTGCGGCCATAGTCGGCAAGGGAAATGTCACGGACCGCGTAGTCGGTCGGCTGGGTGCTCATGGGGTGCTCCGGTCTGGAAACGAGGGTTAGGTCCCGATATACGCGGAGGCTGTATCAGGATCAACCGGGATATAAAGAAACGTTTATATCCTTTAGCAAACCACGGTCAGGATCGACCTTGACTCTCTACCTACCAATAGGTAGAGAGTCGCCATGAGCAATCTTTCGTCCACTGCCGAGGACATCCTGTCCTGCGCCCGCTCCCTCATCATAACGGGAGGCCACAACGGCTTCAGCTATGCCGACATTGCCGAGGTGGTAGGCATCCGCAAGGCGAGCATCCACCATCACTTTCCGAGCAAAGTCGATCTGGTTCGCACGCTGGTTCTTCGCTATCGCGAGGATGCCAGAGCCGGATTCGCCGAACTGGAACGGATCGCCGCCGACCCGCGCACCCAGCTCGCGAACTATGTCGGCTACTGGGAAAAGTGCATCACGGAAGCGAGCGAGCCCATTTGCGTGTGCGCGCTTCTTGCCGGTGAGCTTCCCGCCCTGCCCCCCGCCGTGGCGGCCGAGGTGCGGCTTCACTTCGAGACTTTGTCGGCGTGGCTGACATCGGCATTCGAACGCGGCGCCGCCTCGGGCTCCTTGCGTCTGTCGAACACGGCGCGAGCCGAAGCGGAGACCTTCATGGCCAGCGTGCACGGCGCGATGTTGTCCGCCCGGGCCTACGGCGACCCAAGCCTCTTCGGAACTATTACCACATCGTTGCTCAATCGCCTCTGCAATTGACCGAACCTCACCATCGAGCCAGTTCACCCATTCCCTACCAATTAGTAGATAGGAACCAATGTCCATTGATGCAGATTCCCCCCGCTCGGCCGGAGAAAGCTGGCTCACGCTCTATTATCTCGGCCGTGCGGCCTTCTCGACAGTCTGGGTTGCGGCCGCGCTGGCGCTCGGCCAGAAATATGCCGTTCTGGGCGCCGGCCTGCTGGTGCTGTATCCCTTCTGGGATGCGGCAGCCAACTATATCGATGCCGCCCGAAGCGGGAGGCTGGCCGCCAACCGCACGCAGGCGCTCAACGTCTTCGTCAGCCTGGTCACAACGCCGGCAGTGGTCGTGACCCTGCAGATGGGGCTGAACGCCGTGCTGGCGACCTTCGGCGCCTGGGCGGTTCTCTCGGGTCTGCTGCAGCTGGGGACGGCAATCGGCCGTTGGAGAGCCGGCGCGCAGTGGGCGATGATCCTGAGCGGCGCCCAATCGGCTCTGGCTGGCGCCTTCTTCGTCATCCAGGCCCGGCAGGCCGTGCCGGCGGTGATCCCGACGATAGCCGGCTATGCGGCGTTCGGCGCCATCTATTTCCTCGTTTCCGCGATCTGGCTAATCGTCGGCAAGAGACTGCGGAACAGCCCTACCGATAAACCTCCCGCCGCTTCCGCTTGAACGGCAGGCTCAGGAACCGCCAGATGCCCGAGAGCACAAGGTAACCGACCACGAACCCGCCGCCGGCATAGAGAACGCCTTCCATCGTCACGGGTACGGCCGGCGCGTAGTTCTCCAGCGTCCGCTGACCGATGTCGGTATCGAGGTAGAGCGGCAGGTTGCGGAACCGTTCGACCGGATCGGCGCCCTCGATCTCGGCGAGCGTGCGGCTCAATTGCTCGTAGCGCTCGAAGGTGCGGGACATGCTTTCCCCGCGGCCGGCAAGGAAGCTATCTGCCGAAGCGCTGTAACGCTCGAGCGCCTGGCGGCGGTCGAGCCCGCCCTGCGTCGCCGCCCGGTCGAAATCCTCGACGATCACCCGCAGTTCGTCGACCGCACCGCCGAGGCGCTGGGTATATTGCTGGGCATATTCGGGAAATTGGCTGAGCGCCGTCGCCAACCCCAGGCCCCCCACGATCGCCACGGCACGCCGCATGGCCGCTCCCAGTTCCGTTGCACCGGTTATCGAAACCGGGCGTACCGCCCGTCGGTTCCGGCCCTTACTCCACCGCTCCGTCGCTGTCCTCGTCGAAGCCGTTGTTGACGAGTTCGACGATAGCCTCGAGCGCCTCGCGGGCCTGCTTGCCGCTCGATTGGACGAGGATGGTGGAGCCGGGGCCGGCGCCCAGCATCATCAGGCCCATGATGGAATTGCCGGCGACCATCTGGCCGTCCTTGACCACCTGGATGGTGGCATCGAAACACTCGGCGGTGCGTACGAAGCGAGCGGAAGCGCGTGCGTGCAGGCCCTTGCGGTTGACGATGGTCAACTGCTGGGCAAGGGCGCGGCCGGCGTTGGCGGCTGTGTCCATCAAGTCCCTCAGGTGGCTCCGAGAATGGAGTTGGCCACATTGATATATTTACGGCCTGCTTCCTGCGCCAGATTGACGGCCTCCTTGATCGGCATCTCGGCGCGCACGCGCGCCAGCTTGACGAGCATGGGCAGGTTGACGCCGGCGATCACCTCGACGTCGCGGTTCTGCATGACGGAGATGGCGAGGTTGGAGGGCGTGCCGCCGAACATGTCGGTGAGGATGATGACGCCGGAGCCGTCGTCGGCCTCGTCGACGGCCCTGAGGATGTCCTCGCGCCGGCTCTCCATGTTGTCATCGGGACCGATGGCGATGGTTTCGACGTGCTCCTGCGGACCGACCACGTGCTCGAGCGCTGATTTGAACTCGTTGGCGAGCGCACCATGCGTCACCAGCACCATACCAATCATGCAACATCCCCAGGTTCCGTCTTGCCTGCCTTCGGGCAAACGGCCCCTAATATACTCCGCCCCCCCGCCCAGTCCACACAATGCGGTCATTGCGGGGCCGCGGGTAGATCACCTTGTGGAAAGCCAAGTCACGCCTTGCCCAGCGCAGCGACCGCTTCCACAACCAGCAGCACCTGGTGGCCGAGAGCTATGAGGCCGGCACGGGGTACGGGGGCGCGGGCAAGCATGACGCCGGCAAGCTGCGTCGCCAGCTCGTCCTCTTCGGGCATGCGGTCGAACTCGGGCAGGAGGTCGACGACGAGGTCGAGGCGGGCGGATTCGGCATGCGGGCGGCGCACGATTCCGCGGCCGCGCAGCTCGATGAGCCCGGCGATCGCAGCGGGCGCGTGCATGATGAGGACGTCGCCCCGCCGGACGAGGTCCACGCGATCGTCGGAAACGAGCAGCGCCGGCTCACCGCGGCTCTGCCAACGGTCGATAAGGGCGAGCGCGAGGACCGATTTGCCGGCGCCGGACGGCCCGCGCAGCAGCACGCCCGCCTCGCCGAGCACCAGCCCCGTGCCGTGGATGTTCTGCATCTGACTCATGATCCCGCCCCGAGGCGGCCTCCTCCAGGCGGCCTCGCCGACAGTTTCGGCCCGCAGGCGTTAACGATTATTTGCGGGCGCGCGGCAAGGTAACGGTGAACACGGCCCCCGAGCGGTCCTTGCGGTTGTGAGCGCGGATGGTGCCCTTGTGCGCCTCTACGATCTGCTTGGAGATCGAAAGCCCCAACCCCGAATGGTCGCCGAAGGATTCACCCTCCGGCCGGTCGGTATAGAAGCGCTGGAAGATGCGGCTGACATCGCCCTTGATGCCGGGCCCTTCATCGGTGACCGAAAGGGCGACGGTCTCGGCATCGGTGATGATGGCGACGCGCACGGTGCCGCCCGGCGGCGAGAAGGAGACGGCGTTGTCGATGAGGTTGTTGAGGACCTGCGCCAGGCGCCCGTCATGGCCGTTGACCATGGCCGGGGCGCGACCGGAGCGCTTGTCCATCTCGACATTGACCGAGCGGCCGGCGGCCAGGTCCTTCTGAATGGCGACCATGGCTTCGGCAAGCTTTTCGACATCCACCCGCTCGGAACTTTCGCGGGCCAGCTCGGCATCGAGCCGGCTGGCGTTGGAGATGTCGGAGATCAGCCGGTCGAGACGGCGAACGTCGTGCTGGATGATGGCTGTCAACCGGTCGCGGTCCTCGTCGCGCTTGGCACGCGGCAGGGTCTCGACGGCGGAACGCAGCGACGTCAGCGGGTTCTTCAGTTCGTGGGCGACGTCGGCGGCGAAGCGCTCGATGGCCTCGATGCGATTGTAAAGAGCGTCGGTCATGGAGCGCAGCGCCCCCGAGAGGTGCCCGATCTCGTCGGGGCGGTCGGCCATGTCGGGAATCTCGGCGCGCGCGTTGCCGGCGGTCTGCACCCGCTCTGCCGCCTCCGAAAGGCGGCGCACCGGTCCGGCGATGGTGCCGGCGAGCAGCAGCGAAAGACCGATCTGCACGACCGTGGCGATAAGCGCGATGCGCAGGATGCTCCAGCGCTCCTGGTCGACAATCGAATCGATGTCGCCCGGCGCGGTCGAGAGCAGCAGCACGCCCACGATCGCGCGCAGGCGCTGGATGGGCACGGCCACCGAGACTACGAGCTGGCCCTGGGAATCGACGCGCACGAAATCGGCCGGGGCGCCGGAAAGCGCCGAGGACACCTCCGGATAGCGGCGCCCCTCGTCGGCGGCGTATTCCTGGTAGAGCGGGAAATTGTCGCCCGGCATCCAGGAAACGAGGGAGTTCCACCAATCGAAAAGGAAGAAGCTGCTGTCAGAGGTGGACGGCGTGATTTGCCGCAGCACCTCGCCGCGCGCGTAGATGTTGTCGCTGTCGAGGATCAGGAGCCCGCCTTGGTCGTAGATGCGCGCGCGCGTGCGGGTCGGCGTGATGAGGTTGCGCATCAGCGGCGCGACCCGCTCGGGATTGATGGGAAATTCGAGGCTCGGATCGAAATAGGACAGCGGAGAGAAGCTGTTGCCGCTCTGCAGCTCGAGGAGCCGGTCCGGATTGATGGAGATCACGTCGCTGTCGACGGTGGCCGAGGCGGCGATGGCCGAGGCGATGATCTCACCCTGGACGCGCAGCGACTGCACGCGCGCATCGATAAGGCCGGCCCGCCACTGGTTGAGGTAGAGGATGCCGACGACCAGCACCATCAGCCCCGCGAGGTTGAGGACGATGATGCGCCGGGTGAGGCTCGAAAAGATGGTGAAGTCGAGAAAGCGGCGGATCGCTCCGCCCAGCCGGTAGAGCGGCGCCAGGAGCCTGCGCAGCCGCCCGACGCGCTCGCGCGGCGGTTCGGCATGGGGCGCGTCGTGCTCGTCCTGCCGCTCCGCCCCGTCCACCGGGAGGGCGGGCGGAGGCGGTCTCGTCTCGGGCTCCAGAATGGCCACTTGCCTGCTTATTGCTCCTTGAAGCGGTAGCCGACGCCGTAGAGGGTCTCGATCATCTCGAAATCGTCGTCGACCGCCTTGAACTTCTTGCGCAGCCGCTTGATGTGGCTGTCGATGGTGCGGTCGTCGACATAGACCTGGTCGTCATAGGCCGCATCCATCAGCGCATTGCGCGACTTTACCACGCCCGGGCGCAGGGCGAGAGCCTGGAGGATGAGAAATTCGGTGACCGTCAGGGTCACCCGCTGCCCTTTCCAGGTGCAGGTGTGGCGTTCCTCGTCCATCACCAGCGCGCCGCGCTCGATGAGCGCCTTGCCCGGCGCCGGCTCGGAACCGGCGCCGGCCGTCGAGGCCGGATCGCGCGGGGCCGAACGGCGCAGGATCGCCTTGACCCGCTCGACCAGCAGGCGCTGGGAGAACGGCTTGGTGATGAAATCGTCGGCGCCCATCTTGAGGCCGAAGAGCTCATCGATCTCCTCGTCCTTGCTGGTCAAAAAGATGACCGGCACGTCGGATTTCTGCCGCAAGCGCCGCAGGAGCTCCATGCCGTCCATGCGCGGCATCTTGATGTCGAGGATGGCCAGGTCGGGCTTGTCGCTCGTCAACCCTTCCAGCCCGGAGGCGCCGTCGGTATAGGTGGCGACCTGGTAACCCTCGGCCTCCAGCGTCAGCGACACGGAGGTCAGGATATTGCGGTCATCGTCCACCAGCGCGATCTTTGGCATCAATCGGGGCCTTTCTTGTCGTTGAACGCTGTTGATCAAGTCCGGCCGGGATTCAGGGGCAGAACTCGTCCGGAACGTGTTTCGAGGTCACAAATACGCGCTAAATAAGGCACGGCCAAGTGCATGCGCTGCCCCGTCGCAGGGGCCCACATGCTTTTGCACCTTCATGCGACTTCCGTCTTAAGACCGATTTCGGGATGGTTGCGCGCGGCGAGCCGGCGATAACGTCCTGCCTGAAACTGGCGCGGTGCGGCGCCTTTCGGCAGGAGAGACCATGAGTGCGTTCGACCACAATCACCTGCGGCTTCGCGTGGAACAGGCGGCGGCNGGCNTTTCCCGCAATGCCCTGCCCCCGGCGCTGGTCNCCGACGCGATCGCCGCCGGCACGGGCACCCTGACGGCCGACGGCGCNTTGAGCGTCAGGACCGGCNCGTTCACCGGCCGCTCGCCCAAGGACAAGTTCATCGTGCGNGACGCGCTNACGGAATCGCGTGTCTGGTGGGAGAATTCGGCGGCGATGGCGCCGGCGCAGTTCGATGCCCTCATCGAGGATGCGATGGCGCATCTGGNCGGCCGGCACGTCCACCGGCAGGACCTGCTGGCGGGGGCGGATCCCNCNCATCAATACGCCGTCACGGTCATGACGCAGAGCGCCTGGCATGCGCTTTTCATCCGCAACCTGCTGATCCGACCGGGCGAAGTGNCGCGCGGGTCCGAAGCGGCGGAGGTCACCATCATCCATGTGCCGGAGTTCCAAGCCGACCCCGCTCGGCACGGCACCAGGACCGGTACGGCGATCGCCCTCGACATGAGCCGCAACATCGTCGTCATCGCCGGCACGCTCTATGCCGGCGAGATCAAGAAATCGGTGTTCTCGCTGTTCAACTTCCATGCGCCGGACGCGGGCGTGCTGCCCATGCACTGCTCGGCCAATGTGGGCCCCCAAGGAGACACCGCCCTCTTCTTCGGGCTTTCGGGCACCGGCAAGACGACGCTTTCCAACGATCCGGCACGGCCGCTGATCGGCGACGACGAGCACGGCTGGAGCGAGGGCGGCGTCTTCAACCTCGAGGGCGGGTGTTACGCCAAGACGGTGCGCCTCAGCGCGGAGGCCGAGCCCGAGATCTTCGCGGCGACCCGTCGGTTCGCCACCGTGCTCGAGAACGTGGTGCTCGATGGAGACCGTCATGTACCCGATTTCGACGACGTCTCGCTGACCGAGAACACGCGCGCGGCCTATCCCCTATCGGTCCTGCCCTCGGTCGCGGCGGGCGGGATCGGCGGCGTGCCGAAGACCGTGGTGTTCCTCACGGCCGACGCCTTCGGCGTGCTGCCGCCGATTGCGCGGCTGACGCCCGAGCAGGCCGTCTACCACTTCCTTTCGGGCTATACCGCCAAGGTCGCGGGCACGGAGCGCGGCATCACCGAACCGCAGGCGACGTTCTCGGCGTGCTTCGGCGCTCCCTTCATGCCGCTGCATCCGAGCGTCTACGGCGAGATGCTGGCCGAGCGGCTCGAGGAGAGCGGCGCGGCGACGTGGCTGCTCAATACCGGCTGGACCGGCGGCGGCTACGGCGTCGGCCGGCGCATCGACATCGCGACGACCCGGCGATTGCTCTCGGCCGCGCTCAGCGGCGAACTGGAAGGCGTTCCTGCCCGCCAGGACGAGCGCTTCGGCTTTGCCGTGCCGCGTTCGGTGGCCGGCGTCGATGGCAGGCTTCTCGACCCGAGCCGGACCTGGGAAAGCGAAGCCGCGTATGACGAGGCGGCCGACCGGCTCGCCGGGCTCTTCCGGCAGAATTTTGTCAAGTTCGGTGCGCAGGCGAACGCCGCGGCTGGCCCGAGGCTGGCCCAGGCTGCCGAGTAGCCGCGAAAACGCAAAGGGCGCCACCAGGCACCCCTTTTTTTGCATCCGGATACGCTATCCGCTCAGTTCGGCGAATAGAAGATGTGGGCACCGATCTGGGCTACGCGGTTGTAGGTGTAGGCCCAGTTCGGCCGGACATTGACCGTGTGGTAGAAGAGGGCCGATTTCGGCAGCATGCCGAGGGTCTTGCCCTGGGCGTATTGCGCGTAGACCTCTTCGGCAAGGGCCTGCGAGCGGGCCCAGGCGCGCCGCTCGGCCGGCGTATCGCCGCGCCCGTCGCAGGCGAAGGTGAACTGGCAGCGGTACCGCCCCTTGTCCGCATTCTGGTAGATGACGCCGCAAAGGCTCGAGGGATATTTGCCCGAACGGGCGCGGTTGACGATGACGCTGGCGACCGCGAGCTGACCCTCGGCGGACTCGCCGCGCGCCTCGTGATAGATGGCCTGGGCAAGGCATCCGCGCTCGTCGTTGGCGATCTCCACACGCCGGCTGGTCGGCAGGAAGCCATCGGCTATGTAGCTGGCAAGGACGCTGGCCGTAAGGGTGGGACCTGCCGCTGGCTCGTCGTCAGTGAACGCGGCAATGGCGCTGAGAGCACCGTTACCGGCATCGAGCGAGCCGCGCGCTATATAGCCGAGCAGCACTTCCTCGGTCAGTTCCTGCTCGCCATCGACACCGAAGGCGTTGAAGGCATGCAGGGCCTTCTGCCGCTCGACATAGTTGGCAAGGAGCTGCGGGGTGAGCTGCTGCTGGCCGGGCACCGGGGGGACGGTGGTCGGTCCGACCGCCGGCTGCATGCGCAGCTCTGCAACGGCAGGCGGAATATCGAGTGGAACGACGGGAGCGTCGGCGGTTTCGGCAGATGCCGGCGCGACGGCGGCCAAGGCAACCATGATCGCAGCAGCAGCCGCAAGCGTAAGCCTTGCAGCGCGCACGCCGATGGCGACCCGGTTTGGCGTCAAATGCCCCGTCCTTCCCCAACAGCCTCGCGCCAGGCGGCACGAGCCCCGGTTGTCCAAAGAAGCGCGGCGGAAACCCCATCAGAATGCCGTCCCAGGCAGGGGAGCCACGCTGGAACGCCGAACGGCGTCCCGGTCAGTCACTTCGCGGGCGACACACTAGCCGAGGCCGCCGCGTAAGGAAACCTCAAATTTACCAGCGGTTAACCATACCCGTTAGCAGCTTAAAACAGGGTTAACAGCCCGAATCCGAGCTGAAAACCCTTCAAATGCAACTATTTGGAGGAAGGCAAAGCGGGGCTTAAGCCCACCGCTAAAAGTTTACGCGAATTGTCGCGGATGCGGCGCTAGCGCACCGGAAAGGCGGCGCGACGCACATCGTGGAGGCTTTCCATGATGGCGATGCCGAGAGCGCGTATCTCTTCGCTCGGATGCACCAGATCCGGCACCATCACGGTCTGCATGCCGGCCGCGTGGGCGGCATGCACGCCCGAGTGGCTGTCCTCGAGGGCAAGGCAGGCGACCGGATCGATGCCGAGGCGGCCGGCGGCGGTGAGGTAGGGTTCCGGGTGAGGCTTGGGGTTCACCACGTCGTCACGGGTGACGATGGTGTCGAACATGTCGATGAGCCCGGCCTTGGTCAGGTGCAGGTCGACATGGGCGCGACGCGAGGACGTGGCGACGGCCGTCGGAATCCCTCGGTCGCGCAGCTCGGCGATGATCTCGCGGGCGCCGGCCTTGACCGGTACGGCCGCGTGCATGCGCTCGCGCATGCTGAACCGGCACTTCTCGTCGAAGAGCGCATAGGGAAAGCTCACGCCATAGGCCTCTACGAGGAGCTGGTTGCTCCGCTCGTGGCTGGAGCCGACCATGGAGAGGTGCACCGCGTCGGTCATCTCGAAGCCGAGCTCCTCGCAGACCTCGAAGACGATGGCGCGGAAGACCGCTTCGGTATCGAGGATGGTCCCGTCCATATCGAAGACGACAGCGTCAAAGGGTCGTAGGGAAATGATTTCGAGTTCAGAGGCGATCATGTTCCCGATATAGGCGGGTTCACGCCCAGTGACCAGCCGCCTGACGTCATGGCTCTCTTGCGCCGGGGGATCAATCGGCGCCCGAGTCCGGGATTTCCGGAGCGCGGCGCTTGCGCGGGCGGGTGCGCTTCCTGGCTTCACGTTCGCGTGCGGCTTCCTCGGCAATGGCGTCCTCGGCGTCGCCTGCCGCCTCGCCGGCGGGCGGCAGGACCGTCTGTGGCTTCTCCTTGCCGATATAGCGCTCCTCGAACACCTCCTTGACGAGGCCGTTGAAGGCGCGCGTCACCGACCACTGCCGACCGGGCAGCGTCTTGATGTTGGCCCGCACGACCATGTTGGCGCCGTCGAACTTCTCGATGCCCATGAAGTTGAGGGCCTTGTCCACGACATCGGGGGCGGTATCGGGGTCGGCGAGCAGCCGCTTATGAGCTTCCTCCATCGCCTCGCGCACCAGTTCCAGATCCTCGGTGGCGGGCACGGTCATGTCGATGACCGCGTAGGCGAAGCCGCGCATGAAGTTGGAGACGATGGTGACCGAGGAGAACGGCACCACGTGGTAGACGCCGTTGGAATCGCGCAGGCCCGCCGATCGGATGGTCAGGCGCTCGACCGACCCGGAGATGTTGCCGATGGTCACCACGTCGCCGACATCGATGGCGCCCTCGAGCTGGATGAAGATGCCGGTGATGATGTCCTGCACCAGCCTCTGGGCGCCAAAGCCGATGGCAAGGCCGATGACGCCGGCCGAGGCAAGGAGCGGGGCGATGTCGAGCCCGACCTGGGCGAGGGCGAACATGGCGGCAAAGACCACGATGACGATCGTCGCCGCGTTGCGGAAGAGGACGAGGAGCGTGCGCTCGCGGGCCTTGGCGCGTCCCGAGGCGGTGCCCTGCAGCTGGTAGTCGACCCAGGAGGTCAGGACCAGCCAGGCGGCGAACGCCAGCAGCACCACGATCGAGACGGTGATGACCGCCTGGGCGACGCGCGAGCCGAACTCGGATTCGAGCCAAGCGCTGACGCTGAAGAGGCCGACGGCATCGAGGGTGATGGCCGCGACGATGGCGACGACGAGCAGGCGCAGCACCGTCAGCGCGCGCGGCACGAAGGCATTGAGGCGGCTTTCGAGCAGGGGCACGCGGGTGGAGACGTTCGTCGGCAGGCGCACGCCCGAGAGGATCATGCGGCTGATGAGGCCGGCGACGATCATGCCCAGCACCACCGCCACCAACACCTTGCCGGTCGCCGCGAGCATGGCGAGAAGCACCTCGCCGGGCCAGAGCAGCACGACGACGAAGAGCACCAGCAGGTAGACGAGCACCGGCACGTGCCAGTACTGGGCGAGGAACCGCCAGCCGGCGCCCTGGCTGCGGGCCGTCAGCGGCTCGAGGCGCGCGGCGACGGGCTCGCGCAGGCGCAGCACCAGATTGACGACGAGCGCCAGCACGACGACGTAGGTGATGACCGAGACGGCCTGGCCGGCGGCGAACGACACATTGCGATTGAACACCGGCACCAGGAGGAGCTGGCCGAAGGCAAGGAGCGTCGCGGCGATGCGCAGCCAGTTGGTCAGCACCTGGGCCATGGCATCGTCGATCGGCACGAGACGCAGGTTCGGGCGCGCGGGCGCGAGCACGGCGCGCACCAGCGCCTGGAAAACCTCGATGGCGAGGAACGCGTTGAGGAACAGCGTCTGGTGGAACGGGATGCGCCCGGCGGTGCCGAGGAGGGCCACGGCCGTCACATAGCCGGCGCCCCAGGCGAAGACGACGAGCAGCAGGTTGGCGAGCAGCAGGAGGATAGCCGTCGCGACGCGCGCGAGCCACGAGGAGCGCCCGGCGCTCGCCTGCGCGTTGCGGCGGAAGCGGGCGGTGATGAGCCGGCCGGCGAAATAGATGCCGTAACAGACAGCCGCCAGCACGGCGAGTTCGGCGAGGACACCGGTCAGGGCGCCGTAATTGGCTCGGCCGAGGGAGCCGAAGAGGGCAGGTGCGGCAAGGACCTGGCGCCAGACCTCCTCGACCGATTCGGCAGCGGCTTCGGCGATCGACTGGCTGATCTCGCCGATGCGACCGCCGAAGCTGACCGGCTCGGCGACCGGAACGGCGGGCTGCGGAGTTTGCGCGGGTTCGCCTTCGGCAGGGATTTCACCGGCGACCTGGGCTTCGAGCTCCTCGATGAGCGTCTGGCGCGCCGCATCGTCCTTGAGCACGTCGAGGAGCGTCTGTACGGGGGTGGCCTGCGTCGTTTCGGCAGCCGGCTCGCCCTCGGTCTGGGCCATGGCCGGCGAGAGCGCGAGGATGAGGACCAGCATCGAGAAGGCGAGCAAGCCCGCCACCGCCCGACCGAAGGTTCGCATCATGGTCATACCGCTCGTGTTTTCCGCCACTGCTCCTCTGGTTAGCCGCCAATTAGCGCGATGTGAAGGCGCCACGCACTGGACAGGGCAAAGCGCACTCGTTCTTATCCGGCCATGACCACGCAAGAGCGATTCCCCGACGTGATGCTGCTGGCGGCCGGCCTCGGCCGGCGGATGCAGCCGCTGACTGCGAACCGGCCCAAGCCCCTGATCGAGGTTGCGGGAGCAAGGCTCATCGACCGGGCGATCGCCAACGCGCGGGCGGAAGGGGCAAGACGGTTCGCGGTCAACGCGCACCACCTCGCCGAGCAGATCGTGGCGCATTTCGCGGGGCACGGGGACTTCACCGTCCTTGCCGAGCCCGAGCTGCTCGGCACCGGCGGTGGCGTGCGCAACGCCCTGCCGCACCTAACGGGCGATCCCGTCCTCGTCATGAACACGGACGCGTTCTGGCCGGCAAGAGCGGACAGGCCGCTCACCCGGCTACTGGCGCGCCATCGCGAGCTTGCCGCCGACATCAGCCTACTCTGCGTCCATCCGATCCGCGCGACCGGATTCGCCCGCAGCCACGATTTCTGCCTCGATCCGACGGGACGGGTCACCTACGACTTCGGCCTGCCGGTGATCTATGCGGGCGTGGCGGTGGTCGAGCGGCGGGTGTTCGACGGGGCGCCGGAGGGGGCGTTCTCGTTCTATCCGCTGATCGAGAAGGCGCTGGCGGACGGCAGGCTCGCCGGGGCGCCGCTCGATGCGCCCTGGTTCCATGTCGGGGACCCGCAGGCGCTGGCGGCCGCCGAGGCGGCGCTCAAATGAGCCGGCGGCTCTACAGCATCGCCCCGCACGCGCCGTTCCTCGACGTGCTCGCCGAGCGGGTGCTCGACGGTACGCTCCTCGGCGGCTGGCCGCGGCAGGGGCCGTTCTGGCTGACGGACGTCACCATCATCCTGCCGACGCGGCGGGCACGGCTGGCGCTCGCCGATGCCTTTGCCCGCAAGGGCCATCCGCTCCTGCCCGATATCCGCACGTTCGGGGGCGAAACGGCCGACGAGGAGCCGTTCCTGCCGCCCTATGACGCCCCTGCCCTGCCCCCGGCGGTGACGCGGCTCGAACGGCGGCTGGTGCTCTCGCGGCTGATCGCCGCCTGGGCCGGGTCGGACGCGGGGCGGCAGGCGTTCGCAGAGGCGCCGGGGCCGGCGGAAATCCTCAAGCTCGCCGAATCGCTCGGCGAGCTCGTCGACGACCTGGCGGCCGAGGGGCGCAGCCCGCGCGACCTCCAGCGGATCGTGCCGGAGGAGCTCGCCGCCAACTGGCAGCAGACGCTGGCGTTCCTCGAGATCGCGCTCGACTACTGGCCGGCAGAACTGGCCGAGCGCGGCAAGGCTGATGCATATTCCCTGCGTAACGAAAGGCTGGCGCGGCAGGCCGAGGCCGCGTCGCTGATCTTCGGCGAGAGGCCGGTGATCGCGGCGGGCTCGACGGGCTCGATCCCGGCAACGGCGGCACTCCTTGCCGCCATCGAGGCGCTGCCGCGCGGGGCGCTGGTGCTGCCGGGGCTCGATACCGGGATGTCGGAGCGAGAGCACGCCGATCTCCTCGACGAGCGGCGCAACCCGCACGGGCACCCGCAGTATGGATTGGCCAAGTTGTTGCGGCGGCTGAGTGCGGGAGTCGGGTATGTGGTCGAGCTCGCGGCCGAAGCCGAGACGCCGCGCACGGCCATGGTGCGGCGCGCTCTGGCGCTGACGGAGGCGACGGCGCTCTGGGCGGAAAAGCGGCTTGATCCACAAGCACTTATGCAGGCTTCAGAGGGCCTGACGATCCTTGCGGCGCGCACCGAGGACGAGGAGGCGCGGGCGATCGCGCTCGCGGCGCGGACCGCGCTTGCTGAGCGCAAGACCGTGGGGATCGTGACGCCGGACCAGAACCTCGCGCGCCGGATCGCGGCGGAATTGAAGCGCTTCGGGATCGAGGTCGACGACGCGGCGGGCGAGCCGCTGTTCCACTCGCCGGCGGGGCGG
>Ga0065721_10050736_pt1 | contig 18213 bp, 12 predicted proteins | sample Mesricmetagenome_FD_59108 | JGI IMG/M metagenome (GOLD analysis project Ga0065721, IMG submission 59108) | Mesophilic microbial community from rice straw/compost enrichment Sample: eDNA_1 v2 (version 2) | ecosystem: Engineered > Solid waste > Grass > Composting > Bioreactor | place: USA: Davis... | reverse complement strand
GAGCCGTAGGCGGCGGACTCGCCGAAGCTTCCCGACGAGTCCTGGATGCATGCGAGTCGATCGCGCCGTCCCGCTCCCCCGACCGGCAGGGTGAGCCGCACGTGCGCCTTCGCCTCGACGGGGATCCTCACCCCGACCATCTCCGCCAGGGTCGTGGTCCCCACGCCCGCGCAGACGACCGCGGCCGCGTAGCGGGTCCTCCCGGTGGTCGAACCGACGATGTCGACGCCTCCCTCGTCGAGCGGGATGACCGCGTCCACGTGGTCCGGGACCAGGTCGGTCCCGACGAGCCGGATCAGGTTTGCGAGGGTGAGCCTGGTCCGGATCGCACCCGCCGTCATGTCGATCATCGCCGGGCCCTCGAAGCGGGCGAGCACGGGCAATGCGGCGGCGACGTCGTCGGATCCGAGCTCGCGCACCTCGACCCCCGGGTCTCCGGCGTAGCGGGCCAGCAGGTCGACACCTTCCTGCCCGATCACCATCGAGCCGTCGGGCGAGATCAGCTGGACGCCGAATTCCTGCTCCAGTTCCTGCCAGTCGCGGCGGGCGCGGAGGGCCAGCTCGAACTGCCGCTCGTCGGCGTGGGCATGGCGAAAGATCCGGGACTCGCCCGCGGACTGTCCCCCGCCGGGCGCCCCGTTCTCGTAGACCGAGACCTCGAAGCCCCTGCGGGTCAGGGCGCGCGCCGTGGAGAGGCCGATGATCCCGGCGCCGATGACCGCGACTCGCTCAACCACCCCTCCCCCCTTTGCTTGCAATTGGGCAACGCATGAGCCTCCTCATTCACCTCAGGCAAGGAAATGCCTCCCCCGCCAATACCCCGTGCAGACTGGGGTGAATCAACGGGGCGGTTCAGGACGCCCAGAGGATCAGGGCGACGACCAGGCCGACGGAGGTCCCCACGATGGACAACCGGGCCATGAACCTCTCCCACACGCCCGTGTAGTTCACGCTCTGGAAGAACAGAAGGCCGACGACGTGGGCGACGTTGATGAGGAACGCGCCGATCGCGATCAGGAGCACCACGGCGGCCTTGCCTCCGAAGTTCTCGTGGCTCGGGCCGTGTCCGTCGCTGATCAAGAGCGCGATGATGCCCAGGGCGATCGTTCCGAGGATGCCGAAGATGATCCCGGCGACGTCGCGGCGATTGAGCGGCGGGAAGTTCCGGGTGTCCTGAATCACCTCCTCTTCCGTGCGGTCGTGGGCCGGGGAACGTTCGACGTCCTCGACGGCCGGCGGCTTCCCGTCGCCGTCCGGATGCCCGACGAGGAGCTGGGTGACGGGCTGGTGGAATTCGGTGCTCAGGCGGTCGCCCAGTCCCTTCTCGCCCTGGTCCGGCTCCCCGTCGACGTGGCGCACGACCACGATCTCGTCGGGTTCGAACTCCCGGACCCCGTCCCCGACCGCAACGAGCGGATCGAGGTCCCCGATCTCGCCCGTGGCCTCGACCCCGATGCCGCGCAACTCCGCGATCACGGACTCCAGGCGGTCGCCGGTCGCGCCGAGGGTCTCGTCGAGGTTCCCGAGCTCCTGGTCGACCGGGTTCCGCGCCATCGCTGGGGCGATCACGAATACCTGGACCAGTTCACGCTCGCCCAGATGTGACCTCAGTTCCTCGGCGAGGTCCGAGCCGCGAAACTTCTCGTCTGCCACCAACAGAACGCGGTGGGGCTCGTTACCGGATGCGGCGGAATCCTCGGGTGACTTGTCGCTGACCGTTTCCTGGCTCATGCATCAGTTCTACCCGCTCCCTCGGGCCGTGAACCGATTTTTCGTCATCAGGTCAGGAAAGGAGCGGCGAAGGTGGGATACGGGTTTCGCCCTCGATCCCGCCGATCGTCAGGGCTTCGCCGTCCGGATAGCACCACGACCAGGTTTCCCCGGGCTCGATCGAGCGGATCAACGGATGACCGCTTTCCGCGTAGTGCGCGGTCGCGTGGCGCTCCGGGGAGTCGTCGCAGCACCCGACGTGTCCGCAGGTGAGGCAGAGCCTCAGGTGAACCCACTTCGTGCCGTCGCGCAGGCACTCCTCGCAGCCCTCGACCGACTCGGGGAGCCGGGTGACGCGAACCTGATCCAGATGGCTGCAGTCGGCGCTCATGCCCCGATCATGTCACGGCTCGATGATCGGGAACCAAAGATCGAACTCGTCGAGGTGCTCGCCGATCCGGCGGAAGGCCTCCAGGCCGGGCCCGGGATCGAGCTCGCCCGCCTCGATCGCGGCCTCGAGCGTGACCTCGTTCGCGACCAGCCGGTTCAGGAGGTCTCGGGTGATCTCCAGGGTCGGGGCCCGCTCCTCCCGGTCGGCGAGGGAGTGGCTCAGGGTTCCGTTGGAGAGCCGCAGAACCGCCTTCTCGCCGGTGTCGGGGATTTCCAGGTTCAGGTCCAGCTCGAGCTCGGCCGCGTTCACGCCGTGGATCTTCACCGCGAAGTAGTTGAAGATCATCGGCAGGGTCATGCCCGCGATCAGGTCGAGGCCGGCGGTGCTGCCGATCGGGTAGCTCGGGGTGCCGTGCCGGAGTTCCTGGGCACCCATCAGGTAGGCGTTCCGCCAGGTGGAGGACTCCGTCTGGTACCCGAGCTGTTCGAAGGCGTCGGCCTGGAGCTCCCGCGCTTCCTGGTTTGCCGGATCGGCGAACACGACGTGGCCGACCACTTCGGCCACCCAGCGGTACTCCCCCTTCTCGAAGGACTCCCTCGCCATCGCGAGCACGTTCTCGGCGCCGCCCATGAACTCGACGTAGCGCTTGGCCGACTCGACCGGGACCATCGGCTCGAGGTTGGCGGGGTTGCCGTCGTACCAGCCGAGGTAGCGCGTGTACGTCGCCTTCACGTTGTGGCTGATCGTGCCGTAGTAGCTACGTACGGACCAGTGCCTGGCGAGCGACTCGGGCAACTCGACCTCCTCCGCTATCTCCCGCGGGGTCAGGCCGTGATTGGCGAGGCGGAGGGTCTCGTCGTGGATGAAGCGATAGGCGTCGCGAGCCTTCTCCAGCATCTCGCGGACCCGCTCGGTCCCCCACACCGGCCAGTGGTGCATCGCGTACATCACGTCCGTCCGGTCGGCCCAACGGTCGATCGTGTCGTTCAGGTACATCGACCACGCCTGCGGGTCCCTCACCTGCGCACCCCGGATGGGGTACGTGTTGTGGATCGTGTGGGTGCAGTTCTCGGCGGTGGTCAGCGCCCGGAGCTCCGGGATGTACCAGTGCATCTCGGCCGGAGCCTCGGTGTCCGGGGTCAGCATGAACTCGAACGTGAGGCCGTCGATCTCGCGGGTATCCCCGGTGCTGGTGATCGAGTCGGTCGGCGGGATCAGGGTGATCGTGCCGATCGATGTCCCGATGCCGAGCCCGCTCCCGACGGTCCCCTGCGGGTCCGGCGGGAGCAGGATCCCGAACTGGTACATGGCCCGTCGGGTCATGACGTTGCCGGCGGCGACGTTCTCCGACACGGCGGCCTCGAGGAATCCCTCCGGGGCGATGATCGGCACCTCGCCCGAATCGACCTCCTCCTGGGAGACCACGCCCCGCACGCCCCCGAAGTGGTCGACGTGGCTGTGCGAGTGGATAACGGCCTTCACGGGCCGGTTGCCTCGGTGCTCCCGGTAGAGCTTCAGCGCTGCCGCCGCCACCTCGGTCGAGATGAGCGGGTCGACCACGATCACCCCGGTGTCGCCCTCGATGAAGGTGATGTTCGAGATGTCCATGTTCCGGACCTGGTAGATCCGGTCGGTCACCTGGAAGAGGCCACCCTCCGAGATCAGGCGGGCGAGGCGCCAGAGACTCGGGTTGACCGTCTCGGGCTGCTCGACGTCGCCGGCGGCGAACGAGAGGCGCGCGGGGTCGAAGACGAACCGCGCCTCCTCGTCGTCGGTCACGATCTGGCCTTCGGGGTTCGGGGCGATGAAGCCCTTGCGGGACTCCTCGAACGAGGTCTCGTCCTCGAAGTCGAGGCAGCGGACGTCGTGGACGTGCGCCTCCCGCGTGAACTCGGTGGCGGCCTTGCGGTCGGTGCTCACTGCGCCTCCTCCTCGGTGCTGGTGGTGGTGATCTTCACCGCGGCGGTCACCGCGGTCTCCGGCTCGAGTCCGTCGATTAGCTGATCCATGTCAACTTTACTCGTTCGCCCCGCGCTCGGACCCATCTCGACCAGGTCGCGCACCTCCTCCGGCGCGAGGCGCATCGTCCACTGCAGCTCGCGCGATTCGGCCCGCTCGGCGAGTCGTCCGAGCGAGCGTTCCAGGCGGTCCTCCTTGTCCGGGTCGACCCCGATCATCCCGAACCGGTCGACCAGCTCGGACAGGTGCCCCGTCTGAGGGGTGACCACGACGAGGCGCCCGCCGGGAGCCAGGATCCGCTCCATTTCCTCCCCGTTTCGTGGCGCGAAGACGTTGATCATCAGCGCGGCGGCGCCCGCCCGCACCGGGACCTCGTCCCAGATGTCGGCGACGATCGCCGTCGCCCTCTCGTGGCTTCGCGCCGCCCGCCGCGCCGCGAACTTCGAGTTGTCGACCCCGATCCCCACCCGGTCGGGAGCGGAGTCGAGGATCGCCGCCAGGTAGCTGCCCGTCCCGCAGCCCAGGTCGACGACCGGCCCCGCGGGGGCGTCCGCGGCCGCCTCGACCAGCGCGTCGACGATCGGTCCGTAGTGGCCGGTTGCCAGGAACCGCTCCCGGGCCGCCACCATGTCGGCCGAGTCGGCCGTGTGGGTCCCGCCGTCGCGACCGAGCAGGCTCACGTACCCCTGCCGCGCGATGTTCATCGTGTGCTCCTTGCTGCAGATGAGCGATCCCCCGTTCTCGCGAAGGTCGCCTCCGCAGTGCGGGCAGATGAGAAGCGCTACGCCGGCCGTGTCCACGGCGCGAACTCTAGAGACAACCGACCCGACGCCCGCGACCCAGGCCCCGAGATGCGTCGTTTCGCCTCATGGCGCAGAGAATCCGCATCTCGGGTAACGGGCCCGGGGGCGGCCCGAACCGCGAGATGCGCTTTTTCGCCTCATGGCGCAGAGAATCGGCATCTCGCGGTCGACGGGACTAGCGGCCCGAACCGCGAGATGCACTTTCTCGCCTCATGGCACAGAGAATCCGCATCTCGCGGTTCGGGGCGTCACTTTACTTTGTATAGTATTGGGGTGCCCACGTTCCGGAGATTGCTCGGATTCCTGAGGCCCCATCGGCGTCGCCTCTGGGGCTCGATGGTCTTCGCGTGGATGGCGATGGTCATGACCGTCCTGATCCCCCTCATGGTCGGCTGGGCGACGGACGCGATCCAGTCGAGCGACGAGGAGCGCCTCCTCTGGGTCGTCGCGGCGATCGTCGTCGCGGCGATCCTGCGCCTCGGACTGACGGTTATCCGGAGGATCGTCGCCGGTCAGGTCTCGCTGGCGGTCGAGTACGACCTGCGCCAGGAGGTGTACGCCCACCTGATGGGCCTCGAGCTCGGTTTCTTCGACCGCAACCAGACCGGCCAGCTGATGAGCCGGGCGACGGTCGACCTGCAGGCGATCCGGTTCTTCCTCGGTTACGGGCTCATCTTCTTCAGCCAGAGCATCCTGACCGTACTCCTTTCCGGAATCGCCATGTTCGTGCTCAATCCGTGGCTTGCCCTCATCGCCCTCGCCCCCGCGCCCCTGATCGTGTTCACCGCCCTCCGCTACACGAGGCAGTCGCGCCCCGCGATGCAGGAGGTGCAGCAGCGCGTGGCCGAGCTCACCGCCCAGGCCGAGGAGAGCGTCGCCGGGATCCGCGTGGTCAAGGCGTTCGCCGGCGAGGACCACCAGTTCGAGCGGTTCCAGGGCGCGGTCGACCGGCTCTTCGACCAGAGCATCCGCTCGACCAGGATCCAGGCCTTCTTCTCCCCGCTGATCGGCGCCCTGCCCCAGATCGGCACCGCGCTCGTGCTCCTGGTGGGGGGACACGCCGTCCTGAACGGAAGCCTCGACCTCGGCCAGTTCACGACCTTCTACATGTTCATGCTCATGCTCGCCGGGCCGCTTCGCACCGTCGGGATGGCGCTCGGCATGGGTCAGCGTGCGATCGCGGCGGGCAACCGCCTGTTCGAGGTGCTCGACCGCGAACCCCGCCTCGCCACCGCACCCGGGGCGACCCCCGTGCCCGAGGGCGGCGGTCGGGTCGAGCTGGAGGGCGTGTCCCTCAGCTACGGCCCCGAGGCACCCGACGCGCTGAACGGGGTCGACCTCGAGGTACCGGCGGGGTCGCGGATCGCGCTCGTCGGCCCCTCCGGCTCCGGCAAGACGAGCCTGGTCGCCCTGCTCGCGCGGCTCTACGACCCCACCGAGGGCACCGTCCGGGTCGACGGTGCGGACCTGCGGACCGTGGACATCCCATCCCTCCGCCATCAGATCGCCTACGTCTCGGACGACAGCTTCCTGTTCAGCGACACGATCGCCAACAACATCGCCTACGCGAGGGCGGACGCCGCGCCGGAGGAGATCGAACGGGCCGCGCGGCTGGCGCAGGCCTCCGAGTTCATCGAGGCCCTTCCCGACGGCTACGACACGGTGGTCGGCGAGCGCGGGCTGACCCTCTCCGGCGGGCAGCGTCAACGCGTCGCCATCGCCCGGGCGTTGCTGGCGGATCCGCGGATCCTGATCCTGGACGACGCGACGTCCTCGTTGGACGCGACAACCGAGCGCCGGATCAGGTCGGGGCTCGCCGAGGCCATGGCGGACCGCACCACGTTCGTCATCGGCCACCGTCTCTCTACCGTCTCCCTGGCCGACGAGGTCGTGCTGCTCGAGGAGGGCAGGATCGTCGACCGCGGCACCATCGACGAGCTGCAGGAGCGGTCCGAGCTGTTCCGGGAGCTGACCGGGGGCGGCGAGGACCCGCGCTTCGTGCCGGAGGAAGACGAGGTGCTGGCGTGACGCCGGTCCACCGGGACATCGTCGTCGGCCGGGGTCGCAAGATCCGCTGGACCCTGGGTCTGCTCCGCCCCTACCGGGTGCGGCTCGCCTTCATGTTCCTGGCCGTCGTCGCCTCGACCGCCAGCGCCCTGGCCCCTCCCTACCTGGCCGGGCGCGCGATCGACTCCGGGATCGAGGCCGGCGACCTGACCGCCCTCGACGTGACCATCGCCCTCTTCGTCGTCGCGGTGGTCCTGAACGCGGTGACCTCGTGGCTCCAGACCTGGCTCGTGGGCTGGGTCGGCATCCGCGTGCTTCAGGACCTCCGCGAGCAGGTCTTCAAGCACATCCAGCGCATGTCGATCGGGTTCTTCAACCGCAACCGTCCGGGGGCCCTCATCTCCCGCATGACGAACGACATCGAGGCCCTGAACCAGCTGATCAGCGACGGCATCGTCACCCTCTTCTCGAACATGCTGACCCTGGTCGGGGTCGTGGCGATCATGCTCCTGCTCGACTGGCGCCTCGCGCTGATCACGTTCGCGGTCCTGCCCCTCCTGCTCCTGACCAGCCTGGTCTTCCGCCGTTACTCGGCGGGGGCCTTTCGCGAGACCAGGGAGCGCATAGCCCAGGTCACGTCGCACCTTCAGGAGACGCTGAGCGGCGTCCGGGTGGTTCGCAGCTTCGGCCAGGAGGATCGCCACATCGCCCGCATGACCGAGCTGAACGAGGCAAACCGGACCGCCAACATGAAGACGGTCTACCTCAACGCGAGCTACTTCCCGGCGACCGAGCTGCTCACCGCCGTCGGCACCTCGGCGATCCTGGTCTTCGGCGGCTATCAGGCGATCGAGGGCAACATCATGCTGGGCGTGGTGATCTCGTTCATCGCCTACCTCCAGCTCTTCTTCGACCCGATCCAGCAGCTCGCCCAGCTCTACGCCACCTACCAGCAGGGGATGGCGGCGCTGGACAAGATCTTCACCCTGCTGGACACCGAGGCCGAGATCGTCGATTCCCCGGACGCGATCGACCCGCCCCGGCTCGAGGGTCGGATCGAGTTCGAAGGAGTGTCGTTCAGCTACGACGACCCGGAGGTCCAGGCGGAGTCGGGCGAGCCGGTCACCCCGGCCCCCGTCGACCCCCGCTGGGCCGTCCGCGACATCGACTTCGCGATCGCGCCTGGCGAGACCGTCGCGCTCGTCGGCAGCACCGGGGCGGGCAAGTCGACTCTCGCCAAGCTGATCACGCGGTTCCACGACCCCCAGAAGGGAAGGATCCTGATCGACGGAAGGCCCCTTTCCGACTACCGGCAGCGGTCGCTCAGGCGCCAGATGGGAATCGTGCCCCAGGAGGGGTTCCTGTTCTCGGGCTCGATCGCCGAGAACATCGCCTTCGGCCGCCCGGATGCTTCCATCGAGGAGATCGCGGCCGCGGCGGACGCGGTCGGCGCCACGCCGTTCGTCGAGCGACTGAGCGACGGCCTCGAGACCGAGGTCGGCGAGCGGGGAGTCCAGCTCTCCTCCGGGCAGCGCCAGTTGGTTGCGTTCGCGCGGGTGATCCTGGCCGAGCCCCGCATCCTCATCCTGGACGAGGCGACCTCCGCGGTCGACACACGGACCGAGCGAGTGATCGAATCCGCGCTGGAGGACGTGCTCGAGGGACGGACCGCGGTGGTGATCGCCCACCGCCTCTCCACCATCCGCCGAGCCGACAGGATCGTCGTCCTCGAACACGGCCGCATCGCGGAGACCGGAAGCCACGACGATCTCATCGCCGCAGACGGTCGCTATGCCAGCCTCTACGAGAACTGGACCGCCTGATCGGGTTCGATCGGGGCTTCGGCCCGTAGACCGGCCGGCGAGCTCGGGATCGAGGAGGCGTCAGCCCGGGCCGATGCCGCCGCTGCTCGATCCGCCGGTCGAGGGGGACGGAGCGGGGGTCGGAGCCGGGGTCGGCGCCGGGGCCACCCCGCCGCCGGAAGGAGCCGCGGGCGCCGACGGAGTCGGCTCGGCGGGCGTCTCCGTCGCCGGCGGCACGTAGGGCTCCTCCGGGGCCGTCGCCGCCCCCGGGTCCGTGGCGGTGCCGGGGTCGCCGCCGGCACCGGTGGAGACCTCCGGCATCTCCGGGGCCTCCGCGCAGTCGGTGAAGCCGTACTCCTCGGCGGCCGTCTGGAACGCCGTCACATCCGTCCCGCCGTCGGCCAGGTCCTCGGCCGCCGCGATCACGTCCTCGGGCGCCTCGCCGTCGCTGGGCGTGCCCAGCTCCCCGAGCCGCTCGGCGACCCCGTCGTAGAGATCGGCGCGTTGCTCCGCCTTGCTCGTCTCGTCGGCCATCGACGCGTCGATGGTGCCGATCGCCGCGTTCACCTCGGCGCAGATCGCATCGCCCTCGTCAATCAATTCCTCCGTGGTCAGCGCGACCGTCTCGGTGGGTCCGGTTGTAGCCGTGGCGGGGGCGGGAGGCTCGTCGTCGCCCCCACCGCACCCAACCACGCCCGCCCCGATCAGGACGACCGCGCCGAAGGTCGCGAGGCAGTGGCGATGGCTGCTCATACGGATCGTGGGCACGAGAGTGAAGGTAACAGACCAATCGGTCGCCCTAGACTGCATCCGAGGGACGTCGTCGTTATCCTTCAGGACACCCGCTGCGGGGTAGAATAATGGTAATTCGTGCGGTTCTGGTCCGTGAAATCGGGGTTCGAGTCCCTGCCCCGCAGCCTCAACAGCCCGGCCTTCGAGCCGGGCTTTTTCGTGCGGCTCGGAGCACCCCTCGAGAATCAGCTTCGGGACCCGGTTCGGCCCGGGAGTGACTGGTTCACCCAGCCGTGGCGGAACGTCCCCAGGCCCACTCGAGCACGACCTTCATCGACCCGTCGGGGGCCTGGTCGACCGTGACCGGCACCGGCATCGCCTTGCGCATCTCGCCGACAAGGTCGCCGCCGCTGTCCACGTCGAGGACGAAGGTCGCCTGGTCGTTGGAGCGCTCGACGGAAACCACCTGACGGACCGAATCGAGGCCGCGCAGAGTGGTCTCGGCCACCGCGGCCATCGCCAGCTCTGGCAGTGGGGTGACGCTCACCACGAGCTCGCCCTGGGCTGCCTCCGCCCCGGACGGTCGGGCGACCGGATCGGCCGTCTGGGGAACCAGCGACTCGACCGCGGTCACGAGTTCCTGGACCCGGTCGGCGAGAGCTTGCACCTCGAGGCTGACACGTCCCACCGAGGCCCGAAGGTCGTCGATTGCCGCCGAGTTCGCCTGTTCGATCTCGCCCACGGTTCAGATACTAACCCGCCCGGGCGGGCCCGACGAGGTTTACCGGGTCAGGACGGGCTGTAGATCTGGGCGGCGACGACGCACCAGTTTCGCGACGCGACCGGGTCGTTCACCTTCCACCGCGAGGAGACCAGGAGCCGGTCCCCGTTGTTCATAGTCACGAAGAGCATCCCGTTGTTCGGAAGCCGCATGATCAAAGGCCCGTCGGCCTGGCTCACGGCGTAGTCTTCCGAGCCTTCTCGGGTCACGACCTTGCCGCCGATCGCGCCGTCGATCGTGAGCCGCCTCGTGCCGGACTGGCCCGGCTCGCAGACGACCTGGACGTTCCCGAGCTTCGGGTACGTCACGGTGCTGGTGGTGTTGGCGGGAACCGCGTTCACCTCGCCCCGCCACACGACCTGGACCGAGCGGGCGAGCGGATCGATGTCCTCGGCGGTCTCGGTCCGGAACGTGCCCTCGACGTGGCACTTGCCGGAGTTCTTGAAGTTCCACTCCCAGTCGAGATCGAACGTGGTGGGAGGAGCCAGCGGGGACCCGCCCGGGCCGTCGATCGGACCCCGGTCGGAGATGATTCCCTGGAACGAACCGGTCGAGTACTTCTCCGTCGGCGTGAACTTGTTCATGCCCTCACGGAAATCCGGGCCGGTTCCGTTTGTGTACTTGGCCTCGCGAATCGACTTCTCGCTGTCCTTGTGGTCCCAGGCCTTGTAGGCCCAGACCATCATCGCCGATTCGCGCGATCCGCTCGAGGGGTAGAAGCGCACCCACTGTTGGTACGGGCTGCAGACGACCTCGCCGTAACCGATGCCCGGCGCGACGAAGCCCGCCACCTGGCGGCCCTTCCACTTGCCGTTGTACCAGTCGACCGCGATCCGCTGCGTGTACTGGCCGGTGACGGCGACGGGTTTGGCACGGCCCCCGCCACGCGCGAACGACCAGGTCTGCTGGGACTGCCGGTAGGCGCCGGTGGCCTGGTCCTGCCCGTTCAGCCGAACCCGGTACTTGCCCGGCTTGAGCTTGCCGTCGATCGGCAGCTCGACCATCACCTGGCGTCCGTCCACGTCGTCCACGACCCGTTGGCTGACCACTCCGCCGCCGGGACCGATCAGCGACACGCGAACCCGGCCGACCTGGGTCCTGCGGACGGGTCGCAGCGCGAACCTGACCACCCCGATGTTGTCGTTCACCCGGGTGCTGACGGGGATCGCCTTCAACCCGAGGCTCGGCACGTGGAACTTCCAGCGCCGGGCCTTCGAGACCCGACGGCCGCAGCGCGGCTTGCCCGCGGTCACCTGGACCTTGTACCTGCCCTGCGGCATGCGGCGCTTCACGTGCATCCGGATCACGCTCGTGCGCCCCCGGGCCATCCGACCGACGACCCGACCCTTCGCGTAGACCCGGTTGCCGCGCTTCACCTTGACCACGGCCGACCGGATGTGGCCCCTGGGATTCACGTAGATCCACGCGAATCCGTCCTCCAGCAGGCCGGTCGGGTCGTGGGTGCTCAGCTTGATGTTGATCGGCAGCGTCGAGCAGGGACCCTTCGCCCTGTGGCGCTTGGCCGAGGCGGGCACAGCGGCGAGCGCGAACGCGGTCGTCGCGATGCCAACCACGAGGAGGAGCCTTGATGTCCGACGAAACACGACGTTCATGATCTCACCGGCCTATAAACCTCCGTTCAAGCCCGAGTAGCGGTCGGATGGCCCACCCGACCGGCTCCGTCACTCCCCCGAGGGCGAGGCGGCTTCCTGCTTCGTGCCCGCTTCCGGGGCCGACCCGGACTTGTAGAAGATGATGTCCGGCTCGGAGCTGCCGTTCAGCCAGGCGAGCTCGGTGTCCCGGGTCTCGTCCGGGAGCGGCACCAGCGAGGCGCTCTCGGCCATGTCCTGGGAACGGTTGAGGCTGTGGACCAGGAAGTCGTTGATGTCCGGGTCGCGCATGTTTCGGTAGTTCACCGTAAGCAGCAGCTGGCGGGCCAGCGGGTAGGTGGCGTTGGTGACGGTGGCCTGCGACGGGAAGATGCATTCAGGCTTCGCGAAGTCGTTGGAAGCACTGATCTCCATCGGCCGCAGCTGCTCCTCGAACGCCTCGTAGTAGGAGAAGCGGAAGAGCCCGAGCGTGCCCCGCACCTGCTCCAGCCGGTGGACCGCGGCGCGGTTGCTGGCGACGTACCGGCGGGCGCCGGGGAGCGACTTGCGGAGGTTCTCGAGGTTGGCCTCGGCCTTCGCGAGCTTGCGGCGGTCGCGCGCCCTGTCCTCCGGCGGGCGGTCGTCGGCGATGCCCTTCGCGACCTCGGCCTTGGCGTCGCGCACCGCGCGGCGATTCTCGGCCAGCGAGTCGAGGATGTCCTGGTAGATCTGCCGCGAGCGTTCGAACTGGGCGGCCGCGCGGAAGTCGCGGTTGCTTCCCACCACGGCCCGACGGACGCCGGCGTCCGTCGGGAACGCCTCGTAGTCGCTTCGTACCGAAAGCATGGTCGGCTCCGGGTCCCCGAGGACGTACTGGCCGAAGAACCCGAAGACGTTCGAATTCTCGTCCGGTCCGGCGACCTTGAGCCGCGGCTCGCCCCCGCCCGTGCCGAGGTCGTGTCCGTAGCCAACCTGGCTCCAGCTGTTGATCGTGGAACCCGCGCGGAAGATGTTCCTGACCTCGGCGAAGCTGAGGCAGTCCGTGCCGACGTCGGTCTCGTTCTTGATCGCGAGGACCGCCGCGTCGGAGGCGACCTGGAACTGAACCGGCTGGATGCCGTTGGCGATGCACTGTCGGTACTCACGCTCGGAGATCGGTCGGGCCGAGTCGACCACGTCCGCCTTGCCCGCGCAGAACGCCTCGAAGGCCCGGTTCTCGCCGGCCGGGGTCACGTCGACGTTGGTGGCGCTGCCCGTCGCGCCGTAGGAGTCGACCAGGTCCTCCGTGAGCGACCCCTGGGCCTTGCCCGAGATGCGGATCGTGCCCGCCGCTCGCGGGGTCGGCCGGGAGCGCTGGACCGGCGTACCGTCCGGCTCCGGCGGGACGTACCGGGCGGCCGCGCCGCTGGCGCCGGCCGACCGGGGGGCCTCGTCCGGGTTCACGCCGCAGCCGGCCACGAGCAGGGCGAAGAGGATCGCGGCCCCGGCCAGCCCGGTCTTCCTGCCGTTGAGGCTCATCCTGCTCACAATCCACCTCCGACCGTGTTGCCGGCGGCGCTGCCGGATTGGACCTGGGCGTTCTCACCGCCGGTCTCGGGACCCTCGAGGTTCACCTGGCTGAGCGGCGGATCCTTGTAGATCTGGGGCAGGGCGACGACCTCGAAGTCGTCGAGCCGGAGCCAGGCGAGTTCGCTTCCGCGAATCAGCTTCGACGAGGTGCCGAGCGGCGCGTAGAGGGTGGGCACGACGGCGCGGTCGACCACGATCGCACCGTACGTCCGCAGCGCGGTCAGGATCGCGTCGGCGGATCGGCGGCGCGTGCCCTTGAGCTTCCGCAGGGCGGGGCGGTCGATGTCGATGTCCGCCCGCAGCCTGATCCGGGCCCCGGCCGGAAGCGACTTGCGGTTCCCGACTCCGTCGGTCACGGAGGCGGGCTGCACGAAGTTCCGGCGGGCGAGGCCGGGAACGGAGATCGCGAGCGCGTGGTTGATCTCGCCCCGTTCGACCTCGACCGGGCCGATCACCCCGGCGAAGAGCGGCAGTCCGGACCCGCGGGCGCCGACCGCGCGTTCCGGGTCGACCCCGATCGGCCGGCTGAAGCCGGGGCCGTCGAGCGTCCACGCCTTGCCGAACTGGTACGAGATGGTGCCGTCGCCCTCGCGGCGGGCGCGCCAGAAGTCGTAGCCCATCCCGTTCTCGCGGTCGATGACGCTGAGCCAACCGTCGTAGCGCGGATCGGGCGTCGTGTTGGCCGGGATCGAGAGGCTGGACGGGACCTTCGGGTCGGCGGAGCCGCACTTGGATTGGCGGCAGACGAACTTGGTGGCACGCGAGCCCTGGGTGTTCGCGGCGACGATCAGCGGTGCCCACGCCTGCGTGTTGATGAAGAGGCCCTCGTCGACCTTGCGCACGAAGGTCTGAAGCCCCTCGCGGCCGGGCACCTCCTTCACGGCGCGCCGCTGGGTCGCGAGTTCCAGCATGCGGGCCGAGTCGTCGGCCACCGGCAGGCCTTCGGCGCTCGTGTTCCAGGGACTGTCGGCGGAGAAGAGGCGGCCACCGTCGACCGGGTCGGTGCCGGCGGCGACTACCTCGCCGGTGCCCGGCTCGGTCTCGCCGGTGGTGGGATTGGCCTCCGGGGCCGCCCCGGTGGCACCGGTCGCTCCGGTCGCGGCCGTCTTCGCCGGGCCCTTTTCCGAGTCGCCGTTGCCGTCGTCGGAGCCGCAGGCGGCGACGAGCAGCCCGAGCAGGGCCGTCAGCGCGACCGCCGCGATCCAGCGCAGCCCATGGGCCCTCACTACTCGCCCTCCAGGGCCGGCGCGGAGGAGGCGCCGTTCGAGGGTTCGACGGTGCCGCCGTCGGCCGGCGGCGAAACGGGCGAGGTCGGGGTGGTGTCGACTCCCTGCGACGGGGTCGTCAGGCTGGGCCCGCTCGGGTTGACCGGCGAGGTGGGCGTGACCGGGTTGGGGATCCGCTGCGGACCGCTCGAACGATCTTCACGGCCGCGCTTCGGCGGAGCCTGCTCCGAGACCTCGACCAGGACGTAGCGGTCGGTGCGGAAGACGGGGGTCAGCCCCGCCTCTCCCCCTTCGGCCGCCATCGGCCATTTCTTGGCGATCTGGTCGCCCGCGCGGCTCGTGGTGATCAGCATGTATCGGACCTCGCCGAACGGGTCGTCGATGGTGGCCTGCCAGGTCTCCTCGCCCTCGTCCACGCGGTCGTAGAAATTGTCGGGCCGTCCCGACGTGATCATCACGCCGTAGCCGTAGTTCTCGTCCACGAGCACGGCGCGCTCGCCCTTCGGGACATGGGTGTTGATGTACTGGGCCATGGCCAGCTCGGGATCGATCCCGACCGTGTATCCGCCGATCGACTCCTTGCCCTCCTGGCTTTCCTGCGTGTCGACCCAACGGGTGAACGCCTCCGCCTGGTTCTGGTAGCTGTAGTCGCGCATCGCGTTCCAGCCCAGGGGCACGGCGGCGATCAGGCCGACCGCGATCACGGCGGCGGCGACCGTGCTCAAGCCCTCCGCCGACTTGCCGGTCCAAGCCACCGCGGCGACCGCGAAGACGGCGAGCGGGAGCCCGTACGAGAGATCGAGCAGGTTCGCCTGATCGGCGCCGACCGCGCGCAGGAGCGGCGCCGCGGCGACGCAGAGCCCGACGAGGAGGAGCCCCCAGGAGGCGGCGTCCCCACGCATCAGACCGAACACGATCAGCATGATCCCCGCGATCAGGGCGAGCGGCGCCACCCCCAGGGTCACCTGGAAGAGATCGCCGAGGCTGCCCCAGAAGTCCGTCGTGACCTCGTGGAATATGCCGGTGGTGTTGACCTCGATCACACCGGTCTGCGCGGTGATCCAGCCGAACGGGCTGTCGACCAGCACCCAGTTGAGCAGGCACCAGAAGAGGAGCGCGTAGGCGACCGGGGTCAGGAAGACGAGGAGGACGGACCGCATCTTGTCCTGCTCGTCACCGCGGGAAGCGCTCACCAGGAGGAAGGCCACGGCGAGGCCCGCCCCGACGAGGATCATCCCGAAGTCGACCATGAACGAGAAGCCCATCGCCAGACCGGCGGTGGCGAGGTGCCGGGTCTGGTCGGTGATGCCCCACCCCACCAGCGAGGCCAGCGCGATGGCCAGCATGACCATGCTGAGCATCATCGGATCGCCGTTCGAGGCGTAGAACACGACCATGGGGTTCAGGCCGAAGAGCACCAGCAGCACGATCCTCAGGCCGAGCGCGATGTCGCAGCGGCGCATCAGCGAGTTGAGCGTCGCCATCAAGAGCCCGGTGGCGATCGCGGTCAGCACCGGCAGCGCCACCAAGGACGTCGCGAAGGGCTTGATCACGGAGAACGGCATCAGCGCGACCGAGGCGAAGGTAGCCGGCTCCAGACCGATCGCCGCGAGGCGGGGCGGGTCGTTCCAGAACACCATGTAGGCCTCGTTCAGGTGCTCGAGCGAGGTGAAGTCGACGATCCGGCCCTCGGTCAGCATGAAGTAGCCGACCACGCCGTAGACGACCGCGAAGAAGAGGAAGATCAGCCAGCTCTCGAGGCCGGCCCGCGGGGCCTCGCCGGTGAACGGCCGCGGATCGTCGGGGACCTCGTGGATCCGCGACTGGATCAGCGGGTCGGCGACCGGGTCGTGCAGCTGGCGGACGGGCGGATCCACGTCCGGGCCGGCGTCCGGCTTCGTCTCGGGTCCGTTCGCGGCCATCAGGCACCCCTCCGCGGGGTCGCCGAGTGGGCGTGCTCGGAGCCACCGGCGAGATCGAGACCGTGCTCGGTCTTCTCCCAGTAGAACGGGTTGGTGATGAGCTGGCCGAAGCCCTTCCAGGCGGCGACCGACATCAGACCCCAATAGAACGGGAGGAACAAGGCGAACGGGGCGAGCGAGTAATCGCCGCGGCGCACGATCGCCGCGAGGCCCAGGTACACGAAGACGAAGTTGCCGAAGAACAGCTCGGCGGCGGCCAGGAAGTACACCCAGCCGGGAAATACTTCCTGGATGATCCCGAGCTGAGTCAGGGCGAAGACCGTGGTCAAGAACCAGAAGATGGGGTTGATCAGGAAGGTGAAGGTGCCGCCGATGAGCAGCTGAAAGGACATGAATCCCTTGAACCCGACGTTCGACAGGAAGCGGATCGGGTTTCGCATGTAGACCAACCAGGTCTGGAGGTAGCCCTTGATCCAGCGGGAACGCTGCCGGACCCAGTTGCCGATGTTGGTGTTCGCCTCCTCGTAGGTGGTCGAGTCCATCATCGTCGTCCGGTAGCCGGCCTGGTGGAGGCGCACGCCGAGGTCGGCGTCCTCCGTGACGTTGAAGGGGTCCCAGCCCCCGACCTCCATGAGCTCGGCCAGCTTGATGTGGTTCGAGGTGCCACCGAGCGGGATCGGGTCGCGGCGCGCGTCGAGCCCGGGCAGCACCATGTCGAAGAGCATCGAGTACTCGATGGAGAACCAGCGGGTCAACAGGTTGGTGTGCTGGTTGAAGAAGTTGAGCTTCGACTGGATGCAAACGATCGAGTCGTCCAGGTGCTCGAACATGAGCACCGCCTTCTTCAGCTGATGCGGATCCGGCCGGTCCTCGGCGTCGTAGATGACGACGTACTCGCCCTTCGCTCCGAGCAGGCCGAAATTGCAGGCCTTCGGCTTGGTCTGCGGCTGAGAGGGCGGGACGATGATCGGGTTGAAGTGCGGCGGCAGGTCGAGGCCGAGGATCGCGTCGATCGTCTCGTGGTCGTCCTCCTCGCAGAGCAGGCGCACGTCGAGCTTCGTCTTCGGGTAGTCGAGCGACTCGATGCCCGCCACCAGGTAGGGGATGACGGCGGCCTCACGGAAGAGTGGAACCAGGATCGTGTAGACCGGCAGCTCGCGCTCGTTCATCGCGGCGAGCGCCTCCGGGCTGGTGTCGACCAGGTACTGGTGCCCCAGCGCCGAGTAGCCGGCGACGAGCTTGTAGCCCGAGTTCAGGGTGTAGAAGACGGCGAAGATCCCGAACACGACGGCCAGCGTGGTCACCGGGTTCCAGATCAGGAAGCCGAGCAGCGCGAGCAGGACGATCCCGATGAAGGCCTTCTGCCCCCCGCTCAGCACCTTGTGGGCCGAGCTGTCCGGGAACTTCTCCTTCAGCCCGGTCGTCGCGGTCTGCGTGTACCGGTCCCGGTTGACCCCGCGCTGGAGTCGTTCGATCTCGTTCTCGGAAGCGAGGAACTGCTGGACACGCCGGCCGGTGTAGTGCTCGACGTCGTCCTCGTCGATGCGATCGGCGACCGCCAGATAGATCGTCTCGCTGTCGATCGCGATCGGCACGCAACGCAGGCGCCGGCACATCTCGTCCGGCATGACGTCGCGGGGGGCGCGCTCCGGATCGAAGTCGGAGAGGTCCACGGTCGGCAGGTCGAGCTGCTCGGAAAGCACCCGCAGGAGTTCCTTCTCC
>Ga0065721_10006148_pt1 | contig 18217 bp, 18 predicted proteins | sample Mesricmetagenome_FD_59108 | JGI IMG/M metagenome (GOLD analysis project Ga0065721, IMG submission 59108) | Mesophilic microbial community from rice straw/compost enrichment Sample: eDNA_1 v2 (version 2) | ecosystem: Engineered > Solid waste > Grass > Composting > Bioreactor | place: USA: Davis... | reverse complement strand
CCCTGGCGGTATCCAACCGGCAAAGACCCACCATCCGGATGCGCGGGGCGGGCGAAAGCCTCCCGTTCTTTTATCGATAGGTTCGAGGCCGACATCCGCCCCGCGCCGTTCACTCCCGTCACAAGCGGGAGACTTGAGGAGGAACCGTGAGGCCGCAGGGCCGGGCGGGGAATTGACATGCCTGCCCAAATCGTTGAACCGGAAGCGGTTCAATGCCACTGTCGTCGGCATCTGGCGCAGGGGCCTTAAGCGGAGGAAGCCGGCATGGAATGGATCGTTCTCGCCCTCGTGGTCGCGGCGCTCGCCTATGGCGTCAAGATCTACAATGATCTGGTCAGGAACCGGCAGATGGTCGAGGAGGGCTGGTCGGGGATCGACGTGCAGCTGAAGCGCCGGGCGGATCTCATTCCCAACATGATGGAGACGGTCAAGGGCTACATGTCCCACGAGCGCGAGACGCTGGAGGCCGTCACCAATGCCCGCGCCGCCGTGCAGTCGGCCCAGAACGGCTCGCCCGAGGAGCGTGCCAGGGCCGAAGGCCTGCTTTCGGCCGCGCTCGGTCGGCTCTTCGCCGTCGCCGAGGCGTATCCCGACCTCAAGGCCAACACCACCTTCCTCGAGTTCCAGACCGCGCTGCAGACCGTCGAGGACGAGATCCAGATGTCGCGCCGCTACTACAACGGGGCCGTGCGCAACCTCAACGTTGCCGTCGAGTCCTTCCCGTCCAACATCGTCGCCGGCATTTTCAAGTTCCTCAAAGCTGAGTATTTCGAGCTCGACAACGAAGCGGACCGAGCCGTCCCCAACGTCAAGTTCACCTGAATCGAACGATGCTTCTCCGCCTGCTCCTTGCCTGCCTCGCGGCCGTCGCGCTCTGCCTCCCGGCTGCGGCGCGCGAGGAAATCCGCGCCTTTACCTCCGACGTCACCCTCCTCGTCGACGGCTCGGTCGAGGTGCGCGAGACCATCGAAGTCATCGCCGAGGGCGTCGACATCCAGCGCGGCATCTACCGCGATATTCCCGTCGTCATGCGCGACGGCGACGGCAATCGCGTGCGTCCCGGCCTCACCGTCATGGGTGCCACCCGCAACGGCAATGTCGAGCCGTTCCGGGTCGAGCGCCGGGGCGATTTCCTGCGCATCTGGATCGGCGATGCCGACAGGTTCCTGCGCCCCGGCATCCACCGCTATGCCCTGAGCTACACCATGACCCGTATGGGCCGGTTTTTCGCCGATTACGACGAGATCTACTGGAACGCCACCGGCAACTACTGGAATTTCCCGATCCTCTCGGCCCTCGCCACCGTCCGCCTGCCCGAGGGCGCGGTGCTGCGCGACATGGCCGGCTACACAGGCCCCGCCGGTTCCTCCGAGCGGGCGGTCACCATCACGCGCGAGGCCGACAACGTCGCGGTTTTCCGGGCCGAACGCGCCCTCGGCCCTGGCGAGGGGCTGACCGTCGCCGCCTCGTTCCAGAAGGGCATCCTCGTCGAGCCTGGCGTAGCCGAGCGCACGGCCTACTGGTTCGTCGACCGGCAGGACGCGATCGTGCCCGCGCTCGGCGCGCTGGTGGTCCTCGCCTACTTCACGCTGGCCTGGCTGCGGGTCGGCCGCGATCCGGGCAAGGGCGTCATCATCCCGCTCTTCCACCCGCCCAAGGGCTTCTCGCCCGCGCTCGTCCACTACATCCACAACTGGGGCTGGGCAAAGAGCGGCTGGACGGCCTTCACCGCCGCCGCCTTCGACCTCGGGGTCAAGGGGCTCGTCGTCATCGACAACGTGGCCAGGAAACTCAAGCTGACCGCGACCGGCAAGGTGCCGCCAGAGCCCCTGCCGCCCGGCGAGGAGGTGCTGCTCACCTACCTGGTGCGCGAGGGCAGCGTCACCGTCGACAAGTCGACCGGCCCCCGCCTCAACCTCACCCGCGCCGAATTCCTCAAGGCCATCGAGCGCGAGAACCGCACCGCATGGTTCCGCAACAATGCCGGCTATACGGTCATCGGCATCCTCATCGCCCTCGCCGTCATCGGCGGCACCGTCCTTCTCGGCTATCTAGAACCCTTCTGGCTGATCCTCTCGGCCGTCCTCGGCATCTTCCTCGGGCTCGCCATCAATGGCCTGCACGGCCTCTGGAGCGGCCCCAGGATCCGCTTCGTCCTCATCGCCATCTGGGCCGTCGCCTTCGCCTCGAACTTCGCCGGCGGCATCGGCGCGCTCGCCACCGACTTCCGGGTGTCGACGGCGGTGGTCTCGGCCATCACCATCGTCGGGCTCTGCGTCGCCTTCGCCATCCTGATGCGCGCCCCGACCGTCCAGGGTCGCAGGGTGATGGACGAGATCGATGGCCTCAAGCTCTATCTCGAAACCGCCGAGAAGGACCGGCTCAACATGTCCGGCGAGCCGCCGCTGACCGTCGAGCGCTTCGAGCGGCTTCTGCCCTACGCCATCGCGCTCGGAGTCGAAAAGCCATGGTCCGAGCATTTCGAGGCCGAGCTTGCCCGCAACGCCGTCCCCGACGCGACGGGCACGTCCTATTCGCCCGGCTGGTACCACAGCACTGGCGGCTTCTCGCCCGGCAAGATTGCCGGCGCCGTCGCCGGCGCCGCCACCGGCATGAGCGCGGCAATGGTCGCCGCCCAGCCTGCTTCCTCTTCGTCCTCGGGCAGCGGCGGGGGCGGGTTCTCGGGCGGCGGAGGTGGTGGCGGCGGGGGAGGGGGCTGGTAGCCCCGATGGACAACGCCGTCCGCCCTTGCTAGGCAAGCCCGACCCAAACGCCCGGTACCCGACCATGCCCGAACTGCTGCTCGAACTCTTCTCGGAGGAAATCCCCGCCCGCTTCCAGCGGCGGGCCGCCGAGGACCTGAAGAAGGCCGTCACCGACGCCCTGGTCGAGGCGGGCCTGCTCTATGAGGGCGCGCGCGCCTACGTGACGCCGCGCCGCCTGGCATTGACGGTCACCGGCGTTCCCGCCCGCTCGCCCGATACCCACGAGGAGCGCAAGGGCCCCAAGGTCGGCGCCCCGCAGCAGGCCATCGACGGGTTCTTGCGCGCCGCCGGGCTATCGTCGATCGACGAGGCCAAGATCGAGTCCGATCCCAAGAAAGGCGACTTCTACGTCGCCCATGTCCACCGGCCCGGCGCCGCCGCCGAAAGTCTGCTCTCGGACATCCTGCCCAGGATCGTCGCCGGCTTCTCCTGGGCCAAGTCCATGCGCTGGGGGTCGGGCAGCATGAACTGGGTGCGCCCGCTCCGCGCCATCACCGCCACCTTCGGCACCGAGAATGACGAGCCGGTCGTCATTCCCTTTGCCGCCGATGGTCTCGCTTCCGGGCAGACCACCTACGGGCACCGCTTCCTTGCTCCCGATCCGATCCGGGTCAAGCGCTTCGACGACTACGCGACCGCGCTCGAGCGTGCCAGGGTCGTCATCGACCTCGACCGGCGCAAGGACATCATCCGCACCGATGCCGACAACCTCGCCTTCGCCCAGGGCCTCAAGGTCATTGAGGACGAGGGGCTGCTGGAGGAGGTCGCCGGCCTCGTCGAATGGCCTGTGGTGATGATGGGCTCGTTCGATCCGAAATTCCTCGAGCTGCCCGAGGAAGTCATCATCGCCACCATCCGCGCCAACCAGAAGTGCTTTTGCCTGCGCGACGGGTCGGGCAAGCTCGCGCCAAACTTCATCATCACCGCCAACACCGTCGCCGCCGATGGAGGCGCGACGATCGTCGCCGGCAACGAGCGCGTCATCCGCGCGCGTCTCTCGGACGCGATGTTCTTCTACAACCACGACCTCTCGACCCCTCTGGCCGACGGGCTCCCCAAGCTCAAGGAGATGGTCTTCCACGCCAAGCTCGGCACCCAGTTCGAGCGCGTCGAGCGGCTGGTGAAGCTTGCCGGCGAGATCGCCCCGCTCGTCGGCGCCGATGTGGAGGAAGCCAGGCGCGCCGCGAGCCTCGCCAAGGCCGACCTCGTCACCGGGATGGTCGGCGAGTTCCCGGAGCTGCAGGGCCTCATGGGCCGCTACTATGCCTTGGCCCAAGGCGAATCCTCCGCCGTCGCCAATGCCGTCCGTGACCACTACAAGCCGCTGGGCCCGACCGACTACGTGCCCTCCGAGCCCGTCGCCATCGCCGTCGCGCTCGCCGACAAGCTCGATCTCCTCACGGGCTTCTGGGCTATCGACGAAAAGCCCACCGGCTCGCGCGATCCTTTTGCGCTGCGCCGCGCCGCCCTCGGCGTCATCCGCATCGTCACGGACAACGCCCTGCGCTTGCCCCTGAAGGTCGAAAAGGACCTCCTCGCCTTCTTCCACGATCGCCTGAAGGTCTCGCTGCGCGATGCCGGCGCGCGTCACGACCTCGTCGACGCCGTCATCTCGCCCGACAGCGACGACATCCTCGAGATCACCCAGCGCGTCGAGGCTCTCTCGCGCCTGCTCGCCACCGAGGACGGTGCCAACCTGCTCGCCGGCTACCGGCGCGCGGTCAATATCGTCGTCGCCGAGGAAAAGAAGGACGGCCGCACCTATGCCGGCGCCGTGGAGACCGCATCGCTGCGCCAGCCCGAGGAAGTCGTGCTCGCCGACGCCGCGGAAGCCGCCGCGGAAGTCGTCACGGACAACCTCGCCCAGGACGACTACGCCTCCGCCGTCGCGGCTCTCTCGGCCCTGCGCACGCCGGTCGACAACTTTTTCGACAAGGTCCTCGTCAACGATCCCGATGCCGAGGTCCGCGTCAACCGCCTCAATCTCCTCGCGCGCCTGCGCGACACCATGCACCTGGTGGCCGACTTCGGCAAGATCGCCGGAGCCTGACCGCGCCCTGCCGCGTTGGCCTCCAGCAACAGCAACGGAGAAGCCTCGTGAGCGTCGGACTTCTGGCCCTTCTCGATGACGTCGCCGCCATCGCCAAGGTCGCGGCGGCCTCCCTCGACGATATCGCCGGGCAGGCTGCCCGCGCCGGCGTCAAGGCGGCCGGCGCCGTCATCGACGATGCCGCGGTCACGCCCCGCTACGTCCACGGCTTCTCGGCCGATCGCGAGCTACCCATCGTCGGCAAGATCGCGCTGGGCTCGGTGCGCAACAAGCTCATTATCCTCCTGCCCGCCGCGCTGTTGCTGAGCGCCTTCCTGCCCTGGCTCATCACTCCGCTCCTGATGATCGGCGGGGCCTATCTCTGCTATGAAGGGGCCGAGAAGGTATTCGCCGCCCTGTTTCCGCACCAGGCGCACGGCCACGAGGCGCATGTCGAACCGGCAGCCGCGGCGACATCCGATGCCGCCCTCCTCGAGGAGGAGAAGGTTTCCGGTGCCATCAAGACCGATTTCATCCTCTCGGCCGAGATCATGACCATCGCGCTTGCCGCCCTGCCGGCCGAAAGCGTCCTCATGCAGGCCGTGATCCTCGCCATCGTCGGCATCGGCATCACCGCGCTCGTCTATGGCGGCGTCGCCCTCATCGTGAAGGCCGACGATTTCGGTCTCCTCCTCGCCGCCAAGGGCCGCACCCATGCCGGACGCGCCATCGGCCGGGCGCTGGTAACGGGCATGCCGGCCTTCATGCGCGTGCTGGGAATCGTGGGCACGGCCGCCATGATCTGGGTCGGCGGCGGCATCGTCATCCACGGCCTTGCGACCTTCGGCGTCACTGCCGTGGAGCACGCCGCCGAGGCCGTCGCGGAAGCGGCCGCGCATGCGGTGCCGGACATCGCCGGCGTCATTCATTGGGCGGTCGTCGCCGCCATCTCGGGCGTGTTCGGTTTGATCGTCGGCGCGCTGCTCATCCCCGTCGCCGAGCACGTCATCGTGCCGCTCTTCAACCTCTTCAGGCGGAAAGAGACGCCCCCGCCGACGGCTTCTTCTTGAACGGCGCCATCCCCTCGTTGGCGAGGCGGTCGGCCCGCTCGTTGAGGTCGTGGCCCGCATGGCCCTTGACCCAGTGCCAGGAGACCTGATGGCGCGCGAGCGCCGCATCGAGCGCCTGCCAGAGCTCGACGTTTTTGACCGGCTTTTTGTCCGCCGTCCTCCAGCCGTTGCGCTTCCAGCCGTGGATCCAGCTGGTGACGCCATTGCGCAGGTATTGGCTGTCGGTATGGATCTCGACGACGCACGGGCGCTTCAGGGCATTGAGCGCCTCGATGGCCGCCGTCAGCTCCATCTTGTTGTTGGTGGTGTGCGCCTCGCCACCCTTCAGTTCCTTGACGTGCCCGCCATATTCGAGCACCGCGCCCCAGCCGCCGGGGCCGGGATTGCCCGAGCACGCCCCATCGGTATGGACGATGACCTTATCGGGCATGCCAGTAGCTCCGGCGATAGATATGGAATTGGCAGGAGAGCCCGCCCGGCTCGACGTCGACATGGGTGGGCTCCATGCCAATCTTGCGGAGGACCGTGAGCGAGGGCGCGTTGCGCGTGTCGGCGAAGCCGATGAAGTGCTCGCCGTTGCCGGTTTCGAAAAACCAGTCGCGCAGCCCCGCCGCCGCTTCCGTCGCATAGCCCTCTCCGTGGAATTCCTCGAACAGGGCGTAGCCTATTTCCGGTTCACCGGTGGGGGAATAAATGCCGAAGCCGGCGCGGCCGATGAACGCGCCGTCGCTCTTGCGCGTCAGCCGCAGCTTGCCGAGCCGGCGCTCGTTGAAGAGGCCGATCCAGCTGGCAAGGGCCGCCGCGGCCTGCTCGCGCGTCCACGGCTCGCCGCTCGAGGTAAGATAGCGCGAGATGTTGGGATTGCCGTGCAGCCGCACCAGGTCGTCGACCTGGTCGGCGCGCCAGCCGGAGAGGACGAGCCGCTCCGTCTCGAAGAGGTCGAGATCGCTCATCGGCCCGCCGGTCTCGTCTTGACGTAGAACTGGTGCGGCATACCGGCGACGACGCCGGTGTGGGTCGGGGCCATGCCGATCTTTTCGAGCACCCGCCGGGAGGCGGCGTTGTCGACGTGGGCGAAGCCGATGAAGCCGGCCTCCTCGCGATTGGCGAAGAACCAGTCGCTGAGGGCCTGTGCCATCTCGCTGGCGTAGCCCTGCCCCCAGTGCTCATGAGCCAGCGAATAGCCGATCTCGGCCTCGCCGTCGAAGGGCGAGAACCCCGCCCGGCCGACGAAAGCGCCGTCGCTCCGGCGCACCATCCGGAACTTGCCGAGGCCGTGCTCGGCGAATTCCTGCTGCCAGCCTTCGATCCGCTGCTCGGCCCTGGCGCGGTCGTATACCCGCCCTTCGGCGTCGAGGTAGCGTTGCACCATCGGATGCGTGTGCATGGCCAGAAGCTCATCGACCGAGTCCGCCGTCCACGGCATCAGCCGCAGCCGTTCGGTTTCGAGTTCGTGGAGCGCCGTCATCGCCCGGCCTGGGCTTCGAGGTCGCGCAGCACCCGGGGAATGTTGAAGGCGATGTTCTCCTCAGCCGTGGTCACCGTCTCGACCTTGACCCTATAGCGCTCGGCAAAGGCGTCGATCACCTCCTCGACGAGGCTCTCGGGCGCCGAGGCGCCGGCACTGACCCCGAGCGAGGAGAGATTGCCGTAAAGCGACCAGTCGATGTCGCTCGCCCGGTCGACTAAGGTCGCCGTCCTGCAGCCCGACCGCAGGGCCACCTCCACCAGCCGCTGCGAGTTGGACGAGTGCGGCGAGCCGACGACGATCATCGCGTCGACCCTGGGCGCGACCGCCTTTATCGCTTCCTGCCGGTTGGTGGTGGCGTAGCAGATGTCTTCCTTGTGCGGGCTGGTGATCCCCGGGAACCGGGCCTTCAGCGCATCGACGATGCCGCGCGTGTCGTCGACCGAAAGTGTCGTCTGCGTCACGAAGGCGAGATTGTCCGGGTCCCTTGGCGTGAACGCAACGGCATCTTCGACCGTCTCGATGAGCGTCACCGCGCCCGGCGGCAGCTGGCCCATCGTGCCCACCACTTCCGGGTGTCCCGCATGGCCGATCAGCACGATCTCGTGGCCCTCGTCATAGTGCCGTCGCGCCTCGACATGCACCTTGGAAACCAGCGGGCACGTGGCATCGAGGAAGAACATGTTGCGGCTCTTGGCCTCGGCCGGCACGCTCTTGGGTACGCCGTGGGCCGAGAACACCACCGGCGCATCGGTCTCGGGAATCTCGTCGAGCTCCTCGACGAACACCGCGCCCTTCTGCTTGAGGCCTTCGACCACGTATTTGTTATGGACGATAGCGTGGCGCACATAGACCGGCGCGCCGTATTTCCTCAGCGCCAGCTCGACGATCTGGATGGCTCTGTCGACGCCCGCGCAGAAGCCGCGTGGCGCACAGAGGAGTATGTCAAGCTGCGGCCTCTTTTCCATATCAGGTGAGATGCTTGCTCCCCGCCAGCAAGTCAAGCCCGCCCGGTCGCTTGTTGCGGTGGCAGAGCGTCACGGGCAATATGCTTGGCAACACCGGTTAAAAGGACTGTTCCCTCGTGAGTCTCGCCCAGGAAATGTTTGCGATCGCGCCGGCGATGGGCAAGGCAAACCTTTCCGCCAGCCAGTTGAAGCTGCTTTCGGGCAAGGCGCGCTGGATCTTCCGCGTTTCCGAGGCCGGGTTCCCGACAATCCCGACCATCGCCATCACCCGCGCCGCCTGGGAGGCGCTGCAGGCCCAGCGCGTGAGGAAAGACAACCGCCTGCGCACCCATTGGGTCTCGTGCCTCTTCCGCCTCGTCGACAAGGACGGCAAGCCGCCGACCCTGGTCGTGCGCACCTCGGCGTCCCGGCACAATGGCGGGCTGATGCCGGCGCGCGTCGGCATCGCGCCACCGGTCAACGAGGCGGACTCGGTCGATCCCACCCGTCCGCTCGCCCGGGCGATCAAGGATGCCTTCGATTCCTACGGATACGATGCGGGCCTGTGGGCGGGAACGCGCAGCGCCGACGAGCGCGCCCGCCAGATCGTCCTCGTCCAGGCCATGGCCGAGGGCGAGATCGAGCAGTTCCTGACCCGCAACGCGGTGACCGGTGCCCTGGGACCAGCGCCGGCCAACGGCGCCGGCCTTCCGCGCCTTCCCAGGAGTTGCGAGGCGCTGGTTTCGCTCCTCGATGCCAAGGCGGGGCGGCACATGCTTTGCGTCGTCGCCGTCAGCGGCGGCGAGGCGCGCTTCCTTTCCGCCCGGCCGATGCAGGCCAGCATCGCCGCCGAGCTGGAAGCCGCCGCCGACCGGGTGAAGTCCGGCGTCTGGACCCGGCAGAACGCCGTCAACCGCACCGATCCGGCGCGCCTGGCCCAATTGCTGCATCCGCGGCTGAAGTCGGCGAGCACCACCTCGCCCATCGCCACCGGCCTCGGCGTCTCGCCGGGCGCCGCCAGCGGCTTCATCGTCTTCACCGCCGAGGATGCGGCACGCATGCGCGCTCGCGGCAAGCACTGCATCCTCGTCGTGACCGAGACCGGCCCCGGTGATGTCGAGGGGATGAAGGCGGCGACCGGCATCCTCACCGCCCGCGGCGGCATGACGAGCCACGCCGGCGTCATCGCCCGCATCACCGGCAAGCCGTGCGTTGCGGGCGTGCGCAACCTTTCGGTCAATGCCCTCGAGATGAGCTGTCAGATCGGCGACCGCGAGTTCCGCGCCGGCGACCGGCTGACCATCGACGGCTCCGACGGCTCGGTCTATCCCGGCATGCTGGAACTGAGCCAGCCCCATATCGGCGGCGCGCTCGGCACGCTCCTCGACTGGTCGGACGCGAGCCGCACCATTGCGGTGCGCACCAATGTCGAGACCGTCGAATCGGCGCGCACGGCCTTGAGCTTCGGTGCCGAAGGCATCGGCCTTGCCCGCTCCGAACACATGTTCTTCTCGCCCGAGCGCATGGTGGCCCTGCGCCGCCTCATCCTCTCCGAGGACGAGAACGACCGCACCCGCGCGCTCGAGGGCCTCGTCGACTACCAGCGCGGCGACTATGCGGCGCTCTTCGTTGCCATGCAGGGGCGCCCTGTCACCGTGCGCCTCTTCGATCCACCGCTGCACGAGTTCCTGCCGAGGAGCGAGGAGGATATCGAGGATACGGCCGCCTCTCTCGGGCTTGCCGTGCGGGCGCTTCGCCTGAGGCTCGACCGCATTGCCGAGGTCAATCCCATGCTCGGCCATCGGGGCGTGCGCCTCGCCATCACCTATCCCGAGATCCTGCAGATGCAGATCCAGGCGCTGATGGCCGGCGCCCGGGCGGCGAGCGAGACGCAGACCGAGCCGGTGCTGCTCGAGGTGATGGTGCCGTTCGTTTCGACGGCGAGCGAGGTGGCGTTCGTGCGTGAGCGGGTGATGGCCATCGCCGGCAATTCCGGGCTCCTGCGCTCGGACCGGGCGCGTCTCTCCTTCGGCACCATGATCGAGCTGCCGCGCGCCTGCCTCAGGGCCGGGGATATCGCCCAGATGGTCGACTTCTTCTCCTTCGGCACCAACGATCTGACGCAAACCACCTTTGGCATCTCACGCGACGACGCGCCGACTTTCCTTGCGTCGTATCAGCGGAAGGCCATCTACGAGCGCGACCCCTTTGTCACGATCGACGAGAAGGGTGTGGGCGAGATGATCTCCATCGCCATCGCCCGCGGCAAGGCGGCCAATCCGCGCCTCAAGATCGGCATCTGCGGCGAGCATGCGGGCGATCCCGCCTCGCTCGCCTATTTCGCCGGGCTCGGCGTCGACTATGTGAGCTGTTCACCCTATCGTGTACCCATTGCCCGGCTGACCCTGGCGCAGGCATCTGCTTAAAATACAACGACGAAAGACCTATATGGTCGGCAGGGCAACGAGGGCGGCAAGGCCCTGACCGGAGGGAGTGAACTGAGCCTCGTGAGAGTACTGGCAATCCTGGCCGCATTGCCGGCACTCCTCCTCGGCGCCACTCCGGCATCCAGCCAAACCGACGGTGCAAGCTGCGCGGCCATCGCTAACGATACCGAGCGCCTCGCCTGCTACGACAGTGTTTTTCGCGCGGGCAGCGGCGCCGATGCGCAGGCCGTGGTCATACAGTCCCAGCAACTCATTCCCGCCGTTCCCTCCGGACGCGGCAACGCCACGATGACGATCGCGTGCGAAGCGGGCGAGCTCGTCGTGCGCTTCGGCTTTGCCGGCAACGTGCTGGCGCCCACCGGCTCCAATACCGGCATCAGCCTGCAGCGCGATCTGTTGAGGGCGCAGGCCATGATCCTGCCGCCCAACGAGAACGGCACGGAGCTGCTGATCCGCGGCAACGATCAGGTGGTCGGCTTCCTCAATTCCCTGGAAGGAATCACCAATCTCGGCGCCCGGGTGACGCCGGCCAGTTCGCGCTCCCTCAACGTGCGCTTCCGCGTCGATGCGGTGCCGCAGCAGGTCGCTCCCGTGATCGCCGCCTGCCGTTGATCGTTCCACAAACGGCCTCAAACAAGCCGGGCAATTGCCCCGGTTCCACCCTTTGCGCGCCGATTTTCCTGTGTTTACCCGCCGATAACCCTAATAGGCGATCATTTCGATTGTCGGCATTTTAGTCACATTGCCGGTTCGTAGTCGCGTAGCGTTGAGTTGAGTAGCGTTTATGGCCCAAACAAGCCGGCCGGCAGCGAGTATTCATGTCGGCAGACCTGTCCGTCGGCGTCTGTCCCTTGCCGGAATTGTTTCGGTGGGGCTTTTTTCCGCCCTTGGCTATTTCGGTCTCACCGCCGCCGCGATGGGGCCGGCCTCTGAACCCCTGGGGGAGCTCGGCATTCCGGGAGCAACTCCGGTCCTTGCCAGCCTCGATTTCTCAGGCAGCGACGCCATCATCACCGGCTCGGTCGATCATCTCTTCGAGTCCGCCGGGTTCGTCGGGCCCAACCGTTCCGAAAAGACCGATCGCTTCCGCCCGCAGGAAGACGTGCTGGCGGTCGCCCGCAGCTTTACCGCCATCCGGGCCCAGCTCGCCGCGGCGCGTGAGGCCGCCGATGCCCCCGAGATCATCGGCCAGTCGCGCATAGAGACCGCCGACGTCGCCGCCGGTCCGCGCGCTCCCGAGACCGACGAGCCGCGCATCTCCGTTGCCGCCATCGACACGTCCGCGGCGCTAGAGGCCATCGACGGCATCGCGCCGCAATCCGAAGACCGACCGGTGCCGAGCGTTGCTTCCGAGCAGCTCGCCTATGCCCGTGCCTCGGCGCCGATCACGACCGAATATGCGACCGGCGAGGTGATGCGGGTCGCCGAAAAGCAGCTCTGGTGCCTGGCGACGGCCATCTACTTCGAGGCGCGCGGCGAGAGCTATCGCGGGCAGGTGGCGGTGGCGCAGGTGGTGCTCAACCGCGTCAAGGACTACCGCTATCCCGACACCATCTGCGCGGTGGTGTTCCAGAACCAGCACCGGCGCAATGCCTGCCAGTTCTCCTTCGCCTGCGATGGCATCCCGGAAGTCGTCAACGACCGCAAATCCTGGGCGCAGGCCGAGGAGATCGCCAAGAAGGTGACGCAGGGCCAGCTCTACCTGACGGAAGTCGGCGATGCGACCCACTATCACGCGACCTATGTGCGCCCCGCCTGGGCCCCGCGCATGAACAAGGTGACGCAGATCGGACTCCACGTCTTCTACAAGTTCAAGAGCGGCTGGCTCTTCGGGTAGGCGGTTAAACCGACCGCCACATTGCGATGACATTCGTCGTCAGCAGATCGAATAGCCGCCCGAGAGGATGCAGGTCGTCGATCCGTCCGAGAGGATGCGTTCGCCCGGTCCCGTCCGCAGGTGGAGGAGCGAGGATCCCTTGATGAGGGGCGCCACGATCCAGCCCTGACCCCGGCCGCCGAGAAAGGCGACGGCGAACGGCTCCCGTCCCGGCTCTTCCTCGACCTCGATGCCGGGATAAAGGACGTGCGCCGACGCGAATCCGTCCGTCGAGTAGGTGCCGGTTTGCGTCGTCGCGATATCGACGAAGCTGGTGCGCCCGTACTCGATCTTCCTGATCCGCGCGTTGGAGAGCGGGGTCGTCGAAACCCAGTCCTCGTAGGTGATGCGGTAGTCGCGATCGTCGATGCGCACTAGCGCGTCGGTGTCTATGGCGGGCTTCGCCTCGTCGGCGAAAACATCCACTGTGAAGCCTGGACCGATGGCGGCAAGGGCCGTGGCGCAGATGGCGCCGAAGGTCATTCCGAGCAGCAGATGGCGGTCCGGCAGGTTCATGACATGCGTCCCAGAATGGTGCGTGCGGTTAGCCGATTGCTAACCGATCAGTAACCATAGGCGCGCACATGCGGCAAAGTTCATCCTTTATTAGGGTTAATATCCACGAGCGGGATTCAGGCGCCGAGCCTCTCGGCGATCGCATCGAACGCGGCCACGAACCTGTCGTGCGCCTCGCGCGTCGGCCAGGGCCGGATCAGTCGGTCGAAATGGTCGAGATCGAACTGCGGCAGGCCCGGCTCGCCGAAATAGCGCCGGGCTTCGACCGCGTCGAACCCGGCGAGGTGCGTCGCCTCGAAATAGGCGGCGTCCCGGTCCGCCTTCTTGATCGCCTTGGTGACGGCGGAGGGGGCCTGCGCCGGAAGCGCGAAGCGCAGGTAGATGGCCGATAGGAGCCGGTTCTCGACGTCCTTGTAGTTGCCGCCCATCGCCGCCTTGAAGGGCGAGATGATGTCGCCCATCACGTATTCGGGGGCGTCGTGGAGGAGGGCGAAGAGGTGCTCGCGTTCCCCGAATTCGGGATTGGCGGCGCGGAAGAGCTCGAGCACCAGCACTGAATGCTGGGCCACCGAGAACGGATAATCGCCCTGCGTCTGCCCGTTCCAGCGCGCCACGCGTGCAAGCCCGTGCGCGATGTCGGAGAGTTCGACGTCGAGCGGGGAGGGGTCCAGAATGTCGAGGCGCCGCCCGGACAGCATGCGCTGCCAGGCACGCTCCTTGCCGCGCGCCATGTTGCCCTCTCTTACGGGTGTGTCCCGGAGGGGACGCTAATCCTCGTCGCCCGATTCGCCAAACGCGTAGGTCGCCCAGGCCGGCAGACGCAGCGTCACCGGCGCGCCCTCGACAGTCGTGGCGTTCGGGTCGGTGATGCGGTCGAGCCGCAGCACGGCGACCGCGCTGCCATCGACGACGTGCCCGATTCTGCCCGCCTCCCGGCCGCCGGCGGTGACCGCCGAGCCGGCCGGAGCCGACACGCCCGAGACGATCACCGGGCGCCGCCGTGCGGTGCCGCGATGCTTCATGCGGCTGACGACCTCCTGGCCGACATAACAGCCCTTCTCGAAGTCGATACCGTCGTTGAGGTCGAGCGCAATGTCGTGCGCGAAGGTCGTTTCCGGCTCGAAATCCTCGCCGAGCTCGGCGATGCCGGCGGCGATGCGCGCTTTCACGAAATCCTCGCCATCGCCCCAACCGTTCGCCGCCTCGACGGGCGCGACGACCCGGCAGCCGAGCCCGCCGCCACGCGCGTCGCGGTGGACGATCCCGTCCGCAGGTTTCTCGGCCGACCAGCCGACGCGATGACTTTCGGTGAGATCCTCGATCTCGGCCTTGGCGCGCAGCCGGTACATCTTCATGCGCTTGAGGAAGTTCTCGGCGACGCCCGCCGAGACGTCGAGCCACCAGGCGCCGTCGGCAAAACCGGCAAGGCCCTCGGCGAGGATCTTGCCTTGGGGGGTGAGCAGGGCCCACCAGCCGGCATCGTCCGATTGCGGGTCGAAGCGGCCGGTCAGCACGTCGTTGAGGAGGCGGTGGGCATCAGGACCCGAGAAGCGGACGACGGTGCGTCCTCTGCGCAAATTGGTGGCCATCAGGCACTCCAGTCTTGCCGGGCCATTGTCCGATGCCTAGAACCGGACGCAGTTCACCAACCCGGGCAGGCAGACATGGCGCACCACGACGTGATTTTCAAGAACGGCACCGTGGTCAACCATGACGGGGAGGGCGAGGCCGATATCGGCGTCATCGACGGACGCATCGCCGCCATCGGCAATCTCGCCAACGACAGTGCCGCAAAGGTGATCGACTGCAAGGGGCTCCATGTCCTCCCGGGCGTCATCGATACGCAGGTGCACTTCCGCGAGCCCGGCAACGAGCACAAGGAAGACCTGCAATCCGGCTCGCTCTCGGCGGTGATGGGCGGCGTCACCGGCGTCTTCGAGATGCCCAACACCAACCCGCTGACGATCTCCCGCGAGACCTTCGAAGACAAGATCGCCCGTGCGACGAACCGCATGCATTGCGACTTCGCCTTCTACATCGGCGGCACGCACGAGAACGTCGGGGAGCTTGCAACGCTCGAGAAGCTGCCGGGCTGCGCGGGGATCAAGGTGTTCATGGGTTCCTCAACCGGTTCGCTGCTGGTGCCGGACGACGCGGGGGTGGAAGCGATCCTCTCGGCCATCTCGCGCCGGGCCGCGTTCCATTCGGAGGACGAATACCGGCTCGAGGCGCGCAAGCATCTGCGGGTCGAGGGCGATCCCTCCTCGCATCCGGTCTGGCGCGATCCGGAGGCGGCGCTCAACTGCACCAAGCGGCTGGTCGCCATCGCCCGCCGCACCGGCAAGCGCATCCATGTGCTGCACATCTCGACCGCCGAGGAGATGGTGTATCTTGCCGATCACAAGGACGTCGCGAGCGTCGAGGTGACGCCGCATCACCTCACTCTCGACGAGACCGCCTACCAGCGGCTTGGCACCTACGCACAGATGAATCCGCCCGTTCGGGATACCGCGCACCGCGAGGGGATCTGGGCCGGCGTCGCCAACGGCGTCGCCGACATCGTCGGATCCGACCACGCTCCCCATACGCGCGCGGAAAAGGACAAGCCCTATCCCGCCTCGCCCTCGGGCATGACCGGCGTGCAGACGCTGGTGCCCGTGATGCTCGACCACGTCAATGCCGGACGCATGAGTCTTGCCCGCTTCGTCGACATGACGAGCGCGGGGCCGAACCGTCTCTTCGGCATCGCCAACAAGGGGCGGATCGCGGTCGGGTACGACGCGGACCTGACGATCGTCGACCTCAAGCGCCGCGAGACCATCACCAACGACTGGGTGGCGAGCCGCGCCGGTTGGACCCCCTATGACGGAGTGACGGTGACCGGCTGGCCGGTGGGCACGGTGGTGCGCGGCGCGACGGTGATGTGGCAGGGCGAACTGGTGACGCCCGCGACCGGGCAACCCATGCGCTTCCTGGAGGCGCTGCCGGGGCGGGGGTAGGATCGTTGAGGCCAGAAAGGCCCGACGCTGCGCGCCGACCTCTCCCCCGAAGGGGGAGGGGGTTGGGGCGGCACAGTGCCGACACCTCTCCATCCGGAAAGCACCAAGCATCACACACACGCGGTGTCATCCAGGCCTCCGCCGGGATGACAGCCGGCGTGTGTGGCAGCTGCGGTGAGTCCCGCTAGTCACGATCGAACGTGACCGCCGCAAACCCTACTGCAGGTTCCGGTCGAGGTTGTATTCCCCCGCGCGGATGCGCTCGGGCAGGTCAGCGACCATGTCGGCGGTAGAATCGTCGCCGTGCAGCCGCACGAACATGGCGAGGGCTGCGAACAGCGAGGCATGGGCGAGCGAGCGGCTTTCGACGCCGTCTTCCTCGGCTGCGTTCCACGCCTCGGCCAGATATTCGAGAGCGATCTGGCGCTCGGTATGCTCGAGATCGAGAGCGGCTGGGGCGGCCGCGCCGAACAGGGTTTTGCTTATTGTCATGGCGATTGGTTAACACGCGCGAGTTTCCTGCGCTTCTCGAAAGTAACCCGAAGGTTAATGCCCGATCAGGAATTGTGCTTAATGCACAGGGTTACCCACAGGCTTACCCTTAAGCGGAAGTCCTATTCGGCAAAACGCGAATGCAGGTCGCGCGCCATGCTCTCGGCTTCGGAGAGAAGCCGCAGGAATGCGGTCTGTGCGGCCGGCGTGCAGGCGCGATGGAAGCGGGCGAAGGCCTCATAGCCGTCGTTGAAGGCGCCGACGAGCCGTTGCCGGCGCTCTTCTTCGGGCTCGTCGAGCGCGATGAGTTCGGCCATCTGCGCGCGCCAGTCCTCGCTGCCGCCGTCGCAGAGCGGCTGCAGGAAATAGAGGCTGCCCATGATTTCGGCGAGCCGCTCCATCTCGCGCTGGTAGGGCGGGTCGACGGCGAGCGCCTGTCCGCCGAGGCAGAGGGCGAGCGCGGCGGCGGCGAGGAGGCGCTTGAGGGGCAGGGCAGGCAGGATCATCATGGTGATCCTACCATTGCCCGGCAACGAGCGCGAAGGCCCTTTCGAGAACATGATGAAGCCGCGCGGTGGTGCGCATGGCCTCGACCTCGCCGAGCAGGACCCAGCGATGGTCGGCAATCTCGTCGGACGGATCGATGAGGCCGGAAAAGTGCGTGCTGGCGAAGACCGCTAGGCGCCAGTCGCCCTTTGAGCTGGCGAGCACCTGCGTTTCGACGTGACGGAGCGCCGAGACCGAGAGACCGAGCTCCTCGCGCACCTCGCGGGCGGCGCACTGCTCGGCGGTTTCGCCCGGGTCGGTGCGCCCGCCAGGCAGCGTCCAGAGGTGCTGGTAGGGCGCGTAGGCGCGCTTGATGAGCAGCACCTTGCCGGCCTCAATGAGGGCGACGCTCGCCGAATTGGGGACGGGTTCCATGCTGGCTCCGTTTGCGACTCGCTGCGCTTTGCCTATGTCTAGAGCTTATCCCGTTCCGATTGAAACAGAACGGGAGCCCTAAGACTTTGCTTGTCGCGTTCTCGAACCGGAAAAGTGGCGCTCACTTTTCCTGAAAACGCTCCAGGGGCAAACAACGGAGATGTCTCCCATGTGCGGGCGATACGTCGCCGACAAGGCGATCGAGGGCATGATCGCGCAATTGAGGGCGCTGAACGCGGTGCCGGTCGCGCCGCGCTACAACGTGGCCCCGACGCAGCCGGTGCTCGCGATCTGGGAGGAGGCCGGGCGGCGCGAGGTGCATTTCGCCCGCTGGGGGCTGGTGCCGCGCTGGGTCAAGGACCCGCGCCAGTTCTCGCTCCTCGTCAACGCCCGCGCCGAGACCATCTCCGACAAGCCCGCGTTCCGCGACGCCCTGAAGCACGGCCGCTGCATCCTGCCGGCAACCGGCTACTACGAGTGGCAGACGGGTGCCGACAGGAAGAAGCAGCCCTATTACATCACCTTCGCCAATGACGAGCCGATGGCTCTGGCCGGGCTCTATACCACCTGGTCGGGACCGGAGGGCGAGGAGGTCGACACCGTCGCGACCATAACAGTGCCCGCCAACGACCAGCTTTCGGTGATCCACGACCGAATGCCTGTGATCCTGCGCGGCGAGGAGATCGA
>Ga0065721_10050734_pt1 | contig 18221 bp, 17 predicted proteins | sample Mesricmetagenome_FD_59108 | JGI IMG/M metagenome (GOLD analysis project Ga0065721, IMG submission 59108) | Mesophilic microbial community from rice straw/compost enrichment Sample: eDNA_1 v2 (version 2) | ecosystem: Engineered > Solid waste > Grass > Composting > Bioreactor | place: USA: Davis... | reverse complement strand
CGCGCGGTGGTTCGCCGATGCCCTGCGCCGCCTCGGCGGGAGCGTGCTGGTCGTGCGCGCGGCGCCGTCGGCGTGGCAGACCGGCGCGCTCTCCGACGAGCAGATCGGGGTGCTGGCGACGCTGTGGAATGCCGTCGGTGCGGCCATCGCCGAGGACGGCATCGCCCTCGGGCTGCACGTCGACTTCCTCTCCGCACTGCGGCTGGGTGATGGCATCCACCGTCTGCTGGCGGCGACGGATGCCGACACCGTGGGCCTCGCGATCGACACCGCCGAGCTCGCGATCGCGGGGATCGACCCCGTCGCGCTGTACCGGCGGTACCCGGACCGGGTCGTGCACGTGCAGCTGAAGGACGCGCGCGAGACGGTCGACGACGCCGAGGCGTCGACGCCGCACGCCGAGCAGTTCATCCGCACCGAGGGCGGGTCGCGCAAGATCCTGCGCTGGTTCTTCGAGCCGAGCGACGAGCGCGCGCTCGTCGACTTCGAGGGCTTCGTGGGCGCACTGGCCGAGCACGGCTACCGCGGCTGGATCGTCGTGGAGTCCGACCAGAGCCCGCACCCCGCCGAGAGCACGATGGTCGCCGGCTGGTATGTGCAGAAGGTGCTGCGGCCGATCCTGGAGCGGGCCCGGGTCTCGGCCTGACGCACGCGACGAGGGGGCGGTGGCCGGGAGGCTGCCGCCCCTCGTCGTCTGCGGGCGCACGCGACGACAGGCGATCGTTCGGCGACAGGACGCGTCGCGGGCGCGCCGTCCTGTTCTCGCACGATTCCCTGTTCTCGCGGGCGCCGTCAGCGCGCGGAGCGCACCCACCGCCGCCACTCGGGCTGCGGCGCGTATCCGCGAGACGCCCACGCGGACGCGCCGAGGTCGTTGCCCTCGAGCACCATCGCGTCGAAGCGAGCGGCACCGAGAATGCGAAGACGGGCCTCGGCTGCGTCGAGGAGGACTCGGGCGAGGCCCTGACGGCGGTGGTCGGGGTGCACGGCGAGACGGTACAGGTGGGCACGCCACCCGTCCCAGCCCGCGATGACGGTGCCGACGATCCGGCCCTCCGACCGCACGACGAGCACGGCCTCGGGGTCACGGCGCAGGAGCGCCTCGACCACGGGGGCCGAGTCGCTCGGCCGCGCGTCGTTCTCGCCCGCGATCGCCCAGAACGCCAGCAGCGCGTCGACGTCGGCGAGGGTCGCGGTCTCGACCATCGGGGCATGCGATCGCCCGGTCACCGGTCGTACACCTCGCGACGGTGCGCAGCCCGGACGACGGTGACGAGCAGGTCGCCGTCGAAAAGGTCGTAGATCACCCGATAGTCGCCGACACGAAGGCGCCAAGCAGTCTGTTCGCCGACGAGCTTCTTCGCCGCGGGTGGACGAGGCTCGTCCCGCAAGCCGCTGATCGCTTCTATGACCCGATCGCGTGCGGGCCGCGGCAGTTTCCTCACTTGGCGAGCCGCAGCCGTGGTGAGCTCGACGCGGTAGCTCACGAGGTGACGTCAGCGCGCAGCTCATCGAGCGTCACACGGGTACCGTCATCGTCCTTCTTCGCCTGACGATAAGCCGCGATGTCCTGGGCCATCTCGAACTCCTCGAGGGCTTCGACGTCGGCGACACTCACGACCACCGCGGCGAGCTTGCCGTTCCGGGTGACGCCGATACGCTCGCCCGCGTACATTGCTCGGCCCAGTACGTCCGAAAGCTGACTGCGCAGCTCGCGAGTGGAGAGTTCGGTCGTCACGGTGTCCATGTGTCCAGTGTAGCGCGAAGCGTCATTGTGTACACAGTAACCACGCGACATCGGCGGATGCCGCTGCTCGCCGCGTCGACCCGCCACGCGTCATGGCGCTCGACCCGACCACGCCGCCCGACCGCCGGCGCGCGTCACCCCTCGCCGTTGTAGTACGGCCACGGGTTGATGCGGCGGTCGCCGCGGCGGTCGGGGCCGGTGAGCGTCACCTCGCCCGTCGCCGCCCACTCCACCCCGCGGGGGAACATGCGGATGAACTCGATGCGGCGGAACGTGTCGATGTCGTGACCGATCGTGATGGTGAACGACCGGCCGTCGCCGTACTCGTTGATCCACGCCAGAGGCTGCTCGGTGTTGATGCCCGGCAGCTCGGCGATGCCGCCCTCAGGAATATCGACCGGGTAGTGCGACATGGGCCACACCGGCGCCTTCTCGTACGCCTCGAGGTCGTCGAACGTCGTGAGCAGCACCTGCGCGCCGTCGTACATCTGCACCCCGACGAGGATGTCGTCGCCGGTGACGGTCCAGGTGGCGTTGATGCCCTCGGTGATCGGATGCCGCGGCTCGGCCGTGTGCAGCTGCGCCTCGCCCCACGGGCGGGGGCGCAGGCCCGTCTCCCACGCGCTGAGCTTGGCTCCGCGCATGACGTTGTACTCCTCGGGGTAGCCCCAGCGGTCCTCTTGCGCCGCGGAGCCGTGGAACCAGACGATGCCCTTGCCCTCGTCGTGGACGAAGCGGAGGATCGCGGCATCCGTCTCGGCCCCGAATCCGGTCGCCATGTCGTGGTAGCCGTCGCGACCCTCGAAGATGACGATGAGCACGTCGTACCTGTCGATAACGCTCGCCGGGAGCCCGCGCGGATCCTCGACGACGCGGACCGTGAAGCGCCCGGTGTCCTCCAGCAGCGTCGTGATCCACTGGTTGTGCAGGCGGAAGCTGCGGTGGGCGTTGTCGTGCTCGATGGTCATGTGCCCCGAGAGGATCAGGACGTCGATCACCGGATCAGCCCTTGTTCGAGAACGCGGCGTCGAAGAGCTGGTGCGGCGGGGTGATCTCGCCGAGCTTGCGCACGAAGGCGAGGGCCTCGGGGCCGCCGACGAGGCGGTCCATGCCGGCGTCCTCCCACTCCACGCTCGTGGGCCCGTCGTAGCCGATCGCGTTCAGCGCGCGGAACAGCGGCTCCCACGGCACGTCGCCGTGTCCGGTGGAGACGAAGGTCCACCCGCGGCGGGGGTTGTCCCACGACAGGTGCGAGCCGAGCACGCCGTTGCGGCCGTCGAGGTTCGTCGTCGATTCCTTGCAGTGCACGTGGAGGATGTGTTCGGCGAAGTCGAGCACGAACGCCACCGAGTCCAGCTGCTGCCAGACGAAGTGCGAGGGGTCGAAGTTGAACCCGAAGCTCTTGCGATGCCCGATGGCCTCGAGCGTCTTCTTCGCCGTCCAGTAGTCGTACGCGATCTCGGAGGGATGCACCTCGAGGGCGAAGCGCACGCCGACCTCCTCGAACACGTCGAGGATCGGATGCCACCGCTCGGCGAAGTCCGCGTATCCGCGTTCGATCATGGCGTCGGAGGCGGGCGGGAACATCGCGACGTACTTCCAGATGCTCGACCCGGTGAACCCGGTGACGGTCTTCACCCCGAGCTTCGCGGCGAAGCGCGCCGTGTTCTTGAGGTCTTCGGCCGCGCGCTGCCGCACGCCCTCGGCATCCCCGTCTCCCCACACCCGGGGCGGCACGATGTCGTGGTGGCGCTCGTCGATCGGGTCGTCGCACACGGCCTGGCCGACGAGGTGGTTGGAGATGGTCCAGACCTTCAGACCGTTGCGCTCGAGGATGTCGAGGCGGGACTGCACGTAGTCGGCGTCGTCCCAGCGCGAGACGTCGATGTGGTCGCCCCAGCAGGCGATCTCGAGGCCGTCGTAGCCCCACTCCCCGGCGAGGCGCGCGACCTCTTCGAAGGGCAGGTCGGCCCACTGGCCGGTGAACAAGGTGATCGGGCGCGCCATCATGCTCCTTCGCTCAGGGCAGCCGGGACCCCGGCGGCGACGCCGGTCCAGGCCGAATCATTCTCACTGCTGCGCTCGACCGCGTCGAGCACGCGCTGCACGCTCAGCCCCTCGTCGAACGAGGGGTGCGGATCGGTGCCGGCGTCGATCGCGGTGACGAGATCGACGACCTGGTGGCTGAACCCGTGCTCGTAGCCGAGCATGTGACCCGCGGGCCACCACGCCGAGACGTACGGATGCTGCGGCTCGGTGACGAGGATCTGCGTGAAGCCCTGACGGCCCTCGGGCGCGGTGCGATCGTAGAAGCGCAGGCTGTTGAGGTCCTCGAGGTCGAAGGCCAGGGCCCCGCGGTCGCCCGACACCTCGATGGTGAGGGCGTTCTTGCGTCCCGTGGCGAAGCGCGTCGCCTCGAACGACGCCAGCGCACCATTGGCGAGGCGCCCGGTGAAGATCGCCGCGTCGTCGACCGTGACGTCGCCGACACCCTCTCCCGCCGACCCCGACAGACCCGAGCCGGCGGCCTGCAGCGGACGCTGCTTCACGATCGTCTCGAGCGTCCCGGTGACCCTGTCGACGGCGAGACCGGTGACGAACTGGGTCATGTCGATGATGTGCGCGCCGATGTCACCGAGCGCGCCCGACCCCGCGTGCTCCTTCTGCAGACGCCAGGCGAGCGGCATCCCGGGATCGACGAGCCAGTCCTGCCGATACGCCGCGCGCACCTGCTGCACCGTGCCGACCGCGCCCTCGGCGATCATGTCGCGCAGGAGCGTGACGGCCGGGACGCGGCGGTACGTGAATCCCACCATCGACCGGATGCCGCGGGCCCGAGCCCGCGCCGCCGCCTCGGCCATCGCCTCGGCCTCGGCCACCGTGTTGGCCAACGGCTTCTCGCACAGCACGTGCTTTCCCGCCTCCAGCGCCGCGATGGCGATCTCGGCGTGGGAGTCGCCGGGGGTGACGATGTCGACGATGTCGATGTCGTCACGCCCGACGATCTCGCGCCAGTCGGTGGCCGATTCGGCCCATCCCCACTTCTCGGCGGCGGATGCCACGGCATCCGCGTTGCGTCCCACCACCACGGTCATGTCGACCGCACGCGGCAGATCGAACATGCGCGGCGCCTGGCGCCACCCCACCGAATGCGCGGCCCCCATGAAGCCGTAGCCGATCATCGCCACGCGCAGCGCGGGACCCTGAGCCCGTCGAAGGGTCATGACAGCACCAGCTCGCGCTCGACCGGAACCCGGTTCGTGACGTACCGCCCGGGCCCGCCGTCGACCCCCGGCATGATCTGCATGTAGAGCAGGCGCATCGTCAGCACGACCTCGACGGTCACCGCCTCGCCCGCCGCGGGCGGGGTGTCGAGGTGGATCAGCACGTCGGGTCGGTCGGCGACGAACCACAGCGTCTCGGACTGCTCGGGCAGCTCCTCGACGCGGTACTCGCGGCCCTCGAGCGAGAACCGCAGGTCGTCCTTCGGCACGGCGACGCCGTTCACCGTCGCGGCGACGTCATCGACGGCCGACAGCCAGAGGCTGCGGTACCAGGGCAACTGCACCGAGACGGCGAGGCCGTCGTCGGTGCGACGGACGTCCTTCTCGGCGAAGAGCGAGTTGTGGGTGGCCATGGGGGCTGTCTCTCAGGCGTAGTTGTCGGAGAAGGTCTGGTGCGCGACCGGCGGCGCGGGCTCGAGCTTCTGCGTGGTCTCGGGGCTGTACGGGTGGTTCGTGGAGGGGACCGGCTCGTCGGCCTTCGGCATGAAGACGGGCTTGCCGTCGTCGCCGAAGTACATGAGGTCGAGGTCGAAGGCGCCCTGGTTCTTCAGGCCGAACGCGACCCAGTTCTCCTCGAAGGGAGCGCGGGCGAGCTCGTAGCAGCGGAACTTCCAGAACTTCCACTCGCCGTCCTGCTTGAGGAAGTCGATCGCGTACTTGCACCAGACCCAGTGCGCCCAGACCTTCTTGCCCAGCACCTCCTCGGGCGAGTACATGTCGGGGAACTCCTCGGCGACCTTCGGGTCGGTCAGACCCGACTCGGTGCCCGCCATCATCCACACGCCCGTGGCGGTCTTGCCGTCGCCGGCGACCTCGATCACGGGGGTGTTGGTGGCGTGCAGGATGAGCTTGCCCTCCGGGTGGGGGCGCCCGCGGTGGTAGTCGGTGACGCTCTGCCAGGTCGTGTACTGACCGGCGTTGGTGTAGCGCGCGCGGATCCCCTCGGTGCCCTCCTTCACCCACAGGGGGATGATCTGCTCGTCCTCGAACGCGTTGTGCAGGTACATGTAGCGGTTGAAGAGGTTCTCGACCTGCCCGCGGTCCTCGGCGCGCTGCGCGAGGGCGTGGGCGGCCTCGACCTGCTCGCGCAGGCGGGTGACCTCAGCGATGAGGTCGGAGACGGATGCCTCGGTGGTGGTGTTCGACATTGTCATTCCTTCGATGTGGTGGTGGATCACGCGGGCTGGGGCGCCGCGAGGGTTTCTTCGATGGCTGTGCGCATGAGCGCGTGCTGCTTCTTGACGAGGTCGATCGGGTCGCTCTCGCCGAGGTCGCTGAAGGCGTGGCCCTCCCACTCGCTGGAGAGGTAGCCCTCGTATCCCCCGACGACGAACTGCTTCACGATGCGGGGGATGTCCATGGCCGGTTCTTCGCCGTCGTCGCCGATGTCGTAGAACTTCGCGTGCACGTGGAAGATCTGCGGCATGATGTCGAGCCACTCCTCCGGCGGCACGAGACCGTGCATGTTGAAGGCCAGACGCGTGAAGGGCCCGAAACGCAGGGGATCGACGCCCTCGCCCGCGAGGTAGTCCTCGAACTTCTGATTGCGCACGTGCATGGGCGTGGGCTCGTGCCAGATCTCGTCCATGACCGGGAAGTGCTTCTCATCCATCCCCATCTGGCCGAGCGTGCGCAGCAGCGTCGGCGAGAGGGAGTGCATGGTCGACGAGAAGTCAGCCGTGAAGCCGAGACGGTCGCTGTCGAGTTCGTCGTAGACCTCTCGGATCTCGAGCACCTTCGGGTCGTTCGGTCCCGAGGGCGCGTGGATCTCGTACGCGAGTCGCTGGTCGTACTTCTCGGCGAGGGGCAGCAGGCGACGCAGCAGCTCTTTGCCGGCCGAGCGGATGACGACGGTCGTGAAGCCGAGGGTGTGCGCCGACTTCAGCTGACGGGCGAAGAAGTCGTGCTCCTCGTCGGGGGTCATGTCGCGGTCGTTGCGACGCCCCATGTCGAGGTTGGTGCCGACGGCGCTCGCCTCGAGGCCGTACCTCTCGAGCGAGTCGAACCAGAGCTTCGTGAACTCCGCGTCGACGTCGGGGTACGAGCGCAGGAGCTGCGCGAAGTTGAACTCGACCCCGGGGCCGATGTCCTGGTCGTGCACCTCGCGGATCAGCGTCTCGGGGGTGTAGAGCCCTGCGGCGAACTCGCTCGTCATCGAGTAGAGGGTGGTGCCGAGGCGGATGCCGGTTCCGGCGATGCCCTTGGCGTCGTGCGTCATTTCGGTCCTTGGGTCGGTGTCTGCGGCGGTTCCGGTGGCTTCGACAGGCTCAGCCACCTCGGTGGCGGGGGTCCCTGAGCCTGTCGAAGGGTGGTCCCTGAGCCTGTCGAAGGGTCAGGCGCGCACGGCGTGCGCGAGGTGGGCGTCGAGGGCGCGGCGCGCCTCGGCGGCATCCGTGATCATCCGGGAACCGGCGGCCTCGGCGGCGGTGCGCTGGATGGCCTGCTCGCCGCGGACGATCTCGAAGGGGTTCTGCCAGTGGTTCCAGTGCCAGCCCTCGTACTCGCTCGACACGGCACCGCTGTACCCGTTGTCCACGAGCAGCGTGATGAGGTCGGCGACCGGCACCGACGGCTCGTCCCCGTTCTCGTCGATGCCGAAGAACTTGCCGTGCACGTGCTTCACCCACGGCATGATCTCGAGCCAGTCGTCGACGCGCGCAGGACCGAACAGGCCGGTGCCGTTGATGCCGAAGTCGATGCCGAGGTCGGGGCGACCGTGCTGGTGCGCGAGACCGATGAAGCGGCCGAAGCGCTGCCCGTGATCGGCCTGGTCGGCGGGCGGACCCTGTTCGTAGAAGTCGTCCCAGAGCTGGACGACCGCGGCGAGCAGCTCCTCCGACGCACCGCGGCGGCGGTACGCCTCGACGAGCGAGGGCGCGAAGCCGGTGACGGTGGCTCCCCAGTCCATCGTGAAGCCGAGGAAGGGGGACCCGACCTTCTCGTACCGGTCGCGCAGGGCCAGGATGCGGGGGTGCGAGGCGTACTGGTCGGCGTGCACCTCGAGGGCGAGGGTGACGCCGTACTCCTCGGCGATGGGGGCGAGCGCCTCCATCGAGTCGGGGGTGAGGGAGATCTGCACGCGGGCGATCGGGAAGCCGAGCTTCGCCGCCGCCGCCATCTGCGTGCGCATGTAGGCGAGGAGTTCGTCCTGGTTCATGAGCCTGTCGGGGCGCAGACCGATGTCGGCGTTGACGGCGAGCGAAGTGCGCACCAGACCGACCTCGTCGACGAGGTCGGAGAAGCGACCCGCGAAGTGGTCGTCGATCTCGGGGAAGCCGCGGAAGCTCGAGAACCCGATGATCTCCAGGCCCGGACCGAAGCCCTCGGCCGCCGTCTTGCGGATCAGCTGGTCGAGGTCGTACTCGCGCCCGTGGAACGCGCGGGTGAAGCTGTAGAGCGTGACGCCCTGGATGGGCGTGCCGAGCTCGGGCCCCTGAGCCTGTCGATGGGGTCCCTGAGCCTGTCGAAGGGTCATGCGCGGGCCTCCTCGACCTGGCGTGCGGTCATCGTCTTGGTGTCGTGCTCCTCGATGTGCAGCACGCTGTCGGCGGAGTTCTCGTCGGACATGATGATGTACGGGATGTAGAGCTCGAGGTCGACGCGCACCTCGTGCTCCCCGGCATCCATCTCCAGATCTCCCGAGAGCACGGCCGAGTCGGTGGGGAACCACCACTGCGCGGTGTTGTTCTTCATCTCGGCGAAGGTGAATTCCTCGCCGTTCATCTGCCACCGCAGCGAGGCGGCCGGCGCCTCGACCCCGTCGACGGCCAGCTTCGCGCCCGAGATGCAGGATGCCGGCAGCGCCCGGTACCAGGGCAGGCGCACCTCCACCGACGCCCGACCACCCGCGGTGGTGAGCGTGCCCTGCTCGATGATGCGATCCGGGATCACGATGACCTCCTCGTCGGCGCGGCCGGAGCCACAGACCTCTTTGTCTTGATTCCTACACTCTAATGTCTGATTCCTGCATAAGCAAGGATCAGGCGGATGTCGAGACGGCCACGGCCCGCTCCTGCGACAGCACCGACGCGATCTTGCGCGCACCGCGTACGGCCAGGGCGACCGAGGTCACCGTGGGGTTGCAGGCCGTCGCGGTCGGGATGACGCCGTTGCCGGCGACGAACAGATCCGGAACACCCCACACCTCGCTGTCGACGTCGCACACGCTCGTGCCGTCGTCCGTCGTGCCCATCCGCGTCGAGCCCTGGTAGTGCAGGGACGAACCGAGCGGCAGGGTGAACGGTCGATCACCGACCGGGTCGCCGATCGCCTCCGCCAGGCGCACGATCTCCCGCCGCGCGCGCTCCACGACCTCGTGATCGTGCTCCGTGAGGCGGTAGTGGATGCGAGGAGCCGGCATCCCGTATCCGTCGACGTGCTCGTCGTCGAAGACGACGCGGTCGTCGGCGCGCAGGTCTTTCGCGCAGAACAGGCCGAGCCCGACGATCGAGCCCGGCACGACGGGGTCGTCCTCGGCCAGGGCGATGGGCGACGCGTCGAGCTGCATGATCTGCCCGTGGAAGGGCATGTCGTCGGTGAAGGGCACCCAGCTCACTCCGCTGTACTCCGCGAGGCCCGTCGTCGGGGCGTCCTCGGCGAGCGGCGGCATGTCGCGCAGGCGCGAAGCGAAGACGACCTGCGCCTGATCGTTCAGGTACCGCCCGAGGGCCTCGGGCCGCACCCCCGACGCCCACAGCAGCTGCGGCGTGCGCAGCGCGTCGGCCGCGACGACGACGAAGCGGGCCGCGACGCGGTGCTCCTCGCCGGAGCGCAGATCACGGACCACGACGCCGGCCGCGCGACCACCCTCGACGACGACGCGCACGACGAGCGACTCGTCGAACAGCGCGAAGCCGGGGTTCTCGCGCGTGACGTCGCCGAGGACGATGTCCGAGCCCGACCACACGAGCCGGCCGTCGTCGCGGCGATGCACGGCGAGCGGCATCCGCTGCACCTTCGTGGCGTCGACGCGCCCTTCGTCCACGGCGGCCGACAGGCGCTCGCGCACGATCTCGCCGAAGGGCGCCGAGTCGAACGCGTCCCGCGTCACCCCCAACAGGCGGTCGCCCTCGTCGAGGAGCTCGTCGAGGTCGTCGAGGAAGGCGATGCGCTCGCTGTCGTTGGGCCGCGGGCACGCGCCCGTCCAGTGCGCCGCCATGCCGCCGACATTGCTCGACATCGCCGCGACGGGCATGCCGTCCTCGCCCTCGAAGGCGTAGCCCTCGTCGAGGAGGAAGGTGCCGGGGCGCGCCCCCCGCACCCCGGCACGGGCGGCACCGGGGCTGGCGACCTTCTCGCCGCGCTCCCCCGGGCCCTCCGACGCCACCTGCGCGCGAGCGCGTTCGGCGGTGTCGGAGATGTTCTTCACGTGCGCGCCGGGCGGGTTCGACACCGTCGGCCCCACCTCGAACATCGCGATGCTCGCCCCGGGCACCCGCTCCGAGAGGATCCTCGCGTACGCCGAACCCGTGGGCCCGCTGCCGACGATGACGACGTCGACGGATGCCGGGTACTCCCGGGCGCTCATGCCGCGCGCGCGATCTCGACGACGTGGGCGACCGAGGCCTCCGACGCGGTGGTGGGGTAGTACTCCAGGCCCACGGGCCCGTCGTAGCCGCTGTCGCGGAGCAGGCGGAAGCGCTCGGCCCAGTCGAGCGAGCCCGTTCCGGGCTCCCCCCGACCGGGAGCGTCGGCGAGCTGCACGTAGTGGATCAGGTCGCCCGCGTTCGCGAGCTCGGCCTCCATGTCCTCGCCCTCGACCGCCGAGTGGTAGATGTCGTACAGCACCCCGAAGTGCGGCGAGTCGACGCCGCGGGCGACGTAGACCCCCTCGGCGGTGCGGTCCAGCAGCGAACCGGGGTGGTCGACGCGCACGTTGACCGGCTCGAGCACGAGACCGACGCCCGATCCCTCGATCTGGGCGATCGCCGTGCGGTAGATCTCGATCAGCTTGTCGAGCTGCACCTGGCGCTTCCACCCGCCGAAGCCCGTGCCGCTGCCCACCACGATGCGGGGGCAGCCGAGGTCCTGCGCGATCGCGACGCCCTCGTCGAGCTTGCGGAAGAACTCGGAGTGATCCCACGGCGGGATCATGAACTGCGTGCGGGGCTCGCTGAGCTGCGCGGTGAGCTGCACGCCGGTCTCCTCGAGCGCGGCCTTCAGCGCCGGCAGGTCCTTGGGCGTCGCCGGGGCGTCCACCCCGGTGGGACCCCACATCTCGACGGCGTCGAACCCGGCCGCCGCCGCCGCGCGCACGCGGTCGTGGTAATCGCCGGCCTCGGTGAAGAGGAGTTCGATGTTGGGGGCGAGTCGGTACATGGGGTGTGTCCTTTCGGCTGCGGGGCGCGACGATCGACGGATGCCACGCTCCGCGGCATCCATCTGGGCAGGCTCAGCCCGTGAGAAGTGGGGTCAGCCCTTCAAACCGCCGGCGAAGCCCTGGATGAAGCGCTTCTGGGCGAAGAGGTAGAACGCGAGGATCGGGATCATCGAGACGATGACGATCGCGAAGATCTGGTTCCAGGCCGAGACCAGAGAGCCGATGTAGTAGTACATGGCGACCGGGAGGGTCTGATTCGCGGAGCCGCCGAGGAAGATCAGCGACGTGAAGAAGTCGTTCCACACGATGAGGCCGGCGAGGATCGCCACGGTCCCGGTCGCGGGCGACATCAGCGGGAGCACGATGCGGAAGAAGATCTGCGTGCGGCTGGCGCCGTCGATGGTCGCCGCCTCCTCGTACTCGGTGCCGAGCCCGCGGAAGAACCCCGCGTAGAGGAAGATCGCGAGCGGCAGGAGCATCCCGGTGTAGAGGATGATCATGCCCCAGGCCGAGCCGGTGAGTCCGAGCGCGCGCGCCCCGATGTACAGCGGCACGGTGCCGAGCTGCGTGGGGAGCACGATCGCCACGAGGAACAGGTAGTAGACGACGCGGCTCCACCGGCGCGTGCTGCGGGCGATGACGTAGCCGGTGAGCGAGCCCAGGAGCACCAGCAGCACGATGCTGCCGGCCGTGATGATGATGCTGTTGACGAGCCCCATCACGACGTTCGAGTTGCCGGTGGCGGTGAGCACCTTGAGGAAGTTGCCGAAGTCGGGCGCCGTCGGCGGTGCCAGCGTCGACGAGGTGATGACCTCGCGGTCCGACTTCAGCGAGGTCGTGACCAGGAAGTAGAACGGCAGCAGGAAGACGAGCGCGGCGATCCAGAACAGGAACTCGCGCAGCCCCGTGAGCTTGGTGTAGCGGAACATGTCAGTTCTCCTCCGAACGGTCGGCGGTGACGCGCTGCTGGATGACGGCGAAGACGAGGATGATGAGGGTCAGCAGCAGCGCGAGGGCGGCGCCGTAGCCGAAGTTGCCGAGCGCGAAGGACTGCTTGTAGACCTGCGTCGCGAGCGTCTCGGTCGCCGCGGCGGGGCCGCCGCCGGTGAGCGCCATGATCTGGTCGAAGACGCGCAGTCCGTTCACCAGCCCGAGGGTGGTCGCGATCGCGACGGCCGGGCGGATGGAGGGGAGCGTGACGTGCCAGAAGCGCTGCCACAGGTTGGCGCCGTCGATGGCCGCGGCCTCCTCGATCTCGACCGGGACGGCGGCGAGGCCGGCCATGTAGATCACCATCGAGAAGCCGATGTTCTGCCAGACCAGCACGACGAGGATGGTCCAGATCGCCCACGTGGGGTCGGCGATCCAGGCGCGGGCCATCGAGTCCAGGCCGATCCCGCGCAGCACGAGGTTGAGCGGTCCGTTGAAGTCGAAGATGAACTTCCAGATGTACGACGTCGCCAGCGGGCTCAGCACGACCGGCATGAAGAAGAGCGTGCGCAGGATGTAGCGGCTCTTCAGCCCCCGGTTGAGCCCGAGGGCGATGCCCAGGCCCAGGATGTTGCTGAGGATCACCGATCCGAAGGCGAGGAACAGCGTGTTCCACAGGGCCCCGATCTTCGTCGGGTCCTGGAAGATCCGCGTGAAGTTGTCGAGCCCGATCAGCTCGAAGGCCCCGATGCCGGTCCAGTTCGTGAAGGCGAAGAAGCCACCGACGCTCGTGGCGACGTAGTGGATGCCGATGACGAAGAGGATGCCGGGCAGCGCCCACCACCAGTAGCCGAACTTCAGCAGGCCCTTGCGCCGCGGGGCGGGAGCCTGTCGGCGGCGTCCGCCGCGGCGCGGCAGGACCACGCGCTCGGTCTCGGTGGCGGCGACCTCGCCGGCTCGGAAGGTGGTGCTCATGGCGTCCTCGTCATCCTCGATGGGGTGCGGCTCCGCCGCCCGGGTCCAGGGGCCCGGGCGGCGGATTCACTCAGTTGCCCCAGGCCGCATCCATGTTCTGGAGCACCTGGTCGATGCTGCTCTGGCCGGTCAGCAGACCCTGGACGCCCGTCGAGAGCGCGTCGTACACGGCCGGGTTGGGCCAGACGTTCGAGGGCAGCGTGGTGTACGAGCCGTTCGAGATGTCGTCGACGACCTCGGAGTAGATCGTGTTGCTCAGGTCGAGGTTCTTGTACTCCGAGATGGGCAGCAGGCCCGAGGCCTCGTAGAACTTCTCCTGCGCGTCGGGGGTGGCGAGCCAGTCGAGGAACTTCTTCGCAGCATCCTTCTTCTGGGACTTCGCGTTGATCGACGCAGCGTAGTTCGAGCTGGCGAGCACGAAGGGCTTGCCGCCGGCCGCGGGCGGGAAGGGCTGCACCTTGAAGTCGGCCTCCGCGGGAGCCGCCGCGGCGATCTCGACCGCCGAGCCCGAGGGGATGAAGCTGCCGACCGAGGTGCCCTGCGCGAGCCCGTTGGTGATGGCGTCGAAGCCGCCGCCCTCGGCGCCGGCCTGGAAGCAGCCCTTGTCCTTGAGGTCGATGATGGTCTGCAGCGTGTCGGCCCAGCCCTTGCTCTGCGCGAAGGTGGTCTTGCCCTCGGCCCGCTCGGTGTTGAAGTTCGGGTCCGATGCGTAGACGCGGGTCGCCGCGATGCCCTGCGCGGTGAGACCGGCGTTCGGGGCGGCGGCGCCGGCGAGCGCGAGCATCGACTTGCCGTCGCCCGCGAGCTTGCCGCATTCGGCATAGAAGTCGTCCATGGTGGTGGGCCAGCTCGTGATCCCGTTCATGCCCGCGGTGCCCATGCTGGCGACGACCGCGCCGATGGTGAAGTCCAGCGGCTGCCCGTAGGTCTTGCCGTCGATCTCGAAGAGCGTGTCGCTGCCGGTCGGCACGAGCGACGTCGCCGTGTCACCGAGCGGCTCGAAGAACCCGGCCTGGGCGAGGGGGATGAGACCGCGCGCGTCACCGGCGCCGGGCGCGGTGATGATCACGTCGGAGGCGTTCCCGGCCTGCAGCTGCGTGCGGATGGTCTCCCCGTACTTGTCGTTGGGGGTCGGGTTCGAGGTGATGGTGACGCCGGGGTTCGCCGCCATGTACTCCTTGGCGAGCGTCTCGTACGGGCTCTCGAGGTTGTTGGAGGTGGCGAACGTGAAGGTGAACGATTCGGCGTCGCCCCCGGAGTCCCCCGACCCCGAGCCGGAGCAGCCGGAGAGGACGAGAGCGGCGGTGACGGGAAGAGCGAGAAGACCTGCGATGCGCGTGACGCGTTGCGGAGCCATGGGCCAGCCTTTCTGACGACGTTGTCGGCGGCCCCTTCGGTGGAGCGCCTGTGCTGTGTGACTCAGTATCCGTGCGATCAGTAGAAAAAGCACATAAGTCTTCGCGATGTAGCGCATAAGGCGTTGCGGAGGGGGCTGCATCGCCCCGGGAGATGCGCCCTAGCCCCGACATAGACCGCATTGATACGATGCCCGGACAGCTTTCCCGAGCGAAGGATCACGCCGTGGTGACCGATCATTCGGCGCTCTCGCGCCTCGACCTCAACCTCCTGGTGGCACTCGACGCGTTGCTCACCGAGCGCAGCGTCACGCGCGCTGCCGAGAGTCTGCACCTCAGCCAGCCCGCCCTCAGCGCCTCCCTCGCGCGCCTGCGCACGCACTTCAACGACCAGATCCTCGCGCGTCGCGGCAACACCTACGAGCTCACGCCGTTCGCTGTCCGCCTGACCGATCACACGAGCACCGCTCTCGAAGCGGCCCGGCGCGTGTTCGACAGCCAGGCGTCGTGGTCGCCCGCCGAGTCGACGCGGGAGTTCTCGATCTACGGCTCCGACTACGGTTTCGTCACCGTCGGCACGGTCGTCTCGCAGCTGGCGGCAGAGCAGGCGCCCGGCGTCCGGTTCCGCTACATGCTGCACAACCCCGGCATCGTCGAAGACGCCGCGAACCGCCTGCGCTCGGCCGACGCGATGGTCATCCCGCACGGCCCCGTGTCGGAGCTGCCCTACCTCGACCTCTGGCAGGACGACTGGCTGGCGGTCGTGGCCGACGACAACGACGAGGTGGGCGAGTCGCTCACGATGCAGAACCTCGCCGACCTGCCGTGGGTGCTCACCTTCCAGTCGCGTTCGGCCTTCACCTCCGCCGCCCGCCAGATCCAGCAGCTCGGCGTCGAACCGCACATCGAGGTGGTGCTGGAGAGCTTCCTCTCGGTGGGGCACTTCGTCAGCGGGACGCGGCGCGTGGGACTCGTGCAGTCCGCCCTCGCCCCCCACCTGCTGCGCATCGGCGGCATCCGCGTGGTGCCCCTGCCGTTCGCGGCGACGCCGATCGTCAGCGCCCTGTGGTGGCACCCCTCGCACAATCGCGATCCCGAGCACGAGTGGATGCGCGGCCTCTTCGCCGAGGCCGGTCGCGTGATCGCCGCGGGGCACGCCCCGCACTGAGACGGGCGGATGCCGCCCGCATAACGGATCGTGATGGACGGCATCCACGGCGGTCGGGGTGCGGTCGTTGTGCGCGCGCCCGGCCCGTCCCTAGTCTGAAATCAGAATCAATGTTCTGATTCGGTCGGCGCGCACCCCCGCGGGCCCGGCCGTCCGCTCGAGGAGGAGCACCCATGTCGACCCCGTTGAGAATCCTGATCGTCGGCGCCGGCATCGGCGGCCTCACCACGGCATCCGCCCTCGCCCGGATCGGTGCGCACGTCGACGTCATCGACGACAAGCCCGAGATCAGCGTCGCCGGCGTCGGATTCGGCCTCCGCATCAACGGCCTGCGCGCGGTGCGCGAGATCGGGCTGCTCGACGACGTCCTCGAGATCGGCCATCCCGCTCCGGGCATCGACAACTACGACGCCGACGGCACCCTGCTGAGCACCATGAGCTACGGCACCCGCGACGAGGGCCTGCCGGGGTGCGTGACGATGTCGCGCATGGCGTTCCTCGAGATGGCCGCGCGCCACGCCCTCGCCAACGGCGCCACGTTCCACATGAGCACGACCGTCGCCGGCATCGCCCAGGATGCCGACAGGGCGACCGTGACCTTCAACACCGGCGACAGCGCCGACTACGACCTCGTGCTCGGATTCGACGGGCTGAACTCCCAGATCCGCCGCGAGTACTTCGGGGAGAAGTACGCTCCGCGCCCCGTGGGCGGAGTCGCCTGGCGCGCGGGGCTGCCCAACCGCCGCAAGATCATGCAGCCGATCATCTGCCAGGGCTACGGCGGCAAGATCATGCTCACGCCGCTGTCGGAAGACACCATGTACATGGTGCTCACCGTGGCCGAAGAGGGGCGCCCGCGCTACGACGCGAGCAAGATGGCCGAGATCATGCACGACCGCGCCGCCTCGCTCACGCGCGGGTCGACCTTCCTCGCCGACGCCCTCGACGACGTCCGTCACGCCGAGAACGTCGCCTACACCCCGTACTCGACGGTGTGGGTGCCCTACCCGTGGTTCCGCGGACGCATCATGATCCTGGGCGACGCCGCCCACACGATGACGCCCTACCTCGGATCGGGAGCGGCGATGAGCATCGAAGACGGCGTCGTTCTCGCTCAGGAGCTCGCGAAGGACCAGTCGCTTCTCGACGCTCAGCTCGAGTTCATGAAGCGCCGCCTGCCCCGGGTGCGCGCGGTACACGAGCGTTCGATCGAGTCGATGCTCGAGGAGTTCGACTCGGTCACCGACGAGACCTACCGCGCGCGCATCGACCACCTCCGGCACGACGAGCCGATCGCGAACGAGTACGCGAACCGCCTCCTGCGGATGCCCTACTGAGACCCGAGGAGACACCCGTGTCGCACACCCCCACCCGCACCCTCGTCGTGGACGCCGCCCGCGAGAGCGCCTTCCGCGCGCTGAACGGCGTCGGCGGCGTCCCCGGCCCCGTCGGGGACTATCCCGACTTCCCCGACATGACCCCGCTGTGGCGCGAGGCGGGGGTGACCCTCGTGCGCTCCTTCGACTGGGTCTCGCGCCTCGACACGCGTGACAATCCCACGAGCCTGTTCCCCGACTGGAGCGCCGACCCCGACGACCCGGCCAGCTACAACTTCGCCGCGACCGACGCGTGGGTCGACGCGGTCCACTCCATCGGCGCCGAGGTGCTGTTCACCGTGGCCAGCTCGATCCCGAAGAACAAGCTGCCCGCCGACGACGTCGAGGTGTACGGCCGGGTGGTCGAGCACATCGTCCGGCACTACTCCCAGGGGTGGGCGGGCGGGCCGGCGACGCCCGTGCGTCGTTACGAGTTCGGCGATCAGCCCGACTTCGGGCCGCTGCACTTCGCCGGGCGACCGGAGGAGTTCTACGCGATGTACCGCGCCTTCTGCGAGGCGGTGCATCGCGTCGACGCGACCCTCACCGTCGGGGGGCCCTCGGTGGCCTTCTCGCTCGAGGCCGACTCGCCCTACCGCGAGGGCTTCCTGCGGTTCGTGCGCGAGAACGACCTGCCGCTGCACTTCTTCTCGTTCCTGTGGTTCACCGACGGCAGCCGCGATCCGATGGACTACCGCTACGTCGCGCGCGAGCTGCGCGCGGTGCTCGATGGTCACGGGTTCACCGACACCGATCTGACGCTCAGCTACTGGAACTACCTCGCGGTGCCCAGCAGCACCGCACCGGCGCCCGAGAAGGGCGCGTTCATGGCGGCCACGGCGATCGCCCTGCAGGACACGGTCATCGACCACGCGTTCTTCTTCCGCGCCGACACCGGCCGCGACCCGCACTACGGGTTCGTCGACCCGGGCGGGGTCGGCGACGTCGACGGGCGGCCCGACGAGCGCTCGCGCGCCCTCGTCCTCGCGGGTCGGGCGCTGACCGGGCGGCGACTGGAGGCCACCGGGGGCGACGAGTCGGGGCTGGCGGTCGCCGCCGGGCGCGAC
>Ga0065721_10004917_pt1 | contig 18226 bp, 15 predicted proteins | sample Mesricmetagenome_FD_59108 | JGI IMG/M metagenome (GOLD analysis project Ga0065721, IMG submission 59108) | Mesophilic microbial community from rice straw/compost enrichment Sample: eDNA_1 v2 (version 2) | ecosystem: Engineered > Solid waste > Grass > Composting > Bioreactor | place: USA: Davis... | reverse complement strand
GTTCCGCCGGTGCTGGTGCGGGCTCAGGTGCGGCTTCTTCTTTGCGTTTGAGGCGATTGATACCTTTCACTACCATAAAGATGGCGAAGGCAACGATAGTAAAGTCGATGATTGTCTGGATGAAACGACCATAGGCGATGGTTACCGCCGGTGTATCGGCGGTGGCTTCTTTCAATACGATAGCCAGGTCGCTGAAGTCGACGCCACCAATCAGCAAGCCGATCGGAGGCATGATCACGTCGCCCACGACGGAAGTGACGATCTTGCCAAAGGCGGCGCCGATGATGATCCCTACCGCCATGTCCACCACATTTCCTTTTACAGCAAATTCTTTGAATTCGTTGATGATGCTCATGGTAAATCCTCTTCAGGCAAAAGATGATGACGCGAAATTCGTCCAGGCATCAGTCATATTGCTCGAGGTGACCGAGCCTTGCCTGTTTTTATAGCACCATCTGCCGGATAAAGCAGTGCAACACTTAAGATTTAGCGGAGCAGAAGGAAAAGCTGACGGATTTTTAAACCTGAAGGTGCAATTCAGTCATCTTCGCGTTTGGCAAAGACACTGACCAGTCCGTCTTCGTCGACGGTTGTATCGATGACCATGGGGCGACAACAGACCTGGCAGTCTTCGGTATAGGATTGTTCGGGGCAGGAGCAGTCGATCAGGATGGTGATGGTTTCGCCGCAGTAGGGGCAGGAAATGGCATGTTCCTCAAGCAGATTCATAAACCGATTCCCGGAAGACAACTAAGGCCGGCTTGCAAGGCAGCGCCAACAAGCCGGCTGGATTGATTACTTGGCCGCAGCCTCTTCCAGCTGTCCGCCAGCTTTCTTGAGGTCTTTGCCAAAACCTTCAACGGTATTACAGCCAGTCAGGGTGAACATACCCAGTAAAGCTGCAAGGATCAGTGTCATGGTGGTTTTCATAAGTCTTCTCCAATTAAAAAACAGACCCATCCCGGCGTGGCGGTTGGTTTGTGGCTGTGAAATATACACAGCGTCGAGTTTACGAATCAATGCCTAACTCATCCCAAATTAAATCAATTCTGTCTTTCACCGAGGGATCCATTTCAATCGGGGTACCCCATTCGCGGGTGGTTTCGCCGGGCCACTTGTTGGTTGCATCAAAACCGATCTTGGAGCCAAGGCCGGAGACCGGCGAGGCGAAATCCAGATAATCAATCGGTGTGTTCTCAATCATCAGCGTATCCCGCGCAGGGTCCATACGCGTGGTCATTGCCCAGATCACGTCTTTCCAGTCACGTGCGTTGACGTCATCATCGGTCACAATCACAAACTTGGTGTACATGAACTGTCGCAGGAACGACCACACGCCCATCATCACGCGCTTGGCATGACCGGGATACTGTTTCTTCATTGTGACCACCGCCATGCGGTAGGAACAACCTTCCGGCGGCAGATAAAAATCCACAATTTCCGGAAACTGCTTCTGCAGGATGGGGACAAACACTTCATTGAGTGCAACACCCAGGATGGCAGGCTCGTCCGGTGGCCGACCGGTATAGGTGCTGTGATAGATGGGGTCGCGGCGATGAGTGATTTTCTCCACGGTGAACACCGGGAAATGATCCACTTCGTTGTAGTAGCCTGTGTGATCGCCGAACGGCCCTTCAGCGGCCATATCGTCCGGCGCAATGTAACCTTCGAGGATAAATTCTGCCGAGGCGGGTACCTGCAGGTCATTGCCGAGACACTTCACGACCTCCGTCTTATCACCGCGCAGTAAGCCGGCGAAGGCATACTCGGACAAGGTATCGGGTACCGGGGTGACCGCGCCAAGGATGGTAGCGGGATCAGCGCCGAGGGCAACGGAAACCGGGAAGGGTTTTCCAGGATGCTGTTGCTGCCACTCGCGAAAATCCAGGGCACCGCCGCGATGGGACAGCCAGCGCATGATCAGACGGTTCTTGCCGATCTTCTGCATGCGATAGATGCCGAGATTCTGCCGCTCCTTATGAGGGCCGCGGGTTACGACCAATGGCCAGGTCACCAGCGGTCCGACATCACCGGGCCAGCAGGTCTGGATGGGAAGGCTGTCCAGATCAACGGCATCGCCTTCGAGGATCACCTGCTGACATGGCGCTTTGCCGACGACTTTCGGAGCCATGTTCAGTACCTGCTTGAACACCGGCAGTTTTTCCCAGGCGTCTTTGAAACCTTTCGGTGGCTCAGGCTCCTTCAGAAAAGCCAGCAGTTTCCCTACCTCTCGCAGCGCAGCGACGGATTCCTCACCCATCCCCAGTGCTACCCGCTCCGGGGTACCAAACAGATTGCCGAGCACCGGGATGGAAAAACCCTTGGGATTTTCAAACAGCAGGGCCGGCCCGCCAGCGCGGAGCGTCCGATCACAGATCTCCGTCATCTCCAGATAAGGATCAACTTCCTGCTTGATGCGTTTAAGCTGACCTCGCTCCTCAAGCAATGCAATAAAATCCCGCAGGTCTTTGTATTTCATGGATTCCAACTTTAACGGATTTGCAGTGGGTGAAATCTCTGGCTGTGCAGTTTAACCACCCTGGTGGATTGTTTAGAACGTCAGGCCAGTGATAAACAAAGATGAGGCGGCAACTTCAGGAAAGCCCCTGCACCGCGATAGATAATACTCCGGCTGTGCCTGTTCTGGAGCGATACAGCTGGCAGATTGCCACAGCCGGACGGGGATGACACCTGGATCAGATCTTCGCGTTGTTCAGAAAAGTTCTGCGCAACGCGAAGGTTTCAGGAAATGGAGATGAGCTTTAGCGCTGCTCCACCGTCATCCGTGTTGTGCTGTAATTATTTGCGCTTCATCGACAGGAAGAATTCATCATTGGTTTTGAAGTCTTTCAACTTGTCCACCAGGAATTCAGTTGCCGCAACGTCTTCCATATCGTTCAACAAACGACGCAGAATCCATGCACGCTGCAGCTCATCATCCTTCATCAGCAGCTCTTCGCGGCGAGTGCCGGAACGACGAACGTTGATCGCCGGGTAAATACGCTTTTCAGCAATCTTGCGATCAAGGTGCAGTTCCAGGTTGCCGGTACCTTTAAATTCTTCGTAGATTACTTCGTCCATCTTGGAGCCGGTATCGACCAGCGCGGTAGCGATAATGCTCAGGCTGCCGCCTTCTTCGATGTTACGTGCTGCACCAAAGAAACGCTTGGGGCGTTCCAGCGCATGGGCGTCCACACCACCGGTCAGTACTTTACCGGATGACGGAATAACGGTGTTGTAAGCGCGCGCCAGACGGGTAATGGAGTCGAGCAGGATGATCACATCTTTTTTGTGTTCAACGAGACGCTTGGCCCGCTCGATCACCATGTCGGCAACCTGTACGTGACGTGCCGGCGGCTCATCAAAGGTTGATGCAACCACTTCGCCGCGTACCGAACGCTGCATCTCGGTCACTTCTTCCGGACGCTCATCAATCAGCAGAACAATCAGGTGGCATTCCGGATTATTACGGGTAATGGCCTGTGCAATATTCTGCATCATGATGGTCTTACCGGCTTTGGGTGGCGCCACGATCAGGCCGCGCTGTCCCTTACCGATAGGTGCAATTAAATCGATGATACGACCGGTGAGATCTTCGGTAGAGCCGTTACCAGCTTCGAGCAACAAGCGCTCGTTGGGAAAAAGCGGGGTGAGGTTTTCGAAGAGGATTTTGTTGCGAGAGCTTTCGGGTTTATCAAAATTAATTTCGTTGACTTTCAGCAGCGCAAAATAACGTTCACCTTCTTTAGGGGGGCGTATCTTGCCGGAAATTGTATCGCCAGTGCGGAGGTTAAAGCGGCGGATCTGGCTGGGTGAAACATAAATATCGTCGGGGCCTGCGAGGTAAGAACTGTCTGCTGAACGTAAAAAACCAAAACCATCCACCAGAATTTCCAATACGCCATCGCCGTAAATATCCTCCCCGCCTTTAGCGTGCCGCTTGAGAATATTGAAGATAATATCCTGCTTGCGGGAGCGGGCCATGCTTTCCAGACCCATCTCTGTGGCAATGTTAATCAGTTCTTCGACAGGTTTTGTTTTTAGATCAGTAAGATTCATACACTAGGACTTTGGTTGTGAATAGTAAGTTGGGTTAGTAGAAGTTGTTGCAGGATTTGAATTAATCAGGGTGTTGGGATGTTGTTCTATCGCGCGGTCTTGCTCTTATAGTCCGCTGACGATGGATCTTAACTCGATAATTACTGCTCAGATAATCAGGCGCTGGGAGGGCCCTAAGGCCAGGATTAATGCTGGGGCAGATAACACAGGAGTCTTATGCTTGTCCGTTTCTATATTGCTCAGTGATTTGGCTGTTGTTGACGTGGGTAGCTGAAATCAGGGAGGAACAAACATTGAATGTGCCGAGTATAGCGGCAAGTTTTCATCAGTGTAAAGTGCAAATTTAACAGAGGAAGCACAAACGGGCCGGCTGTTAACACAGCCGGCCCGGGAAATTACACCACGCTGTCGATGAAGTCGATCAGCTGGGCGCGGGATAAAGCGCCGACTTTGGTAGCCTCGACATTGCCATCTTTGAAGATAATCAAGGTCGGGATACCACGAATATTGAATTTTCCGGGAGTTTCCTTGTTGGCATCGACGTCCATCTTGGCAATCTTGAGCTTGCCTTCGTACTGGCCGGCCAGATCGTCAAGGATCGGTGCGATCATCTTACAGGGTCCGCACCAGGCCGCCCAGAAATCTACCAGGACCGGGGTGTTGGCATTGAGGACGTCCTCAGCAAAGCTGGCGTCAGTCACATGAACGATGGCATCACTACTCATATTTAACAGTCTCCAAGCCTGAATGGCGGTTGGTGGTGGCCCGCTGACCACAAAGTGTTTGAGGCATGATAAGGATTGCCTTACGGGCAGGCAAGGGGCAAAAACCAATGGCACCCATAAAGCCACGCAATGGGAAGGCCGGTGAATCGAAGCGGCCTCATCGCTACTGAAGCCCGCGAGGGTTTTATCAGCGCAGCTTTTTGTCGGCGGTTTTCATCAGGCCGGTTTTTTCAAAGGTGGTGTACAGGCTGTCGAGCGTGACCGGTTTGGCGAGGTAATGGTTCATGCCGGCCGCAAAAACGGCTTCGCGATGCTCCTGAAGTGCATGGGCCGTGAGCGCTACGATCGGCGTGGCAGGCATATTATGGCTGCGCTCGTATTCGCGGATGCTGCGGGTTGCTTCGAAGCCGTCCATCTCCGGCATCTCGCAATCCATCAGGATCAGATCGTAGGGCGTGGTGGTTTCGCGCACGGCGTTATAGGCCGCAACACCATTTTCCACCAGCTCCGGTTCAATGTGCAGTTTACTCAGCAGACCTTTGATTACCATGCGGTTAACGGCATTGTCTTCGGCCACGAGCACGCGCAGGTGGGAGAAGAGTTGATAATTCTGGGCAACCTGTTTGTGTGCCGAGAGCGGCGCAATGGACACGCCGAGTATGGCGGCCAGTTCGAGCTTGATCAGCTTGGCCCCCACCGGTTTGCGCAGGACACCGCGAATCCTCAGTTGCTGATCGTGAGACTGGGGCACGTCCACATTACTGAGTACCACAATCGGTGTGTCCTGCAGTACCGGGTCCTGGCGCATGAGGGAAACCATGGCAAAGCTGGTTTCGCCGGGGTGGTAGTCGATGATCACAAAATCGAAAGGATCATCGCGCCAGGCCGCTTCCTGCAGAATCGACAGCGCATTATCTTTCGACCTGGCTTCGCGCAGCATGATGCCCCAACTGTTGCCGTGTTTGGCGAAGAACTGACTTTGTTTGCTGCTGCCATCTACGAGCAATAATTTTTTATTGTGCAGCAGCTCATCAATGGCGGGGTCGCGATGCGGCGCCATGGATTTCACTTCTGCCGGCAGGAAACGCGCGGTGAACCAGAAGGTAGAACCCTGGCCTTTGACGCTGTCCACGCCGATATCTCCGCCCATCAGTTCAGCCAGGCTTTTGCAGATTGCCAGACCTAAACCGGTGCCACCGTATTTGCGTGTGGTGGAGGTGTCTGCCTGATTGAAGGAGTCAAACAGCAATGAATAAGCGGTAGGGTCTATGCCTATGCCGCTGTCCTGCACCGCGAAATGCAGCAGCGGCTGTTCAGGGGTGCTGCCGGGAGCGAGTTTTACGGAGAGTGAAATAAAACCTTCGCTGGTGAATTTAAAGGCGTTACCGAGCAGGTTGATGATGATCTGGCGCAGGCGTGTAGGGTCGCCGCGCAGCAACAAAGGTGTGCCGGGGTCGACGCTGCCCAGGAGCTCAATACGTCGCTTATTCGCGGTTGCCCCAAACAATTGCACGCAATCTTCAATCAGATCTTCCAGATCAAAGATGGCGACTTCCAACTGCATCTTACCTGCTTCGATCTTGGAGTAATCGAGGATATCGTTGATGATCTCCAGCAGTGTTTCGCCGGACCGATGAATGACATCCACGTAATGTTTCTGCGCGTCATTCAATGGAGTATCACGCAACATCTCCAGCATCCCGATCACACCGTTCATCGGCGTGCGGATTTCGTGGCTCATGGTGGCAAGGAACTGACTCTTGGCACGGCTGGCGTCTTCCGCTGCGTTTTTCAGGCGGCGTGTTTCAAGTTTTTCCGCTTTTTCAGACAGCAGTGCCAGTTCGATGGCGTGGCGCTGCTCAATATCTTCCAGCAAGGTTTCCCGCATGTGGTTGATGGCGTTGACGACATTGTCCAGCTCATCTTCATGTTGATCCACCTTCATGCGTCGGAGACGCAAAGGGGTTTTGAGGTTTTCGAGATTCAATTGCCGTGTGTATTGAGCGATGGTGTCGATGTGTCGCGTCAACAGGGTGTGCACCAGCCACAGGATAAACAGCGAAACCAATAAAGTTTTTGCGCCTTGCACACCGGCAATAAACAAGGCCCGGTCCCACAGCTTGTCGTAGATGCTCGACAGGCTGGCGGTGATGATCAGCGTGCCCAGTTGCTGTTGTGGCGTACTGGCGTCTTCGTAGGTCAACGGATAAGTTTTGACGAGAAACTGATTGGGTTTGTTGTCGATGTCTTCCTGACTGTAGCGTTGGGTGCTGGCCACCAGCGTTTGTTCGACATTATTCCAGTCATGCCAGATAACACTCACCTGCACCACATCCTGTACATCAAGCACGCTGTTGATCTGGATGTTCAATTGCTCCTGATCAAAACCCCACAGGCTTTTGGTGATACTGGCGAGCGTGCTCACGCGCACCTGGTCGAGGCGTTTTTCGAGTGAAGAAATATCATCGTGAAAATTGCTGTAAAGCTGCAGCAGAATCGTGATCAGTGTGATCAGCGAGCTGCTGAGGATGATCAGTCCCAGCAGACGGGTCGCGATGGGATTCTCGCGGGCGTAGCGGCTTATGGTTGGCAGCATCGACGTGTGGCGTATCCAGAAATCCGGGGAAATAACATGTGCAGGCCGTTGCACACTGATCCAAGTGTAGCAGTTGTCCCTGTCACTGCCGGCAGAGTATCAGGACGCATCGTCGCTGACACCCGGTAAATTGCTGGCAGCTGGTAAATTAAGGAGGGCAGCGTAACCCTGTTGATAGCCGGGATAAAGCAGTTCATATCCACTGCGCAGCAGACGCGCGTTGGAGCAGCGCTTGTTGCCGCGCTCGCGGTCAATCTGATCCGGCGCGAACCGGGCCCGGTCCGTCTTCAAGTGCATGGCCAGCCAGTTCACCACTTCGGCCATGGGCGCGGGTGTACTGTCGGTGGCGACAAGCAGCGGTTCCGGTTGCTGTCCTTCACGGACCTGATTAATCAGATGGGCCAGCACGCCGGCACAGTCGTCAGCGTGGATGCGATTGGTAAAGGCTGCCGACAACACGGCACGCCCCTGGCGTACCTGTTCAATCAGCCGGGTTCTGCCGGGACCATAGATGCCGCTGAAACGGAGGATACAGTGTGGAAAGCCGCTGGCACGAATCAGCGCTTCGGCTTCCAGCAGGCGTTTGCCGCTGAAGCTCGCCGGCTCCGTTGGCGAGTCTTCATCTACCCAGCTGCCATCCTGCTGCCCGTAGACACTGGTGCTGGAGACAAACAGCAGCAGTCGCGGCGTCTGCCGATGGGCTTTCAGGCTGTTGATCAGCGCTGCGCAGGTATCCACGTAAGCACGGCGGTAGCCCTCATCGCTGCGCTCTGTCGGGGTCATGGTGATCACGATGATTTCAGCAGGTTCGGCCAGAAGTTGATGGAGTGCGCCGGGTTCACTGAGATCGCAGCGGCGGTAATGAATGAAAGGGTTGTCTGGGACGGATGAGCGTCTCACGCCCACGACCTGATACTGATCCTGAGGCAGTCGGGCTGCCAGTCGCACACCGAGGTCGCCACACCCCAGGATCAACACCCGGGGTGGTAATAGTTTTTCGCTATTCACCTTTGCTTAACTCCTTACAACAGGGCACACTTGGCCACTATAACAAGCCCGCAGAGTATTTATTCCGCACCATCTTAAAGGCAGATCGCACCATGACCCTCACCGAATTGCGTTACATCGTCACGCTCGCCCAGGAGCAGCATTTTGGCCGCGCGGCGGATCGCTGTTTTGTCAGCCAGCCAACCCTCAGCATTGCGGTGAAAAAGCTGGAAGACGAGCTGGGGGTGGCGCTGTTTGAGCGGACCAAGTCCCGCGTGCAGGCGACGCCCCTGGGTGAGCAGATCGTGGCCCAGGCTAATCTGGTGCTGGAGCAGACTGCCGCCATCAAAGACATCGCCGACGCCGGCAAAGACCAGCTGAGCAGCCCCTTAGCAGTGGGTGCCATCTTTACCATCGGACCCTATCTGCTGCCGTTGTTCATCCCTCACCTGCAGAAGATCGCCAGCAAGATGCCGCTGTACGTAGAGGAGGGTTACACCGCCACCCTGCGCAAGAAACTGCGGAACGGCGAGCTGGATGTCATCATCGTTGCGCTGCCGTTTACCGAACCGGACGTGGTCACCCAGGCGCTGTTCGATGAGCCGTTCGTGGTGCTGATGCCTCAGGACCATCCTCTTGCTGCAAAAGCGGCTATCCATCCTCGTGACCTCGACGACCAGAATATGTTGCTGCTGGGCGAAGGTCATTGCTTCCGCGATCAGGTCCTGGCGACCTGTCCCAACCTGCAGCCATCGCTTGAAGATACCTCGGGCCGTATCCGCACAGCGGCGGAGGGCAGTTCGCTGGAAACCCTGCGGCACATGGTCGCCTCGGGGCTGGGTATTACCATCCTGCCGGAGTCCGCTGCCTCGACGTCCTATTACACCCCCAATGTACTGGTGACGCGGCCCTTCGCTGACCCGGCTCCCAGCCGCACTGTGGCGCTGGCCTGGCGCGCCAGCTTTCCCCGCCACAAGGCCATTGACGCCTTGCGCAAAGCCATCAGTGACTCCCGTCAGGAGCATGATGCTCAGCAGCAGTGAGGCCAGGGTGGTGGCGCAGCCGGATCTCGACCGCATAGCGGTAACCTCATTAAAAGGGGGCGGCGCGGCGCTGGCTGCAAAATTGGCGAAGATAGGTATCTTTTCCCTGCAGGATCTGCTGTTTCATCTGCCGCTGCGGTATATGGACCGCACCCGCATCACCCCCATCGGTGCCTTGCAGCCCAACATCAATGCGGTCATTGAAGGTGATGTGCGAGCCTGCGATGTGGTCATGGGGCGGCGGCGCAGCCTCGTGTGCCGGGTCCAGGATGGAACGGGTACTGTCTCCCTGCGTTTCTATCATTTCTCCAGCGCACAGAAGCAGCGGCTGGTAGCGGGCACCCGTATACGCGTATTTGGCGAGACCCGTCGGGGCGCAGCGGGCCTGGAGTTCTACCATCCCGAATACGACCTGCTGGATGAAGCCCGGCCTCTGCCGTTGCAGCAACACCTCACCCCTGTNTATCCCGCCACCGAAGGCTTGACCCAGCCGCGTCTGCGCAGTCTGGCAGCGCAGGCGCTNANCTGGCTGGACACCCATGCGCTCACAGAGCTGCTGCCCGAGNCCCTGCGACGTCAGCTGGGACAGATTCCGCTGGCCGATGCAGTGCGCTTTCTCCATCAGCCCCCGCAGGATGTGGACCTCCGCCAGTTACAGGAGGGCAAGCATCCTTACCAGCAGCGGCTGGCCTTTGAGGAGCTGCTGGCCCACCACCTGAGCCTGTTGCTGCTGCGCCGCCAGGCCCAGGCAGATGGCGCTCTTGCGCTGCATCCGGACCCGGTGTTGCAGCGGGCATTTCGGGACAACCTGGGTTTCCAGCTCACCGGTGCCCAGCAGCGGGTGATGGACGAGATCGCGGCGGACCTTGCCCGGCCGGTGCCCATGCTGCGTCTGGTGCAGGGGGACGTCGGATCAGGCAAGACCGTCGTGGCAGCACTGGCGGCACTGATCGCCGTGGCCAGCGGTCAGCAGGCCGCCATCATGGCGCCGACTGAGATTCTCGCGGAGCAGCACCGGTTGAACTTCGGCCGCTGGCTGGAGCCGCTGGGTATCCCCATCGGCTGGCTGACCGGCCGCCTCAAGACCTCGGANCGCCGCGAGCAGCTGGAGGCAATCCGTACGGGCAAGGCACGGGTTGTAGTGGGTACCCACGCGCTGTTTCAGGAAGGGGTGGAATTTGCCGGACTGGGCCTGATCATCATCGACGAACAGCATCGATTTGGTGTGCATCAGCGCTTATCTCTGCGGGAAAAAGGTGCAACCGGACAATTGCGACCTCACCAGCTGATCATGACCGCCACCCCCATCCCCCGGACACTCGCCATGAGTGCCTACGCAGATCTGGATTGCTCGGTGATCGATGAGCTTCCGCCCGGCCGCACCCCTGTCACCACCGTGGTCATCAGCGATCAGCGCCGGGAGGAAGTGGTTGAGCGGGTCCGCCTCGCCTGCGAGCAGGGCCGTCAGGCCTATTGGGTCTGCACATTGATCGAAGAATCCGAAACGCTTGCAGCCCAGGCTGCCCAGGTCACGGCCGACAGCCTTGCCGTTGCCCTTCCGCACCTGCGGATTGCCCTGATCCACGGCCGCCTGAAACCGGCCGAAAAAGAGCAGGTCATGGTTGCCTTCAAGGCCGGAGAGGTGGATCTGCTGGTAGCTACGACGGTGATTGAGGTGGGCGTGGACGTCCCCAACGCAAGCCTGATGATCATTGAGAACCCGGAAAGGCTCGGGCTGGCTCAGCTGCATCAGCTGCGTGGACGGGTCGGGCGAGGGTCCACCGCCAGCCATTGCGTGCTTCTTTACGGCTCGCCGTTGTCTCACCACAGCCGCGAACGGCTGCGGGTGATGCGGGAAACCAACGATGGCTTTGTGATTGCCGAGGAAGACCTGCACCTGCGTGGCGCAGGTGAGGTACTGGGTACCCGCCAGACCGGTGAGATGCAGTTCAAGATCGCGGACCTGCAGCGCGATGCTCATTTGCTGCCGGAGGTGAAAGATGCCGCTGCGGTGCTCATGGAGAAATATCCGGAACTGTGTCACGAAATCGTGCAGCGTTGGTTGGGCAGTAAACATGAATACCTTCATGTTTGATAAAGCTGTCCTATGCTGATACACAGCTATGTCTGTGAAAAGTCCCGCATCATCGGTGACTTTTTGATGAAAAATGCGCCAGATTATATGATAGATTGGGCTAAACTGATTTATCCGGTGTCCCTGTTCATGGGCGCAGCCCTGCACATGCTTTGAGCTGGTCAATCAACCGTTCAACACAACGCCGACATCAAAGAAGGAGTAGGCCGTGACAGTTCCGACGAGTGTTCAATCATTGTTGAATGATCAGAATATTCACTATGCGATCGCCGCTACCCCCGTCGATGCGAACAACAACCGCCTGTGGCACGATCAACACCTCCGCAACATGGGTGCCGCCAAGTCGGTCATCCTGCAGGATGCCAAGGGGCGTATTCAGGTCATCATTGCCGCTGACAGCCTGCTCGATCTTCGGGCGGTCAACCGGCACCTGAGCCGTGAACTCCAGGCCACCAGTCCGGAAGAGCTGGCCAAGTTCTGTCAGACCCACGCGGTAAAATCCGTGCCGGCCCTGCCGAAACTGGCGGGTCTGCTGACCCTGGTGGACAAAAGCCTGCTTGAGCGCGATGAGATACTGCTCGATTCCGGGAACGAAGAACAACTGTTACACCTTGATCGTTCGGCGTTTCAGCGGATTCTGGAGGACGCCATCATCTGCGATATCGCCGTGCCTCTGGCGCCGCTGGAAGCTGAGAACACCAACGCCAGTGACTCGGACTTGATCCTGGGGGCCGTGCGCAACTTCACCCAGCTGCGGATCAAGCAGCGTCTTGAAGAAACCCTCGAACTGCCACCACTCACTGATACTGCCCAGCGCATCATCCAGTTGCGGGTGAACCCCAATGCGGATGTCAGTGACCTGGCACAGATCGTCGAGACCGACCCCAGCCTGGCAGCCCAGGTGGTCAGTTGGGCTGCTTCGCCCTATTACTCCGCCCCGGGCAAGATCAAATCGATCCACGACGCCATCGTGCGGGTGCTGGGTTTCGACATGGTGCTGAACCTGGCACTGGGACTGGCGCTGGGCCGCAGTCTCCATATCCCCAAAGATGGGCCCCACGGTTCGCTGCCCTACTGGCAACAGTCGGTTTACATGGCCGCGACCATCGAAGGGCTGGTTACCGCCATTCCACGGGACAGTCGGCCCAGCTTCGGGATGGCCTACCTGTGCGGCCTGCTGCACAACTTTGGTTTCCTGATTCTCGCCGAGGTCTTTCCGCCCCATTTCCGCGCCTATTGCGAGATGGCGGACGCCAACCCCCATACCACGCACCAGGCTATTGAACGCCACCTGATCGGTGTGACCCGTGAACAGATTGCCAGCGCCCTGATGTCACTCTGGTCCATGCCGGAAGAAGTCGTCGTTGCCCTGCGCCACCAGAGCAATCCCAGTTACAACGGTGAGCATCACGAGTACGCCAAGCTGATCTATGTGGCCCAGCATCTGCTGTATCAACACAATATTGGCCGTGGCCCCAAGCTCGAAATCCCCGATCAGATCTTTGAAGCCATACATCTGGACCCGGTCAAGGCGCGGACCACCGTAACCAATATCATTGAGTCCGAAGATGAGTTAAAACACATTGCTTTACAGCTCACCCCGCACTGACAGACGTCGTCGCTGAACCCTCCTCCTGGTCGGGAGGCGTCAGTGCGGGATTCGACAGAAAGCTTTCATCGACCATGACCGGCAGCCCGCTTGCAGGTAAACTTTCGCTACCTCGCTGTGTGAGAGCAGCGTAAACGTCATCGATGAGAATTACCTATGTCTGAACACCAATCTGCCGCCCTTGCAGCGGCCAAGATCCTTGTAGCACGCCGCGTCTCTGGAGAGCAGGGGCCGCGTCTGCCGGAAGCCTGCCGCCCGGCAGATATCGAAGCAGCGCTGGCAATTCAGGATGCAGTTACCGCCCTGTGGTGCGAAACCCAGAACGACTCGGTCGGCGCCTGGAAATGCCTCCAGCCGCCACCGGACAAGCTGGTCGTGGGTCCTATCTATACCTCAACCATCAACAGCATCCCGCCCGTGGCGGTGTGGCCCAAAGGCGACCGTGCCCGCATTGAGCCGGAGCTGGCTTTTTTCTTCGGTAAAGACCTGCCACCCCGGCCCGAACCTTATACTCCGGCGGATGTTGACGCAGCCATAGCGCGGACCCATCTGGCGCTGGAGCTGATCAACAGCCGCTACGCAGAGCCCGACGCGGCTGAGTTTCCCGAGATGCTGGCGGATGGTCTGGTGAATCAGGGGCTGTTCATCGGTCCCGAGGTAAGTGCCGAAAAATCCCGCCATGCCGACGAGATCCAGATCCATATCGAGTGCGCCAATGGTGAGATCAGCGAGCATGCCGGTCGACATCCCAACGGTAACCCCCGGGCTCCCCTCTACTGGCTGGCGGAATTTCTGCGCAGCCGGGGTCAGGGTATCCAGGCGGGTCAGGCGGTTATTACCGGCTCCTATGCCGGAGTGATCGAAGTGCCGTTGGATACCAATATCAAGGTTTACTACACCGACCTGGGGATGCTGGAAGTCAGTTTTACGGCGAAGTGACCAACTGTCGCCGGGTCAGTGACACCTTAAGGAGCAGTGCCCATGTCAGAAGCAAGTGCCACCAAGCTTTCCTATTCCTGTGAAATTCCGGTGCGCTGGGGTGATATGGATGCCTTCGGGCACGTCAATAACACCCTGTATCTGCGATATATCGAAGAGACGCGCTTTCAATGGATGATGAGCAAAGGCATCCCCATCGGTGGTGCTTCCTATCCGGTGGTGGTGAAGATCGGCTGTACCTTTCATCGACCGGTGTTTTATCCGGAGACCCTGCGGATCGACTGTTACATCTCCAATCCGGGTCGCTCCAGTTTTATGGTCGACTATAAGATCTACACCTCGGCTGACCCGGATAACCCGACGGCGGACAGCTTTTCCAAGATCGTATGGGTCGATGCTGCCACCGGCAGATCCACGCCCCTGCCGGAAGCGGTACGCGCCTGGTTTGATTAATCGCCGCCTCGGTTACACAGGACGGGCGATCCTCGTACGGGGGTCGCCCGTTTTCATTGGGCGGCCTCATAGGGATGTGGCGCTGTAGGCGGCATCAGGGTGGCCAGCTGTACGTATACCCAGTAAAATCCGAGGAAATCCCTGAACCGGCGGCAGAAAACCGGTAGACTACCGCCCTTTGCTCCGCTACCGACGATAGATGTGCTTATGGACGTTTCACCCCTGCTCAACCACCTCAATGAAGCCCAGCGCGCCGCCGTGTCGGCCCCGGCGGGCAACCAGCTGATCCTCGCCGGCGCCGGCAGTGGCAAGACGCGTGTGCTGGTGCACCGGATCGCCTGGCTGATCCAGGTTGAGCAGGTCTCGCCCTATTCGATCATGGCGGTGACCTTTACCAACAAAGCGGCGCGGGAGATGCGCGGCCGGCTGGAAGAACTCTTCAGCGAAACCCGTCAGAACATCAACACCCGCAACATGTGGGTCGGAACCTTCCACGGCCTTGCGCACCGTTTGCTGAAAGCCCACTGGCAGGACGCGGGCCTGCCGCAGAATTTCCAGATCCTCGACAGCGACGATCAGCTGCGCCTGATCAAGCGGGTTTACCAGACCCTGAATCTCGACGAGAACAAATGGCCTCACCGCCAGGCCCAGTGGTATATCAACGGCCAGAAGGATGAGGGCCTGCGTCCGCAGCATATCCAGGAAACCGGAGACCCCTTCGTACGCACCATGCTGCAGATCTATCGCGCTTATGAAGAAGACTGCCAGCGGGGCGGCATGGTGGATTTTGCCGAACTGCTGCTGCGCGCCCACGAGTTATGGCTGAACAAGCCGCACATCCTCGAACACTACCGCAATCGCTTCCCATTCATCCTGGTGGACGAATTTCAGGATACCAACAGTGTGCAGTACGCCTGGCTGCGGGTGCTGGCTGGCAAGCAGTGTTTTGTGACCGCCGTGGGCGATGACGACCAGTCCATCTACGGCTGGCGCGGCGCCAAGATTGAAAATATCCAGAGCTTTGCTGAAGACTTCGGTAACGCGCAGACTATTCGTCTGGAACAGAATTACCGTTCCACCTCCATGATCCTCGAAGCTGCCAACGCGGTGATCGCCCACAACTTCGGGCGGCTCGGCAAGGAACTTTGGACCGACGGCGCCGAAGGCGAACCCATCTCCCTCTACGCGGCCTACAACGAACAGGATGAAGCGCGTTTTATTGTGGAGCGCATTCAGGAATGGGTGCGCCAGGGCAGCAATAAAAATGCCTGTGCAATCCTGTATCGCTCCAACGCCCAGTCGCGGGTACTGGAAGAAGCGCTGCTGCGCGAAGGCATTGCGTACCGCATCTACGGCGGCCAGCGATTCTATGATCGGCTCGAGATTAAAAACGCCGTTGCCTACATGCGCCTGATCAACAATCCCCATGACGATGCGGCTTTTGAGCGGGTCATCAATACACCTACGCGCGGTATCGGCGGCAAGACGGTAGACGATATCCGACAGTTCGCGCGGGAGAATGGTTGTTCACTTTGGCGTGCCGCAGAGTTGATGATCGCCAATCGCGTGTTGACTGCACGGGCCGGCAATGCAGTGCAGGGTTTTATAACGCTGGTAAGCAAGCTTGCCCATGATGCCAATGAAATTGATATTCACGGCGATGTGCCGACCCTGGACCACATCGCCCGCCAAGTGATTGAAGAAACCGGCCTGCTGGATTTCCACCAGAGTGAAAAAGGTGAGAAAGGTCAGGCACGCGGTGAAAACCTGCAGGAACTGGTCAACGCCTGCCGCGTGTTTGATGTCGATGAAGAAGATGAGATGTCAGCGCTGCAGCAGTTTCTGGATACAGCAGCGCTGGATGCCGGCGAAACCCAGGCCGATGAATTTGAAGATGCGGTGCAGATGATGACACTGCACTCCGCCAAAGGTCTGGAATTTCCCCTGGTGTTCATGGCCGGTGTGGAAGAAGGCCTGTTTCCGCATAAGATGTCTGCCGACGATCCCGATCGCCTCGAAGAAGAACGTCGCCTGTGTTATGTGGGCATTACCCGTGCCATGGAAAAACTTTATATCAGTTATGCTGAAACCCGGCGCTTATACGGCAATGAAACCTTTAATGCCGTGTCCCGCTTTGTAAAGGAAATTCCGGCAAAATGTATCCAGGAAGTGCGTTTGAAAACCGCCGTGACCCGACCGGTCAGCTACCAACGCAATGCCGGTGGTGCGCGTCTGAGTGACAGTGGTGAAGGCACCGGCTTCCATCTCGGTCAGCGCGTGCAGCACGCCATCTTCGGTGAAGGCGTAATACTGCATTTTGAAGGCCAGGGTGCGGGTGCGCGGGTGCAGGTGAATTTTGATAATGAAGGCAGCAAATGGTTGATGATGCAATATGCGAATCTGGCGGCAATTTAACAAGCCGCCGATTGCATGGCGCAGGTCGCAATTTACAATAACAAACACCGCTTACAACAATAATCAATAACGATCATGACTGAAGCATCCTCAAAAAAACTCAATTGGTATCCTCTGATTATCCTCGCTCTGGTTGCTGCACTGGTGCTGTTATTCTCGCTGCTGGTACTGGAAAAAACCCGCGTTAAAACCGGTAGTGCAACAGCATTTGAAAAAGCTGTTCAGCCGAGTTATCGCTGGCGCATGGTGACCACCTGGCCCAAAAATTTTCCCGGTCTGGGCACGACAGCAGAAACCTTCGCGCAATATGTAAAAGAGATGAGCGATGGGCGCCTGCAGATTCACGTGTATGGCGCGAATGAAATTGTCCCGCCCATGGGGGTGTTCGATGCGGTCTCTAATGGCAGTGTAGAGATGGGCCACGGCGGCTCTTATTACTGGCGAGGCAAGTCGCCTGCCGCGCAATTTTTTACCACTATCCCTTTTGGTATGACCGCGCAGGAGATGAACGGCTGGCTGCATCATGGCGGCGGACTTGAGTTGTGGCGTGAAATCTATGCGCCCTTCAATCTGATCCCGTTTGCGGGTGGCAACACGGGTGTGCAGATGGCGGGCTGGTTTAATCGCGAGATCAATCGCATTGAAGATCTGCGCGGTTTAAAGATGCGTATCCCGGGGATGGCCGGCGACGTCTTCAATCGTGCCGGTGGTACCTCGGTCAATATTCCCGGTGGCGAACTCTACACCGCGTTGCAGACCGGTGTGATTGACGCNGCAGAGTGGGTCGGCCCGGAGAATGANCTGGCATTCGGATTTCATCAGGTAGCGAAATATTATTANTACCCCGGCTGGCAGGAGCCGGGTTCAACGCTGGAGTTGATTGTGAACAAGCAGGCCTTTGAGGCCTTGCCGGATGATCTGCAGGCTATCATCACNGTAGCTGCCCGCGCGTCCAACCAGGATATGCTGGATCGTTACACGGCNCGCAACAATGCCGCCTTAAAAGAGCTGACTGAAAAAGGCGTGGAAGTACGACGCCTGCCGGACGAGGTACTGAAACACCTGCGCAACATCAGCATGCAGCTCTACGCGGAACAGGCTGCCCAGGACCCTGTCTTCCGCAAAGTCTATGACTCTTACCGGGAATTTCTGCAGATGGTGACGGAGTATCACCGGATCTCAGAGCATACCTACTTTGATGTGCGTGAACGGACCCAGGAATCATTGAGCGATTAAGAAGTGCACTTGATTGCGCAGATCAGTTTTTTCCTGCGCATCGAAGGGCAAGACCAGATCATCCCGGCC